>Ga0099364_10010141_pt1 | contig 12986 bp, 14 predicted proteins | sample TergutTh196P3_FD_73070 | JGI IMG/M metagenome (GOLD analysis project Ga0099364, IMG submission 73070) | Microcerotermes parvus P3 segment gut microbial communities from Pointe-Noire, Republic of the Congo - Th196 P3 | ecosystem: Host-associated > Arthropoda: Insects > Digestive system > Gut ...
AGGTTATCGCCGCCATCGCGCGAGTTGCGGTGCTTGAGACCGAAGGAGTGGCCTCGCTTGCGGAGCCGCGCAGCATACGCGGACTTTTTCCGCGCATAAAAAAAGCGGTGCTCATTGAGCTGGTTGACGATTTTGCAAACATTGAGATCAGCGTGAATTTAAAGTATGGAGCGAATATCCCGCATGTTTGCGCCGGGATACAAAACGCGGTCAAAGACAACGTCCAGACCATGACCGGCAAAGCCGTTTCAAAGGTGAATGTCTTTGTTGCCGGCATTATTTTTCCCGATGAAATACCGGAATCGTGAAACTTGATAATAGAAAAATTGTAACGAACCCGCGGCTGGTTACAATCGCGGGATTTGTTTTTTAAGCAGGAAGGGGCATAGTTATGCCGAAAACTACCCGGCGCGAATCGCGCGAAACAGCATTTTCTTTGTTGTTTGAGTGGTCGTTCAGGGAAGAGGAAGACCTTCACGAAATCATCGAAATGGCGAAGCTGACGCGCGACGCGCAGGTTGACTCATTCGCGCTGGAGCTTTTAAGCAAGGCGGCACAAAACTGCGATGAGCTGGATTCGCTCATCGGGCAGTATTCACAGGGCTGGAAGCTAAAACGTATCTCGCGCACAGCGTTGGCGGCGCTCAGGATGAGCTTTTGTGAAATGACAAAATTTGACGATATTCCGGTCGGAGCTTCAATAAACGAGGCCGTTGAGCTTGTTAAAATGTTTGGCACAAACGAGGAAGCTACTTATGTCAACGGAATCCTCGGAAGCTTTGAACGCGTGCGCCGCGGACTTGAGGACGCGCCTGCAAAACAGGAGGAAAACACGCAAGAGAGCAATCAGGATAAACAGTTAAATATACAAGATATACAGGAAGAACACAATTCACAATTGAGCGAAAAACCAGACGAATCAGACGATATTGAACTCATAGAAGACATTGTCATTGAGGTCGAATGATGAACGCCAGCTTAGGAATTGATACAAGCAACTACACAACGTCAACAGCATTGCTCGGCGAAGACGGCACGATGCAGCAATGCAAAAAGCAATTACCAGTTGCGAAAGGTGAGCTTGGGCTTAGACAAAACGATGCGGTTTTCGCGCATGTCAAGCAATTAGGCGGTTTACTGGAAAACCTTTTGACGCATCGCGAGAAAATGATATGCGCAGTGGGAACAGCCAGTTACCCCCGCGATAGCGAGGAGTCCTATATGCCCTGCTTTTTATCGGGAAAAATGGTGGGTCAGTCAGTTGCCGCTGCACTTGGCGTTCCTCTTTTTGAGTTTTCCCATCAGGCGGGGCACATAGCGGCCGCGCTTTTTGAAACGAAGCAAAACGAGCTTTTTGAGCGCGAATTCCTTGCGTTTCATGTCTCCGGCGGGACGACGCAGTGCCTTTTAGTACAACCGGACGAAACAGGCAAAAAGCCATTTAAAATTGCTTCGATCGCGGAATCCCTTGACTTGTACGCCGGACAGCTCGTTGACAGGACAGGCGCGATGCTCGGGTTAAGCTTCCCGTCCGGGCCGGCGCTTGAAGAGCTTGCGAAAGAATCCAAAAAGAAGTTTCCGGTCAAAATTGCGTTTAAAGGGCTTGACTGTTGCCTTTCCGGCGTGGAAAACCAGTGCCGCAGGCTGCTTTTGAACGGCGAGGAACGAAGCGACGTCGCAAGGTTTTGCATCGATAGCATTGAGCGCGCGGTTTTTGGCATAACGAAGCGCGTCTTAGAAAAATATCCCGGGCGCAGGATTGTGTATGCTGGCGGCGTGATGGGCAATTCCATCATCCGCGACAGCATTGAAAAGCATTTTGACGCGGTTTTCGCAAGCCCGGGCTTTTCCTCGGACAACGCTGCCGGTATCGCGGTATTATGCGAAAAATCCTTTCGAAAATCTTTGAGTAAGGGGAAAAATCCAACATGACGGTCTTGACGGTCAGCCAGTTAAACCGCTATGTCAAAGCAGTGATTGAGGAAGACAAAAGGCTTTGCGATCTGTATATCAAAGGCGAAATCAGCAATTTCACGCGGCATTTTAAGTCGGGGCACTGCTATTTCAGCCTGAAGGATGCGGATGGCCTGATTAAGGCGGTCATGTTCAAGTCAAACGCGGAGGATTTGCGCTTTGAGCCGGAAAACGGCATGTCTGTGCTTGTAAGGGCACACCTTGGCGTGTTCGAGCGGGACGGCGCATACCAGCTTTACGTCACGGATATGCAGCCGGAGGGCGCGGGTGCCGCGGCAGTAGCTTTTGAACAGCTAAAACAACGGCTTTCAAGCAAGGGCCTTTTTGATGACGCGCATAAAAAACCGCTGCCGGCTTTCCCGTGCAGGATTGGCGTCGTCACCTCGCGGACAGGCGCGGCGCTACAGGACATAATCAACGTAATATCGCGCAGGTATCCGGTTTGTGAGCTTTTGACCGCCCACGCCGACGTTCAGGGAGAAAACGCGGCGTCCGCGCTCGTAAGCGCGCTTGGGCTACTGGACGGAAAGTGCGACGTCATCATCATCGGGCGCGGAGGAGGCTCATCCGAGGATTTGCGTGCGTTTAACGACGAAGCGCTTGCCTATGCGGTTTATGAGGCTAAAACTCCCATTGTGTCGGCGGTAGGGCACGAGGTTGACTATACGATTTGCGATTTTGTCGCGGATTTGCGTGCGCCTACGCCATCTGTAGCGGCTGAACTTGTAACACCATCTACACATGAACTTAAGCAGAGAGTTTCGGGCTATCGAGACTTTTTTTCGCGACATGCCGGAATCCTTATTGAATCGAACAACGAAAGGATTCAAAAATTGCGAAGCAGCCCGGGATTATCGTCCCCGCTGGATTCTATCATGAAAGCCCAACAAAGATTGGATTTTTTTTCGCAATCGTTGTATAATAATAAAATATTCGACCGTTTACAAGAAAATTTACACACAAAGGCGGCGCTCCTGCGCTCTCTGAACCCGGCGGAGGTCTTATCCCGCGGGTATTCCATTATTTACCATGATGGCAGGGCCATCTCGAAAGCGGCGCTCTTAAAGCCGGGGGACAAGCTTTCGGTCAGGTTTTGCGACGGCTATCTGAACGCCATTGTTTTGGAGGGGACGAATGAAGATGGACATAAGCTTTGAGCAGGCGATGGCGCGGCTCGATGAGATTGTAAGCAAGCTCGATTCCGGTGAAAACACGCTTGAGGAGTCGCTTAAGCTTTACGGCGAGGGCGCTGAGCTGATTGCGTTTTGCGAGAAGACGCTTGAGACCGCGAAACTGAAAATCGAGACGTTATTTCCCGTGGAAAGGTGAAGGATTTGCTTAGTTTTAACGCGCAGTTTGAGCGATACTTAATGGTATTGGAGCGGGATTTGCCCACATTTTTGCCGGATGTTTCCGGCCTTAACAGGCGCGTCGTTGACGCCATGTCGTACAGTCTTCTGTCAGGCGGGAAGAGGATCCGCGCGGTGCTGCTCATGTCCTGCTACAATTTGTTTTCCGAAGATTTTGCGGCGTCCGTGCCGTATGCCGCGGCGCTTGAAATGGTGCACGCGTATTCGCTGATCCACGACGATTTACCGTGCATGGACGACGACGATATGCGGCGCGGCAAGCCGTCGTGCCACATCGCGTTTGACGAGGCCACGGCGGTGCTGGCGGGAGACGGGCTTTTGACGCTCGCGTTTGAAACGGCGTCACGAAAGGAAAATACGGAGATTTTCGGCGCAAAGAGGGTAGTGGATGCAATCGGCGCCATAGCAAGGGCCGCAGGTGCAAACGGTATGGTCGGAGGGCAAATAATCGATATTGAAAACGAAAAACGCGATGTTGATTTAAATACGCTAATCCTCACGGATACAAAGAAAACGGGCGCGCTGATGACGGCCGCGTGCGAGGTTGGCTGTATACTGGGCGGCGCGGGAGAAGAAATAACGGGACATGTCATGAAATATGCGTCAAAGCTGGGGCTTGCGTTCCAAATTCTTGATGATATACTTGATGTAACGGCTGATTCAAAAGAGCTTGGAAAGCCGGTTGGAAGTGATTTTAATGGTGGAAAGCCAACGTATGCGTCATTGCTGGGCGTCGAAAAAGCCGCCGAAACCGCAAAAAATCTTACCGCGGAGGCTATAGGCGAAATCCGGAAAACCGGGCTTGGCGTGGAGTTTTTATGCGGGCTTGCAGAAATGCTTGCAGTAAGAAAGCGTTGATTGGACGGGCTGGAATATGATTATTTTTAGGGTTATCGCAAGCAATTATATAGTAAACGTCGGCTTTGTCTCGTGGTTTTCCGCGCAGGCGTTAAAGGTTATTCTGACGTGGTTTTTTACGAAGAAACTCGATTGGGAGCGCATGATTGGCGCGGGTGGCATGCCAAGCTCCCATTCGGCGCTGGTGTCGTCAATCGCGATTGCAATGGCGAATAAACGCGGATTTTCTTCGCCTGAATTCGGGCTTGCGCTTGTGCTTGCCGCGATTGTTATGTACGACGCGATGGGCGTTCGCCGCGCCGCCGGGGAACAGGCAAAGGTTTTAAACAAGATTGTCTTTGAGGTTACAAACTGGCCGTTTTTCCTAAAACCCGCGTCCAAAACGGATGACGAAGACGCATATGAAACAGCGGAATCGCCCGACGGAAAATCACCGGAGCACGACGAGCCGCCGCCGCTTTTGAATAAAGAGCTCAAGGAATTTTTAGGGCATACTCCGCTTGAGGTTTTGGGCGGATGTATTGTGGGAATATTGGTAGCCGTGTTCATGCCCATGGTGTAAAGCCGCCGCTCATGCGAAATATGTCCATTCATTTTCATGGCTGTTTTGTGATTTGAGTTAGGGGGTGTCGACAATAGAACGAACTAGTGTCTTTTTGGCTGATTTTGCGCATTTTTTACTTGTCGTCCTTGCCGGGCGAAAGCCCGCCTGCGTTCTCCGCGCCAAAAATGCCCTAAATCATCTCAAAAATCCACGATTCAACCTATTGTCGACACCCCCTAGAACCTGTGTTCTTATTCTTGTAACGATACGGCTTCATCCTGCTTTGTGTAGACCGGCAGCGTGATGGTGACGGCCGTGCCCTTGCCGTACTGTGAGCCAATCTCAAGAGCGCCGTCATGCCGCGTTATGATTTCATCCGCAAGCGCAAGCCCGATGCCGCTGCCGCGCCGCGTGGAATCCGCCTTATAAAACTTTTGCTTGATTTGCGGCAAATCCTCCTCGCGGATGCCGATGCCGAAATCCTCCACTCTAACCGTAAAATTCTGCGGCGTAAGTATCGTTTCGATTTTCACCTCGCCGCCGCTGTCGGAGTACTTTATCGCGTTGTCTATAACGTTGACGAACGCCTGGCGCAGCTTGTTTTTATCGCCGTAAACCGTGGCGATACCGTCGGGTTCGTCATAGGTAAGCCGGATATTCTCGCGCCGCGCCCGCTCCGTGTACATGAGCACGGCCTTAGACAGCTCGGTGAGCGCGTCCATTTTGCCCAGCACGAGCTTTAGCCGCCCGCTTTGCATTTTTGAAAAATCAAGCAGCTCCTCGACCATGTTGCTGAGTCTGACGGTTTCGTTTATAATCACGGACATTCCCTTATGCAGCATTTCCTTGTCCTGCCCGTCGTCGGAAAGCAGCGTCTCGCCCCAGCCCTGTATAGCGGTGAGCGGCGTTCTAAGCTCGTGTGAAACGCCGGAAATAAAATCGTTTTTAAGCTGCTCCGCGACGCCGAGTTCCGCCGCCATGTAGTTTATGATGTCGCAAAGCTCCCCGATTTCGTCGTCGTCCTTTTTCTCAAGCCGCGCCGTAAAGTCGCCTGAAGCAATCTTACGGGCGGTTTCCCCGACCTCGCCGATGGGGTTTACGATGGAGCTTATAAAATATGAGCTTGAAAACAATACAAACGAAAGCACGAAGAGCCCCAGCAAAACCATTCCCGCGATGAGCAGCTGGATTTGGCGGTCCACGTTTTGAAGCCCGACGACAAGGCGCACCGCCGACAGTGATTCCTGCCCCGTTACGGGGGACATAACGCTGACCGCCATGACGCGCTGACCGTTTAGCTGCCCGACAAAACGGCCTGTGCTCTCCACTGCCGCCCTGTCGTAATCCGGCATGAGCCTGTCGTCGCCCTCGGGCAAAAATCCGCTTGAGGTAAGCGAGATGCCGCCGTTTATGTCAATCGTCATAAGCTCTATGCTTTCACGCTGCGGAAACGTTGCGACGTACCCGCGCACAAGCGACGGAAAGTCTGCGCGCGTGTCCGCGGAGTACTGCTTGAACGCCGCGTTCGCGGAATCCGCGCGGGTCACCAGCGTCTGACGCACAAAGTTGTAGTAGTAGTTTGTGATTCCGACGGCGAAAACGATTTCCATCACCACTATGATAAACACAATCACCCCGAAGCTGTTAAACAGCCAGCGGCGCGTAATTTTTTTAACGGCCATCGAAAATTACCCTCTCTTGTTTTTCCCTACAAGCCAAGCAGTTTTTTCAGCTGAACTTTTACATAATTCAAATTGTTGTCGCTTAAAATTGGTATTAGTTTGTTTATTTCATTAACCGGCAAATCCCACCATTTGAGTGTAAGCATAATATCAATAAGCTCATCGTCAAAACGTTTTTTTATTATTTTAGCAGGGTTTCCGGCAACGATGCAATATGGTTCAATATCACTGCCAACCATACTGTTTGCGCCTATAATTACCCCGTCTCCGATATGCACTCCCGGAAGAATCGTCGCGTTTTGCCCGATCCAAACGTCATTTCCAATAACTGTATCGCCTTTCAGCGGCATTTTTTCAAGTGGCGGAACCGACTGCTCCCATCCCTCAAAAATATAAAATGGAAATGTTGAAACCGCGTTCATCTGATGATTTGCGCCATTCATAACGAACTCCACGCCTTTTGCGATTTGACAGAATTTGCCGATTATCAGTTTGTCGCCGTAAAAATCATAGTGATGTGTTACATGGCTTTCAAAATTGGTATCGCTAAAGTATGTGAAATCACCAACAAGTATATTTTTGTTTTTTAATGTTGGTTTTACATAAACAACCGTATCAAAGTTCGGGACGGGAAAAACAACATCCGGGTCGGGGATTTTATCCATTTCCATATATAACTCATATACCTCGTTTATTATAATAAAAAATCAACCGCCTAATCAACCCATTTATAGCCGTAGCCCCAAATCGTCAGGATATGCCGCGGGTTTGAGGAATCGTCCTCGATTTTCATCCTGAGGCGGCGGATATTTACGTCGACGATTTTCACGTCGCCGAAATAATTTTCGCCCCATACACGCTTTAAAATTTCGGTGCGCTCCATTGCGGCGTTGGGGTTTTGCATGAAGAACTCCATAATTTGGAATTCAACCTGCGTCAATTCAACAGGCTTGTTGTTTTTCGTGAGCGAGCGGCTTTTCAGGTTAAGCAAAAACGCGCCGGAGCCGATTGTCGAAGCCGGCTCGCCTGTCGGTTTCGCCATTGAAACGCGGCGGTAAACCGCGTCGACGCGCGCGACGAGCTCCGTCGGGGAAAACGGCTTTGCGATATAGTCGTCGGCGCCCAGCATGAGGCCGCTTACTTTATCCATTTCCTGGGTCTTCGCCGAAAGCATGATAATGCCAATCGACCCGCTTTTTGAACGGATTTGCTTGCAGACCTCAAACCCGTCGATTCCGGGCATCATCACATCAAGCAGCGCGATGTCAAAGTCGCCGCCCGCGTCGTCGAAGACACGAAGCGCACTTTCGCCGTCGGCAACATCGGTCACGTCGTAGCCCGCGCGCTTTAGGTTTATCACCACAAAATCGCGGATTGCGGCTTCATCTTCGGCAACAAGGATTCGTTTCATACACATGTCAACTCCTCATTAGGGCCTGTTGACACGATCCGAAATGCCCGGATAACGAGCGGATTTTGTGTCAAACAAGGCAAATTTTTGCAGTAATACCTGGCGTATCGCAAGAAAATTTAACGAAGCTCCGGCGCAAAATGCGCCGTTTAGACGGGCGTTGAGCGGTAGTGTCAACAGGCCCTAATATGGCAATAAGCGGAACAATTCGCGCACTTCCTGCTCGGTGACGGCAAGCTCCTCACCCGCAAGCCGCGGGATATAGGCATAATATGACGTCATGCCTTTCGTCTCAAGCTTCGTGTACCGGTTGAAATTCCCGCCGGAATCCCTTGGCGCGGCCCTGATCCTAAGCAGCTCTTCGGCGGGATGCTGCGCTTCCAAATCCCATTTGCGGAACAGCCACTCCGATGTATCCGGCCTGATTTCGACCGTCACAGAGTCGTTTTGCCATCTTTCGGGGAATAAAAGCAGATATCCGCTTTCGGTGTTTATGACGGCGCTTCGTTGTATCATAAAGCCGTCTTCCTCAAACCGCATGAGCCGCATCAGCTTAGGGGCTTGTCCGGCCCTTTCGCTGTAAACGCCGGGAAGCGATACGGGATACGGAACCTCGACGGTATAATCGCCGTCAATATCCATGCTGAAGACGGATTCGTCGCGGAACGTAAACTCATAATTGATTCTCGCGGGATTATATTCGCTTCCGCGGTCCACGTCGCCGCCTGCCAAAAACGAAAGGCCGAAAGAATCCACCCGGATAATCTCGGTGGCGATTGTCGGCATAAAGCCGTTTGCTAAAAGGCCATCGACAAAAAGCGCCGGGCCGCCGTCCCAAAGCCTGCCGTATGTGAGCATTTTGACGTCCTCCACCTCGGGCGAAAGGCTGATTCTCGGCCCCGTCGACAGGCTGTCGCCATGTTTTTGCAGCAAGTTAAGGAAAAAGGTGCGGTCAAGCGTGCTGCGCGCGATAATCGCAACATCCTGGAGGCCGTCGCCGCTAAAATCCATGACGGTATAGCTGTGGTACTGGTGTTCGGCCTCAAGCAGAAACGAATCCTCACGCATGGAGTATACTTGAAGCATTAAAGCATCCCCCGGATTTGACGGCCTAAGCCCGACCATCATACAGTAAGAGCCTGTGCTTAGAAGCTTATGGAATTCAATCCATTCGACCTCGCCGCTTTGCAGCGTGACGTCGTAAAACGAAGACCATATTCCCAAATCGTCCTGCTTTAATACTTTGGCGCGGGCTTCCGTGCCGGAGCCGTCGTTTAAGCTGTAAAAGACGACGGCCTCCTCGCGGCTGTCGCCGTCCATGTCAAAAAAAACAAACGGCGAGCGGTAATCTCCGCTTTGCGGGTACTGGTACACGATATCGTTAAGCGGAAGCGTGGATTCAAGCGCTTTTAAGACCTCCGCCTGCCGCGGGTTCATTGCCGGCGCCAAAAGCAGGTTTTCCGTCCCCGTCATGGAAACCGCGCCGCACGAAGAAAGAAGCAGAATGAAGGCAAGCCCTGTGAGTATTTTTAACAAACGGCCCCCGCTCCTTTCAAAACCCACAATTTCCCTTATACAATATTACTGTAAAACGCGGTAAAAGTCAATGAAAACAAAAGAAGACGGCCTGGATTTCAAATAATCCTGCCGTCTTAATTCGATATGATCATAAAGGATATCTATTTGGGATTCGGTGCGCTTGTAGGGCAAACGTCCGCGCAAGCGCCGCAATCGATGCAGCCTTCCTCTTCGATTACGTATTTGTCTTTGCCCTCTGAAATCACTTTCACGGGGCACTCAGGCTCGCAGGCGCCGCAGTTGATACATTCGTCGTTGATATAATATGCCATCTGAAAAAACCTCCTTACTTATTTGCTGTGCCAATTATTATATTATCATAATTTATATAAATTGCAATATGTTTTTTACTTCTCGCCGGATTTCTCGTGCGCCGTTTTTTTGTGGTCGCGCAACGGCTTTATATCATCGCGGTGGAACACAGACGGCGTAGCCGAAACGCCTGTGTTTTTATCAAGGTTTACTTTCAAAAGCCCGGTCAAAAGGTTCACCTCGCAAACAGCGCCGCGGCCCTCGGGGGTTTGCACTATGCTGCCCGTTCGCGGCGTTCTGCGAAGAAGGTCCTCGTATGCGTTCTGCTCGTATTTTAAGCAGCACATCAGCCTGCCGCACGTACCAGATATTTTGGAGGGGTTAAGCGACAGCCCCTGCTCCTTTGCCATTTTAATCGAAACGGGCTGGAACTCGCCTAAAAAAGTGGAGCAGCAAAACTCGCGCCCGCAAATGCCAAGGCCGCCGAGCATCTTCGCTTCGTCGCGCACGCCGATTTGCCGAAGCTCAATCCTGGTTTTTAAAACGGACGCCAAATCCTTTACAAGCTCACGGAAATCAACCCTGCCGTCGGCGGTGAAATAAAACAGGATTTTGTTGTTGTCAAAGGTGTACTCGACGTCTATCAGCTTCATGTCAAGGTTGTGGCGGCGAACCTTTTCCGTGCAGACGTCAAACGCGTACTGCTCCTTTTCGCGGTTTTTGCGCATTTGCTCGATATCCGCGCCGGTTGCGATGCGCAGAACCGGCTTTAGCGGCTGGCTCCATTCCTTTTCGTCGATGAATCGTCCCGCCACGACGACTTCGCCGCATTCGGTGCCCCGGACGGTTTCAACAATAACGTTCTGCCCTTTTTGCACCTCGACCCCGTTTGGATCAAAATAATATATTTTCCCCGCGCTTTTAAAGCGAACGCCTATAATCTCGGTCATTGCAATCTCCCAATTTAATCGTATAATTTAGCCGTAAGCATCGCGGTCATCAAAAGTCCGCCGACATTCTGCGAAAGCCCCGCCCTTAAATCATCGGCGGTTTTCGCGATATCCATCAGCCTTGATACTGTTTCATCCCCGCTTTTGGCGCCATTCTTCGCAAGCGATAAAGCCTTTAGTGAAGCGGCATATCCCACGGACTTCAAAAGCCGGTCAAAGCCGGCGCGATCGCGTTCATAAGGCGCAAACGCCGCTAACACCAAAAGCTCTTTTCCGGATAAAAGCGCCGCTGCAATTTCTTCTGCCTTGCCCTCAAGCTCTCTGTCCGCGTCACCGGGGGGTTCTGTAGCCTTATCGCCTGAAGAAATCTCGCTGACCCTTGAAAGCACCGTATCCAAAAGGGCAGACTTGTTGTCGCAGGTTAAGATAAACGTGACGCTCCCCGGCGGCTCCTCGATAATTTTTAAAAGCGCGTTTTGCGCCGCCACAGTCATATTCTGCGCGTTTTCCAGGATAATAACCTTCGCGTCCGCCTCGTTCGGGCGGATGTACGCTTTTTGGCGTATATCCCGCACCAAATCCACATGGAACGAGCGGACGTTCTCGCCCCCGGAAAAAACTAAAATGTCGGGGTGGATATCCTTGTCCGCTTTTTTGCAATCGCGGCACTGTCCGCACGGGGCGTTTTCAGCGCGGCAAAGGACGGCCTTTGCGATTTCTTTTGCGTATGAAAGGCCGCCGTATGCGCTTTCAACGAGCATCGCGTGTGACATGCGACCGGTATTATAATTTAACAAATTGCTCCACATCCAGAATAAATACGGTGGCCCCGCCTACCTGAACCTCGATTGGCATTGACGAAAACATACCGGCTCCATACGACGCGGAGGTCGGCACCATTTGTTTTCTCATCTTGCTGTTTTTATCAAGGATTTCAAGTACGTCGTCTACCTTTTCATCGTCTGTGCCAACGATGAACGTGGTGTTGCCGGACATCAAAAAACCGCCCGTGGTCGCAAGCTTTGTTACGGAAAAGTTTGCCTTCGTCAAAGCACGCGATACCTTGGAACTGTCGTCGCCCGACACGATTGCCAGAACAAGCTTCACTATTACCGCTCCTTTCAGAGATAACGCTATTCATTATATTACCACATTAAGGCTTGAAATTCCATACCTTTTAAGGCAGTGCTGCAAATTTTCGTCTATTACCTCCCCGGGGATGACCTGCGGGATGCCCGGAGGGCACGGCGCGATAAAGGATCCAGCCGTTTTAAACGCGGCGTCTTCAACAGGGATTTCCATCACATCCGCGAAGACGGATTCGCGCAGACCTCTCGCCTGCTTCGGCCCGGTATGCAGATTCTCGCGGACAGGCAACGCAGGCTTTCGCTTTATGCTTTTTAGAAAATCCTCCAAGCGTTCAAAATCTTTTGGGCTGTTGTAAGGGCTTGCCATCAGCACGCAGAAGCTGTCGTCCGTCATCTCGGGCTCTATTCCGCGGCCCCGGAGCGCAGATTCAAATTCCCCGCGCGTATATCCCGCCGCGAAAAACCCGAGGGGCAGCTTTAGCGGGTCGCGTATACCGTTTGGCACGGCAAAGCCTTTGCTAATAGCGAGTGTTTCAAGCTTTGACAGCGTATCCGCCGTTTTTAAAAGCCCGGATGAAAAACCTGTCTCAAGAGTCTCAAGCGCCATATCGGCGGATAGCATGACAAGGTAGCCCGGGCTTGTGGAGCCGAATATACTCATGAGCCGTTTTGCGTCCTTTGTAAAGGCCCGGTTTTTTATGTGCAGCATGGCACCGCCGGTGAGAACCGGCATTGTTTTATGAAGCGAATCGGCGCACATATCGGCGCCAAGGTCTAGCGGGTGCAGTGACGGCGACAGGAAAGCCGTGTGCGCACCGTGTGCGTTGTCGACAAGCAGCGGAACGTTACATTCGAGGCAAGCTTCGCTGATAGACGGGATATCGCAGATGACGCCGCAGTAATCGGGGCTTGTTAAATACACGGCCTTAGCGTCTTGGTTGGCAGCAAATGTTTCGCGGATTTTATCTGCCGTGACAGGCTTCGCAAGCCCGGTTGCGCTGTCGTACCGCGGGAATACCCATGCCGGATTTATGTCTAAAATGGCCATCGCGTTCACGGCTGAGACATGGCACCCGCGTGCGGCTATAAGCTTATCGCCGGGTTTTAACGCAAGCGCAAGCATGGTCTGGATGCACAAGGTCGCACCGCCCGCGCTCAAAAGCGACAATTCGCTTTTGTAGAGGCGCGCGAAGCGCGCCTCTAGCTCCGCGATAGCGGAGCGCGGGCGGTAAAGCTCGTCCAAGCCGGGGATTTCCGTCACGTCATACAGCGCCGCCTC
>Ga0099364_10010142_pt1 | contig 12986 bp, 12 predicted proteins | sample TergutTh196P3_FD_73070 | JGI IMG/M metagenome (GOLD analysis project Ga0099364, IMG submission 73070) | Microcerotermes parvus P3 segment gut microbial communities from Pointe-Noire, Republic of the Congo - Th196 P3 | ecosystem: Host-associated > Arthropoda: Insects > Digestive system > Gut ...
GCGCCCGAAACCGCCGCCAACCCGGTGTTCGAGCTGTGCTACTGGCGGTTCGGGTTAGAGCTGGCGATAAGGTGGGCCGCCGGGATAGGCGAGGCGAGCGGGCCTTGGAGGGCCGTGCTGGCGAAGTTAGCCGCACCGCCGGTATTGGACGGCCTGTATCCGGCGCACCAGAACTGCCCGGACACGTTCGCGTCGTTTAACCGTGACCACCCGTCGATGCTCTACGGCTGCGGCTTTATCCCCGGCGGCGCCGCGGACGCGCGCGTAATGTCGGACACGGCCGACAAGGTGCTTGCCTGCTGGGATCGGGACACCATGTGGGGCTGGGATTTCGCGCTGATGGCCATGACCTTCACGCGACTGGGCAGACCGGAAGCGGCGGTGGACATCCTGATGGCGGACGCCCTGAAAAACAGCTTCGCGGCAAGCGGGAACAATGTCCAAAGGGGCCGGAGCGACCTGCCGCTGTATCTGCCGGGCAATGGCTCGCTGCTGATGGCGCTCGCCATGATGCTGGCGGGCTATGGCGAGACGCGCGGCGCGCCGGGGTTCCCAAAAAACGGCATGTGGGACATAAAGCATGAGGGCATATCGCCCCTGCCCTATTGACCTACGCCTCCGGCTTGGCCAAATTCACCTCGGCCTTGCGCTCGCGCACCTTTTGCCGGATCAGACGCATTTTCTTGCGGTATTTCAGCGGCGTGGTTTCGGTATATTTGCGGAACATGCGCTCGAAGTGCGTGACCGTGCCGTAGCCGAGCGAGGCCGATATCTCAGACACGCTCATGTCGCCGTTTTCCAAAAGCTCCTGCGCCCTTTTGATGCGGCGGACATGGATGTACTCCTGAACGGTAAAGCCGGTTACTTCCTTGAATATCCTGCAAAGATAGCTTTTACTGATATAAAAACGTTTGCATATCTGGTCAAGCGTCTTGACTTTATCATAGTTTTCAGATATATATTCAGTTATGCCGTGTATCTGCGTATGCTTCGACATGAGCGACAGCGAGACCGCCGGCCCGGCGGGCCAGCCGTCTTTGCGGCGCGTCACGAACAGCAGCAGCTCCGTTATCTTCATCATTATGACGCTTTGATAAAACGGCCGCTGGCCCGTAAACTCATCCACGATGGAGAAAATCAGCGCCTCGACATACCGCTGCCCCGCTTCGTCAAACGCCCAGATGCCGGCGTTCTCGTCGAAAAGGCTTTTAAGGGTCATACCGCAAATGTTTTCAAAAAAGCCGGAGAACGGCTCGGAGGTAAGCTCTATAAGCACCCTGTCGTGCGCCGATTTCCCATAAGCGCTGGTTTTATGTATCTGCATGGCGTCGATCAGAACCAAGCTGCCCTTGCTTATCGGGTAAGTCTTGTTTTCGATAAAGTAATGCCGCGTACCGTCGAGCAGGTAATATATCTCGAATTCGGGATGGAAGTGCGTGGTCGGCATGGAAAACTCGTCGTCCCTGACGATCCTGTCCATAAAGATACCGTCGATAACGCCCTCGAATATAACCCTGTTCACGCGCGCGCCCCCCTTTTTTTTGGCGGAACCAAAATCCCCGGAAAGGAATAAATATATATGCAAAATAAGTCGCTGAATATCGCGTATATCGGCGGAGGCTCAAGGGCGTGGGCTTGGACGTTCATGGCCGATCTGGCGCTTGAGCCCGACCTTGCCGGCGTTATCCGGCTGTATGATATCGACGCCGGCGCGGCAAAGAGCAACGAGGTGATCGGCAACCGCATGTCGGCCCATCCGGGCGCGCGCGGCAAATGGCGCTATATCACGTCCCCGTCTCTGCGCGAGGCGCTCGACGGCGCGGATTTTGTTATCATATCCATCCTGCCGGGCACATTCGAGCAGATGAGGTCGGACGTACACCTGCCGGAGCGGATAGGCATATATCAGCCGGTCGGCGATACGACCGGGCCGGGCGGCATAATACGCGCGCTCAGAACCGTACCCGTGTTCGCGGGGTTCGCCGCGGCCATACGGGATTACGCGCCGGGCGCGTGGGTCATCAATTACACCAATCCCATGAGCCTGTGCGTGAGAACATTATATCATGTTTTCCCGCAAATAAAAGCCTTTGGCTGCTGTCACGAGGTTTTCGGGATGCAGTCGCTGCTGGCGGCGATGGTGCGCCGCGAGCTGGGCGCGGAGCGTGTGGCGCGCGAGGACATACATGTTAACGTTTTGGGGCTGAATCACTTCACATGGTTTGACGGCGCGTCCTACCGCAACCATGACCTGATGGGCATGTACTCGCGCTTTGCGGGCGAGTTTCGCGACTCGGGCTTTCAGGACGGCGGCAACCATCTGCCCGACCGCCGCTTTACCTGCGTAAACCGCGTGAAATTCGACCTGTTCCTCAAATACGGCTGGATGGCGGCCGCCGGGGACAGGCATCTGGCGGAGTTCATGCCCGGCGACGTGTACCTGAAGGACGCCGGGGCGGCGGAGGACTGGGGCTTTTACCTGACGAGCGTGGATTGGCGCGTGGCGGACTTGAAGCGCCGTTTGGCAAAGAGCGCGGAGTTAGTCTCGGGCGAACGGCCGATCACCTTAGAGCCGTCGGAGGAGGAGGGCATCCTGCTGATAAAGGCGCTGTGCGGCTTGACGCGCGCCGTCAGCAACGTCAACCTGCCCAACACGGCCGGGCAGATATCCAACCTGCCCAAGGAGACCGTTGTGGAGACCAACGCCCTGCTCTCGCTGGACGGTGTGCGGCCCGTTGCCGCCGGCGGGCTGTCCGCCGGCGTATACGAGCTGACCGAGCCTCACGCCGTCAATCAGACCGAAATACTGAACGCGGCGCTGAACTGTGACCGCGAGGCGGTTTACAGGGCGTTCGCGCGCGATCCGCTGACCCGCGGAAGGCGTCCCGAACGGGAGCTGCGCGAGCTGGCCGACGATATGATCGAAAATACCCTCGATTATCTGCCCGATACATGGAAGTAGGTGCGCCCATGCTTACACGCGACATACAAATACGCGACCCGTTTATACTCAGGCACGGCGGCCTGTACTATATGTACGGCTCGACCGACGGCGACATATGGGGCGGGCGCGGCACGGGCTTCGACGTCTATGCCGGCCGCGACCTGACGGAATGGGAGGGGCCTATCCGGGCGTTCCGGCCGCCGGACGGCTTTTGGGGTACGCGCAACTTCTGGGCGCCGGAGGTCTATGAATACGGCGGTGCTTTTTATATGCTCGCGTCGTTTATGGGCGACGGGTTTATGCGCGGAACCGCCGTATTGCGCGCGGAGCGTCCCGGCGGCCCGTTTCTGCCTTGGAGCCAAGGCGCGGTCACGCCGCGCGATTGGATGTGTCTGGACGGCACGCTGCATATCGACGGGGACGGACGGCCCTGGATTATATTCTGCCATGAATGGGTGCAGACCGGCGACGGGACGATATGCGCCGCGCGGCTCGACGGCGAACTGAAGCGCGCCGTCTCGGAGCCGGTCACGCTGTTCGCGTCGTCGGACGCGCCGTGGAGCCGCAAGGCGTTTTCGCCCAGCAACAATATAGAGGGATATGTGACCGACGGCTGCTTTACGCACCGCACAGAGACCGGCAGGCTGCTTATGCTGTGGTCGTGCATGGGCGAAAAGGGGTATTGCCTCGGGTACGCCGTTTCGGAGTCGGGCGGCGTACAGGGGCCGTGGACGCAGGCCGAGAGGCCCCTGTTTGCCGAGGACGGCGGGCACGGCATGATTTTCCGCGCGTATGACGGGCGGCTTTTGCTGGCCCTCCATTCCCCGAACAGGACGCCGTTTGAACGCGCCGTTTTTATAGAACTGGAGGAAACGGAAGGCGGCTTGGAGCCGCGCCGTGACCGGGAAGGGCTTTGAGTATGAGGGATCTGGATTTGCTGAGCGCCGGTATGCCGGGCATTGAGACCGGCGCCCGGGAGCGGCTGACCGAAAAGGTGCTGCAATTCGGTGAGGGCGCGTTCCTGCGCGCGTTCGCGGACTATATGTTCGACGTGTTAAACCAAAAGGGGCTGTTTGACGGCGGCATAACCGTTGTACAGCCCATACGCGAAGGCATGGCGGAAGCGATAGCCGCGCAGGACGGGCTGTATACGCTGATCGCCAGAGGCATGGAAAACGGCGAGCCGGCCGTTCAAACGCGCGTTATAACAAGTATCACGGGCTGTGTTGACCCGTATACGCGGTTTGATGAGTATATAAAAAGCGCCCAAAACCCGGAGCTGCGCTATGTGGTGTCCAACACCACCGAGGCGGGCATTGCCTACGACCCGGACGACGGGCCGGACGACAGGCCGCAGAACTCGTTTCCCGGAAAGGTTACGGCGTTTCTGCGCGAGCGGTATCTGCATTTCGGCGGCGACGCTTCCAAGGGGCTGGTTTTTCTGCCGTGTGAGCTTATAGACGACAACGGCGGCAAGCTTAAACGGATGGTAACGCGTTACGCGCGCGAATGGGGTTTAGACGAGGGGTTCTTAAAATGGGTGGATTCGGCCAACGTGTTTACCAACACGCTGGTGGACAGAATCACGCCGGGTTATCCGCACGGCGAGGCCGCCTCGCTGTGCGGAGAACTGGGCTACCGCGACGGCTTGCTGGACACCTGCGAGCTGTTTCACTTCTGGGCCATAGAGGGGCCGGGATGGCTTGAAAAGGAGCTGCCGTTCGCGAAGGCCGGGCTGAACGTGGTCTTTACGGGCGACGCCTCCGAGTACAAACGGCGCAAGGTCAGGCTGCTGAACGGAGCGCACACCTGCTCGGCTCTGGCGGCCTTCCTCTGCGGGATAGACACGGTGGGCGAAATGATGGCCGACGCCGACTTCAGCCGTTACCTCAGAGCCGCCCTCTATGACGAGATAATACCGACGCTCGGCCTTGAGCGCGACGTGCTTAACTCTTACGCCGACTCGGTTCTTGAGCGGTTCGCAAATCCCTATATAAACCATTATCTTCTGAGCATCACGCTGAATTCCGTGCCCAAGTTCAAGGTGAGGGTGCTGCCGTCCATACTGGAGTACATGCGCCGCAGCGGCGCGCCGCCCCAAATACTGACCTTCTCGCTCGCCGCGCTGATAGCGTTTTACAAGGGCGTGAAAAGGGGGGGCGGCTCCCCGTCCTATCAGCCCGCCGACAGCGCGGAAAATCTGGAAATTCTCAAAAATGGCAATGTGCGTGAGATATTGGGCCGCGCGGACTTATGGGGCGCCGACCTGACGGTATACCGCGATTTCCGAAGGGGCGTTGAAAACGCGCTTGCCGGCATAAGGAAGGAGGGTAGGGGGGCGGCCGTCAGGGGGCTGGTAAGGAATGGTTTTTATAAAAATCAACGCGGGCGAAAATGGGGCGCCCGCGCTAAAGACCGTGGAAGGCGGCGCGGAGGCGTTCGGCGTCACGGTAACGGATACCGTTCCGGCCGGGCATAAGGTCGCGCTGACAGACATACCGCGGGGCGCCGCCGTCGTCAAATACGGCCACTCGGTGGGGCGCGCCTCGGAGCGTATCCCGGCGGGGCGGCATGTCCACACCCACAACCTTAAAACCGATCTCGCCGCAAGGCGGGATTATGTATATGAACCCGCCGCGCCGCCGCCGCCCGAGCGCAAGACCGGCGAATTTTCAGGGTACGCGCGCGCCGTCGGCGCCGTCGGCATACGCAATGAGATTTGGATAATCAACACCGTCGGCTGCGTGAACAAGCCGTCAGAACGCGTGGCGGCCGAGGCGAACCGCCGTTACGCGGGTATGACCGACGGCGTTTTCGCGTTCACGCACCCCTACGGCTGCTCCCAGATGGGCGGCGACCACGAAAACACGCGCCGCATACTGGCGGGGATGGCCAAGCATCCGAACGCGGGCGGCGTCCTTATTTTCGGGTTAGGCTGTGAAAACAACACCATAGAGAGTTTCCGGGCGCTGCTCGGCGATTTCGACACGGATCGCGTTAAGTTCATAACGGCGCGGGAGCACGAGGACGAGGAAGAGGCGGCGCTCAAGCTCATAGGCGAGCTTGCCGCCTATGCCTCACAGGCGAAGCGCGGCCCGGCGGGGCTTGACAAGTTGGTTATCGGTCTGAAGTGCGGCGGCTCGGACGGCCTTTCGGGCATAACGGCCAACCCGCTGGCCGGCCGCGTTTCCGACACGCTCCAAGCCTATGGCGGCACGTCGGCGCTGACCGAGACGCCGGAAATGTTCGGCGCCGAGACCATCCTGATGAACCGTTGCAAGACGCGCGCGCTGTTTGATAAAACTGTGGGCATGATAAACGGGTTCAAGTCGTATTTCATCAGCCACGGGCAGGAAATATACGAGAACCCGTCGCCGGGCAACAAGGAAGGCGGCATAACGACGCTGGAGGAAAAGTCGCTCGGATGCGTGCAAAAGGGCGGCCGCGGCCCGGTCACGGACGTGTTGGGTTACGGCGAGCGCATAACCGTGCCGGGCCTTACGCTGATAGACGGGCCGGGCAACGACCTTGTGTCGGTGACGGCGCTGGCGGCGGCGGGCGCGCATATGGTTTTGTTCACCACGGGCAGGGGCACGCCCTTCGGCGGGCCTGTGCCCACCGTAAAGATTGCCTCGAACAGCGAGCTGGCCCAAAAAAAAGCGCGCTGGATCGACTTTGACGCCGGCGCGCTGCTGGACGGGCGGTCTATGGACGATATGGCGGATGATTTGTGGCGCTATATGGTCTCGGTGGCCAGCGGCCATAATACCAAAAACGAGCTGAACGGCTGCCGTGAAATCGCGATTTTCAAGGGCGGGGTGACCTTATAGCAATTGGCAGACCGTCCGCGCGTATGCTGAACCGATCGACGGCGGCAAAGCGCCGGAACGGATAAAGCCGCCCGGCAAGGGCGGCGTCCACAGCGGATATAGGCTATTTCGCAATTTCCTCAAGCCCGAATTTACGTTTGAAACGGTCAACCCGGCCGCCTGTATCGACCAGCTTCTGCTTGCCCGTGAAGAACGGGTGGCACTTCGAGCAGATTTCGATGCGGATCTCTTTCTTGGTGGAGCCGGTTTGAAACATCTCGCCGCAGGCGCAGCGCACGGTGGCTTCCGTGTATTCGGGATGGATGCCCTTTTTCATTTTGTTTCACCTCTTTCGGGGACAGTCAAGGACTTTAATTATAAAACAATGATCGTTGAGTATGATAACACAGATTCTTCGCGAGCGCAAGAGGTAAAATACATTTACCCCCTTGACAAAAACATTAGCCGCTGTTATAATCTCGATATCCTTAATTCCACGCGCATGGGGCCGCGAGTTCGAGCCCTGCTTTTTATGATATGTGGCCCCGTAGTTCAGTTGGTTAGAACGCTAGCCTGTCACGCTAGAGGTCGACGGTTCGAGCCCGTTCGGGGTCGCCAGCAGCTTCACCGGCCGTCAAGCCGGGAAGCTATGCCGGAACGCGAAGCGTTTTGGCGGCGCGCGGCAGCGCGAGACGCCTCTGTAGCTCAGTTGGTAGAGCAGAGGACTGAAAATCCTCGTGTCGTTGGTTCGATTCCGACCGGAGGCACCATGTCAATTGACGATTGACGGCTGTCAATTGACAATTGACAATACGCGGGAGTGACTCAGTGGTAGAGTGTCACCTTGCCAAGGTGAAAGTCGCGGGTTCGAATCCCGTCTTCCGCTCCATAAAGGCCCTGCGTTTCATCTTGAAACGCAGGGCTGCGGCTTTCGCAGCATCCAAGCGACACAAACTAAGCTGTCGTCTAAATCATCATACTCATTTTGCTGACTGCGGATATACCCCTCAAATATAGCCCGCTTTTCCGGGTGTTTTGCGATCAGCTCCGCCGCCCTCGCGGATATGGCGGCCATATCCGATTCTTTGTTGGGGCTTGGGCTGTCGTCGTAAACGGTTTCGGCCAATTCCAGATTCATGTCGCTGAATAAGGCCGTCCATTGTGTTTTGGTGAGATATTCGTAATGGTACTTTATATCCTCTAAGCTGCTGCTGTCGGAAAGATAAGCATCCTCAATCAGCAAATATCCGCCCGGCTTGACGGCTGTTTTCAAAGCTTGCAAGGTTTCGGCGGCGCCGCCCAGCGCGTTGCCCGCAGACACGAAAACCACGCAGTCATAGTCCCTTTCCGTTTTTATGGCCTCGTTAATATCGGCCGCCATAAACTCGCACAAATCATCCACACCGAAGTCTTTTGCCTTTTGTGCGGCGAATTCTATAAACGCGGGCATGATGTCGATGCCCTTTACTCTCGCTTGCAGCTTTTGGGCGAGCTTGACGGACACCGCCCCTTTGCCGCAGGCTAAATCCAGTATCCTTGTGTTTTCCGACGGACAAATGTGCCTTTTAATCAATTCGGCCGTGCTTTCAGGAGCGCTTCCAAGCTCCCAAAAGTCCTGGAGCAGATAGGGCAAGTATGGCAGCAGCTCCGTTGTTTCGGCAGTTAACGAACGGGCCAGTTTTTCTTCGGTTTCTCTATTCATCGCGTCCTCACTAATATAAAAGGAATGTACCGCGCCCCATTATAGCATATACCGCCGTCCCGTGCAATCAATGCCCCGGCGGGACGCTTATTATCCTGTTGGCAAAAAGAGACTTGACATAAATCATCTTCATGGTATACTGAACCAAAAACGCGAGGGGGGCGTATCATCGTACAGTCAATTCTGCTCGTCGAGGACGACGCGATCATAGCGTCAGGACTCGTGTACGCGCTCGAACAGGAGGGCTATGCCGTTACGCGCTGCGGGAGCGTCGCGCAAGCGCGGAGGGCTGCCGGCACCCGGCCGTTCGGCCTTGCGATTCTCGATATGCAGCTCCCGGACGGAACCGGATATGACGTTTGGGAATCCTTTAAGGGCACGGATACCGCCGTTATATTCCTGACTGTTGTGGACGATGAGGGCAATATCGTCCGCGCCTTTGAAAGCGGCGCCGAGGATTACATCGTAAAGCCGTTCCGTTTGCGGGAGCTGCTCGCGAGGGTGAAGCGGACGCTGAGCGCCGAAAACGGCGGCGGGCGTCTGTCTTATTTGAAAATCGGCGGCGTCGGAATTGACACGGCGGCGGGCCAGGCATATATAAACAATGAGCCGGTTGACCTCACAGCTCTTGAGTACCGCCTGCTTCTAACCTTTGCGTCAAACAAAGGGCAGATACTGCCGCGTTCGCAGATACTGGAAAGCATCTGGGACGCGGCGGGCAATTTCGTCGAGGACAATACGCTGACAGTCTATATAAAGCGCTTGCGCGAAAAGCTCGGGCCGGCGGTAAACATAGAGACCGTTAGGGGGCTTGGGTACCGTGCTGATTAAAAAAAGCGAAATAAAAAGACTGTCCGCCGACATCCGCAGGATCATAGACGGGCAGACGGTCGATTTGCGCGACAACCGCGAGGGCGTGTGGGAGATTCTTAAAAACGATATCCATACCCTTGCGAACATCAAAAACGAGCAGGTCGATTCCCTGGAGCGGGAGCGCGACGTGATGGCCGAAACGCTCGCCAATATTTCGCATCAGCTGAAAACACCGCTTACCTCGGTGACGGTTATGGCGGATTTGCTTGAGAACGCGCTCGCGGCGGACGCTACGGACAAGCAAACGGAATTTATCACCAATATAAAAATAGGGCTTACCCGCATGGAGTGGCTTGTCTCCGCGCTCATGAAAATGGCGAAGCTCGACGCGGGCGCGATAAAATTTTCCATGATGAACATACAGGCGGACGAGCTTGCCGGCCTCGCCCTTGAGCCGCTGCGGATATTACTTGACTTAAAGAATCAAAGCGTGAAAATTTCATGTGATACGGGATTGTTCTGCGATAAGAAATGGACTGCCGAGGCGCTCTCGAATATAATAAAAAACGCCTCGGAGTATTCTCCCGACGGCGGGGAAATCCGTGTGGAATCGGGCATGAATCCCATTTGCAAATGGATTTCGGTCACCGACGGCGGCAAGGGTATAGCGAATAACGAGATCGCCAATCTGTTCAAGCGGTTTGAAGGCTCGCGGAGCGACAAGGGTTACGGCATCGGCCTGCCGCTTGCTCTGGCCATTATGCAGGGCCAAAACGGCGATATAGAGGTGGACGGCGGCGGTAACGGGAACGGCGCGGCCTTTACGCTGAAATTTTTCAAGTAAATGTATGTCTCCCCGCGTTATACGAAAAATCCCCTAACGTCACCTATTGCTCGTGACGTAACGTAATGCGCTATTGTCAGGGCAGGGAGGTGATATCTATGTCAAAATACACGACCGGGGAAATGGCGAAATTGTGCGATGTTTCGGTGCGGACGGTGCAATATTACGATACGAAGGGTATCTTGCATCCGTCCGATTTAACCGAAGGCGGCAGGCGGCTCTACAGCGACGGCGATTTGCGCAAATTTCAGCTTATTTGCGCGCTGAAAGCAATTGGACTCTCGCTGAACTCTATAAAAAATGTCTTGGAGAGCGAATTGTCGGGAAACATACTTACAATACTGCTTGACGGGCAGGCGAAATTACTTTCAGACGAAATCGACGGGCGGCGGAAACAGTTAGCCATGATAAACGCCATCAAGGAAAGCATCCGCGACAAAGCCGTCGTTCCGGTAAATACATTTCTTGGCATAGACGGGATTATGGAGAAGAAAAAAATGGCGCGCGGCAGGAACAAGTTAGCCATGGTTTACGCGGGGGCAGGCGCCGCGGCGGCTTTGGGGCTGTCGTTCATGGTGTGGCTCGCGGCGTCACGAATCTGGCGGGGGCTTGCGGTTTATATATCCGTCGCGATAATAAGCCTGTTGATTTCAGCCTTTCCGCTCAGAGAGGCCGCGTTTATTTGCCCCAAATGCCAATCAATTTTCAAGCCGTCTCTCAGGCGGGCGTTCTTTAGCACCGGCAGCAATAAAGTGCGCTGGATGGTTTGCCCCGAATGTGGGCATAAGGATTGGTGTGTGCTGCAAAAACAGAAGCGGACAAAGGAGGCTGAAAGCAATGGGTAAGCTGTCCCCGAATGAAAAGCTCAGGTTTTTTGCGAAAGTAACGGCGGCGCACGTTATCACATACGCGGTTGTCACGCTGCTTGCCATGCCCCTGACTTTTAATTACGCGGATTACGCGGCGGAGCTGATGGGCTTCAGACCCTTGGATGAAATCAGCATGGGGGCGGTATTGATTGCCCAAATTATCAGGGGGCTTTTACTGGGAATGGTAATCTGGTGGATTAAAGACAGTATTATCGGGAAAAAATTGGCATGGCTCAAGCTCTGGGCCATTCTTGTAATACTTGGTATCTTCAATACCTATGGCCCTGCCCAAGGCTCCATCCAGGGGTTGATATATCTTGCCCCTATTGAGGATATACCGGCCAGTATGAGCTTTGGGATGATAGAGGTGCTGGCACAGCCGTTACTGTTCAGCATAGCGGTAACTTTTCAGGGAAAGAAAAAGCATAAACCCGCGTGACCCGCGCATCGCGGTATAAGCGTTAAACGAGGCGGCCCAAAGTGACTAAACTGTCACCTTGGGCCGCGAAATAGTCACCGTAAAGTCACTTTGGCCTGTTAAAATAGGTTCGGTAAGGGCGTCCACGTGGCCGCCGGATTTAATAGGGGGGCAGATACATGGCTATTTTACAGGTAAAAGACTTAACCAAGACCTATGGCAAGGGCGACACGACCGTCGCGGCACTCGGCGGCGTGAGCTTCAATGTGAACAAAGGCGAATTTGTGGCCATTGTAGGCGCGTCCGGTTCGGGCAAATCAACGCTGATGCACTTAATCGGCGGCGTTGACCGTCCCACATCGGGCGGCGTAATCATCGACGGCAACGAAATCTATAAATCGAGCGAGAGCGAGCTGGCGATTTTCCGGCGCCGCAATATCGGGCTTATTTATCAGTTTTACAATCTCATCCCGACGCTTACCGCCGAGGAAAACATTATGCTGCCGCGCCTGCTCGACAACCGCAAGCCCGACGAGGACAAGCTGCGTACGATTCTTGAGACCATAGGGCTTACCGACCGCGCCAAGCATTTACCGAGCGAGCTTTCCGGCGGCCAGCAGCAGCGCGTGTCCGTCGGCAGGGCGTTAATCAACGACCCCGCGCTCATTCTCGCGGATGAGCCGACCGGCAACCTCGACAGCAAATCGAGCCGCGAGATCATCGACCTTCTTAAGCTCGCCAACAAGCGCTATAATCAGACCTTGCTTATCATTACCCATGATGAAAAAATCGCGCTTGGGGCCGACAGGGTTATCACCATCAGCGACGGGCTGATCCGGAGCGACGAGGGGGTGCGGCAATGAAGCTGACATCACATTTGGCAAAAAAGCAGTTGATGATAAATAGACGCCGCACAATGTGGACGCTCATCGGCATTATACTGTCGGCGGCTATTATTACAGCCGTTTACGGTATTGTGGCAAGCGGGCACGCGGCCTTTGCGGAGCTGATGGGCGAGTACGGCACAGGGACATATTTCGCGGCGCTAATCGGGGCGGGCGCGGTTTTAAGCCTGATTATCGCCGCCGTCTCGGTGGTGGTCGTGTCAAACGCCTTCCGCGTAAGTGCGGGCGAGCGGACGGCGCAGTTCGGCATTTTGAAAAGCGTCGGCGCGACAAAACGGCAAATCGCTCAAACGGTCATGTACGAAGGCGTGTTTTTGTCAATTATCGGCATACCCGCGGGAATCGGGCTTGGCTTGCTCGTGCATTTCGCGGGCATAGAGGCGGCGAATTATTTTCTTTATGATCTGAATAATATGCGCGCGTTTGAATCGCCGCTCGTTTTTAATTTTGTTTTCGCCTGGCAGGCGCTTTTTGCCTCGGCCTTGATTTCTTTCGCCACAGTTTTAATTTCCGCTTGGCTGCCCGCGCGCAAAGCGGCGAAAATCGCGGCGATTAACGCCATACGCGGAACGGACGGGCGGCGGGGCGCCGCCGCCGGCAGCGGCTTCGGCCGAGGGACGGGGAACGACAGAATCATACAAAAAATCTTTGGCTTCGAGGGCGCGCTCGCGTCCAAATCGCT
>Ga0099364_10010143_pt1 | contig 12986 bp, 10 predicted proteins | sample TergutTh196P3_FD_73070 | JGI IMG/M metagenome (GOLD analysis project Ga0099364, IMG submission 73070) | Microcerotermes parvus P3 segment gut microbial communities from Pointe-Noire, Republic of the Congo - Th196 P3 | ecosystem: Host-associated > Arthropoda: Insects > Digestive system > Gut ...
AATTAAAAGGTCATTTACAGTATGATACGTAGGGTCGTCGGAATATTCATCATAGAAGAAAAAAATTGACGGAAAACCTCCAATATTATAATAAGAATAACTATCAGAAGCAGCCATCAACTGATCGTCTGTTCTGAAATTCATGCCAAATTCATTCCCCTTTTCTAAGGCTAAATTTGTTAAAAAATCAGAATTGGGATAGTTCACTATCTGATACTTCCATTCCTCTGTTGTATTGTAAGCTATCATGTCCAAATTAATCATAGCAACAACATTTTTGTCTTGTTCAACCATTTTATGAGCATCATAATTTGAACCCCATAAACCTAACTCTTCTATAGCAAAAGCGACAAATCTTATTGTATAATTTGGCTGACCACCATTTAATTTTATTATTCTTGCCATTTCTAAAACTGCTGCTGTACCGCTAGCATTGTCGTTAGCTCCTGGTGCTGGAAGCTCAGGGATCAATACTGTTTGTTGCGATATTGAATCGTAGTGCGCACCTATTATTACATAACTATCAGGATTTGTTGTACCCTCAAGTGTAGCTATTACATTTCTTTGGAGATGATGTCCGAACCATCCAACATCAGCAAGCCACTCATCTTGAACAACGTTAGTATAACCGAATCTTATAAATTGGTTGGCTATCCATTCTGCTATTTCAAATCTATTGGAATTAATAGGATGCCTTGATACAAAATCTTCAAGTTTTTGCACAAACCATGCTAAAGAATCCGCATTTACTTGGCTTATAATGTCTTGCCGCCAAGAATCATGAAGTGAATCTTGTTGTATGCTGGAAGACAAGTCAATTTTGTTATATCTGTAAAATAATCGATTACTTACTTTTAAAGGAAGTATTTTGAAACCATCTAATAGTTGTTTCATCATCATAGTTTCATCGTCAATTACATGTTGCGTAGTTATTTTCTCTATCCAGAATGCTTTTTCATATAGAACTATCTCACCTATAACAGGTTCTACTTCGTCTATAAATCTTTTCCCTTTGCTTATGATGTATAGTGGTTCGTCCACTAGATTATCTGTTAAAATCTCATAAGAAATGCTTTTAGATTTTAATGTTTCAGGACTATCTATCTCTACAACAATAAATTTATCCATTTCAAAACATAAGCTGAGGTTCAACTCTTCTAATTGCTGCATAGTAGTCTCATCGCCTTTGTCGATTTTGACTATCATTTGTGAAAGCAGCAAAATTGGCGTCAGTAAAAATAGAATTAGTATTATTTTTTTCATTTTGTTTTCTTTTCGACTCCTTGATGTTATTTTAAACCTATAATTATCCTTTTACATATAGTTTGATTCAAAAGCAAAGTATATACATAATATTTCATGCCTTCGCCAGAAGCCCTATTATGAGCCTTCTCGGCGATTTTAAGAAAACCGCATTCTAGCACGAGATATGCCATATCATATCCTCACAATTTAATATATTTTTGAGTTTGAGGACAATTATGCAAACTGGGATTTAAAAGTCAAGAGATTTTTTAGGGGGTTCGAAAAAAAAGGGGAAACTTATTCTAAAAAATCGATTAACTCTTTTTGTGACAAGATTTCTGCCGATATTTACTTTATTTTTGTTCCATCTAATTCCTTTCTAACAGATATTGGGCAAGATCAACCAGCTTCTTCTAGAACCCATTGGTTAAATAATCATCTCCGTTTTCTAAAAGAAAATCTACAGTCCTATCCAAGTTTTTTTTAATGTAGCCTCATTATGCTAAAGCATAACGAGGACTCCCTGAATACTCTTTTGTTGGCTTTTTCTCATCTTTGAATTGCATGATGAGACTAACCAGACTCTGCAAATCCTTTCTCGCAGGGTCTTTGGCAAATTCCATTAGACCTTTGTTGATAGCTTTGAGGAGATTTACTTGGATTTTCTTTTCCATGTCAATGATAACTTTCTTTTTTCGTTCCATTAAAGGTCATCAAATTCCTCTCTCATTTTCTTTAATTGTCTGCGATATGCCTCTTGAAGGGACTCAATGGTATAATGCTTTTGATTAACTTTATACTGCTGATTCGTTACTTTTCGTCTATTGTAAAAATAGACATTTTTGCCTTTGTCATTACCTATTTTCTTGATATAACCTTCAGCAACTAATTCCTGCAGGAGTTCACTCCTATAAGTCTATTTTCAATTTACCATATTTAAAGCAATTTTCATGTCTATTGTGATAGCATTTTCAAAAAATAGTAACATATCCAGCAAAGAAGCAATATAACTTATAAAAATCAATAAAAACGAGGTATTAGTCTTATTTTGTATCATGAGTTGAGTGGCTTATCCTTATCACAAGTTTCTGTTATGTTGATGTAATAACCTTTAGATTAGTATGAGCCTTTATCGTGATAGTCGCTTTCGGAGTCGTGAGGTGTCTCGGTTCTACATGTGTGAGGAAATCGGAGATTTCTGCTACTTTTTTGGAAATCGGAGATTTCTGCTACTTTTTTGGAAATCGGAGATTTCTGCTACTTTTTTGGAAATCGGAGATTTCTGCTACTTTTTTGGAAATCGGAGATTTCTGCTATTTTTTTGGAAATCGGAGATTTCTGCTACTTTTTTGGAAATCGGAGATTTCTGCTACTTTGCCTGAAATCCTTATGAAGATATTGAAGAATTATGCTAAGTATAGCTAACAAATTTTTTTATATAAAACGAAGGTATTTCTTTTAGTATTTGTCATATTGATTGAGGTGAATTATGAAATGTGACCAAAAATTAATTGAAGAGTATTTAGCTAATAGATTAAACCCGCAGAAAGATTTTCATGCCATAAAAGAGCATATAAGAGGCTGCCCTCAATGTTTTGAGGAGATGAAAAGTAGTCAATATCTATACAAAATGTTGGATAGTTATCAAGACAGTGAAATAGACGATAGTTTGCTTTGTTCTCTGCGACAAATACCTTTCATAGCAAAAAAGAAATTTAGCATTTTTCATTTAATGCCTCGTGAATTTGCCTTTACAGCAGCATCAATGGTCGTAGCATTATATGCAGGTATTCTTTTTAGCGCTCAGCTCTTGAGCAATGATTATGATGAGGCATTTTACTCCTTTGAGTATTATGAGCAAATTAGTTTAGTAAATTTGTTAGAAAATTAATGCAAAATTATCTCATAACACATACCAGACAACAATCAAAGTGATTATTCCCATAGCAATGGATATTATCAAACGGACATTATACCCATTTTTGAGATGAATGACCCATCTAGCTACCGCTATAATCAGAGCTATCAATATGATGAGTAATAGGATTGGTGGGTTGAATCTGACTTGTATTCTATCGTTCTGTCTTACAAGAATTAAGCCTGTGCTGAGTTCGACAAGATTTATTTCATAATCAAAATGTTCTTTTTGTTTGAATAGTAAATTGCTGCGTTGAAGGTTGGCAGAGCCAAAAATGCCTATATCTGGACTGATTAGCCGCGGCATTGTGTCAGTGAATTTGTCATCAAATACTGGTTCTGAATACATTGATTGAGTTTCAAGAACCCTTCTATGAATGTCATAATCTACAAAACTCACATTTTTATGCATCTGAATATAGTTGATCAGGTCGTTTGTGAACTCTTCTGCATAATTCCCTTGAAAATCTGTTATAGTTATAACTTTACCTTCTGGAATTTGATCGGCTATATTTTGGAAAACATCTGTCATACTCGCTCTTGCTAACAAAAAAATGTTCAAACATAGAAACAATGTAAAAAATATTGATTTTTTAATCATAAATAATCTCCTAATAAATTTATAATCTTTAAAACTCATTACCCCGGAATAACAACTCTAAAACCAATATAATTATTCCTGGATGTTGGTTTTGAAGCTGTTCTATAAAAAGTCACAGAATGTTCTTTTTGAAAGCACCATGCTCCGCCTCTGATGACCTTCATTTCGCCTGTTCTTGGGCCAAAAGGATTACTTTTTGAGCTTTTTTCATAATATTTTGCATCATACCAATCATAGCACCATTCTAGAACATTGCCACTCATTTCATAAAGTCCTAATTTGTTTGCTGGAAATGATTTAACTGGATAGACAGAATGCCATAATGAATCATTGGGGTCAACTATATAATTAGCTTTGTTTTTGTCTATCTCATTACCAGTGGAAAATAGTATTTTTTCGCCTCTGGAGCGAGCTGCAAATTCCCATTCAGCCTCTGTAGGAAGCCGCCCACCCATCCATTCACAAAAGCGTTGAGCACCTAACCAGCTGACTTCATATACAGGAAAAGAAGCATAAGGTTCCTTCACATAATACACTCCATCATTCAAGCCTATTCGAGAGTATTGGGAATCGACCTTAACCCAAGTCTGCCCTGCTTCCACTTTATTACCTTCAGCATTTATAAAATCTACATATTGCTTGTTGGTGACTACTGTTTCTGACATTTTGAAGTTACTGACGAAAACTTCATGTTTTAAAACAGTGTTATAATTAAAGTCCCCCATCTGAAATGTCCCTTCCTTGACAAACACCCATTTTACATCTTCTATTTTGGTGATTTGTTTTTTTATTTTTTTTAGTAGTTTTCCATTTTTTTTGTCTGGAAAATACTGTTCCAAAGCCGCTGTGGTCAAATAAACAGGTTCTAATTCCTTTTTTTGTAAATGATCTTTGACTTTATTGTCCATTATGTCTAAAACTTCACCTTTTTTAGCTTGTAAAGCATTGTCTTCAGGGTAAACTTGAAGCATTTCAGACAGATAATACAAAGCATTGGATTTTTCAGGCGCATAAAGCCTTTTATCATCTACTGCTTGATCGACTACTTGCAATGATTTTGGGTCAAGAGGTGGTTTCGGGGGCATGTTTGATTCTGAGTCGAGCGGAAGTTCTTGCTCTGAAGGACTTTCTACCAAAGGTCTTAATGATTGCCTAAACATCAATTTACACATTTGAACTATTATTGCGGATAAAACTAAGCATAATAAGACATTAACCATCATAGTTAAATTGTTAGTTCGATTGATGATTATCTGTTGCTTCCTTTGGTTTTCTTGAATATTATTTGTCAAAACCTCTCTCAATGCTTGCTCTTGTGGTAATAAAGCTGGATTGTTATTTTCCATTTTTTTCAGATTTTGCATGAAAGTTAGTGGAAAAAGACTATCAATTCTTTCATTGTTGTTGATATTCAAAGATTCAAGCTTTCTATTGTCTAAAAGCGGATGTAAATCATTTATTTGGTTTGAGTCAAGATTTACATTTCTCAGTGAAGTGAGCTTGCTTAGAGGTTCTAAATCTCTTATATTTGTTCTTTGTAGGTTCAAGACTTTAAGATTGTCAAGATATGGCATCTGAGCCATTTCAAAATTTTCTGCTTTAGCTAAATCAAGTTTTTCTAGTTGTTTAAATCTACCAAACGAGGACAATTCTATTCTTCTGTCATTGTTTCTCAAGCTCAATGCTCTGATATTCGATGGGATATGGTTTAATACATCATCTGGAGCATTGCGAGATATACCTACATGTAGTCCCTTATTTCTGATTTTTTTTAATCTTTCTGGAGGTATATCGCCTCTAATGCTGACAAATTTTACTTTTTGAGGGATTTTTTCATCAGTTGAGAGTATCATACCACGCAATTTGTGATTTAAATAATATTTATTCCCTCTATTATCCAATCTAATATTTTTTTCTCTCCCTACAGTCATCTCAAAAAAAGCTAAATCATTTGGTCCGGTAAAGGTTACCACATCTCCTTTTTTTAGCCTTGCTCGTGTAGGCGACTGTCCAATATAATCTCCATTTACAAAAACATTTGCGGTAGGGGAATCTATGTCTACCATCCTTTCAATCTGACTTTCCTGGTCTTTGACATAAATGAAGAAAAATGGCAGTATTAACAACAAACAAAATAAATAAAACCATAAATATTTCAGGTCTCTTTGAAAATCTTCTGTCATGTTTTTAAAAGGATTTTTTTTGACCACATACTTTTTGACTGTCTTGTAAGCTGTGGTTTGCTCTTCTTCGTTGATTTTTTCTAAATCCTCTATGATTTCTTGAAAACCTCTATATCTGTCCTCTTGGAAATATTGGAGGCAATTTTTTATTATTTTATCTATACTTTTTTTGCTTGTGATTAAATGACTGGGAAGTTTGTAATCAATCTCACTAAGTCCTTTTCCAAAAATACTCGCTTCATTTAAAGCTTGTGATGTTTCGTTTTCACTACGAACTTGAGATTGTTTTGTTATTTTAAATGGATATCGTCCATAAAATAATTGATATAGTATTATACCATAAGCAAATATGTCTCGTTGATACTGTCTTTCTTCTTTTTTTCTTGCTTCTGGAGGGCAATATTCATAAGTCCCTTCCATAGCAATATCCGTACTTTGATTTTTTTGTATTGCAGCAGTACCAAAGTCAATTAAATACAGACTTTTTTCTTTTGTGATAAGGATATTTTCTGGTTTTAAATCTTTGTGTTCAATATCTCGATAATGAAGGTAATACAAGCAATCGGCAAGTTGTTTTGCATAATCAGCCTTCTCTTTGCGTGGCATGTTTCTACTGATTTTTTCTTTGAGAGTTTGAGCTTCTATGTATTCGTATTCAAGAAATATATATTCGACTTCATGTAATTCAAAAAAACGAGGTAAACTTTTATGTTCTAAAGTTGTAAAAAGTTTTGCTTCTGCTCGTATGTCTGGTAAACTATGAAATGTTTCTGGATAAGTCCCAAATATTTTCAAAGTTTTATTTTTATCATCGACATTGTCATACCCACGAAATGTCGCTGAAAATGCCCCCTCACCCAGTTTCTCTTGTATCTGAAATCTTCTATTTACTAAATCTCCAGACTTTGGAAAGGATATCTGTTCTTGATACTCATTGAGATTTTTTTGAGTTTTAAATATTCTCTCTGTTTTCTTTTTGCTCATATTTGCCCTCATGAGCAAGTTTTTTTTTTTTTGCTTTTTTGTCAATCAATATTTTGGATTTTCGATTGACATTAACTATACATTTATTGATTTTTTATTTTACTGTATTTATCAAGTAGAAATGTTATAATGTCAACCTTAATACTAATAATTTCTAAAAAATCAAAAAATAATGTATCATTTGACATCTGAGTAAGTTTTTACTTTATGGTGCAGTTATATTTTTTTATGGAGTTTTATGGACACTAATGATTTTAGAGCAGGCTTTGTTTCTATAGTTGGCAAACCCAATGTAGGCAAATCAACCTTGATGAATAGGTTGATAGGCGAGAAATTGTCGATAGTTTCTGCCAAGCCTCAGACCACTCGAATGAATATTAAGGGATTTTACAATACTGAAAAAGTTCAGATAATATTTTATGATACACCGGGTTTTTTAGAGCCACGCTACGAGCTTCATGAAAAGATGCAGGGTTATATCCAGAATTCGATAAAAGGAGCTGATTTGATTGTTTTTTTAACAGATGCGACTGATTTTCCAACTGAATATGACAAGATGATCTTGGAAATCATTAAAAGGTCGAATAAAAATGTGTTGGGAGTTCTAAATAAGGCTGATTTATGCTCTGAAGAGATTATACAAATTAAAAAGAAGGAATTAGAAAAAGATTTAGCGCTAAATCAATATAAAAAAGAAGGCATTTCTACAGCCTCAACCATTCATAAAGGAAGCGATATATTCACTATCTCAGCCCTAAAAGATTCTAGTTTCGATGAAATTATAAATACAATAACAGAGAATTTACCATTCAGTCCACCTTTATACAATCAAGAAGATTTATCTGATATGCCGATGAGATTTTTTGCCCAAGAAATCATTCGTGAGAAAATTTTTCATTATTATGGAGAAGAAATACCCTATTGTAGCACTGTAGTAGTCGAAAAATGGTCTGAAGAAGAGAATCGAGATGTGATACAAGCAAATATCTGGATAGAAAGAGATACTCAAAAATCTATTATTATCGGGAAAGACGGCTCAAAGATAGGACAGGTTCGGAAAAATGCTGAGTTAGATATTGAAAGATTGACAGGTAAAAAAGCAGTGTTAAATCTATGGGTTAAGGTGAAAAAGGATTGGAGAAAAAAGAAAGGAGCATTGCATGAGTTTGGCTATAAATGATAAATTACAAATTATAAATTACAAATTATAAATTATAAATTATAAATTACAAATTATAAATTATAAATTATAAATTATAAATTATGAATTATAAATAAAGGAGTTTTAGGAAAATGAAAAGACTATGCTCATTATTGGTGCTAATCATGATATTTTCAATGGTATCAACCGTTTACGGAAACTTGGTTGAGGAATCATTGTTTATATCGCGATTATATGAAGATGGCTTTTATGATTTGGCTTTAAGAGAAATATCAAGAGTCGAATCAAGGTTGACCAATGACCGATATTCTCAGCAGATATTAGCCGTGAAAGCTGATATATTGCTGAGACGAAATGAATTAAACGAAGCGAGAGATATTTTATTGAGATTAAATTCTCTTTCTTTGGCACCTGCCTTAAAATCGCAGGTGATGTTGAGTTTAGCCAAAGTAGAAAAATCGTTGCACAATTATTCAGAGGCTTTTGATTTAGTGCAAGCATTTATTAGTCGCTTTCCAGATAATAATAGAATTGTAGAAGCCTATCAACTACAAGGAGAGCTTTATTTTGAACAAGGAATGCTTGATATGGCTGAAGCAGTATTTTTGAATTTACATAGGGAAAATAGGTCGGTCTTGTCTTTTTTAAACTTGATAAGGCTTGAAGTACACAACAACAATTTATTATTCGCAGAAGAATATTTAGCTGATTTAAGAGCCGCTTATCCGCGTGCTGAAACTGAATATCAGCAGTCATTACTAACAATTTTGAATGGGTATGAAAATAGAGCTGACTATCTCCGAATACTCGAAATCACTCTTGCAAGTTTTCCTGCAAGGACGGTATTTACAGAACCCATCATACAAAAGACTATCGTTGCCAATATCAATCTTCGAAATTTTCAAGAAGCAGAACAGCTTTTATCCCAAATCACTGAAGACCGAGATAGTGTGAGCTATTATAGGGCTTTGATTCACAAAGAACGAGGAGAGGAGCAGCTCGCATTACCGATATTCAGAACTTTATCTGCTGGTAGAGGCTCTGAGGTTCTGAGGACAATGAGCTTTTTCAACATGGTTCAGATCATAGGGCAGGAAAATACTTCAGAAGCGTATAACATGCTTTTAGATTTCCTTGTTGAAAACCCAGACCAGGAATGGGAAGGCGACATCTTGTATCAACTCGCCTTTATTGAGTTTCAAAACGGAAATTTTCCTCAGGCTTATGATTATACACAAAGAGCCTTGAATTTTCATCTAAATGATGTAAATAAGCAAAGAGCTGTGTATCTGAAAGGTGAGTTGGAGTTTTTATTGGGAAATTATAGAGAATCTTATAGAACATTTTCTACTTATTTTGACATACTCCCAGAAATGTTTAAAGATGAAGCTATATTCAAAATGGGATTAACAAATTTCTTTCTTGGCAATCATGAATTGTCTTATCGGTATTTTAATAGACTCATTTCTGAATATCCATTTGCTCAAAAAATAGGTGTAGCTTATTTTTACATGGGAGAGTTGAACCTATTTACAAACCCCAACCAAGCGAGGTCATACTATCAGCAGGCTCTGTCTGGAGATATGGACAGAGGAGTTATTAATCTAAGACTTGCTTACACTGATTTTCTCACCAATAACTATGCTTCTGCTCTTGATATCCTAAATTTAGTGCCTGAAACAAGTGAATATATGTTTGATAAACACCTACTCAGAGGAGTCATTTTGATAGCTCAAAGGGATTTAAATCAAGCCCTTGAAGCATTTAGAATCGCAGAAAGAAATGCTCCAGACCAAGAATCTGTCGAATTTATCTGGGCAAGGCAGGCTTTACTGCACTACAATCTTCAAAATTATGATGTTGCGATGACAATTTATAGGAGGTTGGCAGACCAAAGTGATACTCCCGGTAGATATATTTTATCTGCAGCTGGAGCTGCTTTTAATGCGGACAATTTTCAGCAAGCTATAGAGCTTTTTATTGAATATATTGAAACTTTTCCAGACTCACCTGATTTGTTTAGGGCAGAATTAGGTCTAGCAAACAGTTATTACAATCTCGCAATGTATGATATGGCAATCGATATTTGGCGGGATATGATTCATGAAAATCAAAGGCCAGATGTAATTGACGCAGCCTTGAAAGGATTGCAAGATAGTTATCATAGAGTAAATAGGGAATCTCTGTTCACAGAATTTTTACTACAGGTTTTATTTCGTGCTACAGACAGAGATTTTTTGATTTCTATCTACGAATACAAGGCAAATTATGAATACGAACAAAGAAATTACAATGCTTCTGCCTCAACTATAAATCAAATGCTCAGGCAGTTTCCAGAAAAAAGAAATGATTTACAAACTATGATTTTGCTCGCCAATAATTACTCTTGGTTAAATCGCTTTGAAGAAGCAGATCAGATTTATATCGACCTCTCTACAAGTCACAATGACCCGTTTATTTATTATGAATGGGGACTGATAAAATGGGCGCAAGGCGATTTTGAAGCTGCTTTGAGAAGGTTAAAAAGAGCTGCTGATAACAGCAGAAACGAGCAATATTGGCTGACCTTGCTCGAAAAAATGATTGAACAAAAAGACCAAGAATTTATGACCTATTATAATAGATTCGTTGCTCTTGCTTCAGCATATCACCGAAATCTGGCTACTCTTCATCTCATAGACTGGTTGATTTATACAAATGCTCACTCAGAAGCTCTCGAAAAAGCAAATGATTTGATGGCTACAAACAACTCGCAGTTAAGAGCGATGGCGACCTTTAAAATGGGAGAAATTCATTTTGCTATGAGACAATATGACGATTCTTTGTCAAATTTCTTGAGAGTGAGGTATTTTTTCAATGAATTTACTGACCTCAGATGGCAAGCAGAGCTTTATATTGCCAAAATTCATGTTTTGCAAGGTGACAGAGAAAGAGGAGTTCTATTATTTAACAATATCCGTGGAAATCTGACTCCAGAACAAATAACAGAATTTCAGATATTGCTCTAGGAGGGGAAATGAGAAGATATAAGTTACAAGATATGAGTTACAAGTTACAAGATTTAGGTAAGATGTTATGGATAAGTCTCCTTATCTTTTTTTTAGTATCCTTTGCTGGAAATCTTCACTCTCAGCATTTGAGACTACCAGACGAAGAAATATTTGGAGTTTTGACAGTTACCCCTGATAGTCTCGAAGTGACAAAAGATTACACTGAGTACTATCGGGTAAGCAACCCCAATAGATTGAATTATCGAGCTGTATTAGAACGGATGGTCGATCTTGATACTGAAAGAAGACCTTTTGGATATTTGTACACCCAAGGATATGGGACTTTTTCAGATGATTTAAGTTATTTAGGGGCTATTCATTTAGGAATCCAAGATCCAAATACTCCTTTGATAAATTTTTATGGGATGTTTTCAAAAGAGGAAGTGGTAGGGAGACTTGATGAGGAAGATCCTCCTTTTCCACCAAATGATAAACATGATGTAGATTTTGGTGCACAGAAAATGATGTTTGATTGGAGACCAACTTTTGCTAATTCACGAATGGTTATTAATCCAAGTTTGTCCTTTCAGCAAAGTGATTATGTATCTAAATATTTTGCGATACATGAATCAACAATGATGTCTTTGGGAGCTTCTTTAGCAATAAATTCTATAGAAAGAAGGTTTTTGAATCAACTCAAAATTTCGGCTGATTACTTAACTCATACACAGCCTTTTTGGGAAACCCCACAAGGATATAAAGATAAAACCCAAAATTACCTTGAACTTGGATTCAATTTAAATCTACCCAGACTTTCAATCTTAACAGAGACAGATATTAATGTCTACAATTACTATAAAGAAATGGATAGTTTTTCAGATGATTTCGGTAAAAATTTTCATATAGAAGGAAATTTTTATTTTCCGATACCTTTTTTGAATATCTTTGCTTTGAATCTTCAGTATAGTGATTGGTTATTGCCTTCTTTACTTTTTGAGAAATCGATTTATTTAAATGAAATCTCAGAAATTTCCGTTTCCAATTTTCCCTATATGCAATTACCTTCAATGAATGAGTATCATGAATATTTTCCTTTTGCTGAATTTCCTGACAGATTACATGCTCAACAAGTGCCTTTAAATGCCTTTTTGAAATTTAGCTTATTCAATCCTGTGGAAATTCAGTTTTATTTCAATAGTAAGTTGATGAAAAATTATCACTATATATTTATTGATAATACCCCTGTGAGCTTGCCATATCAACCCATAAATGGGCATATTTGGATGAACGATGATTTCTTGGTGAACTCAATAAATCTTGAATTGCACAAAAAAGTGAATAATTTTACTATAAGAGCTTTTTTGAAAGGACAGATAGTTGATATTTCTACCGAAAAAAGATTACCATGGGAACCCAATATAGAAAGCTCCCTAAGTTTATCATACCAGTATAAAAGATATACTGTCGGGGTGTCTGGAACAGCGCTATTTGAGAGATATGGATTTGAGAGATATGGATTTGAAGATGATTCTAATCCTGATAAAATATATGTTTGGCAGGACAATGTCTTTTTACTCTCCAATACTCATGATTTTGATATTCATAGAAATTTTAAATTATCTTTGAATCTCAATAATATTCTTGATGAAAATTATGAAAAAATCACAGGTTTACCATCAGCAGGATTTAATGCAGAGCTTATCATGAAAGTGTTGTTTTAAAAGACAATAATACGATAACAGATAAATAATATACCCCTTAGACATTTTTAGTAGGTTCAGCATTTTTTCTTGAATTAAAACCTGCATTTCATTCAATTCAGAAAAATTTGAGGGTTGATATACAGCGATAGATACAAAGCTCCGTAAACCTAACAAAGTGGCTTGATGATGAGCATACATCTG
>Ga0099364_10010144_pt1 | contig 12985 bp, 15 predicted proteins | sample TergutTh196P3_FD_73070 | JGI IMG/M metagenome (GOLD analysis project Ga0099364, IMG submission 73070) | Microcerotermes parvus P3 segment gut microbial communities from Pointe-Noire, Republic of the Congo - Th196 P3 | ecosystem: Host-associated > Arthropoda: Insects > Digestive system > Gut ...
ATTCAATCCATACAATTATCACTTCAGGATTGATACTGGTAATAGTGACGAGCGTGTTGGGAATCCTTTTCAGGAGTTCCGACCCCGCCATATCCGAAATATTGAGTACAATTTCCGTAGGTGGACTTTGCGCCATGATATTGGTTGTTTTTGTACTTCCCGGAGTAATCGTTGCATTTGACAAATTTGTGACTAAGCAGAAAAAAACGATTGATTGACATACGCATTAAGCGGGCAGGTCACCACAACCTGCTTGCCCCTCTACGATTTAAAACTCCATAAAGTGAGATTTCTTCGGCTTGGATATTATTCAAACATAAAGCGATGTTTTGGCATAGAAATACTCTCAAATATATTTCAGCTATTCTGCTTCCTGTTTATCAAAATCCAAAGTGAAAATCTTATGCGGATATTTCTCCCCGCGAAAAACTTCATCTTTCATCTTGCCCTCAAAAGCGAACCTGCATTTTTCCGCAAGGCGGACGGATTTATCATTGTCCACATAAATACAGGCGTTGATTCGATTTAGTTGCATATCGCTCCTAGCAAACTCAATAATCGCACGCACTGCCTCAAGCATATACCCTTGACCCCAAAAATCAGGAAGAAGGTCATACCCGACTTCGCAGCAGCCTACTTCTTTGTCCCAGCAATGGAAGCCACATGTGCCTAGTTTAACCCCGTCGCTTTTCCTGACCAACACCCAACGGTGATGCCCGCGCGGTTCTTCCTGTGTGTAAAAATCAATCAGCTCGTCCGCGTCTTGTATATCTCTGAGCGGTTCGGCATCGAACAGAAACCGGTTCACCTCGTCGTTTGAAAACATTGCAAGGATAAACCCCCTGTCCTCCGCCGATATATTTTTCAATAATAACCTGTCAGTTTCAAGTTCCCTAAAAAGCATAAATCCTTCTCCATTTCAGTAGTTTTCAGATTCGCATACGTCAATATCCATAAACATACCTATCCCGCCATGTTTACATGAATCAGCGAACCCGTGTTTTTCATAAAAACCCTCTTTGTCTTTGGCACAATATAAATATATGGGCACGGAGATTTTGGGGATGCTGTTTTCTTTTACATATTGAATCAGCCTATTTACAATTTCGCTGCCAATGCCTTTTCCTTGATATTCCGATAAAACCAATACATCGTTGATATACCAGAACAATGCCCCGTCTCCTAACAATCTGCCCATGCCGATAATTTCATTGCCGTTTACGGCAACAACTGAAAACAGATTATGAGCTATTGACTTTTTCACTTGCTCCATTGGTAACTCTTCAAATCTCATTTTCCTGTGCAAGAGCAAAAAATCATCTGCTGTCAAAGCATTCTCTCTATATGCTATGTTCAAAATCAACAGCCTCCGATGCTTCAGTAATAAATTCCATTTGAACTGTCTTACAATACCCCCTGTACCCTATGCGCTTGTACGCGCCAACGGCATTGGCGAGCGCGTGGAGTACGCCGACTGCTTTTCCGCGATTTACACCCTCGCGCTCAGCTTCCTGTATCAAATAACCCGCGATTCCAAGCTTGCGGTAGCCGTTTAGCGTACCGACCCATGATATGTTGACGAAATCATCCCCATGCTGCGCCATACACGCGCCGACGGGCAGACCGTCATATTCGGCAAGATAAAAATACTGCCCGTCGTTTTGTAACATTTCTTGAAAATGCGTAAGCGTAAACAGCCTATAGTCAAACACAGTATTCAAAATCGCTCCTGCCGCCTTCAAACCGTTTATTTCGAACACACGGGAAATCTTCAGCCGCTTATCGGGTTCGGGAAGCGTAATATCCATGAGCTCATGCGCCATACCTAAAGTACCGAAACCCTCTTTAAACATTCCCGTTGCTCGAAAAATTTCTGTCGGGTCGGATGTCAGATCGCTTGTGTGGAAGGTCAGGTTATTAGGTATCTCGCCGCTTTTCATGCGCCGAACAACGTCCATTACATCGGTATGGGTGGTGTAATAATTATAGAAAATACCGCCCGATAACCACCGCAAGCCGCCCTCGTTGTGATTTTCCATTCCCTGCAGCTTTCCAAGCATATCCCAATATATGAGATGCCCGGCGTGGATTGCTTCAATGTATTGCCTGTCATTCATGCTCATCACCTGATTCACACACTGTTTTGGGTGGCAGATATACAGCCGCCGTACAGCTCTTACCGCCGATAATCACACTGTCGATGAACACAACTTCGACATCAATCCCCAATGCGTTTTTGAACATCTTCCCATAAAATCCGACCGTACAGCAATGGCAGAAAATATTTGAAATCGGCTTCTGTGCGTGCGAAGCGAGTCCGCAATGACAGCCTTTAGTAAATAATCCGTTGTGATCATGTTCTCCGTATTTTTCAAACGGATGCTTTGTTAAGGTCAGTACCTTCCCGTCAAGCGAGATCAAATCCTCGATTAAATTTCCGCGTTTCAAACGCTCGGCGAACTCCTCAAGGGTCTTGCTTTCGTCATATGTTTTCTTGATAATAACCTCGAAATCCTGATGACCGCAAGGACAATGCTTTGCCATTATGTCCGTCAGAAACCCGTAATCATCAAGCTCATCCATTCCCTCAACAAACCGGTGAAAGAATTCACATACAGAGCCGTCGTCTTCAGGGGTTTTATGCAAATCACCGAAGATTCGTTTTCGTACGTTTGCTCCATGCTTAGATTCAATATCGCAAGCGATTTTCCCAAGCCATTCCTGGTCCACTATAATCACCCATCCTTAATAATTTGTTTCTCAAAAAGGACATCCCCGGATAACCGCCAATATAACAGGCAATATTTTGACATTGCGATTATGTCCGTGAAGGTCTAATAATATGATAGCGCACCATACCCGCTCATGTGGAACTTTTTTTATCATTATTTTTCATACACAGGAGAAAACCACTCCATTTTACAATATCTCCCGTCGTAATCGGCGGTTGATATTCTTTCAAAATATATCCCTTCCCGAAACAACGCGTATTTCGTATCGCTTGCCTCAAACGCTTTGATTGCATCATACATACCATCCGCTATATCCGCATTAATATCCAAATAATGATGTTCCCCCACATAATGGAACCGCACATAAAGACCTGATTTGATGGTGTTGCCTTCATATCCGTCAGGTATGTTTGATAAATCCGGCACGCATACGGACGGGATATAATATGTATACCCGTTGAAATCGGCAGGCATTATTGTAAGCCCGATATAGGTGTTTAGATTCTTGCGGTTTGGTATTTTGCTCCTTTCGTTCAGCCAAAAATCCCGCGCTATTTTCGCGGGGGGCCCTGCTCCGTCGCTGATATAGCTAATATGGCGTTTGCCAACGCAATGAAAGCTGCCGATGTAGACAATTTCCGGCCCGAACAAAGCTCCGCCAGCCAGATTGTTTGACGGCAAGAGCTGTAATGGCGGCTTAACCGCGACATCCTGCCCTGTTCTGCGCAACTCTCCCGGCGTCACACCAAATTCATTCGTGAAAGCCCTTGTATAAGACTGCGCGTGGCTGAATCCGTGATTGATGGCTATGTCAATGATGCTTGTGTTTGAGTTGAGCAATTCCTCAAGGCTTATTGCCAGCCGGCGAGACCGTATATAACTCGCAAGCGTCAATCCGAAAGAAGCCTTGAATAACCGCCGTAAATGAACGGCTGATATGTACAATGAAGCGGCGAGTTCCTCGGAAGTAGGATTCTCGCACAACGTATTTTCTATTGAGCTTAAAAGATTATCCAAAAGATTGTACAGCTTCATAGCCATAGCTCCTGTTTACGCTCTTCCTTGCCTACGTTTCGCTCCCCAGCCGGTCTGGAGCGTGCTTATTCCGGGTAATAACGCCTGACTATATCAAGGAGCAGATTTGCTTCTTCAGACGATACATTTTCCGAAAGCCTAGCTCCGGCAATGATGGGCGCCCATAAAAAGATTTTATCTTCGTTAACTCCGCTTTTTTCACAATATAAGCGCAGATATAAACCCGCCAGCTCCTGCGAAAATTGCGAATACAGCAAATAACTCCGGTAAACGTCCGCTCTAAAATCTCCCGAACTAGAATCAACCCAATCAATAATAGTTACATGATTATCATCCGAAATAAGATTGAAAATATGATAATCGCCGTGACAAAGACGATTTTCGTATTTCATGGCATACATCATTTCTATCAACGCATTCTTTTGATTATCGTTAATCAAGCGGGCAGAAAGCAACTGACGTTTTAGTTTATCTGTCATTAGCTCCAAGCTCGCTGCATTAACCGCATGAATACTCAACTGAACATCAACAGATAAATCCATATATTCATGCGCTTTTGCCATATCTCCGTAGAGCATGTCGCCAATTGTTCTACCTCTAATATATTCCATTATAAGAGCCTGTTTACCGTTAATACATGCTGTTTCGTAAACACAAGGAACAGGCAATCCGCAAGAATAGGCATATTTTTGCTTATTTGCTTCATATTCCGCTTCTGTGTCCGGAAGATTGTCATTAAAGACTTTATAAACCTTTCCGTCATGTAGGTAAATTTCGGCGGTGTTGCCTTTTTTAATCGGTTCTCCTAAATTCACAATCAAACACCTCCCATCATTGCTTCCGCAAACTGCTCGATTTTCTCGTCGTCAATCCTGTCTATATATCCCGGCAGCTTGGCAACCGCTTTCATAATGAAACGCGCCATAAATCCGGCTTTTTCGGGGTCGAATATCCCACCTAAAAAGCTCGCCGACATTGCCGCCGTCAAGATGTCCGGCGGGAAGTTGGACGCGAAATACTGTTTTTCTTCCTCCGCTTGAAGCCCGCACAGGAATAATCCTAAGTTTTTTCCCTTCAATATATCCATGTTCTGCGCCATAAACGCCTTTGCCTCTTTGCGGATGGAACCAACATAAACTGGACTGCCGATAATCACGCAGCCAAAGTCTGCAAGAGATGGGATGTTTGATTGCTTCAAGTTGTGAAGAATCGCTCCGGGTATCTTTTTTGCGATACGCTCTGCGATTTCATGGGTAGCCCCATGTTTTGTGGCGTATAAAATCAGCGTTTTCATTTTGATTTATCCTCCATTTTAATATTATACTCGCTGTCCGCAGACAGATTTAGTAATACCCAAATAGCCATACCCCCCCCAAGACGGCGCGTTAACCGCAGTCAAATCGCTGACGGCTTGGCTCATCCAATCATAGTTCGGATAGTGCATCGCTCCGACTACATCATGGAGTATGTAAAATACCAGCGCTATCACGCCGGATAAGCAAAACCAATTTGTCAGGTTTCTGTTTCTCATCATTTCACTCCGAAATCATATTGTTTATCAAAATCCTCTTGCAAATAATAAGTGACCGCCCCTGTAGACTGATTGTAAACCACGCTCCACCTGGTTATCCACTGAGATTCAAAGCCATTTGTCGAACGGACTTCCTGCAATACGTTTTTAACATCGTGTTCATTAAGTATGCCTTCGTTTTCGGTGTATGCGCCGAACAGAATGTCATACCGCTGCTTTGAAAGCTCGCCGCCGAAACCAAACCATTCCCCCGGTGTCAGGAAAAAGTTTGTGACAACCGGCGCCTCAGTGACAAACATGATGTTGTCGATGTATTCAACGACAACGGAGCGGCCTGTCGCGTCGGATATGGCAAGGTGGTGCATAATACCCATATCCGAGTGCATATCATATTGTTCAAGGAGCGCGATTGCTTCATCAACCGTCGAGGCATAGTCCAGAAGCAGGCGTATTGCGGTTGTGGTGGTTATGTTAGGCCTGCCTGTGTCCTGATGGGTTTCGCACGCCTCCTCAATGAGCAGATCCGCGACGCATAAGCCTTTTTCGTTCATGCCGTCGAGTGGCGCATAAGGCGCACCGAGCGCAAGAACGGAGTTGAACAAGCTATCCGGCAGATAGTCCGGGCTATAGCCGATGAAATACAGATTTACGGTTGATACAGAGCGGTAACCGTTCGGCGGCACGGTTTCCACAATCATTACCGCGCAATCTTCCCAATCGAAGTTGCGCCCGAATACGCGCTCGCCGCTTTCGTTTTCCGCCGCGATCGTGCTGCACCCTCCGCTGTTTTCCGTGACTGTGTGTTTATAGAATCCTTTGGAAATATAAGAGGTTATATATCCTGCAAGCTCATCATTTGACTTGGCTCCCCCTTGCGCGATAAAGCCATCAAACCCGTAATCCCCGTAATATTGCATTGTGTAAAGGCGCGGGTTGTCGTTAATCAGCTTAATCGTGTTGATTACGCCGATTTCTCTCCTGAACATCAGGTAGATGATTGTCCCTAATACAAGCAGAAGCGCAAGTATTGCCGATAATGAAATTATGATTACTTTCTTTTTCGTATTGCTCATGAATTTCTATTCCATCTCATTATTAAGCACATACACATAACCATCACAAGTATTTCTTAGTATCCGCTTTATTTCATCATCGGATAAAGTGCAACTGTTGCATACAATTAATGAAGCCATGCCGTGCAGCAAAAACCATAGCCCCGTGTAGAGTTCTTTTGCTTTAGAAGCATCCAAGCCAGTCTCGTCACAAAGCATAGAGAGAACGATGTCGTCGCCCGCTGTTGTACCCATAATTTCCGTCGCGCTTCCTTGAGTGGTGGCATTGGACGAATTGGACACAAACAGCGAATTGGACATAAACATCATCTTAAACATATTTTTCTCATTCTTCGCAAAATTCACATACTTAAGCCCCATTTCGCTAAAGCCGCCGCGCATGAGGGATTCTTCCATAACCCCTTCATAAATCTCATTGGCGCGTTTCAGGACAGCGGTTTTTAGTTCGTCCATCGTCCCGAATGTTCTGAAAATCGGCTGAACTGAACAGTTAAGCCTTGCGGCGACACTTCGGGCGTTGACAGCTTCAATCCCCTTTTCACGCACGATTTGTAATGCTTCGGTGACAATATCCTCATACGGTACTTTTATTTTCGGTGCCATATAGCCAAACCTCCCCGAATAAATATCGCTTAATATATATCAATAGATACATAACAAGTGATATTATAAAGCAGACAATTTAACTTGTCAATATATTTCTGCAAGTTTGTCTGTAAGTTTATCAACATCACTTATCAGCATTGCCGAACAACACCGCAAGCTACGGACTAAGCAAGAGCAAGCAAGGGGACGAAGCAAGCAAGGTAGGGGACGGTTCTTCCGCTTGGTACCAAGCAGAAGAACCGTCCCCTACTTGCTTATCGATTTGCTTATGTGCCGATTTAAATGCGAATCGCGAGGGAACTGACAGCGGCAGGAAAATTCCAAAATTGGGGTCGGCCTGCGCTTCTTCCAGTATAATCAATCGTTACGAAGATCCGGTATAATCGGGTCGCTGAGTACGCTTAAATCCGCTGCGCCGTAGTAAATGATGTCGTTGACGATTCCTGTCAACCTGAGATGTCCGGCTATCATACTGTCATACAGTTTAACGCGGTACGCGATGTTATCAATCATAAACTCCGCTTGATAATAAACGGTATCATTGTCCCACTTAATCATATAAGCCTCAACAGGAATGCCAAACACATCCGAGATTATGGGTGTGCCGTCAATGATCATCACGCAATCTTCAATAATCTCACCCTCGCCAAGCTGTATTTCTGTCCGATTGAAACGCTCATTCACCATTACCGGGGCATCTGCCATGCCCGGTGTATGCGTTTCCGTCGCTGTAACAGTGAGCAATGTGCCGTCAGGCCGGTAAAACGCAGAGGCGGCAATGGTCAGATTGAGATTGGAGAATACCGCGCTTAACTGTTCTTCGGTAAGCGATTGGTAGAAAAAGCCTTCCGGCCACAAGAAGCTTGCTTGCATTAGTGACTCTGCCATATTAAGCGAGAGCGGAAATTCCTCGTCCCGCAATCCGGGGAATATGGTATCGGAGTCGGATGGAATTTCAGTTACGATTGCGTTTTGTTCGCCGTCTTGAGAATGCGGGTTGTTCGATGATATGGCAGCGGGATTGTTCGGGAGATTTTCTGTTGGGCTATTCAATAAACTGAGAACCGTCCAAACGCAAAGCGCCAAAACTGCCGCGCAAGCCGCCAATCCTGCATAACGGTAAACGGTTCGCTTTCGATATAGAGGCGCGGGTTTTTGCATAGTATTACTCATTATTTTTTCGTGCAACTTGGCATCAACCGAAATGTTGCTCATGTAGTCGTTATAGCTTTTCATGAAGATATTCTCCTTCCAAAAAATCTTTTAGCATAAGTCGGGCGCGTGTTAGCTGTTTTCTTACTGCGGACTCCTTCTGATTTGTAATGTCCGCAATCTCTTTCGTCGCATATCCCTCGAAGTAAAACAAATGTATTGCTATCCTGTACTTTGAGGGAAGCGAAAGAACAAGTTGCATTATGTCTTGTTGCTCGTCGGTCTGCGCCGGGTAGATGTCCAATAGCGGTACGGTTTTTTTCCACCAGTGGGAACGAAGGAGGGTTTTGCATTTATTCACCGTGACTCTTATCAGCCAAGCGGTTTCATGTTCCGTGGATTCAAATTGCGGTTGTTTTTCAAATAGCTTTAGAAATACATCCTGTAAAATATCTTCTGCATCTGCCTTGCTGCCCATTATGGCTATGGCAGCCCGAAACATTTTATCTTCATTCCGCTTTACGATTCCCTCCATCCAATCCACCGGCCGGTTAGATTGATTGTACATTTGATTCACTCCCTTCACCTCATATACGAATGAGCCGGGCAAAATGTGACACGACGAAAAATATCTTTTCAGTATTTCACGCAAATGACATGTAATAGACTCATGCACAGCAAATAAGCTATACATGAGTCTCATTGTTTAGGAACAGGCAGAAAGGGCCGCTGTCCGTATCTTAATGTTTGATGACGCAGGTACAGCACTCTTTATGGTTTTCACACTCTGTTTTCGGACAAGCGCAATCAAGCACTTTGGGACAGCTCATTCCGACACTTCCTTTCTTGAACAACAATCAGGGTCTGTCGATAAAGAAGTTTGCAGACCCTTAGCAGCAAGAACCAGCTTTGACAGTTACATCGCTGCCGCTTGTCCTGCAACCCTCAAACGCTCCAAAATGTATCGAGCGGTCGCCCGTCATTTTGAACGCCTTGCAATATCTGGTGTTGGCTATCATTGATGCTGTATTGCCACATACGAGCATCGGTTTGTGCGTAAAAAACCTATGGTGGTCGTCAAGGTCAAAATAATGGGGACTCCCCAAAATGCTGCCGTCATAGCAAGCCACTTGACCGTAATCCTCGCAAATGTCCTCCAAGTCATCAAGTTTGAAAGCCCTTACTGTTCTTGATGAGAATGTAGCGAAACCGAGCAAGTTTTCGATTTCCTCATTATCAAATTCCAGATTCCTTATATCGGTATACCTAAAATCAGGCCACCCTGTTTTTGCCATAAGCCTGCGAAAATCCTCGACATACATCGCGCCGCTCAAGCACTCCCCACGCAACACAGGGTCATTTGCCAAAGATTCCGAAATACGCCTGTCTGCGAAAATGTCCGAGAAGAATAATTCGCCGCCCGGTTTTAAGACACGGTATATTTCTTTGAATACCTGTTCTTTGGCAGGGGAAAGATTTATGACACAGTTAGAGATAACCACATCAACGCTATCATCTTCGATGCCGAGTGATTTCAAATCCTCAATATAGCCCTTGAGGAACTTCACATTTGAGTTTTTGAAGCCGAAACGCTCACGCTGTGCTTCCTGATGCTTGATAGCAACGCCGATTTGCTCATCCGTCATATCGACGCCGATTGCGCAACCGCATTCTCCGACCAGCTTTGAAGCGACATATACATCACGCCCTGTGCCACAGCCCAAATCAAGAACAGTCATCCCATCCAAAAGAGGCGGCAAGGGTGAGCCGCAGCCATAAAACCTATTGTGGATTTCATCAGCGATAAGGGGCAGTATTGCCCTTATTTCCACAGGCGGCTTGTCGATGGCGCAGCACGAAGCGGTCTTTAAGTCATCCTTACTCTGTAGCTGTTTTCCATAATAATCCTTCACCTTTTCGATTATTGAGGCTTCACCGCAGCAATCCTCTGAAACGCAGCAACTGGTTATATCGCTCATCTACAACAATCCTCCTTCAAGTTTTTTGCGACAAATACAGTGCGTCATTATATGCCATACATAGATGATTGTCAATCTGTTTATGGCTTGATTAACGGTGATTACGCCCTCTGCCGTGATGGTTGCCTTCGTTATTGTCAGGCACGCTTGGCGTGTGAGGGTTGCCGTGTGATTCGTTTTGATGCTCCCCCGGTTCGTAATTATCAACTTCCGGCGGCTCGTATTCGGGTTCTGTATTATGGTTTCCGCTGCCTCCGTGGTGTTTATTACCTCCGTTTCCATCAGGTGAAATGGGGATATATTCGTAATTATCCGGCTCGTCATGGTGCTGCTCAGGTTTGCGATTGTCAAGCTCCAGCGGTTCATCTTCGCTTGAAGCATTTGGATTGTTGCCGCCTTGATGTTGCTGGTTGCCCTCTCCGTGGTGGTTGCTGCCTCCGTTTTGCTGGTTGTTGCCCCCGCCGCTGTTGTCGCTGCCGCCATTTTGCTGATTGCTGTCCTCTCCGTGGTGGTCATTGTTTTCGTCATGATGACTGCTGCCATGCTCCCTTGTCCGTTCCCGGATTTCATTTATATTATGACCGGCGCAGTTTTCAAAAGTTGCGGTCGGGTCAACCTCTTGCAATTCAAGAATGGCGATGTATTTAGCAGGGCTTATGTGATGCCCGTGGGCGTTCAACCTGACCTCGCTTGTGACTGAGAAAACATCTAATTGCGCATGGGAGCGGTGATGCGTCAGCGAGCTTGCGACTACCGTTGTCAATCGTTCAAGGATTTCGTTTTCCGCGCTGCCGCCATTTGCCTGCACTGTCAGTGAAACAAGGCCATCCTCCGATAAATAGCCATTTGCGATAACTGTATCGAGCAAAATACGCATGGCTTCATTATATGTTTTGAAACGTATATTGGCTTCATTTAGGATTTCCGCGCCGTCATCGTTGTAAGCATGGGTATAGATCACCCTGTCAAAGCGGTTGAGCGTAAGCCCTATCGAAGGGTTAACATCAACATCGACATACGCAACAGGCGTAAAGTATAGATTGTATGAAAATCCTCCGGCTAAAACGAGAATCAGAATAACGGAACACGCAACGGCAAGCCTTAAACGAGGACGCGGTTTCGCGCTGCTGCGTCTGCGCTTATAGATTTCCGCATTGACATAACGAAGCGTTCTCAGCTTCAAAGCATCGTCAGCTTGTACTTTATCAAAGGCGCGTCGCAGTTCATTATCCAATCGGCTCACCCCCTAATGATTCCCTCAGTTTCTTTCGTGCGCGGTCAAGCCAAGTGTAAATGGTGTTGACGTTTTTCCCGACTATCTTTGCTATCTCCACAGCAGAATAGCCCTCGTAATAATGCAAATAGATTACACTGCGGTATTTTTCTGGCAATTGCATGACTGCGCTTAAAACTTCTGACTCCTGTTCTTGCAAGTAAAACGGTTCATAAATCAGTTCATCGAATGATGTCGCGTTTTTTCGGAAGAAGTTTTTCAAGACATCTTTGCAAGCGTTTATGGCAACACGAATAAACCATGCCTTTTCGTGCGCTTCGTTCTCAAAAGGTTTTACGTTTAACACGTATTTCAAGAACACCTCTTGGAAAACATCGTCCACATCGGCATGGTTTTTCAGGTGGATAAAGCATATTCTGCGAACGGTGTCCGCGTATTTTTCTATCGCTCGTGTTGCTTCATGCTCATTTCTCAATCATACTTCCTCCGCAGAGGGCCATCTTGTGGTTTCCGTTTGATGCCTCCCTCAGTTGCGATGACCGTTACGCGCACAACTAAAGCTGTAATGGCCGCTGTAATCTCGTGTCGCTCCGTGCCATACATGGTTGTAGTCAGCGCACTCATGATTGTAATGCCCCTCATAAGCGGTCGTTGCTCTGTGCCAAACATGGTGGCCGAATTCTACGCATTGGTCGCTGTTATGCGCCCTATGGGTATTCGTTGCGACATGACGAACGATGTGGTTGTGCGCAGCACATTCGTAGGCGTAATGCCCGTCATAGGTTCTTGTAGCAGTATGCCACACATGGTTATGCTGCGCGCATTGGTTGCTGTAATGACCGCCGTAGTGGTCGGTTGCGCTGTGCCAAGTTACTGCGGGCGCTCTGCCATTATGGTGTCCGCCGCCGCTGTGCTTTCCGTTTCCGTGTCCACCAGCATATGCCGGGGTAGCCATTACGACTAACAAAATGACCATCAATGATAACGCCAAGATTCTTTTTGTTTTCATGTTTTCATGTTTTCATCCCCTCGAATTAAAACTGGTTTCAAAACTAATACGAATGAAAACTGCAAATCCTATCATTGCTCGAAAAATATTTATCCTTTTTTTCCATCCAAAATTCCGTTATTCACTCCATCGGCATTTGCCTAAGCCTATACCCCCTTATTAAATAATAGTGTCCTCGAAAACTCCAAACCATTGCAACTACAGGCGCTGAAGTTTCGAGCCAAAAACTTCAACGCCGCGTCATGGCGGGCTTGACCCGCCATCCCCTGCGGAATCCGGGGGGATTGCTGCTCGGAGGCCGCAATGACGAACTGAGTTTTCGAGGTGACTCTTTGGGATGCGCCCGTTAGAAACAAGCCATAAATTTCTGCTTCAAAAACCGCTCAGGATATGGTATAATGTTTAGTTGGTTGAGCCGATAGCCAACGCGCTGTCAACCACCCCGCGCCCACTCCCGGCGTTTGTGTTGCGGAAGCGGCTACGCAAATCTTCAAAAAATTTACGCGAAAGGACTTGTCTTTTATGGCGGCTGCGAACACAATTTTCTTAGCAAGCAAGCTCGTCCTCGCAAACTTCACTCCGCTCCGCCCTCGCAGGCTCGGGCATACGCTCCGCTACGTTGCTCGTCCTCTCC
>Ga0099364_10010145_pt1 | contig 12983 bp, 9 predicted proteins | sample TergutTh196P3_FD_73070 | JGI IMG/M metagenome (GOLD analysis project Ga0099364, IMG submission 73070) | Microcerotermes parvus P3 segment gut microbial communities from Pointe-Noire, Republic of the Congo - Th196 P3 | ecosystem: Host-associated > Arthropoda: Insects > Digestive system > Gut ...
TATTCTCTTCTTTTTGCCATGAAGTGACCTCTTTCCTCAGTTTTTATTCCGATTATTATTTTACATCACTCCATTAATAATTTCAATCTTTGTGTCTTAATTCATAAGACCATTATAAAGAGTGCGGCTTACCGCAGAAAACATTAAATGATCGCAAACGGCGTATCCTTGCGAAAATGAAAAAAATCATAGATTCTGAAAAATAAATCCGCTCAAAACCCAAACATCGTCCCCTATACAAGTGAGAAGAAAATTCTCTTATTAAAATGAATACCAGTTCATCAAATACAAAAGCTCTGTTGCCGTTCAATTAGCGGCAAGCGACAAAGGTTTCGATCTTGACCGTAGGATGGTCTCCTGCGGAACGCCATGACAGGCAGAGTTGATAATGATACTTCCGTGCAGTCACAGTCCGAGCGTAAAGAACTACAAATGTTCTTGGATAGGTTATAATAAGTTAGACAAATTTTTGCTTTACCATTATAATAAAATAAAAAATAATGGAGGCAAGAAAATGAGCAAATATTATGCAGATGAATTTAAAGAAAAAATAGTGGAATTAAAAAGAAACGGAAAGAGAACAAGCGATTTGGTAAAAGAATACTCTTTGACGAAAAGCAGTATCAACAAATGGGTGAAAGAGTACGAAAACAGCGGCAAATTCGGCATAAAGTCCAATTTAAGCGATAAAGAAAAAGAGCTTCGCGAGTTAAAAAAAGAAAACAAACGCTTGCTGATGGAAGTAGACATTTTAAAGCAAGCAGCCTTGATTATGGCTCGAAAAGAGAGATAATCAAGGCGAACAAGAAAAAATATCCAGTTAACGCAATGTGCAAAATGTTGAAAGTCCCAAGGAGCAGTTTTTATTATAAACACGCCGAAAAACAAGTGGATACAGTGTTTGAAAATGCTGTAATATTTGAGTTTAAAAAATCAAAAAATAATTACGGAACAAGAAAAATACGTATTATGCTAAGGCGAAAATGCAAAGAACATCCAGCGATTTTTGCCTCAAGAAAACGAATTGGAAAAGTTATGAAAAAATATAATCTTATTTCAAATTACACCATAAGCGACGTGCGTATGCACGAGTGAGGTATAATTTATTATACCATGAAAACAACGAAAAAATCAAAAAAAGACACTGTTAACAATGATAATATTGAAAATAAATTGAACAGAGAATTTGATAACAAAAAGCCTTTGGATGTCGTTGTGAGTGACCTTACTTATGTGAAAGTTGCAGGAAAATGGAACTATATTTATGCCCATACACCGGGTTTGCATAAACTGGTTGTTTGAATAGCATGGGCCCGTCGTTGGTTGCTGCGCATCTTTTTTTGTTGTTTTCTTCATACTTATGCCCATGCACTGAGTTTGCACAAACTGGTTGTTTGAATAGCATGGGCCCGTCGGTAGCCGCTACGCGTTTTTATTTTAGGCATTATTCATACTTTGCCACCACAAATTTCTTTGTATTCGCAATATTGACATGGGTCATATTCAATTTGCAAAGGTGTTGCGTTGATTTCGCCTTGTTCTAAATTTTCAGCCATATTTTTTGTAAGTTCTTTCAAAAAACCGAACATTTCTTCTGTTTTTTCTTCGCTCCATAAAGTTTCTTCATCATACGGTAATTTATTTTGCAAATATTTTACTTCATGCTTGAACGCATCCAAAATTTCGGGTTTTGAAACTACCATTCCGACAGGTGAATAATGCTTGCTTTGTTCCTTTTCTAACTTGTCTTTTCCTATTTCTCTTGCGTTTTGCGGTTTCATTTCTTTTAACGGCCGGTACAATACTCCTGCGGGCAAATACCCTTTATACCGCCCTTTATCGTAATTACACAGATAGTATAAATATATAAGCATTTGAATATTAACACCGTAATATAAATCCGATACTTTAAATTTTTTCTTCCCTTTTTTATAATCAATCACACGCAGGTATTTTTTATCCTCAAAATTCATCATATCCACTCTGTCTACCCTGCCCATAAGGCGTACTTGCGTGCCTTTTTCCGTTTTGACAAACGGCGGCGAGTTGTCAGATTGGTTCAATTCCATTTCAAATTCAACAGGGGTAAATTTTGTATGTGTAAGTTCTTTTTGCAATCTTAACGCAACCAAAACAAGCGGTCTTATCATCATTCCGAACAAATGCAAAAACCGTTGGGTTTTATATTTATCTCCGCTCAATTTTTGCTCTAAATATGCGGTGAGGATTTTGTGGATTTCTTCGGTTAATGTATCTTTTGACATTTGTATAAATTCGGGGTTATCCGCGATTAATTGATGCAAGACATGGTGCATTAAACTTCCGCTTTCGAGCGGGTTCATTTCTGCACGTTTTTTGGGGTAAAGTTTTAACCCTTTTGAACAAAAATACGCAAAAGGACAAGTATGGTATTTTTCAATAGCCGATGGTGATAATTTCATTCGTTTTCCAAAAATAGCCTCGGAATTTTTATCTGTCAATTTATAATTACGTGAATTCGCGTCATTTTTGAATCGCTTGATTTTATCGTTATAATCATCTTGTTCTTTAAAATATTCCATCAAAACTTGTTTTTCAAAATTATCTTCCGAAAATCCGCGGCACAACGCGGAAAATGCCGCCTCTTTCGTTTGCGAAAGTTCTATAAGATTATTTTCAACATCGCCAATTTTTATCCCAAACATATTTTTTATTTGCTCGATTACCGACGATGGATACATTTCAGCCCCCGTCACATCAGCACAACGGTATGATAAGAACAGTTTTTCGCTTGCACTGCACAATCTTGTGTAAGCATGAAAACGTTCGCTTATAATCTGCTTTTCTATTAACGGTGCAAGATGAATGTCCATATCAATGAAAATCTTGCGTTCATTGTCGCTAAATGCTCCATATTCTCCGGGGAAACGCGGGAACAGTCCTTCATTTACTCCCAAAATAAATACCGCTTTAAAATTAGAAGTTCGTATTTTATCCGCCGCGCCTATTGTTACACAATCCATTGTTTTTTGAACTGATTCGACCTTTTTATTCTTTACTGTCAGTATAAAAAGCTCGTAATATTCTTTTAAGTTTATTTTCTGTTCCGTTAAAGAAACCGATAAAACCGACAATATTTCCATTAAAATATCCCAATCCCGTTGGATTTGTTCAGATATTACATTTTCATTTTGTAAAACACATTCCTTTATTTGTTCATTAAGTGTAGTTTTTATCCCCAAAGACTCCAGTGAGTTGAAAATAGCTTGCGAAATTGCCGCCGCATCTTCACTCATGTTGGCCGCACGTATTGCGGATAAAACCTCAACAATGCGTTCTCTTATGTCGTTTGCCGTTTGCAAAATTTGATAATCTTCATCTTTCCATTCTTCTTCAAATCCACGAGGGTGTGCGGTAAATTTGTCGAACAACGACGACATATTCAAATTCCATATATAAACATAATTGTCGAAAATACAACTATCGTCCAACTTTATGTCGGTTACGCCGCATTTCAACATTGTCAACACGCTGTCAAGTGAACCCATTGACGCATTTAACAAATGCGAAATAAAGCGTATTAACGGACGTATGGATAAGTCGTCGGGAGACGACATAAACGCAGGGATATTGTATTTATTTAAACTTTCTTCTAAAACAGCACTGTATGCCTCAAAATCAGATGTTATCAATGCTATATCGCGAAAACGATAATTTTCTTTGCGGACAAGTTTGTGCAGCATACACATAACGGCGTTTGTTTCGTCATATTCATTTGAAGCTTTGTTTATGGTTACGGCGTTCATTTCATCATATTCGTTCGAAGTTTTGTTTATGGTTACGGCGTTTGTTTCGTCATATTCGTTTGAAGTTTTGTTTATGGTTATGGCGTTTGTTTCGTCATATTCGTTTGGAGCTTTGTTTATAGTTACGGCATTTGTTTCATTATATTCGTTCGAAACTTTGTTTATGGTTGTTGATTGTATACTATCTGTAAAATCGTATTTATACTTACTTTGAGTATTCTTCATAATATTTTGTTCCAAGTGTGCGAGTTCTTGCGATTTAAACCGTTTCCCGGAGTCTAATTTTTTATATGATATTTTATCAATATTTGCCTTGCGGGCGAGGTTTTTTAATGTTTTATATGTGCTTTGGGATTCTAAAAACAAAGTGTTATTTATGTCGTCATCATAAGTTAAGCACACTGTCAAGCTTTCAGCTTCACACATATGTTCGATTAATTTTATCTGCGGATTGGTAAAACTGCAAAAACCGTCTATATAAATATTATAATTTTGAAAGAATCTTTTGCCTTCGATTAATTTTACCGCTCTCGAAATATCATCCAACGGGTCATTATATGCCGAATATAACAACTCGTCATACACAGAATATATCAACAACAATTCGCTTGTTTTTAATTTCAAATTCGCATCGGGTATCTTGAATGATTTCTCCTGTAAATCCAAGATGGAAATTCCTGCGTTCTTAAATTCATTTACCGCTTGCAAACAATAGACCGCAAAATCCGATTTATGTTTTGAGCCGCTGTAAAAATCAAGCTTGTCCGATATTGATTTTACCGCACGGTTCATGAGTATCAATTTTGCTGTTTCGTCCGCATATTCCCCTGCGACACCACCGTATTCATTGAAAACCAAGCGTGCAAGAGCAGTAAAAGAAAGCACCTTAGTGTATGAAAGATGCTTTTCTCCCAAATCGTATAAAAATGATTGTTCAGTATCAAAACTGATTTGTTCGGGAACAATCACAAGAATTTCTTTGTCGGTAAAATCTTTTATTTCATTTTTGATATATTCGGTTTTACCGCTGCCCGAAGTGCCGAGAATAAATTTTAACATAATTTATAATTCCTCAAATTTATATCATAATTCACTATACCCCCGCCGATGGCGGGGGTATATATTTTTAATTATTCATATTCATTCTCGCGTGCCTTGATATATTTAACACAATTCCTATTTGTGCAAGCTGCATTAATAATGCAGTCCCTCCATAACTGAAGAAAGGTAAGCTTATTCCTGTGTTGGGAATGGAATTGGTCACAACTGCTATATTCAACAGCGTTTGTATGCCTATTTGCCCGATAATCCCTACTGTTAGCATCATGCCGAACTTATCCGGCGCTTTCGACGCTATTACAAAACCGCGGAACACAAAGAACATAAACAATATTACAATAATCGCCGCTCCCAAAAATCCAAGTTCTTCACATACAACAGAAAAAATAAAATCGTTTTGAGGTTCGGGGAGATACAACCATTTTTGCTGAGAATTGCCGAGCCCTACCCCGAAAAATCCTCCCGAGCCTATTGTTAATAATGATTGATATGATTGATGAGTTGTGTTTGTAATATCCGAAAACGGGTCAGTCCAGCTGGTAAGACGCGCTTGTACATAATCTATCCCTTTAAAAAGAACAAGCCCGACCACAAGTGCCGCAACAACAACCAAGGCAAATACAAAATATCTATATTTTGTTCCGCCGATATACATCATCAAAAGCCCGATTGCCATTATCAAAACCGTACCGGAAATATGCGGTTGTAATATCATTAACCCTGCAAAAACCCCAAGTATAGTAATAAACGGTAGAACTCCGTATGAAAATGTACCCATTTTCTTATAATTTGCCGCAATTAAAAATGCAAACAGCACAATAATTGCAAATTTTGCAACTTCCGACGGTTGAAAATTACCGACCCCGCCAACAACAATCCAACGGCGAACGCCTTTAATCGTCGGCATGAAAAGCACTACAATCATCAAAGCTATTGATATTCCAACAATCCAGTAAACAAGCTTTTTCAATATGTTATAATGTATATGAGAAATTATCAACATCGCCGCAACGCCCAAAACTGCAAAAATAGATTGCCGATAAATAAAATGAAATGAATCCCCATAATTATGTTTAGCAAAATAAAAACTTGCCGAAAACACCATAACCAACCCGATTGTTACCAACCCAAGCGTTAAAACAAGCAAAGTAGAATCCATCCTGCCTTTTGCTGTTTTGTTTTTCACTTCATTGTCTTTTACTGCATCTCTATTTTTATTAATATCCACTACAGCAGTAGCCATTTTCTATTCACATCCTTTAATAAATTTTTTTTCGTCTACACACCCGCCTTCGGCGGGTGTGTAGATATAATCCATTTTTTATTCCCACAAAATCCTATTATTGTTTTCGAGTGTACTTACCCCGCTTTCGGCGGGTGTGTAGACATCATTCAAATTATGTTTTTTGCTCCTATTATTGCAAGTATGCCGAAGATTATTGTTATTATTGAAAATACCAAAACAATCTTTGTTTCGCTCCAGCCTTTCATTTCAAAATGATGATGTATGGGGCTCATTTTGAAAATGCGTTTTCCTGTTGTTTTGAAACTTATAACTTGCAACACTACCGACATCGCTTCTATTATATATATTATCCCTATTAAAAACAGTAAGACAGGGAATGTTCCAAACCCCAGAGCGACGACCAATCCGCCTAAAAACATCGAGCCGACATCACCCATAAATACTTTTGCAGGATAAAAATTCCACACCAAAAATCCTAAACATCCGCCGGCTAATGCTGTTGACAATAGCCCCATACCGCTTTTTTGAACTATCGCGCTGATAATGATAAATATAACCGCCGCTATAAAAGTAACAGAACTTGCTAAACCGTCAACGCCATCGGTGAGATTTACAGCATTTACCAAAAAATAAATTGCAATCACTACCAGGGGATAATAAAATATTCCCAAATCAATTTGCCCTACAAAAGGAATATCAAGTAATGTTATCACAGAGCCTTGTTCATTATATAAAACAAAAATATATGCCACGGTAATTAATATTTGCAACACCGTTTTCTGTCTTGCTTTCAAGCCGAGATTGCGTTTTTTTACCACACTTATATAATCGTCAATAAATCCGACAAATCCGAATAATATCGCCATTCCCAAACCCGCAAAAAGATATATCGTACCTTCTACTTTATACATTCCCTCAATGCTTGTTGCCGACGATGTGTGTAAAATAAAATAACCGGTAACAACTGCGACGGTTATTCCAATAATAAACATTATCCCGCCCATGGTAGGAGTTCCTTGTTTCCCCTTGTGCCATGTAGGCCCAATATCTTTTATTGTTTGCCCAAATTTTAATTTTCTTAAAAAAGGAATTAAGATAATCCCCGAAAGTGCAGTAACGGCAAAAGCAATTACCGCCGTGAAGATAATAACATATCCGCTCATAAAACATCCTTTCTGGACAGATAACAGGTAACAACTAACAACTAACAGATAACAGATAACAGATAATAAATTACAAATAAAAAATAATAAATAATAAATAATAAATCAAAATTTTTTATTTTTTATTTTTTATTTTTTATTTTTTATTTAAAAAAACGTCTTCTATTATCAGTTCAAATTTCATACCTCTGCTTGCTTTGAATAGTATTGTGTCTTTTGGGGTTATTGTTTTATGTAAAAAATTTACTACTTCTTTTTGTGTTTCAAACCAGTGGCTTTCTATTCCTTTTTGTTTAGCTCCGTTTGCTATATGTTTTGCTTGTTCTCCTTGACATATTACAATGTCTGCATCATATTCTGCTGTGTTTTTCCCTGTTTGCAAATGAAGTTCTTCACTCATTTTGCCAAGTTCAAGCATATCTCCCAAAATCGCAATTTTTCGCCCTTTTGCTATTTTTTGCATCACAGAAAGCGCCGCTTTTACGGAATCAGGACTGGAATTATAACAATCATCTATAATTATTATGTTGTCCTTTTGGATAATATTCAAACGCGCACCCACGGTTTTATAATTATTATATCCTGTTATGATTTCTTGAGGTGTCAAACCGAGCGAAATTCCTACACCGAATGCGGCAAGCGCGTTATATATATTATGCTCCCCAACGCAAGGAATACAAGCTTTATATTGAATGTTTTTGTATGTTATGAAAAAATTAGTCCGCCATATATATTCATTGTTTTCATCGCAGATAGTCTCGCATGAAATATTTTGTGCGGTTATGTCACAATTTTGATTATTTATCCCAAAATAAATAACAGGATGTTTGTCAAGAATATTTGGACGGATTTTCGATATTTTTTCAACAGTCAACATATCGTTGTCGCCGTTGAGTATAAGCGGTGTTCCTTTTTCCATTCCGTCGGAAATTTCCAATTTTGCTTGCAAAATGCCTTCACGGCTTTTTAAATTTTCAATATGACTAACTCCGATGTTTGTGACAACTCCAACTTGCGGATTTGTAATTTGCGATAAACGGCTTATTTCACCCAAATTTGACATACCCATTTCTATAACGGCCGTATCATAACTGTTGTTGAGTTCAAATATTGTTTTAGGAACTCCTATTTCGTTATTTAGATTAGCTTTTGTTTTGAAAGTTTTATATTTGACCGCAAGTACGGCAAAAATCATTTCTTTAGTGCTCGTTTTCCCAACACTTCCGGTTATTCCTACAAGTTTTAAATCAAAAGAATTCCTGTAATGTTTCGCCAATAAACCAAAAGCCTTTACAGTGTCTTTAACATATATAACAGGAAAATTTTCTCCTTGCGGTTTTGACGCAACCGCCAAAACTGCACCGTTTGCCAAAGCCTCGGGTACAAATTCATGCCCGTCATAATTTTCACCGCATAACGCAATAAAAATCGAATCTTTTTGCATCTGTCTTGTGTCGGTACATATATTTGTGATTACAGTATCACATGGTATGTCAAAATCCACTTTTTCATTTGTTAAAATAGAAATTATCTCAGAAACGCTAAATAATTTAATAAAAAATCAGTCCTTATTTCATCATTTCTATTGCTTGTGTTACTATTTCTCTTTCGTCGAAATGATTTTTTTCGTGTCCTATGATTTGATAATCTTCATGTCCTTTTCCTGCGAGTACAATCATATCTTTGGGTTGTGCGTTGTCGATTGCATAATGAATTGCTTCACGTCTGTTTGGAATTGTTATATATTTTACATTATCTTTATCTATCCCTGTCAAAATATCATTAATAATATCGTCCGGATTTTCAGTACGCGGATTGTCTGATGTTATAATCAGAAAATCGGCATATTTTGCCGCCGCTTTCCCCATCAAGGGGCGTTTTGCTTTGTCGCGGTCTCCGCCGCATCCGAATAATGCCACCAAACGCCCTTCGCACTGTTCTTTTAACGCACTTAAAATATTTTCCAAACTGCCGGGGGTATGTGCGAAATCACAAATTACAGTAAAATCTTTTTCTGTGGGGATAACTTCACACCGTCCTTTTACTCCTGTAAAATTATTTAACGAATTTACAATTTTATTAAACGGAATGTCTAAATTTAAACATACTGCGGCGGCGGCAATTGCATTTTGTGCAGAAAATGTCCCCGGCATATTGAATTTTACTTTTCCGCTGTTATTTTTATTCGTATCAACGAGGGTAAATTCAACTTTTGAATTTATGTGTTTTATATTTTCCGTATAATAATCTGCTTCGGGATTTTCTACAGAATATGTCACGGTTTTGCATTTTACTTCTGATAATAAACGTCTGCCGTATTCATCGTCAATGTTTATAATAGCTAAATCCGTATGGTCAAAAAGCTTCTTTTTCGCATTGTAATAATTTTCCATGCTGTCGTGATAATCAAGATGTTCATGTGCGAGATTGGTAAAAACTCCTATTGAAAAATGCACGCTTCCGACTCTGCTTTGCTCTATTGCATGGGATGAAACTTCCATTACGCAATATTCGCAGTTTTTGGCTGTCATTTCAGAAAATAACGATTGCAACTCATATGCGTCGGGGGTAGTTTTATCTGCACTGTAAACGCGAGTGTCTATTTCACTTTGGATTGTACCGACAAGTCCTGATTTTAACTTATTTTTTTCAAGTATGCTTTTTACAACTTTTGTTATTGTTGTTTTCCCTTTTGTTCCTGTCACACCTATCATATTTAAATTTGCCGAAGGATTGTTAAAATAATTAGCGCATATTTTTGCATAAGCAACACGAGTATCGGAAACTAAAATCTGGCTTTTAATCCCCAAATCACGTTCGCAAACAACGGCGACGACACCTTTGCTGATAACGTCCATTACTTTGTCATGTCCGTCAAAATTTTCGCCTTTAATACAAATAAATAATGAATCGCTTGGAACTTTTCGGCTGTCACAACTTATATATTTGATTTGCTGGTCAAACACATACCCCTCATGTTCAACACCGTTCAAAAGTTCATTTAACGTCAAAATAATGCCCCCTTGCTCAGCCAAGCTGTAAATAATAAATAAAAAATAACAAATAATAAATATTTTGGAATTATTTATTTAAATTTATAAATATAAGGACTTATACCCAAAATCCTAATTTTTGTTGATATGTGAATTTTGTTGTAACCATTAAAACTTCATGTCAACAAAAATCGTCCTAAATCCTTAATCCTATACCAATTCGCGAGAATCAATATTTCCAAATACATATTACTTAGAACGCGAATTGGTATTAGTGTTCTGTTTCTGAATTATCTACGCAGGTTATTGTTATTACTGACCCTTTTGCTAAAGAAAGTCCTGCTTTTATGCTTTGTTTGTTTACTATTATATTTGCACCCTCGCTTGATGCACCTCTAATGCTTATATTAAATCCTGCATCTGTCAATTTTTGATTTGCGACTGCAAGGCTTTTTCCTGTTACATCGGGAACTTTGCCCATTTCATCACGCATATTTCCGTCTGTATATAATATTATAGTTGAATTTTTTCCAACAACAGTGCCTGCCGCAGGTATTTGTCTTACAACATGAGCGCCTTTTCCTTTTAATATTACATTCAAACCTTGTGTTTTCAATTTATTTTGCGCCTCGATTGGGTCTGCGCCTTTAAATGGCGGTACAGTAATTTCTGATTTTGAAAGTTCTTTTTCTGTGAATTTTCTTTGTATATTCAAATAAGGTAAAATATCCGCCATAACCGTTGCGAAAGTAGGAGCGGAAACTACCGAGCCGAATGTGACATTGCTTGAAGGTTCATCTACCATTATGTACACAACAACTTGCGGGTCTTCTACAGGAGCAAATCCGCAATATGAAGATACTCTCGCTTTATCGTCGCCGTCTAATTTTTGTGAAGTACCGGATTTTCCTCCGATTCTGTAACCGCTGACATATGCGTTCGAGCCTGTTCCGTCCACTCCCATAACTACTGATTCAAAAATTTGACGCATTTTTTCTGATGTTTCTTCTGATACAACCTGTCTTTTTATCTGCGGTTCAATATTTCTTATAATATTATTTTCCTCGTCCATAACTTTTGACACAACATGAGGGGTAACAAGTTTTCCGCCGTTTACAGTAGCCGCAAAAGCAGTTACCATTTCCATCGGAGTCATTTTGTTTGTTTGACCAAAAGACGACGACGCGAGTTCAACGATTCCCAAATCTTTTTCTTTTTTGTAAATACAAGTCGCTTCACCCGGTAAATCTATGCCTGTTTTTTCAGTAAAACCGAATGATTTAAAATATTGAAAGAATTTTTGCGGCCCTAAGCCTTGACCTATTTTTACAAACGCAGGGTTACAAGAATTTACCATAGCCATGGTAAAATTACTTGAGCCGTGTCCGCCTGCTCTCCAACATTTCATTTTACGGTCTCCGACTTCTACAACACCGCTGCATCCATAAGATGAATTCATGCTTGCGGTTTTTTCTTCTAACGCCGCCGACGCTGTAATGCTTTTGAATACCGAGCCCGGTTCATATAATTCTGTTATAACTTTATTTTTCCATTGATATTCACGGGCGGCATCGCGTTCAAAATCTCTGTGACCTTTTTTATTGCCGTCGGGGAGGCTGTTTACCCAATCACGCACTTTTTTATCAGCTATTTCAAAAGGATTGTTTAAATCGAAATCCGGTTTGCTTGCCATAGCAAGAATTTCACCGGTGTTTACGTCCATTACTACTCCGCAGGCACGGTTTTTTGCTTTATGTGTCCTCACCACATCGGTGACGGCTTCTTCCAAAAAATGCTGGATATTTGTGTCTATTGTCAAAAGTAAATTGTTTCCGCTTTTCGCTTCAAAATGTTTTTCATATTTCAAACTCATGTCCGTACCAAAGGCATTTTTGGCAGAAACCATTTTCCCGGGAGTGCCGCTTAATTCATTGTCATAATACTTTTCAATACCGTATAATCCCTCACCGTCAACTTTTGTAAAACCAATAACAGACGCCGCAAGTGATTCTGTATAATACCGTTTGGAATCTTCTATTAAATGAATTGAAGTTATTTTGTTTTCAGCAATAAATTCAATAACTTCATTTTCTTTATCTTTTTCAACTTTCTTTTTTATTTCTTGATAGTAATTCGCTTTTTTGCTTTTTTCCAATACTTCTTTTTTATCTACTTCTAAAATTTTTGACAATCCGTCTGCGATTAATTCGCGCATTTCTTCTGTTTCCATTCCGACTTTTTCAGCATTAGGCTTAATGTCGGCAGGAGATATGAAAATTGTTTTTACCGTTGCACTTTGGGCGATAGGTTTCATATTGCGGTCATAAATCGTACCGCGGTTTGGATTAACTGTAACTTCACGCAGTTGTTGATTTTGAGCTCGTACCGCATATTTAGTTCCTTCGGGGTCTGTTTCGAAAACCGCAATTGATAATATTCTCCCTATTAAAATCATAAATCCAACTGTAAACAAAGTTGCAGTAATTATAATAAGACGCACTTTCATTTTTTTTGAAGGTTCAGTCATCATGATAAATGCCATTCACCAAATTGCACAAATAGTCCATGTAAACATTGCATGGCATTCGCGACAATTTGGTTCCTTTCTATTTTATTTTCCACGCTTAAATTCACCTCTATAAATAGTTATTTTTGTTTTTTTGTATATATGTCTTTTTTATCGCCTAAAATTTTATGTTTTATGTCTAATTTGTGTAGGGGCGGCAATCTGCCGCCC
>Ga0099364_10010146_pt1 | contig 12983 bp, 10 predicted proteins | sample TergutTh196P3_FD_73070 | JGI IMG/M metagenome (GOLD analysis project Ga0099364, IMG submission 73070) | Microcerotermes parvus P3 segment gut microbial communities from Pointe-Noire, Republic of the Congo - Th196 P3 | ecosystem: Host-associated > Arthropoda: Insects > Digestive system > Gut ...
ATAAAGATTTTGCGCATTCGCCCTCGAAACTGAAAGCGACCGTGAGTGCGGTAAAAGCGCAATATCCCGACAGAAAACTCGTTGCATGTATGGAATTGCACACATTCAGCAGTTTGACAGGCGATTTTTTGCCCGAATATAAAGATGCGATGCGCGATGCCGATACGGCGTTTGTGTATTACAATCCCGAAGTAATTGAACACAAGAAATTGGCAGAAATCACGCCCAAGCAGGTAAAAAAGGCTTTTGGCGGCGCGGTGGAGGTGTTTACCAACTCGCAGGAATTGCAGGCGGTTTTGAAAAAGATTGATTTCTGCGATAAAACGCTTTTGATGATGTCGTCGGGGAATTTTGACGGAATTGATGTGAGGGAATTTGCGGAAAAATGTCTGAACGGTGATTTTTGTGATTAATATGATTTTTATGATGAAGTAAATAATTATAAATATAAAAAATAACAAAAAAGAGTTCCCGATTTGGGAATTTATCATTAACTTTGCAGAAAATTTTATGAGAGTAATTGCAAAACGAACATTACGTGATTTTTGGAAAAAACATTCCGATAGCGAACAAGCGTTGAAGTCGTGGTATCAAGAAGCCGAAAATGCAGAATGGAAGAACACAAGTCAAATAAAATTACTTTATCCCAATGCAAGTTTTTTGAGTGATAATCGCTTAATTTTCAACATAAAAGGCAATTCGTATCGGCTTATTGTGAAAATAAATTATGATTACCAAATGTTGTGGGTGCGTTTTGCAGGAACTCATGCCGAATATGATAGAATTAAAATATAAGAGTATGAATATTAAGTTGTTAAAAACAGAAAATGATTATAATCAAGCATTAGAACGGCTTGATGCAATTTTTGATGCAAAACAAGGCACACGCGAAGGCGACGAACTCGAACTTTTGGGCTTGCTGATAGACCAATACGAAAAGGAAAAATTCCCGATTGCAATGCCCGACCCGATTGAAGCGATAAAATTCAGAATGGAACAAATGTCGTACAAGCAAAAGGATTTGTCGGCTATTGTGGGAATGAAAAGTCGCGCAAGCGAAATTATGAACCGCAAACGCAAACTTTCGCTGGGAATGATACGGCAACTTCATACACATTTGCATATCCCAACCGATGTACTAATACAAGCGTATTGATTTTTTTGCGAAGAAAATAATTTATAAAATAAAAATTAGCAATGATTAATGATTTTTTAACCATAAAACAAGCAAGCGAATGGGCAACGGATTACATTGATAAAAGTGTAACCGCCTCTAATATTGCCTATTTGATACAATATGGATTGGTAAAAAAAATCGGCGAAAACGGGAGTACGCAGGTTTCACAAACGGAATTACAAGATTATTACAATAAATATTTGACTTCGCGAGAAAATTATTTTAAGGAACAACTTGGCAACGATTTGAATTGGGCATTGTCGTTTGAGCAATATAAAGAAGCCGAAACAACAAAACACGTGCATCGTTTGCACCCTTACAAAGGCAAATTTATTCCGCAACTTGTTGAATATTTTCTTGATAATCACACAGATAAATTTAAGACTGAAACATATTTCAAAAAAGGCGACATTGTTTTAGACCCATTTTCCGGTAGCGGTACAACAATGGTGCAATCCTCCGAACTTGGAATAAATGCAGTTGGCATTGATGTTTCGGTGTTTAATTCGTTGATTGGAAATTGCAAAGTGGCAAAATATGATATTGCGGATATTGAAAATGAATTGAAACGCATCACAAAATCGCTCGAAAATTTCATCAAAAATTCAAATGCAGTTGAGTTTGAGGAAAAATTATTGCAGGAATTGAATGCTTTCAATAATCAATATTTTCCTGTTCCAGATTACAAATATCGTTTGCGAAACGGCGAAATCAACGAAAAACAATACGGTGCAGAAAAAGAAAAACAGTTTTTGCCGATTTACGAAAATCTTGTCAATCAATACAATATAAAATTACGTCAAGATAGAAACGAAACATTTCTCGATAAATGGTATTCTGCGCATATTCGCAATGAAATTGATTTTGTTTTTGAAGAAATAAAGAAAATACAAAACATAGATACAAAGAAAATTACCAGCATTATTTTGAGCCGCACAATACGCAGTTGCCGAGCCACTACGCACGCCGATTTGGCAACACTTTTAGAGCCGGTAACCACTACTTATTATTGCAGCAAGCACGGCAAAATCTGCAAGCCGCTTTTTTCCATTCTCAAATGGTGGAAAACCTACTCGAAAGATACAATTAACCGGCTTTTGCAGTTTGACAAATTGCGCACAAGCACATTTCAACTTTGTTTGACAGGCGATAGTCGAAAAATTGACATTTTTGAACAGGTAAAAAAACGCAATGCGGAATTTGGCAATTTATTAGAAAAACAAAAAATAAAAGGCATTTTTTCGTCGCCGCCTTATGTTGGTTTGATTGATTACCACGAGCAACACGCCTACGCCTACGATTTATTTGGTTTCGACCGCAAAGATGAATTGGAAATCGGACCGCTTTTTAAAGGACAAAAACGCGAAGCGCAACAGAGTTACATTCAGGGAATTTCTGATGTTTTGAATAATTGTAAACGATTTTTGGCAGACGATTATGATGTTTTTCTTGTGGCGAATGATAAATATAATATGTATCCAACCATTGCCGAAAATGCGGGAATGAGGATTGTAAATCAGTTTCGGCGTCCGGTTTTGAATAGAACGGAAAAGGATAAGGCGGCTTATTCGGAAACGGTGTTTCATTTGAAAAAGAAATAAAATACGATGAAAATAAAAATAAATCAAGAATATAAATCTATCAAACCGTGTGAGTTTGAATTACCTGATTTTACTGTGTTAACAGGTAAGAATGGGAGTGGTAAATCGCACTTGTTACAAGCAATATCTACAAAAATAAATAACGTGAATATTGCAGATGTCAATATAAATGGACAGGTAGTAAAAAATGCAAAATATATTGGGTTTAATGGTTTAAACCCTAATATACAAGAAGATTTTGATCCTAATATTATTACACAATATATAAAAAATGTATGGCAAAACTACGGTAATACATTAAAAAACTTTAGACAACAAAGTAGAGTGAATATTTTAAATTTTAACAAGGAATATTTTCTACCACGAATATCAGATAGTAACCATAAACGATATATTAACAAAGTTATTAATGAAACAAAAAAAGAATTTCACGCACTGACAGAAACTGATTTCTATGATAATTTCGAGCCTTCTTTTCTTAATCAAAATGATTTTTTTACAGCACAATTTGCATTAATTTTCAAAGATTACTATAACAAGTTGGAAGAAAATGAATATAATACATATCGTCAGAGAAATGGGAAACCTATAAGTAAATTAATTTTTGCCGAAAAAGAATTTACAGACAAATATGGAATACCACCGTGGGAGTTAATTAATAATATATTAGACGAAACAAATATTCCATATAAAGTAAATTGTCCAGAAGGCACAAATAGAGATGCATCATTTACATTTAAGTTGATAGATAAAAATCAAGGTTTTGACATTAGCAGTAATGATTTGTCAACAGGCGAAAAAGTATTAATGACACTTGCCTTGGCAATTTATAATACAGGTTTAGATTTAGATGTTGGGAAACCAGACTTATTGCTGATTGATGAACCTGACGCAGGATTACACCCTTCAATGTCAAAACTAATGGTAAAGGTATTAACAGAGCATATTGTTAAAGACAATAATATTCCTGTGATAATAACAACACATTCGCCAACAACTGTTATTTCTTGCGAAGGTACTGCAATATATAAAATGGAACGCAACAATAGTATTCCGCAGCCTATTCCTATGCAAGAAGCCCTCGAAATACTTACAAGCGATATTCCTTTTTTAAGAATATCAACAGAAAAAAGAAAGAATGTTTTTGTTGAAAATCAAAATGATGTTAATTATTATGAGCAAATAACAAATATCTATTCCAATAAAGAACAACTGCCAAGCGAGCCAAAATTTATTTCTACAAGAAAATCGAAACATTCAGGCTCAAATTGTGGTGATGTTATAGTTTTGGTCAATGGACTTTCTCAAAATGGAAATGACCAAGTTTATGGTATTATTGATAGAGATGAAAAAAATCAAAGTACAGGAAAAATACTTGTATTAGGAAATGGAGAAAGATATTCGATTGAAAATTACATACTTGACCCATTGCTAATGGGGTTATTTTGTATAAGAGAAAGGAAACAAGAAACAAATTATTTCGGGATAACAGCGTTTACAGCAACTCCTGATATTAAAACTAAACTAACTGCTGAAGATGCTCAAAAAATAGTCGATAAAGTTTTGGAAGATTTAAGTTTAAACTCCAATAATTTGGTCGATTATAAACTTTATAATGGTTGGATACTAAAAATTAGTACGGAATTTAATAACAAGCAGGGACACGACCTCGAAACATTATATGAAGAAAAATATGCTTTTTTAAAAAGTTTTAGTAAAAATCAAGAAGGTGTACTTAAAAAAGAAGTGATAGACAGGATTATTAATGATTATCCAGAATTTGCACCCGTTGGAATTATTGAAACATTGAAAAAAATAATATAATATGCCACTAACTAACACTCAAAAATCCCAAATCAAGCAAGTTATCATCAATAGCCTGCGCCACAAATTTCAGAACTACAATCCTGAACCTGCCCTTATGCCGTTTCATTTTCGACTTTTGGGGCAAGATAGAATGGCATTATATTCATTTATGCACGGATTGACTACTAACTTTGGAACAACTATTTTTGAACCTGTTGCCAAATCGTTGGCAGAGTTGAATTTTGCGAATGCCGAACTGCAACAAAAGGCAGGATTGCAAATTTCGTCAGACGCACAACAGGTTATCCAAAATATAATGGATAATCTCACAACCGCAGTGGCAACACCGAATAAGTTGGAAGAAATCGAGGCAATCAGAGCGGTTTGTCAAAGAGGCGAAATGAAAAGCGTAAAACCGACAAAAATTGATTTGAAATTAATGGCGCAAGACGGCACAATTTATTTGTTCGACATCAAAACAGCCAAACCAAACGCAGGCGGTTTTAAAGAATTTAAACGCACGCTTTTAGAATGGGTTGCCGTTACGCTTGCAGCAAATCCAACCGCAAATATTCAAACTCTGATAGCCATTCCCTACAATCCATACGAGCCGCAACCATACAATCGTTGGACAATGCGCGGAATGCTCGACCTCAAAAATGAATTAAAAGTTGCCGAAGAATTTTGGGATTTTCTCGGTGGCGAAGGCGCTTATAATGAATTGCTTAATTGTTTTGAACAGGCAGGCATTGAACTTCGCCCCGAAATAGATGAATATTTTTCAAGATTTAACAAAAACCACAAATAATGAACAACCACACAAAACAAAAAGCCCTCGACCTACGCTACATGCGCATGGCAAAAATATGGGCAGAAAACTCTTATTGCGAGCGGCGCAAAGTAGGCGCGTTGTTGGTAAAAGACAAAATGATTATTTCCGACGGATACAACGGCACTCCTTCGGGATTTGAAAATGTGTGCGAAGACGAAAACAACGTGTCGAAACCCTACGTGCTGCACGCCGAAGCGAATACCATTTCGAAAGTGGCGCGCTCGCACAACAGCAGCGAAGGCGCAACGCTTTATGTAACGGCATCGCCCTGCATGGAGTGTGCCAAACTGATAATTCAGGCAGGCATTAGGCGCGTGGTGTACGGCGAAAATTACCGTATAATGGACGGCTTGGAACTGTTGGAACGTGCAGGGATAGAAATTGAATTTATCGAAATATAATAATTATGAATAACAAAACAAAACTTTGGTTGCCGATTATTTTTGCAGCCACACTTATAACAGGAATTTTTATAGGGAATTTTTTTGCACAAAGGGCAAGAATTTCGGTTGCAACAAGCGACAATGCATATTCCAAAATACACGCATTGCTGCAATTGATTGATTATGAATATGTCGATGAGGTAAATCTCGACACGATTGTAGAAAATGTATTGCCCGAAATTTTGGCAAAACTCGACCCTCATTCGGTGTATATTCCGCAAAGCGATTTGCAAATGGTAAACGACGAATTGGAAAGCAGTTTTAGCGGCATCGGCGTGCAGTTTAATATTTTGAACGACACGGTGTTGATTGTCGCGGTAATCAGCGGAGGACCTTCCGAAAAATTGGGAATACAGCCCGGCGACCGCATTGTTACGGTAAACGATACTTCGTTTGTGGGCAAAGACATCACAAACGAAAAAGTGCTGAAAAAACTTCGAGGACCTAAAAATACCACCGTAAAGGTCGGTATCAAACGCACAACCGCAAAAGACTTGCTAACTTACAATATTGTGCGCGGAGACGTGCCCGTAAACAGTATTGATGCATCGTATGTGATTGAGCCGCGTGTCGGATACATTAGAGTAAGCAAGTTCGGTTCAGGAACTTACAAAGAGTTTTTGACTTCGATAGCATCGTTGAAAAACGATGGGGCGCACGATTTTATAGTGGATTTGCGGGGCAATTCGGGCGGCTATCTCGATGCGGCTATCCGTATGATAAACGAATTTTTGCATAAGAGACAACTGATTGTGTACACAGAAGGAAAATCGTATCGCCGCGCCAATTCGTTTGCAGACGGGAACGGCTCGTGCCGGAACTCGAAAATTATTGTGCTAATAGACGAATGGTCGGCATCGGCAAGCGAGATTTTCGCAGGCGCTATTCAAGACAATGACCGTGGACTGATTATCGGTCGCCGCTCGTTTGGAAAAGGATTGGTGCAGCAACAAATTGCGTTCAACGATGGCTCGGCTGTTCGATTGACCGTTGCCCGCTATTACACGCCGGCAGGACGCTGCATTCAGAAACCATACAAAAAAAGCGATGCCGATGAATACGGAATGGACATTCTGAACCGTTATCTGCACGGCGAAATTGACACACAAGACAGCATTCAAATAAAAGATACCTTGGAATATAAAACTTCATTGGGACGCACGGTGTATGGCGGAGGAGGCATTATGCCCGATATTTTTGTGCCGAGAGACACTTCGGGTATTACAAACTACTACAATAAGGTGGCAAATGCCGGTTATTTGTTCGAATTTGCATTCAAATATGCCGACGAAAACCGCGAGCGATTAAAAACTATGAAGTCGTGGGAGCAACTGCTCGCACAATTACAGCAGGAAGATATTTTGTGGTCTTTCGCCGAGTATGCCGAAAGAAAAGGAGTAAAACGAAATCCTTACAGCCTGCAAATATCGGGAAAAGTGATTGTAAATGCACTGCACGCTCATATTGTTCGAAATATGCTTGGTAACGAAGCGTTTTATGCTGTGCTCAACAAAACAGATAAAACTATAGAACGAGCATTGGAAGAAATGCGAAAAATGGCAAAACCATGAGCAACACATTGTCTCCGAAATTTGTTTTTCAATTTGTCAAAAAATCAAAAAGGTTGCCAATTTAATAATAAAATAATCAGAAATGCAATACCCCGTTCTTATTTTATATGGATAATTTACTAAAAATATTAATAGACAGTATTTCAGCCAATATCATCTATTTGGCAATCCCTTTAATTTTGTCGATGGTTGTGATATTTGCCGTCTATTCGGATAAAAAAAGCGTCCCTGTTATTTTGATTGCATTGTTAGCAGGAATTATATTCGGTAGCGATGGACTAAAGTTTTGGAAATTCGACGATATGATTTTGACCAACCAACTTGCTAATCTGGCGTTGGTCTTCGTGTTGTTTCACGGCGGTTTTTGCACAAAAAAAGAAGACTTAAAGTTGGTTGCGTTGCCTGCAATCGGATTGGCTACCTGGGGAGTTATATTGACCGCAACGTTTACCTTTGTATGCCTCCATTTCTTTTTGGGCTGGGATATGCGCCTGTCCCTTTTGTTATCCGTAATCATATCATCGACCGATGCCGCGGCAATATTTTCCATTTTAAGAAAACAACCGCTTAGCCGAAAACTGTCATCCACCATCGAAATAGAAAGCGCTGCTAACGACCCTATGGCAATTTTGCTTACGCTGATTGCAGTGCAAACATTGGCTTCGGGCGCCGATATGACTATATCGATGTTTGCAGGGGTTTTTCTGTGGAAATTCATTGCCGGACCTATTATCGGTTTTGGCGTGGCAAAACTTGCCGTGAAACTCATTAATAAACTTATTCCGCAGGAAAACGGGTATTATTATATTATTTTGTTTTGCACGGCGCTGTTTACTTATGGTTTTTCGGAAGCGCTCCATGCAAGCGGAATGCTGGCAGTTTTTACCGCAGGCATTGTGATGGGAAATTTGCACTTTGTACATAAACAGGGAGTTTATAATTTTTCGTCAGCCATATCTACCATAGCGAATATTTTGCTTTTTGTGCTTTTGGGCGTGTTGGTTTCGCCTCATTCATGGTTTGAGAATCATTTTTTGCTGAAAGGAATTTTGCTTTTTGTTTTTCTATCATTTGTTGCACGACCCGCCGCCGTTTTTCTGGGAACTGTCGGAATGCGTCTTCTCTTTAAAGAAAGGCTTTTCATATCATGGTCGGGTCTTCGCGGCGCAGTTCCCATCACCTTGGCAACCTACCCAATGGCGTATGGATTGGAAGGTGGAATGGATATTTTCAATCTCGTGTTTTTTGCGGTGTTGCTTTCATTGTTTGTGCAAGGCTCATCGTTAGGCAAAGTCGCAAAACTTTTGAAACTCTCTACGGTATCCCGTCCCGAACCGCCGTACAGTCTTGAGTTTTTCACCAAGAACGACATGGAAGCCGGACAAAAAATAGACGTCTATACCGTAGATTTACCCGGTCCCGAAGGCTGCAAGGGAGTAACCATCAAAGAACTCAATTTTCCCGAAGATGTACATTTACTTATGATAACCCGCAGGCAAAAAGCGTCGGGACTTTCAAAAAGAGCGCAGAAAATTATGAAACGACTGAAAAAACGGAACGAAAAATACGGAGAATCAGCAAAAGAACGTTTTGAACATGCGCAGAAGATGCTTTTGAAAATAAATGAAAAGAAATATATCAACAATGAAGAAAACGATACGTGGCAGGTTATTTCACCATTCGGCGACACGATGTTACTCGGCTGGGACCAAGTAACGGTTCTCTCAAAAGTAGACGATGAAGATAAGGTAAGAGAGGCGCTTGCAAGCGCATTCGATGTTTCAGCAGATGAGTATTGAGGGCTTAATATACGCTTAATTTGCTCATCTCTTGTTTTGTTGACAATTAAAAACATTGCCTACAACTGGCAGTTTGCCGCAACGGCGACAGTAACTCCGCAGAAAAGACAGTGCAAAATTGAACGTTTGTCGCCCGCATAAACGGTAGAGTACGCTCGTTGTGTATAATGCGCGGGCAACCGAGCCGTAGTGCGATTTTGAAGAAAATAAGGGTTGAAAGTTTTGCGTAACTTGACAAATCAGAGAAACTGGACAATTTTGCACAAATACAAATATTTTTGCTCATTTTCAAAAAATAAACCCTAAAAAAGTGTAATTTTGCACCGTGAATTATAAACATAAATTTATTGCGATATGACATAAACATAAAATAGTGCTAACAAGCACAAAATAAGACATATAAAAAAGCATTTGCTTTATTCTTGACTGTCGTAAAATTTGGCGATTAGAGATAGTCCTCAATGGGAATAAGTTAAATGTTCGCGTTTCGGCGTGGACTTAACTTGATTTCTTTGAGGACAAAGGTTACGCCAAATACCATCGACAGCGGGAAACAGTTAAGTTTCACGCTTTTTTATTGCCCAATTTGCAATAAGATAAATTATCAAATAATATTCATTTTTAAATTAAATCATTATGAAACAAAAAATTACAAAAAAGAAAAATCTAACAAAAAAAATGTTAGTGGCAGCAATGCTGTTGGGCATTTGCACCTTTACAAACTCTGTAATGGCGCAAACTTGGAATATCGGTAATCCCGATTACAATTCAAATGTTAAAGCAACATTAAGCGGAAACACTTTAACAATCAGCGGTAGCGGGAATATGTGTGATTTTTGGGTTTCTGGTGCGGGAGAAGCACCTTGGCACTCTAACACTACCTACCTTAATGCGATAAGAAATGTTGTATTTGCTGCCGGTAGCAGTGTAACAAACATTGGTCAGCGAGCATTTAAAGATTGTGGTAATTTGCAAACGATAACGATTCCGAGTTCTGTTGCCAAAATAAACGCACAGGCATTTTATGGTTGCAGTAGTTTAACTACGGTTACGATTGAAAATGGAAATCAAGAATTGACTTTTAGTCGTTACAACAATACAACTGACCCTGAATTTCCAAAAGGCTATATCTATGATTGGTTTACAGGCTGCAATATTCAAACATTACAATTAGGTAGAAACTATACCGGCGAAGGCTCTACTCAACCATTCAGAGGAATTTCTTCGCTACAAAATTTAACGATAGGAAGTACGGTTACCACCATTGGAAATAGTGCTTTTGCCGATTGCAATCTCTTGAAAACCGTTAGATTTGAAGATGGAACAAATACTTTGACACTGACAACAAGTCGTCTGTCTTTATTAACCTTTGGTAACAGTCCGATAGAAACTCTACATATAGGCAGACCATTGACTATCAGTAATACGAGCTATCAGCCATTTGCGGGAAAAACAACAATAAAAACAGTAACTATTAGCAGGGTTTTTACAGACGGAACGCTTAATGCTGGATTATTTCAAAATTGTACGGGTTTGACTTCGGTAACGTTTCCAACTTCGGGACTTACTACTATTGGCAGTAGTGTTTTCAGCGGCTGTAAGACTTTGCCTGCAATAACAATTCCTAATACTGTTACTGCTATAGGCGATGATGCTTTTTATGGCTGTGAAACTTTGTCGTCAATAAGTATTCCGAGTACGGTTTCTACCATTGGTACAGGTGCATTCTCGAATTGTAATCTTTTAAAAAATGTTAGATTTGAAGATGGAACAAATACTTTGACACTGACAACAAGTAGTGGTGTACTAACCTTTGCTAACAGCCCGATAGAAACTTTGTACATAAACAGACCATTGACTATCAGCAGTACAAGTAATCAGCCATTTAGGAACAAAACCACATTGCGTACTTTGACTTTTGGCGAAAATGTTTCTTCGATAGTATCTGATATGTTTTCTGGTTGCACAGAATTAACCGAAATCCACAGTCAAAAACCAACACCGCCAACAGCAGGAACTAATTGTTTTTATAATGTAAATAAAACGACTTGCAAGTTATATATTCCGTCTTGTTCAAATGCAGACGCATATAGAGCGGTAGCTGCTTGGAATTTCAATAACATTTACGCCGAAGGTTCTACAACGCCTTGCGCAATAGGAACGGGAATTGATAATGTAGTTGCCAATCAACTAAAAATATTCCCAAATCCTGCACGAACTGACCTTTTTATAAAATCGGATTTGCTGATAAAAAAAGTAGAAATCTATTCATTAACAGGCACTTTGTTAATATTGCAAAACAATTTTAACGAAAAAATATCCGTATCTGCATTATCACAGGGCGTTTATTTGCTTAAAATTTATACAGATAAAGGCGTGGCGGTTAGCAAGGTTATAAAAGAATAAAAACAACCATTTAATAACGGAAAACGGCAAATCTGAAAACGGTTTGTCGTTTTTTTTAATATTTTTTCATTTATCCATTGTTATTTGAAAAACAAGTTGTATCTTTGCAGTCAGAAATTATGCTAACAATACGGACTTTGTCCGGTTAAAGATAACAGTACCCGTTGCGCATCCCGTAGAACTGCCAGCGGGTCATATTTTTTTATACATATATGACAAATAAAATTTCACGAACAATCGCAGAACAAATAGCCCTGCTCCAATCAAGAGGAATGTTGATAAAAGACGAGCAAAAAGCGGCTTTCTATTTGGAACATATCAGTTATTACCGTTTGAAAGGCTATTGGTGGGATATGCAAACCGATTTTATCAATCATACTTTTGACCAAAATGCTCGTTTTGAAGATGTTATTGAGCGTTATAACTTCGACCGTCAGTTACGGCTTATACTTTTTGATGCAATAGAATTTATCGAAATTGCCTTGCGTACCAAACTGATTTATCATTTATCGCAGGCTTACGGTGGATTGTGGTATTTAAACGAAACGCTGTTTGAAAACATTGATTTACACACAAAACATATCGAAGAACTGAAAACCGAATTTGCAAGAAGTTGTGAAGTTTTCGCAACAGATTTCAAACGAAAATATCCTACCGAAAATGCCGACCCAAAAATTTGGCAAAGCAACGAAAAACCTGATGCTTGGATAATTTTTGAAGTGGCAACATTCGGAACGCTATCAAAAATTTACAAAAATCTCAAACACCAACTACCGCAAAAATCACTTATTGCCAACGAATTTGGATTAAATTCAACTAATAATTTATCAAGTTGGTTGGAAACAATTACCTACTTGCGCAATATCGTTGCCCACCATTCGAGAGTTTGGAGCCGGAGTATGGTAAGGCGAGTAACTTTACCAAGGAACGCACGCAATTTGTGGCTAAATCCGACAACAGTTTCAATACAAGAAAGCATACATCAACCAAAACCATTTATTGCCATTACTACAATGGTTTATCTTTGCAACGCCATAAATCCGTACAACGAAATCAAAAACAAATTACTCGCATTGTTCAACAACAACCCGAATATTCCCATTTCTAAACTCGGATTTTTCAATGGTTGGCAAAATGAGCCACTTTGGAAATGAAAATAAGGGAAAAGAGAAATGATGAAATAGTCATGTAAAATAAACTTTACACCAAGCGAAAATGAATATTTTCATGGCGCGGCGGACAATGCGTGCGAGGCAATAAAATGAGAAATTGGACGTTAAATTAAAATAGTAAATGACATTGAATTTTATATGGGAATTAAATTTTTTCAAATTATAACTTAAATTTT
>Ga0099364_10010147_pt1 | contig 12983 bp, 13 predicted proteins | sample TergutTh196P3_FD_73070 | JGI IMG/M metagenome (GOLD analysis project Ga0099364, IMG submission 73070) | Microcerotermes parvus P3 segment gut microbial communities from Pointe-Noire, Republic of the Congo - Th196 P3 | ecosystem: Host-associated > Arthropoda: Insects > Digestive system > Gut ...
TGCATTATAGTCTCAATGCCGCTCTCGCAGCAAAGGTGAGAATATTTGTAAAATCAACATGTCAAAGAACGCAGGTTTAAAAAAAAATCTTTGCAACAAATCCGATTAAAAGATTCAACACCGGAATTTGTTGAAAAGCCTGTTTTAAGTCATCCGTAACTGTCCATAACCGACATTCGTTTTTGCGCCGACGCCGAAATATCCGATAATCTTCTTAAATAGTTCAAGTTTTTGATTTGCAGTTACTAATATGTTTCCATCCCTTTTAAATGGTTTTAAATCAAACCGAAAGCACATTTTACAACCCGGAGCTATTTTCAGAAAACACACAGGATTCGGAGCCTTTAGAAGATCAGGATGATGCGTGATGAAATCAGATACTACAACACGTCCTTTGTAGTCCGGTTTTGATAGAACTGCATCAAAGAAAATATCACGGTCGTAAACTGATATATGATTACCGGAAACTATTCCTTCAAATATTTGATTTTCCAAATCATCGATACTTACTACCGGCTTTACTCCTAAATCCGTCAACCAGCCGTTTATATTTTTTCTCTTTGCATCTTTTATACTGGCTTTTTTTTCTTTAGAAGGAAAAACGCTTCTTATCAATCCTTTTACAGATGAACCATGAATGACTGGCATTCCGGAAGTGTAATCCAAGTGTATGCCAAGTTTAAATTCACCTTCGACACCAATTTCATGGACTAACCCGATTCCTGTCGCCAAGCCCGGATATGTTATTTTTGCTTCAAATTTTTGAGGAGTTGAAACTATATCATTCAAGATGTTGATGTAGCCGGTTTCGTTAATAATCCTTTCATTGTTTTTCATGATTATTCTTTGGTTACTTTCAGATTCGATGTTATTAAAATCAATTCCCTTGAAATAATTTTTATAAAAAATCAATGAAAGATTTGAGTTGCTGCTATTGTTCTGTATTTTCATTTTTTACTATTTTATAAGTTCTCATCATCATTTTCAAAGCAATAGAAGCGCTCACAATCTCTTTCGTCTTCTTTACGAATTTATCCCTGTCATGCTGTAATTCAATGCAGGTAGTTAGTAACATTTTTTCATCTTCATCACCGGTCAACATCCATGATAATGCTTGAATAATTTTATACCGTTCGACCCCACTTTGTGATTCCGCATTAAAAAATGTTAATGCAGGCAACAGCCCGTTTTGAATTACAGCAGTGCCAAACATGGCAACATAGCCCACAAAAGTTGATAAAATCTTATTGTTTTCAACAATTTTAATACTATCTTTTTTTAGCGCCTCATCTGCCTTTGTTAAAAATTTGTCTATCTGTTTACGATCCATAACCTTGATTTATTAAAGTTGAATATTCATTATTTTAGTATAGCCGTACCCAATAGTCGAACCTCCTCCAATTTGTAACTGGCTATTATTAACATTTGCATGGAATGAGTTGTCTATTGCGTAATCAACGAAAAACGTTAATTTGGTTTCACGAGGCAATACCTGTTCATACCAGAGATTTTTACTTTCTCCATTGTCAAGTTTGTTTCTGGCTATCACCGGCAGATGATAGTCATCTGTGATTTCTAAAAAATCGGCATCTGAAACAATGACAAATGACTGCCCTAAATAACTGCACAGGCCACTAAGTTGTTTATCTGTCTTAATGACCGTTTCGTATTCTTCCAACTGCAAATTTTCCGGTTCAAAGTTTACTGCTAAAGGCGTTCCTTTGGAGACTTCAATATTTTTGAGTTCAGTCAGAGCAAGAACAAATTGATTCGTTGTTTGTTTATTTGACAAACGTATTCGCTCCAACAACTTTTCGGCTACCATTGGCGCTGTTGCATTGAAGAAAGGTCGTAAATTACTGCGTACCGGCAACGAGAAGAGCATCGCCTGATCGAAAATATGAGATCCCTTGGTTACTCCTTTGGAGCTTTTATTCTTGCCTTCTCCAAAAATAGTATCTGCGAGTGTCTTGTTCTTCAGTTTCTCTTCGAAGAATTCACGAAAAGCCCCTTTCAGGCTGCTTGCGTAAATACACGGAAGTTTGTCGGTTACATCCCGTTGAATTTGTTTGTCAATAACGCCATAATTACTGTCGCCACTACCGACATGCATGTTGCTTCTGCAATCTATTAAATATAAATTCAAATTCGTCATAATGTATGTGTTTTATTTTGTAATGTAATAATTATTATATCCTATTTTTTGAAAATCCGGTTTTTTAAATATTTCAACTTTTTCGGCCTCCTGCTCTTCTGAAAAATACAATACAGAACCCCGCTTCAGTAAATTGTATTTATCCTCTGACTTATATGGAGTGCCCTTATCTTTTCTATCCACTTTTGCCCAGTCATCACTGTTTATTTTAGAAGTTGTAATTATATTTCTAAAATCAACCGTTTCAGACAAGGCGAAATCACAGCAATTTAAACTGTTTTCCGATACCAACGCGTCGCTTATCAATACCAATCGCTTCCCTCTTCCGGACAATTGAGGAATCTTTGGAGTGGGTAAATCAGTAAATTCAACTTGGAATTTTGACTGATTCGCGCCTAATGAAGCAATTCGAGGGCGAAATAAAATGTCTTTTTTGTCCGCCCAGGTCTGATCGTATTCAAAAAGAACTTCTAAAGCAAATGAATATTTTTTATCCATAATGTAAGATACTTGTTTGAAAAATGCTTCCTGGTCGCTTCCCCCAGTGTAATTTTTTTTGTTTCCGACTTTTTCCAATTCTGTAAAAACCTTTTCATATAATAGAAATTCTTTCGACACAGAATTGTCTATAATGAAATCTGCATTAACCAAGACTCCTCCCAAACTGGATTTGTAGTCATACCTGTTTAAAAAAAACATCGGTTTGGATTGGATACTTGTGCCATATATTCCCCATTCTGCTTTCAATTGATTTTCTTCTTTCGCGAAAAGTATTTGTTCTATTTGTCCATCTTTTTGCTTTTGATAATCGCGTCCAGCCTCTATCCAATAGGTACCGTTATTCTGCAATAGGAATACGGGCGAGAGTTCTTTAATGATTCCGAAGTTTTGATCTGATAAAGAGGCGTTGAAACTATTTTCGCCAATCAAACTTTGATCAAAATTTTCTTTTACAGTAGCCATGAGGTAGCGCAACATACCCAAAATACCGGTTTGTTGGGGCCATTGATTGGAACGGGCAAAATAACTTACTTCTCCCTGAGGGTTGTTAAAAGTTTTTTCTCCTCCAAAGAAAAATGCTCCTAAAGGAGTAATTTTAACTAATTTACGTACTTGAAATTCATTCTTTATCATCTTCGTATCCTTTTATAAATTTTACATTCCTGAATATTGAGAATACTTCCCTAATAGTTTCCTGTGTGAGCCTTTTAAGGTTTTCATTAACAAGTTCTTTCTTTTTACTTTCAAAAATTTTATTGACCATCTCTTTCATACAATAAAAATATTGTTCTTTGAAAGGGTCATCATAAAATGGCAGATTTGTTTTTTCGTCGAGGTGACCAGGGATCTTATCGTAATTTTCATCCATGACCGCTTTTACATCAAAGTTGTTGTTGAAAAAATTAACTAAGCGTACGGGAGCATCTATAATAGTTTCCAGTAATTCGTGATTATCACGAATCTTATACATTACCGCATTATTGATAACGTTTTTCAAGTTTTCTTCATCCATTGGAGATGATAACAACTTGATTAACTGTCCTCTTATTGTTTTGATATATACTTCATGATTCTTATCGATAACAGTCATTAATTCACGTCCACTATGCTTCAATAATTGCAAAGCGATGCGATTTCCTCCTTTCTCTTTGGCCGACCCCAGCAAACCGTCGACAATATCAAGTGATTCCGACAGCGGATACTTATAATGGGAAATAGAGACTCCATACGATAAGGTTGCAGGAGTATCTTTGAATTGTTTATTGAAAGCGTCATCAATCTCCTGAATCAAATCAAAAATATTTTTATCTTTGTTTGCAACCGGAACAATACAAAGCAAATCGTCGCCTCCAATAAAAGTAGGGACTCCTCCATAGTCACAAACATGCTTATATGTCGCTTTTGCCCAGTTCATTAGTTTAGTAGAGAGTTGTTGAACATCATTAGCGTTCAATGATTTGAGATATGAACCAATCTTATCGCCATCGGCTTTAAGTATACAAATGTATTTATGATAAGTCTTGAAAGGGGTTTTATCCTTATATTTATCTCTGAGGCATTTAGTAAAATTGTTCAGGAAAAGACTATCTGTACTTTCTTTTGACTTTTTATTATTCTCTCTGTCCTTTTTCTTTTCCTTATCCCATAGAAACTCATTAATCAATCGTACGTAATCACTTTCCCCTTTTAACTCACGGGTAGCAATTTCTATTAAAGATTCAACCCTGATGTTTCCGTTAATATCGGAAATCTCATAATGTTTTTTGAGAAACGATTCCATAGCATCTCCTTTATTAACATTCTTGAAAAATTCTTTCAAATAATTACGTTCTTTTTCTTTCGAACTATATTTTGTGAATTGTTCCAAAGCGTCCAAATAGGGAGATAATTCAATGATAGGGTTATCAATAGCATCCGATACTTTTTCGAAAAAAGAAATCTGAAAATAATCAGTCAAAAAGTCAATGACATCTTTGATATCTGCAGCAATATCCAAGTATAAACTGATATGTCCTGCAAGTTCTGCAATAGATTCACTAATGATATCTTCTATTTGAAGTACAGCATTATTTTCCAATTTAAGGATAATCCTGTCAGGGAAGAGACCGATTCCTTGAACATCGAAAAGGCTCATGTCATCAACGAATGGCTGGATAACACATTCTTTCGAGGTTCTATCTGCCATTTTTTTCAATATTGTTCTCATAAGAAATGAGAAACAAAAGCTGGCCGCCCATAACTCACGGGTATGGCGTACATTGCTAAATGTCTTATATATGGGGCCTATGGTAAGACCGACATATTTGTACTTAATCTCCTTCATAACTACTGAATATTACAATTTATTACTACTTTCTTTTCTCATAATCGTTACATTTTTTTCCAGTTATTTTGTGATTTCATTGCAACATTAATAAAGTCCTCAACCTTGAAATCTTTTGGAGTAATTAATGTTATTGTTTCATTGTATGTCCTGTTTTGGTTTTTAAATTCAAACTGAAACTGTTTGTCCAATATATTTGATTGGCATTTACTTATATTTGAATTGATAGTTAAGTAAATAGTGCGATCAAATACTTTAAACAGAATGGGAGAAGGGTAACGTTGAATAGGGCTTTCTTCTTCTGCTTTATTGCGATGTAAAAATTTAACATTCACCTTCATATCACTGTTTCGGGGATACTCATATAGTTCAGGTAAACCTAAAACGGCACGTACGAATTGCCGGTTGTTGGTTTTTGAATCAATTCGAAGACTTTGCTTGGATAATTCAGATATCTTTTCCTGAATAGCGGGTTTTTCCCACTCTACCATTGGACGCTCTCGATTAAAAAATTTTCTCAATTCACTGTCTCGCCCCGGAACTCCTGATTTTATTTTTTTGTATAAAGTATCAATTTCAGAAAAGACATTATGTAAGGTGTTTTGAGGATTTGATCTAAAAACAATCGGGCAGTTTTTTATTAAATTTTGCTCAAACTGTTGTTGAGATAAAGCGTTTGGATAAAAACAACCGAATCCTTTACTTTGCCTTGTTCCGAAATTTGTTAAAACAAGAAAAACAGGAATTACCTTTTCTAAAAAAACCTTCCATTCAGAATCATCGAATCCAAAAGTCATCGTAAGATATTTATTCTCTTTCATCATAATACCTAATTTTGATTCTTCCAATTCACCATTCTTAACCGGTTTGTTATCTGCAAAATAAGGTGTCTTATTCAATACTTTAAACCCTTGCTTTCTATACTCGTCGACTTTTAGTCTGGGAATAAAACTTGCAATTACGTATTTGTCGGTAAAATTCTCATCATGCTCAATAGACAGCTTGTAGGGGCTATTGCATTTTTTCTTTTCATCAGGTATTAAATCAATCAAATCTTTGTATTCTTCGTAAAGAGATTGATTTAAATTCTTTAGGTTATTTTTTATAAACTTATCTAACTTCGGCTTCACCTCTGGAACCCTTAGCGTCGCCCCTTCCTGATCGTGCTGGAAATGAATCAACGGGGTGTGTTGTTTGAGTTTGATTTCTAATTTGTACATAACTATTTTGTTTTTTTGGTTTTCGAAATTTGGTCTGTTATTTCAACAAAGAGTAGTTGCTCCTTTTTCTTTTTCCAATCAATAAGTTCTTTTCTGATCTTTTCAATTTCTTCTTTTAGCGGGGGTTCTTTTTTCAGGGCTTTGTCATCTATTTTTTCAATAATATACTTAACCCTATCAAAAGTCTCCTTTTCTATCCTTTCTTCTTTACGAAGCTCATGTTGAAAGTTCTCCCATGTAATCTTCCGATTATATTCGTTTTTCTTTTCTTCTTTTTCAGATATTGTTTTAAAAACTTCCCACAATATCCATGCAATAGCAACGAAAAAAACTAAGAATGTGCCATTCGTAACAATCATTTTCCATATATCACACGACGGATTTTTGGGATAAAAAATCCAACAGCCGATAACAATTGCGATAGCAAATGCAAGGCAATAAATCCAAAAACTATTACTTTGCTCTTCTTTGAATTCTTTCAATTTTTGATTTTCCATATCTATTTTTTTTGCTTAATAATTTTCAGTAATCCATACATCAATGAGGAAACTCCAAAAAGAATAATAACCTGTGCGTATGTCGAAAGACATTTCAACCCTTCCATACCGCCAAACAAGGTAGCAAAAAGAGTGGCAGGTAAAAATACTGCGGCTATGATATTTAGAATCTCGGCGTTTCTATTACGTACCTTATCTTCCATCATGCTCACATATTGATACAGTTCTTTAATCTCTCGCTCCAAGTCTTCAACATAATCTTCAACATTTAATGTTTTATAAATCAATTGATACAACTCAATCCCCTGATCTTGAATGGTGACTTCTCGAAAATGAATCTGATTCAGGAAACGAATGTATTCCTTATATAATGATGTTATTTGCTTATTGATGGCTGGGTCTATCGCTTTTCCTTTGGATAATCGACTCACATTGGTTATCTCGTCCGAAAAACGTAACACGGATGCTCTTTGAATCAATATCAATTCAACAATACGTGAGTAGATCGTTCGCATGTGTTTAGCCAGTACGTTTTTTTGAAACAAATTGACCTTTGTCAAAAACACAAATGAATATCTTGAAGCCCCGTATAACATTCCGTCTTTTTGCCATCGTTTGCAGGTTTGCTTATTCAATAAATCAAGCTTCATCCCGTCGTTTTTACAAGTTGCATCTTTTGCATCTACATATACATATTTATACCAATAATCATCTGTCTTGTTTTCAGCATGCAAATAATCATCCAAAAAGAATAGTTCGAGATTATCGTCATCGGTTGCCAGTTTATAAGATAATTCATCATTTTCATACCAGCAGTTTACAAACATCCTGTCATCAATAACCGGAGTAATAGTAAACTCTTCGGAAAGATCGCTGATCAAATTGAATATGAAAGAAGCTGGCGTCCATGTTTTTTCATGCGTGTAGCTCGAAAAATCTTCGTAATACAAAGATGGATTGCCATTTAATCCTTCAATTTTAAGATATTCGGCAGTTTCAAGTTTCCCTTTGATATCATCGAAAAAAGGAGGATAAATCCTTCGCCCATACTGATTAATGAATAAAATATCCTCTTTACTTTTTTGATCATCCCTTTCGTTTATAAGGAAAAAGGTCAACATCCCTATGCCTGTTACATATAAATTCAAGTTGATGGCGTCTACTTTAAGTGTATACGTTTTTCCATTTCGTTGCGAGATACTATAAAAAACATCTCTTTGTTGAGGTTCTTTCCGTTCAAAATGTTTGAGTAGCGTTCCTTTTTCCCCGGTGTCGTACAATACCGGATGAACAAATTTATGGAAGAAGTTTTTCTCATTATAGAGGTCTTGTTCCTCGTCTTGGTTTAATGCCCCCAAAATATGCGCCCAATTGGTGTTTGTATTAATCGGAATGGCGTCAATATTCGTTTGTTCTTCAAATAACTTAGATTGCCATTTGGGATTTTCCCATCTGAAAGGGAAATAAAAGATATGATAACTATGCATAATCTATTTGTTAATTAGTTGAATAATAGTTTTTTTAATTTCTAAAATATCTTTATAAGGATAAAGCCCTCTTTTAGTTCCGATATATCCTACTGCTCCACCACCGTGAAACATTTTGCCAGCGCTTATCTCGGAATCAAAATTTTCCGTCAACAATTCTTTCCCACTTCCGTAATACATTAGCTCGTCATCGGTATAAATCAAAAGTTTTTCGTATGGGAATAATCGGTCGCAAACAGGCGAAAAACGGTTTGTTTCTGATTTCACGACGATGACGCCTTGTTCAATCGTTCTATTCTCAATCGCTATTGTAGCCAGTTCTTCATCATTAACGGTCACACCTTGTTTTTCTCTGTCTAACAGGCGTATTGTATTGATTTCTTCGGGCGTTGCTCCGATCCCGATCATGCCCGGAATATACCCTGTATCATTGGCGGCAATCAGTTGTTGATAACGTGAAACCGGAATATCTAAAACTGTTGCCACCTGGAGAATGGACGCAGGATGGTTTGAGATTTCGTTATGATGATCAATACGGGTATAATTGGAAGGGATAAGATCAAAATCTTTCTCTTGGAGTTCAACGCCATAGATGGATATATCCTCCTTATTACCATACATGGCCAGTTCCTGTTCATATTCCTTTAGATTGGCATTTGACCATGATAATGAACGGTCGAAATATTGGACAGCATTTTCTTCCAGCATATTTCGGATTTCGCTCATTTCCAGGTCATGGCCTCCTAACAGGAAAATCATTTTTTTCATCTCAATCGGATTACTAAATTATTGTTATAGATTACATCAAATAATATCGCAAAGGTAAAACTATTTTTTTTTAAACAATCATTATGCGGGAAATATCTTTCAAAATAAAACAGCATTACTGAATTCAGCGCCGTTTTCGCAGCAATTACATCTATATATCAGTTGATTATTCTGTTAGCGTCAACTTTACAAATCCCAGAAAAAAGCTGTCTTCGTCTAAGCGGCGGGTTTTGGGGAAGTCGTATTCGGTGTAGTTGCGGTTGTTGGGGCGGGCGGCGGGGATGATTACTTCTTTGAAGTTTCGCATGGCTTCGGGCCAGGCGCCGGTGATGAAACGCCAGCCTGAGGCGTGTCCGATACGGATCACGCAGGATGTGCCGGCGGTGCATTGATTGATTTCGTCTAAAATCTTTTGCATTTCTTCGATGTAATAGTCGCCTCCGGGCTTTTCGATTTCACTCCAGTAATTGATTTCGTCTTGGGTCAGTTGGCGGGTGTGGTCGTTGATGAGGAGGAACAGGTCACTGATGGAAGAGGTGGGCAGGTTGCCCAATTGCCGGTAATGCCTTTTGACGAAATCGTGGTGTTGTCCGGATATTTTCAGTTGGAACTCGCTTGTGGCTTCTGTACCGATGGCTTCGACGATTTGGGGCTTGGAGGCATCCTGCAGGCTGTCTTCGTTTTTACGGATGTTCAGGTTGATGAGGCGGGTGGCTATTTCGGTTTCTTTTTGGAAGTAGGCGTCGCCGACCTGGATAAATCGGAAGACGTCGCTGTTGGGGTCGTTGCCGAAAAGTTCTTTTTCGATGGCGGTAGCCTCTATTTGCAGGTTGCCTCTTCTGTCGCGTTCGATGATTTTTGTTTCTTTATCGGAGATTGTGTTTGCTAACGAAGCCAGCAGGGCCGTTCGTATGGCGCCTTTTATCGAGCTGCCGGGGATGTATGGAAGTCCCATTCCGTTGTGGAGACATTCTTTCAGTGTATCGTTTTCATTTACTTCGCAATGGACGGGCATTCGCCGTCTGGCGTAGTCCTTTGATTTGGCTTCGGGCGCAAAACGTTTGAGGAACTCTTTTAAGTTTTCGCGGCGGGCGATGGCGGCAATCCATTTATCCAAATGCTGTTCGCCCAGCAATTGCCAGATTTTTTCTTCGGAGATGACGGCAATATGGGGTTCTTTGTTAATGTTGACCTTCACAAAATCCGTGTTGTAATACAACAGATTGCCTGAACCGATATGTACGGGTGTGAGCGTTTCGATTTTTACATTACTCATAGTTCGTTGATTTTTACGGGGATATAAAACGGTCGTCCGCTGCGGTAAACAGGGTGCATGCGTTCGTCGTTCCATGCGGGCGCCAGGTTGACGATCTTGCCGGTCAATGATCCGGTCGTCGGGAACAGCGAGCCGACGTTGAACATATAAACAGACCGTTTGCGTAAGTGGCGGAGACTGTCTTCGCTGCTGCCGGCCATATATCCTCCGCGCAGCAGCAATTCATAGTTTGCCGTTTGCAGGCTGAGTTGCGGGATTTCTTCCTTTACTGGAATGTAGAGCGATAACAGCATCGTTTGATTGGCATCCGGAATATCGGGCAGCTCCAGCACGCCGGGTATTGCTTCAAATTTTCCGCCGCCGATGTTGCGGTCGGTGCCGAGACCGGTTTCTCCCAGTGATTTGAATAGTGACAGCAGCGTTTCAAACTGTTCATCTTTGGCGTCGGTCAGGCAATACAGGCCTGCTTTTTGGTGGAAGTAGGTCCAGTTGAAGAAAAACGGATCGGCATTATTGTTGTCTGCTCGCGGTACGCTGACACGCCGGTTGACTTGCGATTTGAACGGCGGTTCGAAATTTGCAATTTCGCTGAGGAGAAAATCACCTTTCAGTTGGGATTCATCAACCGTTATTTCATCGCCCCGCATCAGCCGGCTCCATAACGCGAGGTCAATGTATTTGATTTTTTTCAACTGTTTGCGATATGTATTTTCTTTTTTCAAGGCCACTTTCACATTGATTTTTCCCCGCATTTTCGGTAAAAAACAGATGCTGTCGCAGAAGGGGAAGGCCGAGCTTAGTGAAAAGGATTGAAGGAACTCTTTTACACCGCCGGTATGACCGTGTTGCCGGCGTAAAGCGGCCAGCGCTGCAGAAAGCGTATCGCTGTGCAGATCGGCGGCCGAAAAATCGTACCGGTTTTCATTTCCCGTTCCGATATGCAGCGGCGAAAGGTTCGTCAGTTTAATGATATTGCAGGCGGGCATGACTTAGTATATTTTTTCTTCTTCTTTGACGATGTCAATCAGCACCTGGCCGTAGCCGCGCGAACCGTGTCCGCCGAGATAATCATCATGAAGCAGTTGAATGGCTTGTTCCAATGTTTTTCTCAATTGTGTCTCATTGTCGTTTTCGAAAACATTCAACACCATGCTAAACCTGAATTTTGCTCCGGCAGGCACCCGTTCAAAAGTGCGCGGTGTGGCTTTGGACGTTACGCGGTCGATCGCTACTTCGGTTTTGCTTTCGGTATAGGGCAAGTCGGTATTGCTGAAATCCGTTTTTTCATTGACGCCCAATTCCGGGTCGATACCGGTGATCAGTTCGGCGTCGCGAACGATCAGACGGGAGGCGTAACGCTTGGATTCCCTGTTTTCGTTGTCGGCAGATACGCCAAAAAGATAACCCGATCGCGAATCCGGGTCTTTACTTGCGCCAATAAATCCCCTGTTGTCGGGAGTTCCTGTACAGGGCGTCTTTATTTCTATCAACGCCCTCATTTTACCTTTCAACGAACTGCCGGGTATATACGGAATGTTATTGACGGGATTGCGGACTACGAATTTATCAGGGCCGCCTATATTCAGTGCCGCATTGGTTCCGCCTATGTGTAAACCGGTTTTTAACGTGATCACACCGGTATAAATGATTTTTTTTGATAATTTGATATTTGACATTGTAAATAATGATTAATGATTAATGAACTATCAGTCTTTTCCGCCGTATGCTTTGTGGTAGGCTAATATGGCTTCCATCAGGTTGCAGAAATTTTGAAAATGTTGTTGATTGGTGACGTCAGTGCTACTCAAATCGAAGATTTCTTTAAACAGTTTGAGACCTTCGTTTTTGTCGTCGCGTCCTAAAGCATATGCGACTTTGGGTTTCAGCAAGATAAAGGACGATTTTTCTTTTTCAAATTCACTCATTTGAATGCGTTTGATTTCTCCGTAAATACTTCGTATTTTGGAGTTTGTCAGCCCTTTACGGGCCATGAATCGGCCTGCTTTTTCGGCATATTCAACTAAGGCGCTGTCAGCTGTGGACGTAATCCATTGCGATTGATATTCGCCTCTGGAAGGGCGCGGGATTTCTTCCCGTTCGCGGTAGGGACGTTGACTGTCATCCCGTTCGCGGTAAGAAGGACGTTGACTGTCATCCCGTTCGTGTAACTGTCCTACGGTGGCACCTTTTCTTTGCGGATTCCTGCCGGAACCGCCGCTTTGATAATTTTTGTTTTGATAATCCGGCATAATTATTTGTTATTTAATTGATTAATTATTCTATAAATATTACATCCCTACGGGATGTTTGAATTTCTATTCTTTTTCTGAAAACTGAAAACTGAAAACTGAAAACTACCTCAACTCCATCTCCGCCCATCGTGCAGCAAAAGCCCACAGTTCCAACGCATGGTATCGGGTTTCAATAAAGATACCATTCAAAAACGGTTTGTTGCCGTACACTTCTGTTATGCAGTTATCAATCAACATCTTGGATTTCTCGTTTTTTGTACGGTCTTTCATCTGGCTTAAATCATATACGAGCATCCAATAGGTCTTCATATTCGTGATCTCATGCGTTTTTATTCCGGCATTTGCCGCATGCGCCATGATGCGTGACAGGAGTGATTTGGCTTCTTTTTCCTTTTCAATCAGTCGCACAAGCTCATCTTTCAAATATTCCACAATTGGAAACTCGGTATCCCAATTCAACGGGAAACCCATAAACGATATACTGTTTTTGGATTTAACGGTTGC
>Ga0099364_10010148_pt1 | contig 12982 bp, 10 predicted proteins | sample TergutTh196P3_FD_73070 | JGI IMG/M metagenome (GOLD analysis project Ga0099364, IMG submission 73070) | Microcerotermes parvus P3 segment gut microbial communities from Pointe-Noire, Republic of the Congo - Th196 P3 | ecosystem: Host-associated > Arthropoda: Insects > Digestive system > Gut ...
CTTTTTCTGACCCAACAAAGTTTGGCGTAAAAGGGGGAGGAAAGGATAAAAAAGGTAAACAAGATACTTATGCGACAATACTTTCGTCTTTCTCATACAGTTCGCAAACAACAGCAAAGCAAAAACGCTATCGACAACTATTTATCTATGGTATGGCGGCTCACGTTATTGGGGATAGTTTTGCGCATTCGACACTTGCAAAGGATTCTGCAGGAGCTATTCGTCCTATTAAGCATGGGAAAAAGCTAGACAATGGAGAATGGGACGGCAGCGTTGAATTACCAGGAGCGGATTATACTAATGTGTTTGGAAATAGATATGAATGTGCTAAGTTGGCTGTTGAACAGACCATGTGGAACGCTGCAGATAGTACGTCATATGGGTGGATAGATTATGCAAATGCTATATATTATGTGGAAACAAAAAATAAGAATGTTCACACTTTTTATATGGCTAACATTCTAACTCATGCAACTGCTAATAGTTTAACCACTTCAAGTATATGGTATAACGATTTTGTGTTTATAAATTATGTCGCGAAAACAACATAAGTCGAAGCATAATCATTATAAATAGGCAAATTAATTTTAATTTACAAGGGTGGTTTTATTATGAAAAAAATTATTCAATATTCCCTTTATTTCCTTGCTGTTGTTATTTTAGGCGTTGTCTTAGGTCTTGGAGTGAGTAGGCTTATAATACCAAAGCAAGAAAAAAACACCAACTGGCAAATTCAAAATGGTCACAACGACGGCGAGTCGTTCGGTCACTATGAGGGCAAAGCAAAAAAAACAACAGCACCAGATAATGTCACAGATGTTCAGCTTGATTCAGAGATTATCGAAGAGTTGCATCTTTCCAAAAACGCAAAGTCTATTGTGATTTATTCCGCGCCAAACCTAAAAAAAATCACCGTCGACGATAAAAACAAGCATTTTACAGCAATTGACGGCATCCTATACGACAAGGACGTTACAAAAATTGTTGCGTATCCTTACAATCATCCTGCGAAAAAGTATGTGTTTCCAGATACGATACTTTTTAGTATGGATATGTTTGGCGGAAAAAATGTTGAAGAGGTAGTGATTCACAAAAAACTAGAGTTTCCTTATCGATTCGCAGATGGATTTGCAGAAGAATACACCACTACTGCGTCTGTTAGGCGTACCGAAAACTTGAAAAAAATAACGGTTAGCGAGGATAATCCGTATTATTCTGTCATCGATGATGTGCTTTTTAACAAGGACGCGACGGTGTTATTGGGCTATCCACCAGGAGAAACTAGCCCCAATTACACTGTGCCGTCAACTGTTACTAAAATAGCTGAGGGGGCATTTTTTGACTATACCTACTATTCTCATTTGAATAATATCGAACCTAACAGGTATTTGAGGACGATTGATTTGCCGGATAATATAACGTTTTTCGCGGATTTGCGTTCTGACATTTACGAGGATAGTATAGATATTTACGGAAACAGCCGTTCGCATGAGGAAATGTTGCGTTATATGTATGAAAACATTACATTCATCGTCGCTGAAAACTCCACCACCCACAAAACGTTGAAAGAGTTTGGTTTAAACATTGAGTTTAAGTAGGGGGACATCATGGTTATCAAAGCTTTTTCTGACACGACAAAGTTTGGCATAAAAGGGGGAGGCAAGGATAAAACTGGTAAACAAGATACTTATGCGACAATACTTTCGTCTTTCTCATACAGTTCGCAAACAACAGCAAAGCAAAAACGCTATCGACAGCTATTTATCTATGGTATGGCGGCTCACGTTATTGGTGATAGTTTTGCACATTCGACAATTGCAGAAAAAACTCCTGGAAAATTTTATCCGATTAAACATGGGACTTATGATCCAAAAACAAAGACATGGAATGTTGAATATCATGGGGCTGATGATGTTACGATTGTAGAGAACCGCTACAAATGTGCAAAAGTGGGAGTCGAAGAAACGATGTGGAACGCAGTTGACAACATTTCTTGTGGTTGGATAGATTACGCAATTGCTGTGCGTAAGGGCGAAATTAACGTGCAACTGGCAAAACCGGTTGTTGTGCAAACTTTTTACATGGCGAACATGATACAACACGCGACAGCTAATGGAATATCTAGCATTTTGAACGGCGGACATTGCTCAGATATCATGATGATGAGCTACACCGCCTCGACGTAAAACTAAGTTGCCCTCATTTTCTGCAAAATGGGGGCTCATAAAAAACTTAAGGAGAAATATCATGAAAAAGACCATAGCAATTATGCTTTTCGTTTTACTTTCAGTTGTACTTTATTCATGCAATAGTACAACAGAGCGCGAACCAATTGGACAAAATCCATTGACGGATGACGGTTGGATAACCTACAACGGCACCTTGGGCGAATACGTCGGTGACAGGAAAAAAGCAACTTCACCAGACAATGTTACTGCAGTTATCATCAATTCCGAATCCCTGCAAGAGCTGCACCTTTCAGCAGATGTGAAAACTTTTGAGATTGAGAACGCGCCGAAACTCAAAAAAATTACCGTCAGCGAGGAAAATGAATATTTTGTTGCGATAAATGGTAAATTATATGACAAAGAGTATGCTGACGTGTGGGAGGAGTATTTAACTCACCCAAACTCCGCTGACTGGGAAATTTCAGGCAGATTTGCAACCTACATTGGCACATCTGCAAAAACTGTTGTGCCCAATCGTGTAAGGGAAGTTTTAGTTCGCGACAACAACACCCTTGAAGAAATTCATATTTCGAAAGATGTGGAGGATGTTTGGGGCGGAATTCGTGGTGAAAATCTCAAGAAAATCACCATTGACAATGAAAATAAGCATTTCAAACTAATTGACGGCATCCTATACGACAAGGACGTCACAAAGATTGCGTCATATCCTGACGCCCATCCCGCGAAGAAGTACGTTGTGCCAAGTACAATTAAGGAACTTGGCGGAATACCAGGAGGTAAGTATACCGAAGAAGTTATGGTCCATAAAAACTGTCAAATGGGTTCCTCGCTTTGGGATTTAGAAGATTTTGAGTTCATAACAGCTCCGGAAAACCTTAAAAAAGTTACAGTTGACAAGGAAAATTCACAGATGAGCGACATTGACGGCGTGTTGTTCAATAAAGAACAAACAACGCTTCTGGTATATCCGTTAGGCAAAACAGAAACTACATATACCGTGCCAAGTTCCGTCACAAAAATTCTTGATTTGGCGTTTTTAGGTTCCTATAGATACTTGAAAACGATAGTTATGCCAGATGATATCACGCAAATTGCAAACCTTAGTAATGAATTTTATGATTTTGATCCAGGTTATATCCCTGAAATTAATTCCGAAGAAGATGTGGTAAAATGGCATCATAGACATTTGACATTCATTGTTGCAGAAAACTCTACAACCCACAAAACCCTTGCGGAGTTTGGTTTAAACATTGAGTTTAAGTAGGGGGACAGCATGACTAGCGTTAAAGGTTTCACCAACACCGCTTCTTATAATAGGGTTGTCAAAGCTTTTTCTGACCCGACAAAGTTTGGCGTAAAAGGGGGAGGAAAGGATAAAAAAGGTAAACAAGATACTTATGCGACAATACTTTCGTCTTTCTCATACAGTTCGCAAACAGCAGCAAAGCAAAAACGCTATCGACAGCTATTTATCTATGGCATGGCGGCGCATACTATGGGCGATGCTTTTGCACACTCGACACTCGCAAAGGATTCTGCGGGAGCTATTCGTCCTATTCTGCATGGGAAAAAGTTGCCAAATGGGGAATGGGACGGCAGCGTTAAATTACCAGGAGCCGATTACGTTGATGTAGTTCCTAACAGATACAAATGTGCAAAAGTCGGCGTTGAACAAACCATGTGGAATGCTTCTGTAAATGCATCAACTGGATGGTATGATTTTGGCATGGCTGCGAGATATGGAGAAACATGGACGGGCGTACATACGTTTTATATGGCAAACATTCTCAAGCATGCTAATGATAATGCTTCAAACAAATTAGACGACTGGGAGGCATATTTTGATTTCATCACTTATACGGCTAAAACAGATTAGTTTATAGTCTAGCCTTAGTGGAAATGAGTTAAGCATTAACTCATTTCCACACAACAAAAAGAAAGTTGGTATTATCATGAAAAAATTCATAACGTCTTTTCTCGCGATCCTTTTCCTAGTAAGCCTGTCACTAACATTTCCCATAACTTCTCAAGCCAAAAAAAGTGATTGGGAAATTGAAGATGGTCACAATAAAGGTGAGTTTTTCGGTTATTACGTTGGCAAAGCCAAAAAAGTAACAGCGCCGGATTCTGTGACGCATATTCAGCTTGATTCAGAGATTATCGAAGAGTTACATCTTTCTAAAAATGCAAAGTCTCTTGTGATTTATCACGCGCCAAATCTCAAAAAGATTAGCGTTAGTGAGAAAAACAAGCATCTCAAAGCAATCGACGGCATTCTCTACAACAAAAACGTCACAGAAATTGTGGAGTATCCATATTCACACCCTGCTAAAAAGTTTCTTGTGCCCAAAACAGTGCTTATAATGGATGGAATATGGGGCGGAAAAAATGTTGAAGAGATAGTGGTTCACAAAAAACTGCAACTTCAAAAAAAAATTAAAGAAGAAGACCTTATTTATGGTTCACCACGCTGCCCTAGAAATTTGAAAAAAATCACTGTTGACAAAAATAACCCTTACTACACTGCTGTTGATGGTGTTCTTTTCAATAAAAAACAAAGCACGTTGCTGTTATATTCACCTGGAAAAACAGAAAAAAGCTACACTGTACCATCGAGTGTAAAAAAAATAGCTGACGGAGCTTTTTTTGATTGCGTATTTGTTACTAGTTTTATAAATGATATAAATGCACATCGCTACTTGAAAACCGTTCGTTTGCCAGATAATATAAGCTATTTTGCAGATAAGCGTTATGAAGGATATGACGACGGGATGGATAAAAATGGTCGAATGGACACGGTTGAAACTGTGCTAACTAAGCGACATAAAAACATAACCTTCATCGTCACAAAAAACTCCACCACCCACAAAACGTTGAAACCCTTCGGCTTAAACCTAAAGTTCAAAACCAAAAAGCCCACCGCCCCCGCCTCGAAAACCTTCCTCAAAACTACCCTAATAACCCTAACCGCGCCGGCAAAAACCACCCTCTACTACACCACCGACGGCACGAAACTCACAGCGAAAAACGCCAAAACGGTGAAGCCGGGTCAGAGCAGACAGGTGAAAATTTGGAAAAACACGACGCTCAAGGTTTACGCGTCGAGGTCGGGTTATGCCAACAGCGACATCGTCACGCGAGAATACAAAATCAAAAGCAAAAAGCCCAACAAGACCGCCGTGCCCGCCAGTGGAACGGGCAAAAAGAACAGGAAAATCACCCTAAAAGCCCCGGCAAACACGACTTTGTACTACACCACAAACGGAACAACGCCCAAAAGAGCTAGCAAAACCTATGTAAAACCGGGCAAGACAAAGCCAATCACCATAAGCAAGAAAACAACGCTGAAAGTCATGGCTGTGAAAAATGGCTGCAGTAGGAGCGATGTGGTGACGAGGGTGTACAGCTTAAAATAAACTCAAATAAACTGAGTTATCCCCCATTCAAAAATGGTTCACTTTGGAGCGTTTTTGAATGGGGATAAACATTTTGACAGAAAATTTATCACACTAAGCCTGAGCAGTAGCTTTTAAGCTATTGCTCAGTTTTTTTGTGCGATATTTTCAGCGGCGAAAAAAAGTTTTTGCGAATTTCTGAAAATGGGGGTACAAAACGCCATTTAAAATGCATTAGGTGAAAGGTTGTTCCTCGAAACTCCCATTTGGACAACAACAAGGCGAGTTTTCGGCTCCCTTTCACTGCACTTTGACAATCGAATAACCCAGGCACAGATACGTTCTCAATCCGTTGGTAACTCGTGCGCCATGACGCTGATAGCTTTGCTGTCGGTCGAGCGAACCACACAGTTATAGAAATTGTTGGCTGCAATTTCGTCACGGTGGAAATTGAGTGATAATGATACACCCCGAGAGGGACGGGCATAGGAATGTCCGTAGGAGGTGCAAGTCCTCGTGGAGCGCCGGGCAATCCCTGGAGAAAGACGTTTTAAACATTGCTAAATCGGAAAAGTTTTCTGCTCGATAGCAATAACGTCTTCCTGCATAGCCACCCGCCGTCTGTTGCTTTTTAATATAGTCAATTAACTTGAAAATCGGTTCAGGATTTGCGAGAATATTTTTCGTCTGGCAAGGAAAAAAGCGCAGTAATACTTTCGTATTGCGAGCATTTTTGACGAAATCAGATGGAAAATGCACCGCAAAGATGAGTTGATCTTCATGTTAGGAGACTATATTCTTGCAAAATTGTCCTGTCGGTCACTTCAACGTCTGTGCCGTGAGGGGCGTTAGTGCTCACAAAAGTTCTTGACACGCGTAATATAATAAGGTATAATAAGGACAATAGAAAATAAATCATTACTACACCAATATTTATCTGGGAGGAATTTTAATGCTAAATCCATCGCTTTATGAACCCATTTTCACGCGCAAGTCCGTACGGGAATATGCCGATACCCCTCTTTCACCGGCGCAACTGGACGCAGTGAGAGAGGAGATTGCCAAGGCGGTTCCTTTGCTGCCAGAGGAGAAATACAAGCTTGAGTTGGGGGAAGCCCGGGAGGGTTGGCGCATATACGGCTTTTGTGAAAACACGCCAAAGTCCAATGTCAACCTGGGATTTTTGATGCAGCAGTTGGATTTGGCGTTGCACATCCAAGGGCTAGGGCGGCTGTGGTTTGGTTTTGGACGTGCCCCTAGCAAACTAAAAGCACCCGCAGGACTTTCCTATGCCATGTGCCTGAGAATAGGCGTTGCTTCCGAGCCGATCGAACGGGCGCCCGGTGAATTCATGCGCAAGCCCATCACAGAAGTTGTCGATGAGGATGCCTTGCGCGAATTGCTCGAGCCGGTGCGTTTGGCTCCCAGTGCGCGCAATGTACAACCGTGGTATTTCACCGCCGGTACCGCCGATAAAATTTTTGTCTGGCGTAAACCGCCAAAGATCAAGCTGATTCTTGACCGTATGCACTGGGTGGACATGGGCATCGCTCTGTGCCACATGGTGCTGTCTCTCGAGCGCAAACAGGTGAATTTTGAGATTAGCTTTGACGAGGCGAAAAGGTTGGAAGGATATGATTATTTCATGACGGTAAAGAGGAGAGCGCAGCTGTGAAAAAAGTCCTGAACTGTTTATGCGCATTGTCAGTGAAAAAATACTGGAAATTACGGAAAGGCGTTAGCCCATGATTAGCAAAAAACATTTCGGAGAAATACCAAATATCGGAAGCGTCACCCTCTACAAAATCCTCGCTCAAAACGGTGCGTATGTGGAACTATTGGACTTTGGCGCCACACTGCAAGCCATGGTTGTCCCAGACAAAAACGGCAATTTCGCCGACATTGTACAGGGCTTTGACGACCTTGAGGGACACCTCAATCACTCGGATTTTCAGGGCAAAACTGTGGGACGTTACGCCAACCGCATTGGCGGCGGCGGCTTCTTCATTGATGGAAAAATCACGCCTCTGCCCGCCGATGAAAACGGCGTGTTTCTCCACAGCGGCGGGGAGTTTTCCGACGCTCTATGGCGTGGGGAGACTGTCGGAGAAGACGCCGTGAAATTCACCCACACCAGTGACGGCAAGGGCTTTGGCTACAGCGGCACCGTCGCCGCCGCAGTGCTTTACCGCTTTGACGGGCGGGCGCTGACCATCGACTACACGGCGGCTGTATCCGCGTCGACGGTGCTGAATTTCACCAACCATACCTACTGGAATTTGCGTGGGGAGGGCACTATCCTCGAACATATTCTTGAAATTGAGGGGGATTTTTTTCAGCCCGTGGATGAGCTTATGCTCCCCAACGCTCAACCCGAAAACGTGACAGACACGCCCTTTGATTTCCGACAAGCCAAGCCCATTGGACGTGACATAAACGCCGACGACCCACAGCTGAAAATCGCGCGGGGCTACGACCACCACTTTTACCTGAATAAAAACGGAGCGGTTAAAGTCACTGAACCTGAAACGGGGCGTATCCTTACTATGACCACCGACAAGCCCGGTTTTCAGCTCTACACAGGAAATTTTTTGAGCGGCGCAAAAGGAAAAAGCGGCGTTCCCCTCGGCGTGAATACGGGCTTTTGCCTTGAATCCCAATTTCCTCCAAACACACCCAACAGCCCCAATCTTGCCCAGTGTATGTTCAGTCCCCGAGAGGAATACCGTTCGCGGACGGTTTATGAGGTTGGGTGCCTATGATGGGTTAGCCGCCTCACCTCTCCGGGAGTTGCATGACGAAAAAGTGACCTCCACGGCAAGACCGCCGAGAACCGATTGCCGCGCTGTCACGGTGCCTTTGTGAGCACCCATAATCTGCTTGCATATCGTCAAGCCGATGCCCGTACCGTTAACGGCGGCGGTTTTCGCGCCGTCGGAGCGGAAATACGGCGTGAAAATCCGCACGCAGTCCTCATGGCTCACGGGAATGCCGTTGCTCTCCAAAGTCGCCCGCAGACGTTTGTCCGGCAGGTAATCAAGGCAAAAGCGCGCCTGTTTGCGGTAACTGCCGCCGCGCTTCATATACTTAATGCAGTTTGATGTCAAATTTTGGAACACGCGCTTGATTTGCAGCGGATCAATGTTGATGAAGATTTTTTCGTCGCTGAAACCACGCCGCAGGATGTAGAAATCAATGTCGTCCTGTTGCATTGAAATCTCCATCTCCTCAATAATCGGCGCGAAAAGGTGATCCGCTTTCACCTCGGTGAAGTGGAAAGGGAACACGTCCAAATCCAGGCAGGAGTACAAAAAAAAGTCGTCCGCCATTTGTATGAGGGCGTTTGCCTTGCTGTGGATGGTTTTCAAGTACATTTTCTTTTGACTTTCCGTACTCAAAACACCGTCCAAAAGCGCCTCGGCACAGCCGGAAATTGCCGAGAGGGGAGTCCCGAAATCGTGGGCGATTCCGGCGATAATGTCCTTGCGGTTCGCCTCGTAAAGCTCCCGCTCCCGTTTTGTTTCCTGTAAAAATGCCCGTAAATATTCAAGGGAGTCATATATTACGCCAAGATCATTTGCCGCAGTGTTTTTGCCAAAGAAACACTTGTGTTCAATGGAGCCGGTGACGACTTCGTAGGTCTGAAAAGCCTGACAGTCCTCAATCAGCCCGTTGGAGGTTTCCCGCACCTTTTTAAGAGGCTCGCCGAAATAACTGCAACACAGCAAGTAACCCGAATACACGGCTAGACAAATCAAAACGGGAATAAGTGCCAAAAAGTAGAATGGGACGCCATAAAACAGCGCGACAGCAAATACCACTGCTGTCGGCAAGAGGTAGGCGACGACCGCAACGACCATTCGTCCGGTTGTTTTCAGCTTAATTTTTTTGTTGCTGTTGTTCATGTGTATAGTTTAACACTTTTTTGCGGAAAATGCAAGGGGCAGATCACTCCCGTCTCAGCGCTTCAATGGGGTGCATTTTTGCGGCACGTTGGGCGGGATAAATTCCAAAGAACATACCGATTGCGCTAGAAAAGCCCACAGCGATTGCCACGGTGCTGCCCTTAAGCTCGATGGGAACACCCAAAGAGTAGGCGATTGTAAAGGCGCCGCCCACACCAAGAGCGAGTCCCAACAGTCCGCCGATGACGCAAAGAATCACGCTTTCTGTCAAAAACTGGAATAAAATAGTGGTAGTTTTCGCCCCTAAAGCCTTGCGTATGCCAATTTCCCGGGTTCGCTCGGTGACGGAAACGAGCATAATATTCATCACGCCAATGCCGCCGACAAGGAGGCTGATTGCGCTGACGCAGGCGATAAAGGTGGTGAAAATGCTGATAACTTTTTCCAAAAGGTCAATCATCGTCGCCATGTTTGTGTAGCTGTAGACAGGGTTTTCCGGGTTGTCGTTGCCGTGGCGGGCGTAAAGAATATTCAGGGCGATGGGTCCTATGGAGTCCAAAAAGGACTCCTGTGTTGCGGAAATATAAATCATCCCGTACGCCCCTCCTCGGTCGCCCATAATCCGCTCATAAAGGCTGATGGGAATGGCGCAGCCTATGGTACTCATCATGCCGCCCATCATGCCCTCCATCGCATCCGCGCTCATCTCGTCCATACCCATCATGTTGGCGTTGGCAATACCGATAACGTGCAGTGTGATGTTCTGCTTGTTCTTTGTGACTGTGAAAGTCCGCCCAACGGGGTTTGAGTAGCCGAAAATCGTCTTGGCGGTCAACTCGTCCAAAACGGCGACGGGGCTTGCGTTTTCAAACTCATCCTCGCTGAAAAAACGCCCCTCCAACATTACCGTGCCGCCGGTCTGCTGTAAATCGGGAGTACCCGCCAAAATGAAGCCGGTACCCGAATAATCCTCGGTGGAGAGCCGCGCCATGTCCATGACGAAAGGTGAGACGTAACTTATGCCCTCCACCTCCTTGAGGGCGGCGATGTCCTGCAAAGTGATGTGGTCGCTGGCTTGGGCATGGCGGGTGGTTCTGACGCTCACAACATTCTGTCCCATGTCGCGAATCATCCCCACGATGTAATCTCTCCCGCCGTTGCCCAGGGTGATTATGGCGATCACCGCCGCCACGCCGATAATAATACCCAACATGGTCAGCAGGGCTCGCATGAGATTGGCTTTTATGCTAAAAACCGCAATGCGTATGTTTTCGCGAATGTTCATTTCTAGTTTTTAGATGTTAGGTTCTAACATCACCTTTCACTTTAATGTTACCTTTCGCCCGCCGTTGAGGTCAGCGATTTCCATCTGCGTTTTGGGCAGCAATACCCTTTCACCCTCGGCAAGCCCGGAGAGAACCTGACGGTTGGTGCGGTCGAGAATGCCCAGTTCCACATGGCGTTGGAGGGCAATTTGGTTCGCCGAGTCATAGACCCAGACGAAATTGCCGGTTTCGTTGCGCTGCACCGCTACAAGGGGTATCACAACGGCGTCGTCCACGCTGTTAAGTTCCAGTGAAATGTTCACGTCCATGCCGATAATCACGCTCTCGTCGGGATGGGGAATGGACACTTTCACGCCGATTCCGCTTTCTGCGCCGCCGGAATTCCCTAGAATACTGCTGATATCCATGCCGCTAGAGCTTTCCGCCACGGGGTTGATGAAGCTCAGGGTGCCGTTGATGACGTTGTTAAGGCGGGTCGTGATTTGGGCGGGCTGTCCCAACCGCACTTTCAGGGCGTTGTCGTGGTTCAAAATAAGCTCCGCGGTGAAAGGAAAGTACTCGATGAGCATTCCGTGGGTGTGCCCTGTGCCCCCCCAAAGTGAGCCTAAAAGGTCGCCCATTGCCGCCGTACCGTCCCCTTGGATCAGTGCTAAAAGTGTGCCGATATCGGGGGTTGGCGCGGAGGCGTTTTCAGCGTTGAGGAAGACTTCTCCCGCAGTGATGTTCACCTCACGCACCAAGCCGTCATATTCCGCAACCCAACCGCCACGCGCCAATTCCACTACGGCGCGGGTCTGCTCCAGAGCGGTTTTCGCGTTGTCGGCAATTGATTGATAGACGCTTGTTAGGGTGTCGCCAGTCTGGGCTTCCAAAAGGGTTTGCTGTAACTGCAGCTGCATTTTTTCCATCTCAAGTGCAGTCGTGCCAGAGGTCATCCCCCCCATGCCAGCCCCCATTGCCGCGTACATTTCAGACATATCAAAGCCCAGTGCCGAACCGCCCCCTAAAAGGCTCGTAACACTGGAAATGCCTTGTGTTATCTGAGAGATATCACCCTGCAACAGGGAGCGAATCGTACCCAAGAGACCGTCGGGCAATCCCGTACTTGCGGGCTGCGGCGCGGTGGTGGTTGTTTCTTCCCGCTGACGCGCCGCCGCTTCAGCCGCACGGGTAAGCTCCGCAATGTCCTTGTCAATTTGGGCAAGGCGCTTGGTGTTCGCCGTCAATTGCTTTTGCGCGTCTTTGGCTGATTTTTTGGCGTCGTTGACAGTCTTAACCGCCAAATCATAAGCTTGCTGTTTTTCGGCAAGCTCACTATTGAGTATCCCCTCGTCAAAAGTGGCAAGGAGCTGTCCTGCAACAATTCGCTGCCCCACGCCCACGTGTACGTCAATGACTTTAATGCCGTTGAGAACCTGAAAAGCTCCCTGATTTTCGCCGATAACCCGTCCGGAGGTTTCAAGTGTCTCGGTGATACTTCCCACTGCGACCACGGCGTGATCCATCTCCATCGGTGCGGGGGGCTTGAAATTAATCCAGGCAATGGACGCCACCAAAATCACCCCAAGGGAGAGTCCCATCCAGAGCATGAGCTTTTTTTTGTTCACTTTTTTCTTTGCTGTTTTTGCCATTTTTCGCACCGTGTGCGAGAGAATTTGCGCATAAAACGTCTGTGCTTAACTCCCGCGTCATTCCTTTCTTTCGTTGACCGGATATATTGTACACCTTTCGGCGGAAAATTGCAAGGTGAAATTGTTCATAAATTAAGTGATGTTAACACTGTGCAAATGTTGTTCAAGATTGATTTTATTACACGCGCAATTTGAAATCTCCCCGAAAATGTGCTATAATACTTTACGAAAACTTCGAACCTGTATTCAGTAGCTTGAAAAGCTCTCTTTTTGGCGCTTTATCTGCCAAGCTTCGTTAAAAGTACTCGAAATGAACAAATCATTTCTGCGGTTTTTGCCTCGTTTGACAAAAAAATCGCTCAAAAAGGTCTGTTAAATCTACTGAATACAGGTTCTTCAAAGGCGAAACGGGAGACTTTATTTTTCTGTCTCTTGCTTCCAGAATCGGAGGATACAACGTGAATATCTACCTAACCATTGCCCTTTGGGCTGTCGGCGGATTCTTACTTATCCAACTCGCCACGGCAATCGGCTCGTTCATCATGCTCTGCGTGCCCGCTCGAGGCGCGGACAAAC
>Ga0099364_10010149_pt1 | contig 12981 bp, 13 predicted proteins | sample TergutTh196P3_FD_73070 | JGI IMG/M metagenome (GOLD analysis project Ga0099364, IMG submission 73070) | Microcerotermes parvus P3 segment gut microbial communities from Pointe-Noire, Republic of the Congo - Th196 P3 | ecosystem: Host-associated > Arthropoda: Insects > Digestive system > Gut ...
AGTCGCTGTTTTTTCCGTTTGCTTGAAACTTTACAGGCTGTTCTGGAGATTTTCGTCGAGGCTTACAACAAATTCGGCGAGTACAAGATGAAGTACCACAGACCCAATCAGCACCGTCCCGGTAACGAGGGCAAGCATCTGCATCATTATAAAGATTTGCCTTGCTCCATTTTTGAGTTTATTGTGCTTTGATAAAAGACACTTTGTATCCACAGCCCTTGAAGACATCCAGTGACAAATTCTCTCAAATATGTTATAATAAGCTCAACGTTTTTGGAGGTGAACTATGGTTTACAAAAAATTCGCCCAAACCTTTGTCATACGTCTGGAAATCGGCGAGGATTTATGTGCCTGTCTGCTTGAGTTGGCGCGCAAGGAGGACATTGGGCTTGCTAGCGTCAGCGGAATCGGTGCATCCAGTGCTGTGGAGGTGGGAATGTTCGACGTCGCAACCAAGTCCTACACCGCCGTGGAAAACAATAATTTTCTGGAGCTTGTGTCCCTTGCGGGCAACATGAGCCTTAAGGGTGGTGAGCCTTATTTGCACCTCCACGCTGCCTTGGCGGATCCCGTAAACCACACGGTTTTGGCGGGGCATTTAACAAGGCTGATTGTCGGCGCGACAGCGGAAATTTTTGTCAGTACTTTGCCCGGAATGGTTGAACGCAGTGTTTGCCCGCACACTGGGCTGAACCTGTTGGACATTTAAGGCTTGTTGAAAAACTATCTTTGATTTTTCAACATCGCCATATGGGGAACGGAGTTTACATGAAACTGATAAAATCAGTCAGAACAATCCTCAACGTCAGCGACACGGCGGACGGCTTGGGTTGGTTTGCGAAAACAAAAATTGGGCGGCGTGTTATTGAAAAAAGCTCACGTGCATACTATGCAACCGCCCAAAACCGCAACATCGACCAAGAGGAGGCTGGCGCCTTTGCACAAAAAGCGGGGCAGATCACCGTAACAACGGCAAAGGCACTCAACCGCTCCGCCCGCGCCATCAAAATCGTCGTCCACAGTATTTGCATCGCCTGCGCCGCTGTGTTGGCGGGCTTGTCCGCTTTGCTCCTCAGGCTTGCTGAAAAACTCTTTCCGCTAGCGGAAATTGACATATTATCCCGCTGGCTTTACATCATTTTGGGACTTGCTGCGGCATTTTCCGTGGCAATGCTCATCGTTCACGCTGTGGCATTAAAAAAGGGGGCATAGTTCATGAAAAAACTGGTTGTCATTGACGGGCAGGGGGGCAAAATCGGCTCCATGCTTATTGCCCGTCTAAAGAGCGAAAAAATGTCGGAGGACTTGAAGATTTACGCCATCGGCACGAACTCTATAGCCGCTGCCGCCATGATGAAGGCGGGTGCGGATTACGCTGCCACGGGGGAAAACCCCTGCATCGTCAATTGCCGCGACGCGGACATAATCGCAGGTCCCGTCGGGATAATCGTCGCCGACTCCTTCATTGGCGAAATCACCCCGGCTATGGCGGTTGCGGCGGGTCAAAGTCCTGCCCAAAAGCTGTTGCTGCCAATCAATCGCTGCAATAACTATATCGTCGGCGCGGCTCGCCTGAGCATTGGGGAGTTGATTGAGGAAACGGTTAGGAGTATGAGTGAGCTTATTGGTAACGGTTGAACAGCATAAAAAAACACAGGAGCTGTCAGCGTTTCTGAAAACTCCTGTGCGATTTTGACTACTGTTTACCCGTTAATCAGCCAAATAGACCACCAAAAAGCCCGGTAATGCTTTCGATAATCCCGCTAGCATCAAATGTGCCTGTAATCTCAAGGCTTACCATACCCAACGCCATATTGAGGTAGCCGATAAGTTGGTTGATGATGTCGTTAACGAAATCCATGTGTGTACCCTCCTTTCAGGAAAAATTCACGTGAGTTTACGATCCCTCGCCGTGTATGCAGGTCTTTTCTTTTGCTTTGGAGCAATAGGAAAAACATACACGTTGCCCATATTATAACATAGTATGAACATTTTTTTATTCCGAAAAAGAAATTTTAGGGGAAGTTCTACGAAAAAAACTGCAACCCAATCCGCAAATTCAGTAATCAGCCGTGAAAATTCCCTAATGCAGCGGTGGAAAAATTAAATTAAATGTGATATAATCTATAATACAGAAAGGAGAGCAAACTGGGATGGAACTTTCACAACTACTGCAAAGAATTGATAAGGTAAAAAAGCTAATAGATGAGCGCCAACCCATGCCCCAAAAGGAACTTTTGGCTTTAGATAGGTATTTCAAGATAGATTTGACCTATTCTTCAAATGCTCTTGAGGGTAATACCCTCACTTTGGCGGAAACCAAAATTCTGCTTGAAGATGGCATCACAATCGGCGGCAAACCTCTCAAAGATTGTTACGAAGCTTCGGGACACGCAGATGCGTATGATTTCATGCTCGAAGCGGCTCGTACGCCCAACTTTCAGCTGACAGAAAGTCTCATTTGCCGTCTGCATGAGTTGTTTTACGGACGTATTAACGCTGTTGCCGCCGGAAAATATCGTGACCACAAGGTTTTTATCTCCGGTACGGATTTTGTGCCTCCTGCTCCGAATGAAGTTCCTGAACAAATGACATCTTTCATTTCAGAATTTTCTGTTAAGGCAAAAGAACTTTATCCTATAATGCTTGCTGCATGGACGCACCTGCGTTTTGTTACGATTCATCCCTTTGAGGACGGCAATGGTAGGACGGCACGTTTGCTGATGAATCTTATCTTAGTTAACCGCGGATATTTTGTTGTATCAATTCCGCCGATTTATAGGATGGAGTATAACTCGTCACTGAGGATAGCGCAGCAGTCCAAAATGCCAAGTGATTTGGCGTTCAAAAAACTGATAGCCGAATGTGTTTGGGAAAGCGCAAAGGACTATTGCTGTATGTTGGGAATCGAGTTGCCTTATAGTCTCCTAACTTGAAAATCAACTCGTCTTTGTGGTGCATTTTCCATCTGACGTCGTCAAAAACGCTCGCAATACGAAAGTGTTGCTGCGCTTTTTTCCTTGCCAGACGAAAAATACTCTCGCAAATCCTGAGCCGATTTTCAAGTTAGGCGACTATAGATAAAATCACTTTTTTAGATATCTCAAAATATCAGCACATAGCGTCTAATCACCTTTAGCCTCAAACCACGTCCGACCGCTGTGAACATCGACCTTTAGGGCAACATCCAACTGCGCCGCCGCTTCCATCTCCTCCTTGAGGATAATTTTCGCCGTTTCCTCTTCCTCAAGAGGCGCTTCCACAATCAATTCATCGTGTACCTGAAGTATCAGCCGCGATACCATTCTTTCACGCTCAAGGCGATCAAAAACCCGCAGCATAGCCTTTTTGATGATGTCCGCCGCCGTACCTTGAATCGGCATATTCCGCGCAACCCGCTCGCCGAATGAGCGGGTATTGAAGTTGCTAGCGGTAATTTCCGGCAGTGCCAGGGTTCGTCCGAAAATCGTTCTAGCGCAACCGCACTCTTTCGCCTTTGCGATGGCGGTTTCCATATATTCCCGCACGCCGCTGTAAGCCTCAAAGAAGTTCTTGATATATTTCTCCGCCTCAAACCTGCTCACGCCGATGTCCGCCGCCAGTGAAAACGCGCTGATACCATACACAATGCCGAAATTCACAGCTTTTGCGCGACTGCGCAGAAGGGGGGTGATCATGTCCTCGGGCAGAGCGAAAACCTGCGCCGCAGTGACGGTATGGATGTCGGCGCCGTCGCGAAACGCCTGTAACAATCGCTCGTCTTGTGCCATGTGGGCAAGAACCCGCAGCTCGATTTGTGAGTAGTCTGCGTCCACAAGGATAAAGCCATCCTTTGCCCGCAAATATCGGCGCATTTCACGCCCCAATTCCGTACGCACTGGAATATTTTGTAAATTAGGCTCACTGGAGGACAACCGCCCTGTGCGAGTTTCCGTCTGATTCAGGGTGGAATGTACCCTGCCGTCGTCACGGACAGCGCGAAGCAATCCCACGCAGTAAGTGGAATTGAGTTTGCATAGCCTGCGATATTCCAATATTTGTTCGACAATCGGATGATCATGCGCAAGCTTTTCCAGTACATCGGCGTTGGTAGAAAAACCCGTTTTCGTCTTTTTCCCTGTGGGCAGACCAAGGTTATTGAACAAAACGTTGCCCAATTGCTTAGGGGAAAGGATATTGAATTCTTCACCTGCCGCCTGCCAAATTTCCTGCTCCAACTGGACAATTTGTGCCGTCAGGCTTGTGCCGAAATTGGCTATGCCGTCCCTGTCCAGTTCAAAACCCAGATGTTCCATATCCGCCAAAATTCGCGCTAAGGGCAGCTCCATCTCGCGGTAAAGTTGGTCTTGTTCTGCCTCGCGCAGTTCATTTTCCAATGTGTCAAAAAGCCGCGGCAGCACCGCCGTTCCCACGATTTCCTCGGGGGTTTTGGGCTTCTCTCCCAGTTTGGTAACCTCAGCGCTGTCCTCAAAAAGCGGTTCGGCAACGCCGTACTCCCGCGCCGCCTTGAGAGGCGAATAATCCCCGCGCCCACTGCGCAAAACGTATGCCGCCAGTTGGGAATCTCCCGCCACATTCCGCGCTGTTATCCCCAATGCCAGGGCAAGTCGATAGAGCGTCTTTGCGTCGTCGGTGTACTTTGCTATTTTTTCCTCCTCAAGGAGTTTTTTCAAAAAAGGCACATAGTCCGCGTTCAGACCCTGAACCAAAATCACCTTATCAGCAAGGGTAAAATACACCCCCCCATGCGCCAAAATCATATAGGCTTTTTTGTCGTCTCGCAGACGCCGCAATAGTGCGTCAAGGTCATTTTCCGTAGCGCTTTTCATCGTCGCAAAGGGAGCCTTATCGGTGTTTATTGGGGTTGCAGCCTCGTCCATTTGAAGACGCTCAAGCATCTTGAACATCTCCAAATCCGCCAAAAACGCCGTGACCTTAGCCCGTTGAGGCGCTTGTGTGATATACGACTCGGGGGACAAATCCTCTAGCGGCACCTCAAGGCAAATCCGCCCCAATTCGCGGCTCAAAAACGCGCTGTCCCGTCCCTCACGCAACAGATTTTTCTGCCGCGCCGTCAATTCCGGCGTATCTGTATCCACGGCATTGTAAAGATTTTCCAGTGTCCCGAATTTTGCGACCAAAGCCTTGGCGGTCTTGTCGCCAATACCCGCAACACCCGGGATATTATCGGAACTGTCGCCGCACAGACCTTTATATTCCACCAACTGCATCGGTGAAAAGCCGTAATTCTCCGCGAACTTTTCAGGGGTGTAATGGGTGGTGAAAGCCTGTCCCATCTTTGTCCCTGCGAGCAAAACTGTGACATTTTCGCTGATTAACTGGAGTTCATCCCTATCGCCGGTAGCGATAAAAACCTTGACATCCTCCCCCGCGTTTGCCGCAAGAGTACCCAAAATATCGTCAGCTTCATAGCCCGAAGACTCCAGTGTTTGGATGCCCAACATGGGTAAAAGCTCCTTGATTAGCGGGAACTGTTGTGCAAGCTCCTCAGGCATTCCCTTACGCCCCGCCTTGTACTGGGCGTATTTTTCGTGGCGAAAGGTCTTTTCACGCAGGTCAAATGCCACCGCCATTGCGAGATCCTTTTCATCGCCAATTTCGGCTTTGAGCTTGAGTAAGATCTGCAAAAAGCCGTGTATGGCGTGAGTGAAGCGCCCGTCGCGGGTAGTCAGCGGGCGAACGCCGTAAAAGGCGCGGTTAATCAGGCTGTTGCCGTCCAGAATTAGAAAGTTCATTGTTCGCTTTCCTTAATGCAAGATGGGGGAAGAACTGTTTTTTCTGTAGCGTTTCTGCAAATCTGCACGCTCAGGAATCAACACGCCCCAACGTCGATAACCGTTTCAATCCCTCGCCTTTGCGCATACTCCCGCGCTTCTTCCAACGTGGACTGCATGGAAAACTCGGCGATTTTCTTTTCAGCGTTTAGCTTTTTCACCAACGCCAAACCCTCGATTTCCTTGCCCTCCGGCGCAAAAACCAATACATCGGGTACTAAAATCTTCTGGGGTTCAAGAGCCTTTGCTAACGCGCTTAGTTCAACTCCCATGCCGATTGCGGACAAGGATTCGCCGTATTCTTCTAAAAGCGCGTCATAACGCCCCCCCGTCAGAGCTATATGACTCCAACCGTTCAAATAGCCGCGAAACACAATCCCCGTGTAATAGCTTCCCCAGGAATTCGGCGTTAAATCCAGTGAGATTTTGTCGCCGTAGCCCCCTTCAATGAGTTTGTTGTAAATAAGACGCAGATAGGCAATTGCCTCTCGCGCGGCGGTGGTTGGAACAAGTTTTTCCGCACGTTCAAGAACCTGCACATCGCCGAAAAGCTCGGGCAAGGTGTGCAGGGCATCCCGCGCCGCGTCATCGTCAATGGTATCCACAATGTCGTTCATCGCGGCAAAATCCTTGTCTCCAATCGCCGCGAAAATGCTCTCCTGCAGATCCTTTGAGAGCTTGAAAAACTCGCACAGCGCGGCAATAAATCCCGCGTTGCCAATTTCAAATCGGAAATTCGCATCGCAGCTTTCCAACAACTCAATACTGGTGATAATCACCTCAAGATCCGCGGCAATGCCGCTTGCGCCGATAAGCTCCAGTCCCCCTTGGACAATCTCGTCCTGCTCGCCCGCGTAGCGGGGATTGCGTCGAAACACGCTTTGGCTATAGAACAACCGCAGAGGCAAAACCGCTCCCCGTAGGCGCGTGGCGGCGATGCGGGCGATGGGCAACGTGCTGTCCGGGCGCAATACCAATGCGCGCCCTTGGGAGTCCGAGAGGGTGTAGAGATTTTCCGCGCGGCAGGCGCCGCCGTTGCGGAACACGTCCAGAAACTCGATTGTGGGGGTGATGACACGGTAATAGCCCCGGGATCGGAGCAAGCGTTCAAGGATTTTTTCCGCCTGCCTCAGGACACGGCACTCCTCAAAGAGTAAATCACGCATCCCTTCAGGTGTACAGCCTGCGTACATTTTCATAGATAACCACCGCTCCTATTCCTCAACTCCGCTGATCGTCATAACGAATCTGCGCCACAAGTTGGTCAAATTCCCGCTGTGTAGCGGCATAGAAAATCTCGCCTTTTTTGTTGTGCATGAAGTAGAAATAGCTCTTTCCGTCGGGGGACTCGGGATTCAGTGCCGCCTCGATTGCGTCCTTGCCGGGGTTGCTGACCGGACCTGGGGGCAGACCGCGGATTGCTGAGTTGCCCACGGTGTTGTAGGCGGCGGAATAGGTGTCGAAAATGTTCCCCGCAGGGATACGCCCCCGGGCAAAAGTGGTGATATAATCCCGCGTGGCGTCACTGCCCAAAGAGGGCCAGGAGGCGATATTGTTCAGGCGGTTGTGGAAAACATAGCTAACTCCCGCCATCTGTCCTGTATCCGCCGCCTCTTTTTGGATAATGGAGGCGAGTGTGATGACCTCGTCCATGGTCATGCCGAGTTTATCGGCGCGGGTCTGATACGCCTTTGTCCATCTCTGTGAAAACGCCGCGAGCATACGCCTAATAACGCTATTGGGATCCTCACCCTCGTAAAATTCATACTGGGCGGGGAAAAGATAGCCCTCAAGGAGGAACATACGCTGATTCACGTCTCGGGGCAGATTGTCGATAAATGAGAACTCAAAATCCGCGTTTTGCAGGGCGTTAAAGAGGTGGTCTTGGCGGGCGACACCCATGTCCTCAAGGCGCTTGAACATCTGGAAAGTGGTGAAGCCCTCGGGGAACACAACCTTGACGGTTTTCGCCGTTGACGGCATACTCTTGAACGCGTTCAAAAACCCCTCAAGTCCCCGGGCGGAGTCAAGATAATACACACCCGATAAGTATTTCGGCACAATAATATTTTTGTCCTTGTCCCTGTTGGTGTGGAAAACCTTGTAAAAAAGTTTGCTGAACCACCGTTGGCGAATCATTTTCTTCTCCGCCAAGATGTCAATAATGCTGTTTGTGGTTGAGTTTTCGGGAATGGTTATGATGACGGGTGTGGGGTTGTTGATGCGGTCAAAGGCGAAGACGTCGTTGATGCACACTATCCCCCAAAAGGCAATGCCCGCTCCTAAAAGCACAAGGAAAATACTGACAAACAGGGTCTTTGCCGCGATTTTCGCCCCGCCCTTACCATGCCTTTTAGGCGTGTGGGTTTTCGGCTCGCCTTGGGTTTTTGAGGGTTTATTAGGTGTGTTGGAGGCAAAATAAACCCCACGCTTCTCAACAGCGGTGTTGGGAGTTGTGTTGTTGTTCTCCAAGCTCGACTCGTCAATATTGACGACAAAACGTTTGTTTTTCATTCTTTTTTTCTGCTCCATTTGTGTAGGGGCTGTCTGAAAAATAAAATAACTTGTCTATTTTGGCTAAAACGTGCTGCAACATCGTTGAAACTCCTCGGAATACGAAAGTATTCCTGCGGTTTTCTCCTCGTTTCGCTCCGTTTTACCTCAAAATATCCGGCGTTTTTTAATTTTCAGACAAGCCCTGGTTAATTGGGATAATGATTAAACTTTTGGCGAAAAATCATCATTTATAATTGGTGCGGATTACCCGCTTTTCAGTGACGACGACGGGGATTTTCTGGTCGTAGCGTCCGCAGGGAACCCGGGGACGAAGACAGCCCTCGTAGCAAAGACCCGCCATGTTTCCGGGGAAGTCCGTGAGAAACCGGTCGTAATAACCCTTGCCAAAGCCCAATCTCGCGCCGTTCATGTCAAAGGTTAGTCCAGGTACAAGGCATAAGCTCTGGTGCTGCGGCTCGGCTTTTTCGCAATATTCTTTAGGTGCAAGCACGCCGTAAGCGCCATCCTCAAGGTCGTCGACACTGTCGATTAGCCCAAATATCATATCTCGCGTGTCGTCAATACAGCGGGGCAGGGCAACTTTTTTTCCTGTTTCCAATGCGTGGCGGATAATGGCAAAGGTGTCCACCTCTAGCGGACCTGAGGCGTAGGCAAAGAGGGTGTCCGTTTCCCGATAGGACCACAGCGAGGTAACGCGCTTGAAAATACGCTCATCCAGAGCCTCTTTTTCCTCTGGTGCGAGCTTTTTTCGCCAACGTTTACACTGGGCGCGAATGGCATTTTTGTCGTTGCGAATGTCGCTAGTCATTTCTGCTCCTATTCCGGCGATGTTGAAAAACTAGATTTTGCTTTTATTATCGGGAGATTTTTTTGTCAGATTAAACAAAAAACGCAAGAAAGTTTTTCAACAAGCCCATTCTAGATCTTGATAAATCATAACGTCTAGTGTGTAGTATCTAATACTTGGGTTGCATACTTTTCCTAACTGCCAACGCTTTTTCGTCCCCCACAAAATACGCCGCGATGGCGTTGGCGAAATCGATAGTGACCCCGGCGCCTTTACCCGTGATGATATTGCCGTCCGCGGCAACAAAGTCCCCTGTGTAATTTGCGCCGTTTTCCGTTAGTATGTCCTCAAAATCGGGAAAACTTGTGGCGCGTTTCCCCGCAAGGAATTTCATCTTGGCAAGGATACTCGGCGCGGCGCAGATTGCGGCAATAAGCTTGCCGTTTCGGTGAGCAACTTCCAGGGCGGACTGGACAAGGGTGGAAGCCTCTAGGTTATATGTCCCCGGCAAGCCTCCCGGAAGAATCACCGCGTCATATTCCGCCCAGTTGATGCTTTTCGTCACCGGCTCGCAGGCAACGCTGATGTCGTGGGAGCCTGTCACCACTGTGGCGGAGGGAGAAATTTGTGTTCCGCCTATAGGGATGACGTGTACAGGCAGGTCACAGCGGCGCAGAAAGTCGATAGTTGCAATCGCCTCAATCTCCTCAAATCCCTGTGCTAAAAATACAGCGAGCATCACAATACCCCCTTGGTGGACAGCACCCCCGCCCGGGGACGGATCGCCTGTCTGAAAGCGTGTGCGAACGCCTTGAACATTGCCTCTGTACGGTGGTGGTCGTTACCCACTTTGTTTGTGGTCAGATGGAGTGTCATGCCCGCGTTGGCGCACAAGGCGCGGAAAAACTCCTCTGTCAAGCAGGTGTCGTATTCTCCCATACGCTCGTTTGCCCACTTTGCTTTGAACTTAAGGAACGGGCGCCCGCTCAGGTCAAGGACAGCCTTTGCGTAGCTCTCGTCCATAGGCACGATAAAAAAGCCGTAACGCTCCACGTCTCCCATGTTTTCAAGGGCTTTTTGGATGACCTTGCCCAACACTATACCAGTGTCCTCTACCGTGTGGTGTCCGTCCACATCAAGGTCGCCCTGCACCTGAATGTTTAAGCCGATGCCTGAATGAACAGCAAACGCGGTAAGCATATGGTCAAAGAAGCCTATGCCCGTTTTGATGTTCACTTCCCCGCAGTCAAGATCTATACAAGCTGTAATCTGGGTTTCTTTGGTGTTTCGCTGTATTTGTGCTGCTCTGCTCATTGTCTTCTGCCTCCGAAATATTCTTGAAGTGCGTTAAGCAACGCGCTGTTTTCGTCCTCACTGCCTGCGGTGATTCGCAGCGTTTCCCCGAACTGGCGTATAATAATCCCCCGCTTCTTGAGGAAATCGGTGACTTTCTGGGCATCCTTGCATTTTACGAAAAGGAAATTTGCTTCACTTCCGATGAGTTCAAGGCGCCCTGGAGCCTGACGGCAAAGGATTGTGAAATACTCCGCCAGTCTGTCACGTTGGCTGCGTATCAGTTCAATGCCCTGTTTTACCCGTTTTTTGTCCCGGTAAAGTGCTGTGCCGATTGCCTGGGAAACCGCGTTGACGTTGTAGGGGGATTTGACCGCCTGGAGTGCTTTGGTCAGGCGACTGTTGGTAACGGCGAAGCCCAGGCGAATCGCCGCCATGCCCAACGCCTTACTGGCGGTGCGCAAGACAATCAGGTTTTCGTATTCCTCCACCTCGTGCAAAAGGGACTGCCCCTCAGCGGCAAAGTCCATGTACGCCTCATCCAAAACCACCAAGGCGTTAGTAGACTTGACAAAGCGGCGTATCTCCTCGGCGGGGACGACAAGGCTCGTGGGGTTGTTGGGGTTGGAGAACAAAACCGCCCTTGCGCGAACGCCTTGGGCTGCGGTTAGGTCTAGCTTATAGTCTTTTTTCTCAAAGGCGATGTGGTCACAGCCCGCAAGTTTTGCATAGATACCGTACATTGAAAAATCCGGCGTAAATGTGATGACCTTGTCATCCTGTTGGGTAAAGGCGTTGAGGATGACGCTCAAAAGCTCGTCAGAGCCGTTGCCTGCAGTGACAAGTTCCGGTTTGATTGAGTAATATTCCGCAAAAGCGGCGCACAAATCCCTTGCGGCGTGGTCGGGGTAGCGGTTGAACGCCACGCCCTCCACGGCGCGGATTATCGCCTCGAAGCTAATCGAATCGGGAGATAAAAACGATTCGTTTACATCAAGGCGAATGGGGAAATCCCCTGTTATTGGCTCATAGGGTTCAAGGTCACGAACCTTTGCGTTTAGGAAAAAGGGCATTGCAACTCCTTTGTTATATTTGAACGTTCAAGCTTTTGCTAATTATCCGCTTAAGAAACTCTAACGGCGACGGCGTTGGCGTGAGCTTGAAACTGTTCGGATTTGGCGAGGGTCAAAACGTCTGCTGCTGCCGCGCTTAGAGCTTCCTTTGTGTAGTAGATAAAGGACGATTTCTTCAGGAAGGTGTCCACACTCAGCGGGGAGAAAAACCGCGCCGTGCCGCCTGTGGGCAAAACGTGGTTGGGTCCCGCATAATAGTCACCCACGCTCTCAGGGGTGTTGTTGCCTAGGAACACAGCTCCCGCGTTGTCAACCTTGCCGATATACGAGAGGGGGTCGGCGACACACAGCTCCAAGTGCTCGGGAGCGAATTCATCGGCGAGGGCAATACAGTCCTCAATGCTGTTGCAGACCACAATCGCGCCGAAATCCTCCAGGGATTTTCGGGCGAATTCACGGCGGGGAAGTTTTTCCAGTTGAGTTTTCAGTTCCGCCAAAACATCGTCGGCAAGTCTTTGTGAGGTGGTCAGGAGTATGGCGCTTGCAAGCTCGTCATGCTCCGCCTGCGCCAGTAAATCCGCCGCGACATATTCGGGTTTTGCCGTGTCGTCGGCGATAACGAGTATCTCTGAGGGACCGGCAATCATGTCGATGTCCACCGTGCCGAAAACCAGTTTTTTTGCTGTAGCGACGTAAATATTCCCGGGTCCTACTATTTTGTCCACTTGGGGGACGGTTTGGGTGCCGTAAGCCAACGCGCCTACAGCCTGTACTCCGCCGATTAGGTATACCTTATCCACTCCCGCGATTGCCGCCGCCGCCAAAATGTGGTCGATACCCCATTCCCGGGGGGGCGGCGTGACCATGACGAGTTCCCGGACACCCGCGACCTTGGCAGGGATGGCGTTCATGAGCACACTGGAGGGGTATGCCGCCGTGCCGCCGGGAGCGTAAATCCCAACGCGCTTCAACGCCCGCGTGCGCTGCCCCAAAATCGTGCCGTCATTGCCCGTGGTGAGCCAACTTTGCTGTGCTTGTTTGGCATGAAAGGCGCGGATATTCTCCGCCGCATTACGCAATGCGATGATGAGGGCGGGATCGCATTTGTCTATGTACTGCCGCAAGTCCTCCCTGTCCAGTACCCATTTTTCGGGCAAACCGCCGTCGAATTTCTCGCTGTATTCCTCCAGTGCCGTGTCGCCGCGCGTCTTGATATCCGCCAAAATTTTCCGGGCAACATCCTCAACCCGCGCGTCAGTTTCTCCCGCACGAGCCTTGAGCTTTGCGAAAAGCTCCTTTTCGGCAATACCGTCTGCTTTTATATATGCAATCATAGCTACTCCTTTTATTCCATGAGATTCATGGCGGTTTTCATGTCCTCGAGGATAGTATTCATCTGTTGGTGGCGCAGTTTGACACTCGCCACGTTGGCAATCACCCGCGCTGAAATTGGCTGAATGTCCTCGATGACCTCAAGACCGTTTGCCGCCAGAGTTCCGCCTGTTTCCACGATATC
>Ga0099364_10010150_pt1 | contig 12981 bp, 9 predicted proteins | sample TergutTh196P3_FD_73070 | JGI IMG/M metagenome (GOLD analysis project Ga0099364, IMG submission 73070) | Microcerotermes parvus P3 segment gut microbial communities from Pointe-Noire, Republic of the Congo - Th196 P3 | ecosystem: Host-associated > Arthropoda: Insects > Digestive system > Gut ...
TCCATTCGTAGGAGGCGACGGCGAGTCCGATGTAATTGGCGGCGTTGCCGGACATACCGACGAATTGTTCGGTAGAAATGTTGGCGGCGATGAGGGAGAAACCGATGAGCCACCAGGGCAATGCTCGCCCAGCGAGAAAGTAGGATTCACTGTTTTCGCTGGAACCTTTTCCGCGTCGGCTCATGCCGATTCCGATGGTGAGGACGGCAATCAGAAAGGCAAAGAAAACGACGACATCGAGAAAAACTGCCATGAGTCAAAGTAGAGTTGAAAGGGAAAAACGACATCAAGACTCTACCCTAAAAGGGGGAAAAGGTCAAGGATATGCATGCCAGGGCAACTGCTAAAGTCCGTCGACACCGCCGACTAAAGAGCCGGGGATGGAGCGCAGCGCAATCCCCGGATTCCAGTGCTCTCTATTGAACGGGCACGTAAATCTGATCGAAAACGCCGCCGTCCTCGAAGTGCTCTTGCTGCGCTTTTTTCCAGCCGCCGAAGACATCGTCAATCGTGAACAATTCGATATCCAAAATAAAATTGTCGGCGTATTTCTGCAAAATTTCCTCGTCGCGCGGTCGGTAATAGTGCCGGGCAACAATTTCCTGCCCCTCTTTAGAATAGAGAAAATTCAAATACGCTTCCGCAACTTTACGCGTCCCCCGCTTGTCCACGTTCTTGTCAATCAACGCAACCGGCGGTTCGGCAAGAATACTCACCGAAGGCACCACGATTTCATAGCCCCCTCTGCCGAATTCATTGATCGTCAGTTCGGCTTGGTTTTCCCAGTCGAGAAGCACATCGCCGGTGCGCTGCTGGACAAAAACCTGTGAGGCGGCGCGGGCTCCCTGCGGAAAAATTCGGACATTTTTGTACAGTGCCGTAATAAATTCTCTAGCCTTTTCCTGAGCGGCGGCAACTTCTGCGGCGGCACCTGGATCGTGGAGTTTGCTCAAATCGCCGAGTTCTCTTTTGAGAGCGTAGCCCCAGCCTGCCAAATAAGCCCATCGGGCAACACCGGAAGTCTTTGGATCCGCAACAACAATTTCGACACCCGGCTTGATAATGTCTTCCCACTCCTTGATGTTTTTCGGATTGTCTTTCCGAACAAGAAAAACAACCGTCGACGAATAGGGGGTACTGTTGAAGGGCAACCGCTCCTGCCAATTTTCGTCCAATAATCCACTCAAAGCGATATGGTCAATATCATAAGCGAGAGCAAGGGTAACGACATCGGCTTGGAGTCCGTCAATGACGGCGCGGGCTTGTTTACTGCTTCCGCCGTGAGTAACTTCAATTCTAACGGTATCGCCCGTCGCGTTTTGGTAGTGTTCGATGAAAGCCCGATTGAAGTCTTTATAGAGTTCGCGGGTCGGATCATAAGAAACATTGAGCAACGTATTGTGATCACTGGTCTTAGGACATCCGACGGAAAGTGCGATGACCATTAAGAGCAGTGCCGTCAGTTCTTTTTTCATAGGAATTCCTCTCTTGTGTTTCCAAAAATGTGATCCGTCAGGCAATGCCGGACTATAAGGCTTTCGCCGGAAAATTTTGAGCAAAAAATGAAAGCCGGGAGCGTAACGCAGTGGAGCGACCGGATCATTTAGCCGGTACTTCGGTTAATCCGGTCGCTGCGCGTTGCTGCGCTCCCGGCTTTCATGTCTTGCTTGTTATTGTTCGGCGAAAGCCCAACGCCCCTATTCTATCACGTTTTTTTATCCCTTCCATAGGATTAGTGGTCAATTCCCTTGTCTTTGTTGCTGTATTCGTTGTTGCCCTTCCAACCGCCGTTGCTCCGTATCACGTTGCATCTGCTCCTGCCTCTGCTGCATTTCTTGCACTCGTTGCTCATGCTCTTCCCGCATCTGCTGCGCGCGTTGCTCAAATTCCCGCTGCCTCTGCTCTGCCTCTCGTTGCGTCTGTTCTGCTTGTTGCTGTCTCCGTTCTTCTTCTCGCTTCCTCTGCTCTTCCCATTCATTTTCCCGTCTTTGTTGATCCGTTCGTTCCTGTGCCTCTTGGTTTGGTTGCGGCGGTTCCCCCATCATTCTTTGCCGCATGTCAGCGGCAGGATTTCTCTGCTGAAGTTGTTGTACCCGCTCTTGCTGTTGCTTGCGTTGCTGTTCCATGATTTGTTGGTGCATTTCAGCGGCAGGGTTCTGCATCGGATTTTGTTGCTGTTGTTGCTGCCGCATCTGCTCTTCGCGTGCCGCTTGAATGGCTATGGGGACCAGAATCGCCAAATAGGCTATGACGATGAGAACGTACAGGATGAGTCCGCCGATCAAACACCAAAAAGCGATTTTGGCATTCTTTGCGGCAGACGCGTACCGACCGGCGGCATAGTCGTTTTTGTACAAAACGGAAAAGATGATTGCCGGTATCCCTGCCGGAGGAAAACAGCACAACGTCATAAGGATTGATAAAACGAGGTAGAGCGTAGAGTTATCTGAAATCCCTGCGCGGCGTGCGGTACTGGCGGAACGAGGCTCGCCGTATTGTTGGAAGCCGGTGTTGCCGACCCGCTCGACCTGCATCGCCGCCATTTCGGAGTCACTGAAAAGGGGGTCTTCTTCCTCCATTTCCGCAACGGGAGCAGGGGCGGCGGGAAACAAGCCGCGAATCTGTCCGGCGGTGCCTCTCTGTCCGGTGTCCGTTGTCAACGGTGTATCCGGGCAGATGATCTCTTGTGCCGCCAACGCCTTCAGTTACGCATCGCTGACGGGACCTTTCTGTAGCCCGAATTCATCAACGTAAAACCAATTGGGCATGGGATTTATATGGGAGTAATAAGCCACAAGGAAAATTTCGACCTCACCGGTCTCAGTGTAGCATTTTCCTTGCCGATTGCAAGCGTTTCCCGCCTCCGAGCGAGGGACTGCAAAGTATAAAATGGGCAACATGTGAAAACAAAAAACTGTGCACAGATTACACAGGTTGACACAGATTATTCCAAATTAAAAGAATCTGTGAAAATCTGTGTAATCTGTGGATAGATTTCTGTTCTTCTTTCAAACTTGCAGTTACCCAGGAATCCGCGGAGCAATTTCAAGTGTCCCATACTCCGTTCTTTGCCGCCAGTCAGTTCTGGTATAATTTCCCTCATGAACATTGCCATTCTCGGAGCAGGAATAAGTGGACTCGCCGCAGCACATCGGTTGCAACAACTCATGCCTCAAGCGGTACTTCGGATTTTCGACCGCCGCAACCGCACCGGAGGAGTACTGGAAACATTGAACAAAGACGGCTTTCAAATCGAACAAAGTGCCGATAACTTCATCACGACCGTATCCTGGGGACTGCAACTCTGCAAAGAACTCGGACTCGGCGATGACATTATTCAAACAAATCCGAACACACGAAGGACTTACGTCGTCCGAAAAGGCAAGTTGCATCTTCTGCCCGACGGTTTTCTGATGATGGCACCGACAAAATTGATGCCGATGGCAACCACGCCGATTCTCTCGCCGCTCGGAAAACTTCGGGCTGGACTCGAACTGCTGATCCCTTCACGAAAGGATGACATCGACGAGAGTATGGCAAACTTCGTCCGCCGCCGACTGGGACGCGAAGTCTTTGAACGCCTCGTCGAACCGCTGGTCAGCGGTGTGTATGCCGCCGATATGGAAAAGTTAAGTGTGCTGGCAACGCTCCCTCGCTTTCGGGAAATGGAGCGGCAATACGGCTCACTCATCTGGGCAATGCAGCGGCAGTTACGAGCGAACAAGGCAGCGCATCTTGCCGAACAGAGCGGAGCGAGGTACAGTATGTTTGTAACTTTACGCAACGGTCTTTCCACGATAGGAGAAACCATCGCTCAAAAATTGCCGCCGGGTTCGCTGCAACTGAACACGGAAATCACGCAGATCAACAAAACGCCGGAGGGAAAATGGAGCGTTAGCGGTGCCGCCTGCGACACCACGTTCGATGCCGTCATCGTCGCAACATCGACTACCGATGCGGCAAAAGTATTGCACAACACTTTACCAACGCTTGCCGAAAAACTCGGAACCATCGAACACGAAGGCACCGCTATTGCAACGTTCGCTTTTGATTCAACACAGATTAAACAAGAGTTTCGCGGGATGGGTTTTGTGGTGCCGAAGATTGAGCGGAGTCCCATTTTGGCAGGGAGTTTTAGCAGTGTAAAATACGAACACCGCGCACCGCAGGGGAAATTTTTGATTCGTGTCTTTGCGGGCGGAGCGAGGCGACCCGAATTAGCCGAAATGCCCGGCGATCATCTTGTCCCGTTGCTCTTGGGAGAATTGAAAAAAGTTGTCAAGATTGACGGCGAACCGCTTTTTACGACGGTGGCTCATTGGGCAAACACGATGCCGCAGTACAACGTGGGACATCGTGAGCGGATCGCGGAGATTGAATCGCTTGTTGACGATGAACCTTCATTGGGATTGGCAGGCAATGCGTTTTGCGGGGTGGGTATTCCGAGTTGTATTCAGACGGGCTTCACTGCCGCCGCGAAGATCGCACAGTTTCTCGAAAAGCCGGAATGACGCAATGGGTTACGGAACAGGTCTATTACTTTCTGCGCAAATCTTACAGTATCCATTTTCTGTTCTTTTCTTTGCCGCTGATTTCAAAAAAACGACCGAGCGGACTGAAGAGAATCGCTGGCAAGACAACAACGGCGCCGATGAGCGAAACCATTAGAATCGTACACAATAGTATCGCAAACTGCGCTACCGGCACGAAGTCGCTCCATCCGAACACCAGCATACCGACTCCGCAAATAATCATCGTTTGAAACAATGCTGTACTGCAACGTTGAAGAGCATAAAGCACAGCCTCCCTTCGGGAAAGCCCTTGTCGCAAAGCAGCACTCACCCACGTCAATAAATGCAGCGTATTGTCCACCGAGATTCCCAAAGCCACGCTTGCCGTCATCATCGAGCCCATATCGACCGGAATACCGCAGAGTCCCAACGTTCCAAAGACGATCACGCAAGGAAACACATTCGGGACCATTGCCAGAAGTCCGCGTATGATGCCGCGCAGAACGATCATCATCGTCAAAGCAATGAGACCGAACGCTGTCATAAAACTGTAAATCAAGTCCCAGAGCAGCATTTCTTGCGCCCGAAATACCAGCGGCACGCCTCCGGTAACATCGAAACGTACGCTCTCAATGTCCAAGTCTGTCCGCTGTTGCCGAACGGTTTCGAGCCGCCGTTCAACATCCGCGAGCAGCGTTGCGTAGTCCAATTTTTTTTGCGAAGGAACCCGAAGGCTGATCCGCCAATAGTTGCCGGCATCGGCATCATTGCTTGCGACGGTATTGAAAAACCGGAGTTCGCGCAACCGATCTTGTTTTCGTGTTATTTCCCCTTCCATTGCCGCTCTTACGGCAACGGCTCGACCGCCGCTGGTTCGCAACGGCAAACCCGGTAGAAAATTCAATACCGAAACGACCGCATCGACATCCTCCATTTGCCGCAATTCCAGGACGAGCGATGTCAAAAAATACAACTGGTCTAGAATCTTTTTGTCTTCGCCGCTCTCATCGGGAAAATGGACGACGACTTCAATCGGAATCAGACCGCCGATTTGTTCTTCGAGCGTTCGGTAATCCTGCAAGACCTTTGCCTCTTTCGATAACAAGCCGTGAAACGATACCGAGGTGCGCAGTTCCTTGATTCCAAAGGCAAAAATGATGAGCGACAAAAACGTCAGTACCGTAAGGGGATACCGGCAGTAAAAAATGATGAGTCCGAAGCGTTCCCAGAATTTGATCGGCTGTGTTTCAGGGCGGCAATTATCGGGAAACCATTGCCGAATCGGTCGTTCCTGCAAGGCAGAAAGAATATAGAGGAAGAACCAGATCGTTCCCAAGAAGAGGGCGAATGAAGCGTAAAACCCGAATGTTTGAATCGGCACCATTTTGCTCACGGCTAACGATCCCATACCGAGAATGGTTGTAAAGGCGGCGAGCGAACAGGGCAGGATCGCCTTGTGAAACGTCCGTATCGGCGCAAAACATTCTTCGCCGGGCGGTGTGTCGGCAAGCGTTTTCCGGTAGTAGTTCATCAAGTGGACGCTGCCGGAAATCGTCAACACATAGACGAGCGATGAATTGAGCAAGGAGACCGAATCGACGTGTGCTCCGCACCAAAAAAGGAGTGTACCGGCAAGTTCTTCGTTAATGATTGCTACCCAGAAAACAAAAATTGCAGCAAAAACATTGCGCAAACAACAGAGGAGCAAGAAAAAACTGAAAAGCAAAAAGAAGGGGAGAAGTGTCCGCTGTGATTTTGCGGTAATTTCGTCGATGGCAACGCTGTCGATACTGGGACCGGCGGCGTAAATGTCAGATCGAGGCAGTCCGGTAACTTGTTCGATGGTCTCAAGGAGAAAGGCAAGTCCCTCGGCAGGAGTTTGCCAATGATAGGGATTCGGAATGAGAACGAGACAGGCGGTTTCCCGATCTCGTCCGATGAGCCAGCCGGCGAGTCGACTTTTTGCTCCTTCTTCGGTCAGTTGCGGAATAACGTCGAGGAGGTCTTCGATGACGGACGGGGTTGTCCTTGGATGGACAAAGTAAGGGGGGCTGCCGTCACTGAGTGGAGCGGTCAATTTATCGGCAATGATATCGAGCCGTTCGTCGTTGATGGTGCAACCTTTCCATGAGACCATAAGGTATTCCCCTTCGGCGAAGTGTTGGTAGTAACGCTCCATAAAGATTTCGAGTTCTTGGGTTCCTTGGGGCAGCCAGTCGACGACGCGGTTACTGGTTTGTTTTCTTGCTTCTCCTGCTGACCACACGAAGAAAGCGAGCAGTAGGAAACTTCCGCCGATGATGAGCAGCCGGAGGGGACGCTGGAGGAACTCGATTGATTTTAGCGGTGAAGACATCATTAGTCATTATAGAAGAATTATTATCTAGTGCAACGTGAACCGCTTTCGCCCGGCTTGCACAGGTGCGTCCAAGATTGGTGGGTGTTTTTCGTCCTGTAAGGACGGAGCATAATAGCCTGGTGCCTTGTTAGCATTAAAACTTGGGATAAGCAATGGAATCCGGTCGCTACACTTCGTTACGCTCCCGGCTTTCATTTGTATCCCAAAATTAAAAGGACACAAGACACTAGGCTTCTGCCCTATGCCCTAGGACAAGGAACTTCGGCGGTTCACTTCGGCGGTTCGCTGCATAATTGAACGAACGCCTCACGCACCATAATAATCTGCGACGGACTGACCGTCATAAAGCGATGTTTGCCGGTTTCACTTGCCGTGAACGTCGTTTGACCATCATCCTGCACTGTTACAGTACCGCTCTGCGATAACGTAAAATAGCCCCGGTTAGGACGCACCGCATAAAGAACACTTGTCAAATCATACGTCGGTTGCGAATTGTCCAAACCGCGATAAAAATGATAAGCATCCTGAAGCGGATGATACTTCACATAACCATAATCCTCCTTCATGCTTATGCCCGGATGTTGAATCAGACGACCGATTTCATGTCCGCTGAAGATCATTTCAGTGGGCCACTCCGCAATCAGTTTTTTTGCACTCGGAATGTCGTTGATAACATTGTACTCTCTAAAACCGGGCGGTTCACCGAAAGAACCCGCCATCAAGGAGAGCAGTTTGACCTTTTTGGCAATCAATTCCTTACCCGTAAGAGGAGAAATATCGTCAGCCGGTGTATCGAGTAGCCGGGCAAAGTTCGTGAAGAAGCCGACTTGCACCATCACGACGGAGTTGTCCGGTTCGCCGGCGAGCAGTTTTCGCAAAAACGGTACTGCATCGGGCAGGTTTGCTAATTCTTCCCGGGAACGAGTGAGCGGATAACGTTGGTTGCCTGCGTCGTCTTTCAGTTCTAGCACTTGCCGATTGTATCTGCCGTCTTCTTTCGTCGCACCATCTTTCACGACGGCAATCGGAATTTCCGGTCGTCCGTAGAAGGTATTGAAAAGGTCGGCGACCGGAGCGACGTACGGATTGTCCTTGGTTGTTGTAACGGCAAGGAGTTCGCATTCGCCGCGTCCTTGCAATGCGTGGATCACGGCGAGTGCCATCACGTCGTCCACATCGTTACCGATATCGGTATCGAACACAATCCGCACCGGCTCTGCCGCGTGCATCGAAACGGTTAACGCCCAGGTTAACAAGAGGAAAAAAGAGAATCGTTGCATAATTAAAATCTTTCAAGGGTTAAAGAGGAAAGAACATTATACCGCACCGCTTCAAAAAAGGCTAGGCTTTTGCTAGAAAATTTTGAGCAAAAAATGAAAGCCGCAAGTGTAACGAAGTGAAACTTGCGGGTGAATTCGCGTTGACGTGTTCATGGGTAATGTCCTTTCTAGTAAAAAATGCGTGGTGTTAGCAGAGCCGCAATCTTTAGATTGCGCAACGTTCGGCGCAATCTAAAGATTGCGGCTCTGCTAACGTTTCACGGGTTACTGCCGAGTCCGGCAACAAGAGTCCGCTCAAGACGGGAGCGGCACGCCGATTAAGAAACGGAACAATCCCACCTAACGAAAGTGTTGCACCGCTTATTACGAGCGCAGTGCAGATTCAGTCCGCAGATTTGTACGCGCACTCCCCTTCGGGACTACGCAACTTCACAAATCACCGATGACCTTCTACCCGGTTGCCCGGTCGTTATGTAGAAAACTATCGTTCGCCGAAGCGATTCTTAATCGTTTGTTGTCGTACTCGAAATTCGATCCATCCGCCGATGAGCGGACGGCATTTCTAAAACTATGCCTGTATTGTACCATGCCTTTCGAGCGATTGCAAGAGTTTGTCGGACAAAATTGAAAAAAAGAGCCAGCGGCTGTGCCAACGGAATGAGGGTCGATCCGCGTTGCTGCGCTCCGTTCCCGGCTTTCATGTCTTGCGTGTTATTTTTCGGCGAAAGCCTTATCTCTACATCTAGTAGTCCCATTATCCTAAATCGTGTTTTTTTGCACTAAATAGCCTGTCCTATTGACGTAACCTGAATCCTCCGGTACACTGTCCCCATCGTTTCTGACGGGTCCTCGGAACCGTCGGCTTTCTGCATCTTAGCGTCTGAGAACGTTGCCTCTGGCAAGGACAGAGAACCTAACCTTGAATACATCGTCGTAGAAAACGGAACCCGCCGTTTTTGGTTATTCCTCCCCCCTTTTATTCTCACGAGTCATGTCTGCATTACCTGAAAAGATTGCGCTCCGGCGCGCGCTGCAAAATTTTGCCCACCGCCTCAATGAAACGATTGGCGAACTTATGTTGGTAGAAACCGAAGAAGATCACACCGATACCGTCCAGTTCTGCAAAGACAACATCATCGCCTGGCACGATCAACAACACGTTTTCGGTCCCAGTACGTACACGTTGATGAAACACTTTTTCGAGGCACCGAGTATGACCCTTTCCAAAGAGGACATTCGGCAGGATGTTATGAGGGACGACGAAGCCCGGGAAGGAAGTATTCGGCAATGTATTTTGGAAGCCCGAAAGGAACTCCGCCGCCATGAATTTCCTTACCGCATCGAAACAATTCGGGGCAAAGGCTATCGCTTGGTCGGGGAGTAAAACAACGAGCCGACACAGCACACAAGCAGAGGGTTCGCCAAGAATGCCTTCGATGGTGATGTCTCTCCTAATCGCTGGTCCACCACACCGGAAACCAATCGAGGTTGGGAAGGGGAACACCTTCCGCCGATCCAAAAGCCGTACGGAGGTCATGCGGAACATAGCGCGACATCGGCTTAGTAATCTCGGTAAGCGTTATCGTGTCTATTTTTGTCTGCCCCTTCGTGTCGTCCGACCACTGTTGCCGCCACTCTTCCAACGTCATCATTACTGTTCCCGCATCCGGCGACAAAGTCGAAGATTGAAACCGTAATCCTAAAACGCCCTGAAAATAATTTTCCTCGCCCGACCATCGAAATTCTTCCAACATCTTTTCCTGCGGCTGGATACCGCGAAAAACAGCAAAAGGAGAACGATTCAACACGAAAACCGACTGCTTCGATTCAAAATCGACGATCATCGGTTCGGTCGTCGTTTCTTTGGACAGCCGGGCAATGCCTTGACGACCGAAAAATGCCACTTTGCTCCATTGAATGGTGATCGTTGCCGTTCGCAACGCCCGCTGACTCTCTTCCGTTTGAATAAAAGGCTTTGCCAAGGCTATAAACGAATTGTTGCACTCGACGCGAATGTCCTGCGGAACACTATTTTGAATCGCCGCGGCTTCACCTCGCAACAGGGAATCCCTTATTTCAATCGTCAGCGGATCAGAAATCCTGTTTTCTCCATCATTGGCACCCTCTAAATCTGTCGTGATCACGTTACAAAAGAAAACGACGTTATCGTGATAGGCAGAATCATCAAAAATGGATTTGTTTCGTATCGTCAGACAGCATTGCTTGAATGTTAAGTTAGTATGTCCCGACAATTCAAAGAGCGACCACTGCACTAACTGCACGCTGGAACTGAGCCGGATTTCGATTCCAACATTTTCAAAAGTCAAATCGCTTGAAAAAATCTCAAAGAAATTTTTTTGCAATTCGGTCGGTTCAAAAAGCAGAATCGGCTCATGTCCCTCCGCTGCAACGAATCGAAGATTGCGCTGGTCAAGCCAAATCGGTTCTGCTACCAGATTAATGTTGTTCCACTTCAATTCGATGACGGCTCCGTCTTCGGCATCGATCAATGCCGAAGCAAGCGAATGATATGAACCGGGGGTGTTGCCCGTCGGATCAACGCACCGCTTATGGGACAATGGATCAACTTGTTGGGCGGCAGTGTATAGCGTTGCCGGGTCGAGATCAGCAACGCTGATTCCGTCGCTCTCGGGGTCTGTCAGACCGGCTCCTTGCAGGACGGCTTGCAAACTTCCGCCGGTCCGCGGTGCTCCCAAATGGAAAGAGAACGGCGAAGGTTCAGCGGCAGTAAGCGAAACGAACTGCACATCGTAGGACGGGATAACTGTTCCTGCGGAGTCGCTGTCGGGTGAGAGAGTAGGATTGTTATCTGCCAGAGAATCAGTCGGGGGGTGTACCAGTTGTTCTGGCGGACGGAGCGGCGACGTGTCCAAAAGGAGCATCATCAGAAAAGTCCCCACGAGAAGCAATGACACTGCCGTAAGCCAAGGAAGATGTTGCAACAGCAACGATGTCCGGTTGGGTTGAACGGGAGTCCAAACAAGATTCCCCTGCCCGGCGGGACGCAGACCCAGCCGCCGGGCAACATCGGTTAACGCCTCAACGAGCACTGTCGGTGTTTGAAAACGCTGCTTGGGGTCTTTCGCCATCATTTTTTGGATGAGAAAGGCAATCTCGGCGGGAATCGACGGTTGAAAAGACCGAATGTCCGGCGGCGCATCGCCTTGGTGTTGCAACAATTTCTGCAAGACGGTTCCTTCGGGAAACGGCGGACGACCTGCCAGCATGAAGAAAAAGGTGCATCCCAGCGAATAGATGTCGCTCCGAATGTCAGCATTTCGGGGATCGCGGGCTTGTTCGGGAGAGATATAATCGAACGTTCCCAGTGTAACGCCGCTTGCGGTGAGATCGCCCCGGGCTTCCGCAGTGTCCTGTAATCGGGCGAGTCCCATGTCGATTAACTTGGCACGTCCTTCGCGGGTAATCAAAATGTTGGAAGGTTTGACATCCCGGTGAATAACGCCGTGCGTGGCAGCGTGATCAAGAGCGTGGGCAATTTGCAGCAGGTAATTGAGTGCCTGGGGAAGAGGAAAAACGTCGTGTTCTTCGACCATCGTCCGCACGTTGGTTCCTTCGACGAACTCAAAGACAATGTAGGGAATTCCTGCCTCTTCGCCGGCGAAATAGACTTGAGCGATATGTTCGTGATTGAGTCGTGCTGCCGATTTTGCTTCGTTCATGAATCGGGCAACGATTCCTTCGTCGCTGGCGCGTTGTTGGGACAATACTTTAATGGCGACATCTCGGTCGAGAGCCGCGTCGTCTGCCAGATAGACTCGTCCCATTCCTCCTCCGCCGATATATTTTTTGACAACGTAATGTCCAAAAGAGGTACCGGCAGGAAGCGAATCGGTAGCGGCAACAGTGGAATCTTTCCGCTGCACGAACTGCATTGTTTCGGAGTGGGACGACAGAGGATCAGAATCGTTCATAGTCGGAAAACCAAAATACAATACTCCTTCGTTCCATTATACCATAAAGAGCGGCAGGTCATCGGGTTGGTCAAAAACTGGATCTCCAATATCCGCAATCGGAGAGGCGGCAAGTCCCTTGCCCTGCGCAGCAGACTCTGATACAATCGGAAGCGTACCCGTTACACTCTTTCCCTCCATTTGCTATGAGACGCGTTCCGCTTTTGCTTGCTCTTCTGCTCTGTCCAGTGGTTTCCTTTGCCAACGACGGAGAATTCGCTCCGCTCTTTCCGTTTGTCCTTTCTTATGACGCACCGGAGAACATCGTCAACATTTCCTCTTGGAATGACGCTCCCGCCGGTAAACATGGCATCATCCGCGTCGAAGACGGTAAGTTCGTTCACGATAACGGACGCTTCCTCGTTTGGGGAACCAACCTCTGTTTTTCCGCAAACTTTCCCGACAAAGAGCAAGCCGAAAAACTCGCCGCCCGACTCGCACGATTCGGATTCAACTGCGTCCGGCTCCATCACATGGATGCCCGAGACATCTGGGGAGCAAACGTCAACAACAGTGTCGTAACGATTGATCCTGAACAACTCGATAAACTCGATTATCTGATTTACCAACTCAAACTTCATGGCATTTACGTCAACATCAATCTGCATGTTTCCCGAAAATTAGATGACCGCGACGGCTTTCCCCACGCCGCCGAACGTCCCAATTACGACAAAGGACTCGATAACTTTTATCCCCCCTTTATCGAATTGCAGAAAAAGTTTGCCCGCGATCTTTTGACACACGTAAATCCTTACACTAAAACGGCTTATACTGACGAACCCGCCGTAGCGATGGTCGAAATCAACAACGAAAACTCCATCGTTTCCGAATGGAGTAGA
>Ga0099364_10010151_pt1 | contig 12980 bp, 14 predicted proteins | sample TergutTh196P3_FD_73070 | JGI IMG/M metagenome (GOLD analysis project Ga0099364, IMG submission 73070) | Microcerotermes parvus P3 segment gut microbial communities from Pointe-Noire, Republic of the Congo - Th196 P3 | ecosystem: Host-associated > Arthropoda: Insects > Digestive system > Gut ...
GCACCCGGTCAAGCAGGGCCTTTTGGGCATGGTCGATCCCTTCCTGGATACCATCATAGTCTGCACCATGACCGCCATGGTCATCCTCATCTCCGGCCAGTGGCTGACCGGCCACCAGAGCCCGGCCGTCCTCACCGCCGTGGCCTTCGACAGCGCCCTGCCCGGCGGCTTCGGGGCCTGGCTGGTGACCTTCGGCCTGCTCTTCTTCGCCTTCTCCACCATTCTGGGCTGGGGTCTCTACGGCGAACGCTGCGTGACCTACCTATTCGGCCGCAAGGCTTCAAAACCATTCTACCTCGTCTTCACCCTGGTGGTGCCGGTGGGGGCCCTCTCCCAACTGACATTTGTATGGAACTTCTCCGACCTCTTCAACGGGCTGATGGCCATTCCCAACCTCATCGCCCTCCTCTTACTTTCCCCCGTGGTCTTCAAGTTGACCAAGGAATTCTTCAGCGACCCGAAGAACATGGAAGACTGACCCGAAACCGCCGGCGCCGCGTTTCAAACACGAAACGCGGCGCCGACATTGCTTTTATGGAAGCAAGCGCAAATGAAATTGCTATATTCCGGCAAGACCAAGGACATATACGAATTGGACGGCGCGGCCCTGCGCATGGTTTTCAGTGACCGCGTCACCAAAAACGACCAGGGCCAGATTGATCCGGGCGGCAACATTCGGGCGGAGGAAACAGTGCCGGGCCAGGCCAGGGCCTGCCTTATGATGAGCGCGGCCCTTTTCGGCGAAATACAAAAAAAGGGCGTGGCGCGCACCCATATGCTGGGCTATGATCTGGACGCCCTGACCATGGATGTTAGCCGGGCCAAAATGTTCGAGCCCGGCCTGGAATGGATCGGGCGCTGGATATGCACCGGCAGTTTCTTCCGCCGGTATAAAATGGCGCCCGGCATATATGACGGCCGGCCCCTGTCTCCCGCCGTTTATGAAATCACTTTGAAGGACGATGCCGCGGGCGACCCCCTCATCGACCCTTCGGCCTTGGTGGCCTTGGGGATTGTAAGGGATTGGCCTTTAATGTCCCTCCTGATGGACCTGAATAAAAGGGTCATGGAAGCCATTGTCGATGTCTTCCGCCTTAAAGGGCTTGATTTGTGGGACATCAAGATCGAATGGGGCCTGGACCACAACGATGAGCCCATGCTGATAGATGAAATTTCCCCGGGCAGCTGCCGGGCCTTCAAGGCCGGGGAACGCGTTCAAGGCTCGGATTTGGCCCAATGCTTTGAAGGAATGATCCAGCGGCCTTAAAACGAAGGCGGAGACATGGAAAAATCCGGAAAACTATACGCGGAGGCGCTGGAGGTCATTCCCGGAGGCGTCAACAGCCCGGTCAGGGCCTGCCGCTCGGTGGGGAGCGACCCGATCTTTGCGGCCCAAGGCCGGGGGGCCAGGATTGTTGACGCGGACGGCCGGACCTATCTGGACTTCGTAAATTCCTGGGGCCCCCTCATCTGCGGCCACGCCGCGCCCTGGGTGGTCAAGGCGGCGGCCGAAGCCCTGGGGCGGGGCTCCAGTTTTGGCGCCCCCACCGAGGCCGAGGTGCGCTTGGCCCAGCGCCTGGCCGCCCACTATCCGGCGGCGGAAATGGTTCGGCTGGTCAGTTCCGGCACCGAGGCGGCCATGAGCGCCATCCGCCTGGCCCGCGCCTTTACGGGCCGGGACCGGCTGGTCAAATTTCAGGGCTGCTACCACGGCCACGCCGACAGCCTCCTGGCGGCGGCCGGCAGCGGCCTGGCCACCCTGGGGATCCCCGGCTGTCCGGGGGTGCCCAAAGCCTTGGCCGAATTGACCCTGACCGCGCCCTACAACGATGTGCCGGCCCTGACCGAAATAATGACCAAATTCGGCGACGGCGTGGCCGCCATCATCGTGGAGCCGGTAGCCGGGAACATGGGGGTGGTGGCGCCGGAGCCGGACTTTCTGCCGGCCGTGGCCGCCCTGGCCCGCCGGCATGGCGCCCTCTTCATCTGCGACGAGGTCATCACCGGCTTCAGGCTCGGCCTGGGCGGCGCCCAGTCCCTCTACGGCTTCCGGCCCGATTTGACCATCTGGGGCAAAATCATCGGCGGGGGGCTGCCCCTGGCCGCCTTCGGCGGGCGTCGGGAAATCATGGAACGCCTGGCCCCTATGGGCGATGTCTATCAGGCCGGCACCCTCTCCGGCAATCCCCTGGCCGTGGCCGCCGGCCTGGCCACGATTGACTACCTGGCGGCCAATCTTTCGGTTTACGCCCGCCTGGCCCAGGCCGGGCAAATCTGGGCCGACGGGCTGGCGGACCTGGCCCGGGCCGGGGGACTTTCCGTCTGCGTCAACCGGGTGGCTTCCATGACCACCCTCTTCTTCACCTCCGGCCCGGTGCGGGATTACGCCTCGGCCATGAAAAGCGACACCGCCCTCTACGGCGCCTTTTGGCGGGGCATGATGAAAAGGGGCGTCTGGCTGCCGCCCAGCCAGTTCGAGGCCACCTTCACCTCAGCCGGCATGACGCCCGACGACTTGGACACGGCCCTGGAGGCGGCGGAGGAAACTTTCGAGGAGTTGAAGACATCGTGAGGAGCCACGGCCATGCGTTCCCTGATGCTTGACGAACTGGCTTCCTGGGAAATGGCGGCGGTGAAGGATTACTTGGCGGTCCAGGCCGAATTTTCCGGGGTGACGGGCCTTTATTGGCTGAGCCTGCCCAGCGAACTGTGGGCGGACAGTCAGCGCCAGGCCCATACCGGACGTCTCCCGGGAGCGGAATCATACCGGCTGGCCGTGGAGACGGGCGCAAGCTGGGTGAGGTTCGAGCTTTTGGTCCGCTCCGAAACCCTGGCCAACCACGGCAGCGGCCCGGTCACGGCCGAGCAGGCCCTTTTTGTTCTTAAATGGGCCGAGAGCATGGCCAAGCAACTGAACCTCGTCACCTGCCTAGGCTCGACCTCAGAGCCTCAAGAGCCTAAAACGACATGATAAGATTACTTTTTTTACTATCTCTGGCGGGGATTCTGGCGGGGCTCGGCTGCTCCCACCTGGGCTATGGCTCCGACCCGGAACCGGAAGAGATCGTCCTGCCGGCCAACCCCGTTGAACGGGCGGCCATTTCGGGGCTCAGAACCAGTTACCGGGAAAGCACCCTGTGGCAGATTCAGCGGCCCGTGGTCATCAACGTGGTCCCTACGGCCCCCTCCGCCGCCGTGATTAGGGAACAGGACCCCAAGGAGCTTTACTGCGTATGCCTGGAATATGAGGCCCGCTACAAGGTGGCCTGGTCCACGGCCTCAGGCAGCCCTTGGGAGCGCACTGTCCGAAACATACTGGTCATGAGAACCCAGGGCGATGCCTATATTGCCTTAAAACCCATGAACATCTGCCCCGCCCTCTGCGAGTGAGGGACTTTCTTGACAGGCAGGCCGGATTGCTCTATGCTACGGTAATGTTTCAAATAACCGCAGGCTTCGTTTCCATCGGCCTGTTCCAAAGGAGATTCCCATGGCGAAGGTGAAAGTAGGCATCAACGGTTTCGGCCGCATCGGCCGTCAGGTTCTGAAGGCGTTTTTGGAACTCCACTCCGACGCGTTCGAAGTCGTGGCCGTCAACGACCTAGGCGATGTCAACCTCAACGCCCATCTGTTCAAATACGACTCCAACTACGGCCGTTTCAAGGGCCAGGTGGAAATCAAGGGCGACAGCTTTCTCATCAACGGCCAGCCGGTCAAGAACTTCGCCTGCCGAGACCCCAAGGACATTCCCTGGAATTCGGTGGGCGCGGAGGTGGTGGTCGAATCCACCGGCCTGTTCACCGAGGCCGACAAGGCCCGGGTCCACATAGACAAGGGCGGCGCCAAACGGGTGCTCATCTCCGCCCCGGCCAAGGGCGAGGACGCCACCTTCGTCTGCGGCGTCAACCATAACACCTATGACCCGGCCAAACACTTTGTGATATCCAACGCCTCCTGCACCACCAACGGCTTGGCGCCACCGGCCCTGGTGGTCCATAAAAACTTCGGCATCGAAAAAGCCATGATGACCACCATCCACAGCTACACCAACGACCAGCGCATCCTGGACATGCCCCACAAGGACCTGCGCCGGGCCCGGGCCGCGGCCCTCAACATAATCCCCACCACCACCGGTGCGGCCAAGGCCGTGGCCCTGGTCATCCCCGAACTCAAAGGGCGTTTCGACGGCTATTCCCTAAGGGTGCCCACCCCCACGGTTTCCGTCATTGATTTCGTGGCCGAATTGGGCAAGGAAACCACCACCGAGGGCCTCCGGGCCGCCCTGAAGGCGGCCGCCGAAGGCGAACTTAAAGGCATCATGGGCTATGATGAGGAAGGGCTGGTCTCCATGGACTACAAGGGAGACGAACGCTCCTCCATCATTGACGGCCCCTTCTGCCAGGTCATAGGCGGCCGCCTGGCCAAGATCGTGGCTTGGTACGACAATGAATGGGGTTATTCCTGCCGGATAGCCGACCTGGCGGCCCACATGGTCCAGAAGGGCATCTGATTGATGAACCTGGAAGAACAGCTTCAAACCCATATCCGACAGATCACGCCTGTCAACGAAGCCTTGGCCTTCAAGGCCCAGACCCGGGAAGACGCCCTGGCCAAACCCCGCGGCTCCCTAGGCCGCCTGGAAGAGTTCGCCGTGCGCCTTTCGGCCATCCAGAACCGTTTAAAGCCCGGACACGAGCGGCGACTCGTGGTGGTCTGCGCGGCGGACCACGGCGTGGTGGCCGAGGGGGTCAGTCCCTATCCCAAGGATGTCACCCGCCAGCAGATCGCCAATTTCGCGGAAGGGGGCGGAACCATCACCGTTCTTAGCCGCCACGCGGGGGCCAAGGTAGTTCTGGCCGACGTGGGGGTGGATTATGATTTTCCGCCCCACCCGGCCATCTTGAATTTGAAGATAGCCCGCGGCACCCGCAACATGGCCCAAGGCCCGGCCATGTCCCGGGAGGCGGCGGCGGCCTGCGTCCTGGCCGGGCTGGAGGTAGTCCTGAATGAACCCCAGGTGGACTTGGTGGCCGCGGGCGAGATGGGCATAGGCAACACCACGCCCTCTTCGGCCATCTGCTCCCTTATGCTGGGCCTTTCACCCCTTGAAGCCACTGGAGTCGGCTCGGGCCTGATGCCGGACCAGGTGCCCCACAAGGCCGCGGTGGTCCAGAGGGCCCTGGAGATCAACCGGCCGGACCCAAACGACCCCTTGGATATTCTGGCCAAAATCGGCGGCCTGGAAATAGGGGCCATGGCCGGGGTCTTTCTGGGAGGCGCCATCCGCCGGGCCGGGGTGATAATTGATGGCTTCATAGCCGGGGCGGCGGCCTTGCTGGCTGAGAAAATGGCCCCGAATCTGCGCCGGTATTTCTTCGCCGGCCACTGTTCCAAGGAAAAGGCCCACCGAGCCGTCTTGAACCATCTGGGGCTGACGCCGCTTTTGGACCTGGACATGTGGCTGGGGGAAGGCAGCGGCGCGGTAGCGTCCATGTTCATCCTCCAGTGCGCTGCGGCCCACTTCAATGAAATGCGCACCCTGGAAGAGGCCATGGTGAACGATACCTTGTACCGGGAAAAAGAGCATCAAACAATTTAAAAGCCAGCAGAGCTGGATTTTCAAATTTTAAAGGCCGGGGTTATATAACCGGCCTTTAAAATTTGGGTCTCTTTAAGGAAGAGTCAGGGTCATAAAAATGGTTCTTTCGCCGCGTTTGACCAAAAAGCTGATCAACTCGCCGGAGGCCTTTAACTTTAAGGCCGCCAGGTAGTCGGCCTGGTTTTTGACGGCCTGCCCGTTGACCTCGATTATGATGTCGGCGGCCTGGAAGTCCGCTTCGGCGGCCGGGGTGCCGGCCTCAACGCCGGCCACGAACAAGCCCTCGGATCCGCTCAAATTGTGGCGGGCGCGCAATTCCGGGGTTATTTCCGAAAGCTTCAACCCCAGGGTTTCGGTTTCGGCCCTGCCCAAGGGGGAGCCGCCATCCGCTTCCTTCAACTCGGCGACAACCAGATCCAGGGTTATTTCCCGCTTCTCGCGGAATACCACTACCTGGACCTTCTTGCCCAACTCGGTATGGGCCACTATGAGGGGCAGATCCTGCCATTCCTTGATTTCCTGGCCGTCAAACTTGACTATGATGTCTCCGGGCCTGAGCTTGGCCGCCACGGCCGGACCATGGGCATCAATTTCCCGCACCAGGGCGCCCCGAGGTTCTTTCATGCCGAAGGCCTGGGCGTGGGACGGCGTGACCTTGGTGATGACCACGCCCATCCAGCCGCGCACCACCCGGCCCTTGGTCTTGAGCTGATTCACGATGCCCTTGGCCAGATTGGTGGGTATGGCGAAGCCGATGTTGTTGCCCCCTGCCACGATGGCCGTGTTGATGCCTATGACCTCACCGGCCAGGTTCAATAGCGGCCCTCCGGAGTTGCCGAAGTTGATGGCCGCGTCGGTCTGCAGAAAGTCGTCATAGGGGCCGGCCCCGATGGAGCGGCTGCGGGCCGAAAGTATGCCGGCGGTTACGGTGTGGTCCAGGCCGAAGGGGTTGCCTATGGCCAGCACCCAGTCGCCGATCTCCATTTTCTGGGAATCCCCCATGACCAGGAAGGGATAGACGCCGGCCTTCTTAAGCTTGAGCAAGGCCAGATCGGTCTTGGGGTCGGCGCCGATTATTTCCGCTATTATCTCCTCCCCCCCGCTCAGCTTGACCTTTATTTCCTCGGCCCCGGCCACCACATGGTTATTGGTGATGACCAAGCCTTCAGGATCGAGGATGAAGCCGGAACCCTGGCCCTGGGACCTGCGTTCGCGCGGCTGGCGGTTTTCCGGGGAAAACTGGGGCCCGAAGAAGCGTTCAAAAAATTCGTCTTGGAAATTCGGCCCGGGCCGGCGCATCTGGCGGCTGGGCGGAGCCTTGTGGGTTACGGAAATAAAGACGACCGCCGCCTCGGCCTTGGCCACTATGGGGGCGAAGGAGGGTAGAGTGATCAAAGGCGGGGGGGCTGCCGGGGCTTCCCGGGCCGTGGCCGGCAGGGCCGCCCAAAGGGCCGCCAAAACAAGAAGAGCGGGCAGATAACGGATTTTCATTTTTCGATTCCTTTAGAGTTTTTTTAATTATGGCGCCGCTTGAAGCCGGCCCGAGTCCTTTGGGGTCACTGGCTGGCCTTGACGTATTTCAAGCGCAGATCGTAAAGCAGGGTCTCCAGAAGAGCTTCTTCACTGCTGTCCAGATTGCCTTTGGTTTTGGTCTTCAAGATGCCCAATAGGTCGATGGCGTGCTTGGCCGCTGGCAAATCAATCGGCTCCGGGCTGGATTCCGGGCTTTCACCCAGGTGGATCAGGGCCGAAGTGGCCAGACCCACCAGGAGGCTGGGGAAGCTGGGAGGCGGCAGGCCCCGTGAACCGGGTCGGGAGGCGCCCGCCTCCCCCTGGCCGGCTTTTTCCTCCGGCTTCTGGTCCTCGGGCTCGGCCGCCGGTTCCTGCGTCTCTTCCCTGGCCTCCGGGTTTATCTGACCATCCTTGCCGAAAAGGCGCCGGTCGCGGACCACAAATTCTTCGGACATACTGACCTCGCAATTAAATATTATGCCAACAAACGCCCGCTTATGGATTCCCTTTATTGTAATTGCCCGGGCCGAGAAAATCAAGACCGGCGTCGCCCCAAACTCCGGCCGCCTAAAACAGCCGGCTTGACTTTCAAGCCTCCACCATTTAAATTGTTGTTGGGAATTACCCGCGAACGGGATTGGTCCTGGATAAGAAGGTTGGATGCATAATGGTCAAAAACGGAGTACGGCGTCCGAAAGCCCCCTCGCCGCACTCCAAGAAGCAGAGGGCGATTCTACAGGCCTTGGAGGCGGCGGCCCGCCGGGCCGGCCTTAAAGTTTCAACAGGCCGCTTGCGCTATGCCGGCTTGAAGCTCAAGGGCGGCTCTTGCCTGCTTAAGGGCAGTCGCTGGCTTATCATGGATAGGACCCAACCTTTTGACGACCTTCTGGAAATCTTCCGCCAGGCCCTGTCGGCGGAAGATTTGGCCGAAGCCGGCGTGGTTCGGGGTTTTCCGGCTCTCACGGCTCCGGACCAGGCGGCTGGGGCGGAGCGGGCGGCCTGACCGGAATTCTAAGTGCCTCCGCGGCCCTCCCAAATTGAGGCTGACGATTCCCTGGTTCTGACCGTGGAGGAGGAAGGAGGCCCGGAAACGGTTGTGGCCCTCGCCGGGCCCTTGGATGTGAACACCCCGGCCCGGGGCTGGCAGCCGCTGGACGAGTTGTTGGGCCGCGGGCCGGCCGGCTCAAGAAGGCTGACCTTGGATTTGGAAGGGCTGACCGCCCTTGATCTCAACGGTTCGGCCCAGATCCTGGCGGCCCTGGAGGCGGCTGAAAAAGGCGGCTTTAAGGCGACCGTCACCGGGTTGCCGCCCGGTTTTGAGACTATTTTCCGACTGGCCGAGGGCGCCATGACCCGTCCTCTGCCTCCGCCGCCGCCCCGGACCACCTTTTGGGAGGAAACGGGCCGATCAGCGGTGGAGCTGGTTCGGGATTTGAGGGCTCTCACTTTTTTTTTGGGCGAGTTGACGGTCGAGTTTCTGCGCTTGGCCGCCCGGCCCTGGCGCTTCAACTGGCGGGGCGTGGCCTTGGCGGTCGAGCGGTCCGGAATAAACGCGGTGCCCATTGTCGCCCTGGTCTCCTTTCTGGTGGGGCTGATCATCGCCTTCCAGGCGGCCATGATCACCAAGCTTTTTGGCGCGGAAATCTATGTGGCCACCTTGGTGGGCGTGTCCGTGGTTCGGGAGTTGGGGCCGCTCATCGCCGCCATTGTTCTGGCCGGCCGGTCCGGCTCGGCCTTTTCGGCCGAATTGGGGGCCATGCGGGTGGCCGAGGAAATTGACGCCCTCACCACCATGGGCCTGTCTCCGGTGCGGGAGTTGGCCCTGCCCCGTGTGCTGGCCCAGGTGATCACCACCCCTGGAGTGACCCTGATCGCCTGCCTGGTGGGTATATTTGGGGGCAGCCTGGTGCTCCTGGGCATGGGCTACACCGCGACCACCTATTGGACCATGGCTCTGGAGAAAGTCAGCCTAGCCACCTTTCTGATAGGTTTTTTCAAATCCTTCGTCTTCGGTTTCACAGTCGGGGCCGTGGGCTGCCAAAGGGGACTGGCCGCCGGCGATGGGCCTGGAGCGGTGGGCGAGGCCACAACCAGCGGGGTGGTGACCAATATAGTCCTCATAGCCATTCTGGACAGCCTCTTCGCGGTGGTTTTCTATGTCGTGGGCATCTGACGGACCCCGGCCGGAGCGGGAAAAACGGAAGGCGGCGCCGCCGGTGACGGTTGACGGCCTCACAGTGGCCTACGGCGGCGCTCCGCCCATACTGGAAAACATCAATTTAACCATTGAGGCGGGCGAGATCTTCGGCATCCTGGGCAGCAGCGGCAGCGGCAAAAGCTCCCTCCTGCGCCATCTCATCGGGTTAGCGCCGCCCAGAAAAGGCCGGATAAAACTTTTTGGGCGGGACCTTTGGGCCGATGGCGGGCGCCGCCTCGGCGAGTGTCGGCGTCTCTTCGGGATGATGTATCAAGCCGGGGCTTTGTTCGGTTCCCTGACTCTCATGGAAAATGTGGCCCTGCCTCTCCGGGAGTTCACCCGCCTGTCGCCCGGGTCGGTTCGGGCCGCCGCCCGCCTCAAGTTGGCCTTGGTGGGCCTGGCGGGCTTTGAACACCACCTGCCGGCTCATATCAGCGGCGGGATGCGCAAGAGGGCGGCCATCGCCCGGGCCATGGCCCTGGAGCCGGGCCTCATTTTTCTGGATGAGCCCTCGGCCGGCCTGGACCCCATCACCTCGGCCGAACTTGACAGGCTCATAGTCACCTTGGCCAGGAACCTGGGCATCGCCTTTGGGGTGGTCACTCATGAACTCAACAGCGTCATGAGCATTGTCGATCGGGCCATCCTTTTGGATAGGGCCAGCCGGGGCATTGTGGCCGAAGGCCGTCCGCCCGAACTGGCCAGGCGGATCGAGCCGCCCTTCGTGGCGGCCTTTTTTAACCGGCGGCCTTTGGAGCACCATTAAAAAATGCCGGCCAGCAATTATTTCAAAATTGGCCTCTTCGTCATAGCCGGTTTCGGGCTCTTCGTGGCCGGGCTTCTGGTGTTCGGCCTGCGCGAGCGTCTGGCCTCGTCCAATGTGGGCTGCGTGACTTTCTTCAACCGTTCCGTTCAGGGCCTGACCCTGGACGCGGCGGTCAAGTTCCGCGGCTTCACCATAGGCCGGGTTTCCGGCCTGTCCCTGGCCGCGGCCGACGACTTGAGCGGCCGGCCCATGGTGCGGGTTGATTTTGAAATTAACCCGGCCGCCCTGGCCGCCCAGGTGCCGAACAAAAAAGATGTCCCCAAATTTTTGCGGAAGGAAATAGCCAAAGGACTCAAGGTCTATCTAACCCTCCAGGGGGTCACGGGCATTTGCTTTCTGGATTTGAACTATGGCCAGGAACCCCCGGAGGAAGACTTGGACCTGGCCGACCTTATGACCCAGGGAACCGATCTGGTGTATATTCCCAACGGTCCCAGCCAGATTTTCGAGATCGGCGAATCCATCAACCGGCTGGTGCGCACCTTAAATGACATTGATTTTGTCGAGATCAGCCGCGATATCAAGCGCACTCTCGGGACCTTGGACCAGGCCGTGGGCGATTTGAACGCGGCGCGCCTGTCCCGGGAACTCTTGGGAACCTTGGAAGAAGTCCAGGGCCTGTCGGCTTCACTGCGCCTCTTGGCCGGACATCTGGACGGCTTGGTCAGCCCCGCCGACGGCGGCCTGGGCCAGGCTCTGGAAGCCTCGGCCGGCCAGTTGCGCCAGAGCCTCAGGCGGCTGGACCAGCTCCTGGGTTCCGCCCGGGGCGGACTGCCGGAAACCTTGGATAATCTCAGGGCGATGACGGAGAATTTGCGGGAAATGTCGGAAATGTTAAAAAATCAGCCCAGCCAAGTCCTTTTTGGTCTTCCCCCCCAGCCGACGGAACCGGGGCGGGGGGGCAGAAAAAATTAAAAGGCCGTATGCTGAGACCCGGTATTTTTCTACTGGCCGCTCTGGGCCTGATGACCGCCTGCCTGGGGCAGCCCCACCCGGTAAAAAACCGCTTTTCCCTGGCCGCGCCCGAACACCCGGAAGCGGCCGGCAACGCGGCCGGCCGCCGCACACTGCTTTTGGGCGCGGTAACGGCCGCCCCGGCCTATGACGGCCGGGCCCTGATCTATCGCCTGGGTCCGAATCGCTATGAGAGCGACTTCTATAACGAGTTCCTGGCCCCTCCGACCCGCCTTTTGGCCGAGGTCGCGGCCGGTTCTCTGACCATGGCCAGCAAGCGCCTGCGGGTGGTGACCGCCCCGGGCCTGGCGGTGGCCGATTTCGGCCTGGAAACCCATATCCAGGATCTTTACGGCGACTTTCGCCACACCCCGCCTCGGGCTGTACTGACCCTGCGCTTCACTCTGAACGATCTCCGGCCTACCGTGACCAAGGTCGTGCTGGACCGCCTCTACCTCTGCGAACGCCCCTTGGCGGAAGATGGCGGGCCGACCGGCCTGGTGGCGGCTTACGGCCTCTGCCTGGCCGATATTATGGCGGAGTTGGCTCGGGACCTTGACCAGGCCGTCTCTCCGCAATCCCCTCCGACTTCTGGGAAGAAAAATGAACGAAAATGAACCCTACCCTCTGACCTTGGAACCCATCCCGGCCGAGCAGTTTCAAGACCGTTCAGGCCGGCCTTGGCCGGCCGGGGAAGTCCCGGCGGGAAATTTTGGCACTTTATGGCTGGCCACGGATATTTCCCGGGTGGCCGCCGGCCCCCAGGCCGGGCGGGGGTTGGGCTACCTGCGCCACTTGTGGGGGGCGGACCTGGCGGGGCTTAACTTCGGCGACGACCCCGGCCTCCCCCTACCCGTGGAGCTGAAGCTCAAGAACACCGGGGAGACGGCCCAAACCTTGGCCTTGACCGAATATTCCCTTTGGTATGCTCTGGAAAAAGACTCTGATTTTCAGGCCTTCGAAGTTGGGTCCGACATTGACCGCGGGACTGAATTCAGGCCCGAATTCGAGGTCGGAAGCTGCCTGTGGCTGCCTCAGGGCACGCCTCTCTTCCTGGCGGCAGGCCTTATTCTGGCCCAGATCGGCCCCCCCTCCCGCCCGCTCCCGACCAAGCCGGCGGAAGACCCCAAGGCCCCGCACTGGCTGGTCCCGACAGAGATAGGGCCGGAAGAGGCCGCGGTTTTTCAGGACCAACATTTGTCGGTCCGGCTCATCACCACCTCCCAACGCGGCGGCCTGACCGCGCCGGAGGCCCTTACCTTTATCTGGCCCCTGGCCGGTCAAGGCCGAATACTCACCCGCGGTCCCGCCCCCACCACCCGTCTTTCGTCCGGGCGGGCCGTCCTCCTGCCCGCCTCACTGGGCCGCTACTCCGTGGAAAGCGCCGGTAAAATCACCTATATGCTTATAGAATCACGCTGAATAAATCGGCCGCGCCTCCCAATTCGCCCGGTTGACAGCCCGCGGCCGGTTATGGCAGTATGCTCCCAGGTTCACATTCACATCAAGCCCTCGTAGCTCAGCAAGGATAGAGCACAGGATTCCTAATCCTGGTGTCGCAAGTTCGAATCTTGCCGGGGGCACCAATAAAATCAAGGGGTTCGGCCAATAGGGCTGAACCCTTTGGTTCTTTTTTGCTACCCTATTGCTACCCCTGAGTGCAGAAATTCATTTTTCAAATCCCAACAAAACCCAACAAAATCCAGCAGCAAGCAGTTTGTGAAGCTCACGTTCGACAGTCCCTAGGTAGTCGATTCTTAAAAAGTGCTTATTTTGCGTATTTTGTTGTATGGGGCAGTGTTGTTTAGACTCCATAGAAGCATCCAGAGCCTAAAAATGGCGAAGCAAAAATAAGCCTCTATTACTCTCATCCACTTTTTGAAGTTGAAGGC
>Ga0099364_10010152_pt1 | contig 12980 bp, 11 predicted proteins | sample TergutTh196P3_FD_73070 | JGI IMG/M metagenome (GOLD analysis project Ga0099364, IMG submission 73070) | Microcerotermes parvus P3 segment gut microbial communities from Pointe-Noire, Republic of the Congo - Th196 P3 | ecosystem: Host-associated > Arthropoda: Insects > Digestive system > Gut ...
GCAAATGAACGCCGCATGACCCTCGTTGCAGTGATATACATCGGCAAAAAGTCCCATAGCGCGCAATGCGCGTATACCGCCTATACCAAGCAGAATTTCCTGTTTGAAGCGATATTCTTCTCCAGCGCCATAAAGATGGTGAGTAATTGAACGGTCATACTCGGCATTGTCTTCAAAATCAGTGTCTAAAAGATATAAGTCTACGCGTCCAACCTTCACTTTCCAAATACGTGCATAAAGAGTGCGTCCCGGAAATACAATACTTATGGTACGCCAATTGCCATGCTCGTCGCGCATGGGCGTTGCCGGTATTTTTGTAAAATCCTGCGAATCCTGAAATGCCATCTGTTCGCCGCTTGCCGATATAACCTGCTGAAAATATCCATAACGATAAAGTAACCCCACCGCTACCATATTGGCGTTGAGGTCGCTGGCTTCTTTGATGTAGTCGCCCGCAAGAATACCCAAACCGCCCGAATATATCTTCAATGACGTGTGAACGCCATATTCCATGCTGAAATAAGCAATTCTCGGTCCCTTGCTTGCTCCTTTTTTCTGCATGTATTCGGTAAATTGCATGTAGACAAGGTTGAGGTTGCTCATAAATGCTGTATTATTTTCAAGCGCAACCAATCTGTCGTAGGGAATCATACCAAGAAAAACTACCGGATTGTATCCGCTTTCTTTCCAAGCCGTCTTGTCGATTGATTCGAACAATGTGCCCGCATCGTCGTTCCAGCACCACCATAGGTTATTTGCCAACTCATCTAATGGTTTCAACTTTTCAGGAATATTTTTGTGAATCAGCATGCGTTTCCATTTTGGAGCGTCAACTGACTTGTGTTTATCCACATGCGGTATTTCTTCGATAAATTCTCTGCTTGAGGTGTATATTGCTGCTTTTCCCTGCACAGCGCGCAAGGCAACGTCGTATGCTTTCTGATAGTATTCGATAAAATTTGACCACAAGGCAATACGGGACGCTTCGAAAGCTTCCATGCGAATTTCCTTTTCGCTCTTTTCGTCTAACTCTGAAAATTCAAAAATTGCGTCGGCAATAGCGGCAACTACTTGAGCGTCGTTGGTATCGTCGCGGTCGATGACGCGTACAGAAGTATTGTCTGCGTCGCCTTTTTCTTTCACCCACAGCCCAAAACCTGCCAGCGTAGTGGTAACGGTCGGAACATGGAATGCCACGCTTTCAAGAGGAGTATAACCCCAAGGCTCGTAATAAGACGGAAATACAGTCAAATCAAGACCTATAAGCAAATCATAATAGGCAAGATTGAAAATTCCGTCGTCGCCATGCAGATAGCAAGGTACAAAGATTATTTTTACTTTTTCGTTTATTTCGTTGGTCAGACCCGAACTTTTTATTTCACGCAGCGTAGAATCAAAATCAGCATCATGAAGATTGTGTGAAAGTATATTTCCGTTAAAGTGCTTGTTTTCGACGCCGTTAAGTACGTTTTGCAGGTCTTTGCGCGGTCCGTAGTGATTAGCAGGTATTAATACGAACGCAATTACTTCACGCTTAAGCGAATCCCTGTTTTTCAATTCGCCCAACGATTTAATGAAAACGTCTATTCCCTTGTTTTTATACTCATATCTACCGCTTATACCGACAAACAAAGGGTTTTCGCTCACTTTTCCGAACATTGCCTTCGACACTTCTTTCAGTCTTTTGCGGGCTACATTGCGTCCATTGACATAATCTTCTCCTTGCGGAACAAACGAATCCTCGAATCCGTTGGGAGTTACAACGTCAACGGGTTTACCCAAAAACTGTACACATTCCTTACCTGTTATTTCACTAACGGTAACGAAAACGTTTGCGTGCTGCGCCGACAGTTTTTCGAGCGACTGCTTTGCTACTACGTTAAACTCAGCCGCTTTCATATCGGGGTTGTAACTTTCCATTTCGCCATACAGGGGCAAAAGATTTCCTGCTATACATCTTCCCAGAACGGTGGCATGTGTTGTGAATGCAGTTGCTACCTGCGGCATAGCCATTTTAAGGTACAAAAGTCCCGTACCTGTCATCCATTCGTGGAAATGCGCCACTACGGTATCGCGGATAGTAAGGTTGAAGCGCACAAAACTTTCTACGACCTTACCTGCAGCATATCCGAAAAGGGCAGGCTCCATATAGTCCCACTGACCCGACAGCGAATCAAGTTTATACGTTTCCCAAAATTTGGAAAAAATAGCATCTTTCTGCATCATAAAAGACTGAAAGTCTACAATTACCACTATCGGACTGCCTGCGATATTTTTCCAGTGACCGATATGAATGCGAAGACCCTCTTCAGCAGCTTTTGCTTTCCATGACCTGAACAGTTGATGGTCTTCTACAAATTCGGGGTTATCCGAAGTGTCGCGCCATACGTCAGGTCCTATCAAGATATAGTTACTCTTGTATTCATTGACCAAAGTCAATGCCTTGGTTGAAATTACAGTGTGTATACCGCCTACTTTGTTACACACTTCCCAACTCGTCTCAAAAATGTAATCAGGTTTTAAAAGATTTGTATCCATTTATTTTACATTATAAATACTTTAAAATTCATAGACTTAAAGGTTTCAAAATTTCTGAATTTCCTTGTTTCAGAACATCAAAAAATTCCGAAATTTTGAATCAAAAAATCGCCCAAAGATACATTTTATTTTGATAAAAAAAAATTTAACAAAAAAAAAATAGTTTTTTTTAGTAAAAAAGTTGAATAATATGTTTTAAATACACTACATTTGCGCGCTAAATATTTTTTCATAAAAATGTTCAAAAAGAAAAGTTCGTTCATACGATACATTATATTATATGTAAAGGGTCTTGGCGTAGGCGCGGCGAATAGTGTTCCGGGAGTTTCAGGAGGAACTATAGCGCTTATTACGGGCATACTTGAGGAATTGCTTGATTCGTTGCGGTCGTTGTCGCCAAAAAATTTCAAACTCCTGCTTACAGGTCAAATAAAAACATTTTGGGTGGCTATTAACGGCAACTTTTTATTATTCACAGGATTAGGTATACTTACGGGGTTGGTTGCATTAGCAAAAATTGTATTGAACATGCTTGATATTTATCCGGTTGCTACGTGGTCGTTTTTTTTCGGACTGATACTTATTTCAACAGTTTCGGTGTTGCGAACGATAAGCAAAACAACGCTGTATACATTTACCGCTTTTTTCATGGGCGCTATAGCAGCCTATCTGATAACGTTTTTGTCGGTAGCACAAACAACTAACGAGTTGTGGTTTATATTTATTTGCGGAGCAACTGCATTATGTGTTATGGTTATGCCCGGTGTTTCGGCAAGTTTTATTCTGCTGATAATGGGCAAATATCAATACATGCTTACTGCTGTTACCGAACTTAAGATAGGAATACTTACCGTATTTGGTTGCGGAGCTATTATCGGGCTTTTATTATTTTCGCATCTGATGTCGTGGCTGCTTCGCAAGTTCTACGATATCACGATAGCGCTTCTTGCGGGGTTCATGTTTGGAGCGCTCAATAAAGTATGGCCCTGGAAAGTGCATATCAATATCGATACAGAAGAAACGTGGGCTTGGAATATGGAACGATTTGCCGACCACAGTCTGAATTTGATAGAAAAAAACCACATGCCGCAAACTTTCGAACAGTTGACAGGCGTAGAAGCCAATCTTAATGTGGGACTTATATCGGCGGCGGCGGCGATAGTAATTTTTGTGGCAATTGAAGCAATGGTTGGATTCAAAAAAATAGGAAAATGAAAAAAATGCCCAAAAACGACACGAAAAAATTCCTTATTTCAGCAACAATTTTGTTTGGGGCAATAATTTTTGCCTCACAAGCAATTTTTTTTCATTTTTTTGAAACAAAAAATTTTCCTTTTCGTATAACATGTATCGGGATGATTTGGTTGGCAACTTGCACTTCGTATCTTTGGGTGATGAAGACTGTAACAGAGAAACCAAAGGCGTTCAATAAGGTTTTTATGGTGCAAACCGCCGCTAAATTGTTGCTGTACTTAATGTGTATCACGGGTTACTTGTTTTTTTACAAAGAACATGGAATTTATTTCACATTACATTTTTTTGTTGTTTATATAATTTTTGCTACTTTTGAGGTTTCATTAATATTGAAATTTGTCAAAAAAGCAAAAACATAAATAGTTGATTGTTATGATGATGCATCAAAAAATATTAGCGCGAGTTCTGCTGTCAGTTTTTCTGATTGGCGCGACACACGCGGCAAAAGCCGGTGGAGAAGGAACTTTTCAACCAGGAGATTTCATTCTCGACCACATAGGCGACGCCTACGATTGGCATATACTCTCGTGGAAAGAGCATCATGTCTCTGTACCGCTGCCTGTTATACTGTATAGTAGACAGTCGGGATTTAGCATGTTCCTGTCGTCAAAATTTCATCATGGTAGCCATTCCCATAAGGGTTATGTCATTGCCAATGAAACACATCCCGACAAAAACCTTAAAGGGAAAATTGTTGAGGTGGCTACAGGTGAACGACCAATGCTCGACTTATCTATCACCAAAAACGTGTTTGCCATCTTTGTAAGCGTGGCGGTCATGCTGTGGGTTTTCATTTCGGTAGCGAAAGCATACGTCAGTCGCGGCAATAATGCTGCTCCCAAGGGCTTGCAGTCGTGGATAGAACCTGTGCTCCTTTTCGTGCGAGACGATATTGCCCGTCCCGCAATTGGATACAAATACAAGCGTTTTATGCCCTACCTTCTAACGCTCTTTTTCTTTATTTTGGTCAGCAACCTTATGGGGTTGATACCGTTTTTTCCATTCGGAGCAAACGTAACCGGAAATATAGCCGTTGCATTGGTGTTGGCGCTGTTTACCTTCTTCATAACCACTTTTGTCGGCACCAAAACGTACTGGGTTCATATCTTCAATACGCCGGGAGTACCATGGTGGTTAAAATCTCCTGTTTTGCCGCTAATGCCGATTATCGAACTGGCAGGAGTTATCACCAAGCCGTTTGTTTTGATGATTCGTTTGTTTGCAAACATTACCGCAGGACATATAATCGTCATGGGTTTCTTCAGCCTGATTTTCATCTTCGGCGCAATGAAACCCGCATTAGGTTACGGTGCATCAGTGATTTCAGTGCTTTTCTCGGTATTCATGTTCTTTCTCGAACTGTTAGTTGCGTTCATACAGGCATACGTTTTTACGCTGCTTTCGGCGTTGTATTTCGGAATGGCAGTTCAAGACCACCATTAAAATTTGAAAATTCATAAAAAGTTAATAAAATCATAAAAAACCATTTAAATAAATTAGTAATATGTTATTATCCATCATTTTGCAGGCAGGCGCCAATGCGGCATTAGCCAAGTTTGGAGCTGCCATCGGGGCAGGAATAGCTGCCATTGCCGCAGGTATCGGTATCGGACGTATAGGCGGCTCGGCTATGGAAGCCATCGCAAGACAGCCCGAATCGGCAGGCGACATTCGTTCGAACATGATTGTCGCAGCAGCGCTCATCGAAGGTGTGGCGTTCTTTGCCATAGTGTTGTGTCTTTTGATACTTTTTGTTGATTAGTATCGAAAAAAGTAAGCCCGGCAACAGTACGTGCGGTTGGCCGGAAAAGCCGGGCTTTTTATATTTTCAATTGATGATTGATGATTTTTGATTAAGAAAATCATCAGTCAAAAAATCAAAAATCTAAATCAAAAATAGTATGCAGTTAGTTACACCCGATATAGGATTGTTGTTCTGGATGTTAGTTTCCTTTGGGATTGTTTTCTTCATATTGAAGAAATTTGCATGGAAACCCATCCTAAACATGTTGCAAGAGCGCGACGATAGCATCGAGCAGGCATTGAAAACTGCCGAGAAAGCCAAAGAGAGCATAGAGAAGCTTAAGGCTGACAACGAGCGCATCGTCAACGAAGCATATAGCGAACGCGAAAAGATTTTCAGCGAAGCAAACGTTATTAAGGAAAAAATTGTTCGCGAAGCACGCGAACAGGCGATGCGCGAAAAAGATAAAATTATCAACGACGCCCGCCTTTCCATCGAAGCCGAAAAGAACGCGGCTATCAGGCATATGCACAATATTGCCGCAGAACTGTCAGTACAAATCGCCGAAAAACTTCTTCGTAAAGAGCTTAGCGACGACAATAAGCAAAAAGAGTTGATAGAAGCGTTTATAAATGAAATGCCGAAATAAAGTTTCAAGTTTCAAGGAGTATGAATCACAGTATAATATCAGTTAGATACGCCAAGTCATTAATGATGGCAGGCGCTGAAAATCAATGTTTAGAAGCGTTGAAAGCCGATATGGAATTGATTGGCAACGCAATCAACGAAAATCAGATTTTCAAGCAATTGTTGGACAATCCAGTTGTCAAACCGCCGCAAAAACGTAAGGTTATGGCAGAATTGCTCGAAAAACGGGTACATCGTTTGACGCTCAACTTCATCGATGTCATCATCCACAACAGGCGAGAAATCATGTTAAGCGATGTAGCGCGAAATTTTATCGACATGTACGAAAAATCGAAAGGCATCAAACGTGCCAAAGTTGTTTCGGCTGGTGTAATGAACAAAACCATAAATCAGCAGTTGCAAAAACAACTCAATGCACTCTTCAGCGCCCAAGTACTGATGACTACCGAAGTAAATCCTGACCTGATAGGCGGATTCATGGTTCGCGTTGGAGACATGCAATATGACGCCAGCCTGTCGGCAGCATTAGAAAAAATGAAAAAATCGTTAGTAATTTGAATTTTTGGAAAACGTAAAGGTCAAAAGTGTTACTTCGAGAAAAATCATAAAATATTAATCGAAATCAAAAATCAAAAATCAAAAATAGAATATGGTCAATATAAAACCGGCAGAAGTATCAGAAGTTCTGAAAAGACAGATAGAAGGTTTCAAAACCGAAGTTGAATTGGAAGAGGTCGGCACCGTTTTAACGGTAGGCGACGGTATTGCCCGCATTTACGGTCTTTTGAACGTTCAGGCAAACGAAATGATAGAGTTCGAAGGCGGTCTGAAAGGTATTGTTATGAACCTTGAAGAAGACAACGTAGGCGTTGTATTGCTGGGTCCTTCGTATCTTATTAAGGAGGGATTCAGTGTTAAGCGGCTTTGCAGAATTGCCTCCATAATGGTCGGCGAGGGGCTGCTGGGGCGCGTCATCAATACTATTGGCGAGCCTATGGACGGCAAAGGCGCTATAGCTGGTCAACTTTATGAAATGCCATTAGAGCGCAAAGCGCCGGGCGTTATTTATCGCCAACCGGTAAAAGAACCGCTGCAAACCGGAATTAAAGCCATCGACGCAATGATTCCCATCGGACGCGGGCAGCGCGAACTTATCATCGGCGACCGCCAAACAGGAAAAACATCTATCGCCATAGATACCATCCTCAATCAGAAGGAATTTTTCGACCGCGGGGAGCCTGTTTACTGTATTTACGTCGCTATCGGGCAAAAAGGCTCGACAATAGCAGGCGTTGTTCAAACGCTCGAAGAGCACGGAGCAATGGCATATACGACAGTTGTTGCCGCTACTGCTTCGGCGCCGGCAGCGTTGCAGTATTATGCGCCCTTTGCAGGAGCTGCAATAGGCGAATATTTTCGCGACACGGGACGTCCGGCATTAGTTATTTTCGACGACCTTTCGAAACAGGCAGTAGCCTACCGTGAAGTGTCGCTGCTTCTGCGTCGCCCGCCCGGACGCGAAGCTTATCCGGGAGATGTCTTCTATCTGCACTCACGACTGCTTGAGCGCGCAGCAAAAATTATCAATTCCGATGAAATAGCAGCACAGATGAACGACCTGCCCGAAACGTTGCGCCCGTTAGTAAAAGGCGGCGGCTCGCTGACAGCCCTGCCAATCATCGAAACGCAGGCAGGCGACGTGTCGGCATATATCCCTACGAACGTTATTTCTATCACCGACGGACAGATTTTCCTCGAATCGAACCTCTTCAACGCAGGTATACGACCTGCTATTAACGTGGGTATTTCCGTATCACGCGTTGGTGGCAGCGCACAAATCAAATCGATGAAGAAGGTGGCAGGCACGCTGAAATTAGACCAGGCGCAGTTTCGTGAATTGGAAGCGTTTTCGAAGTTCGGCTCCGACCTTGACGCCGCTACGTTAGCAATAATCGACAAGGGACGCAAAAATGTTGAACTGCTGAAACAGGGATTACATTCGCCCTTGCGCGTCGAACAGCAGATAACAGTGCTTTATTGCGGTATGCAGGGACTGTTGAAAGCGCTGCCAATGGACAAGGTGAACGCCTTCGAAAAAGATTTTCTCGAATTGATGGAATTAAAAAATAGCGATGTACTGAAAGCGCTTGCCGCAGGCGAATTGAACGATTCGATAACCAAAAAAATCGAACTCGCAGCCCGCGAAATTGTGCTGAGATATATCAAAAAAAACGTAGACACGGAGGAATAGTGACAAGTTACAAGTGACGAGTGACAGAAGTGACGAGTGACAAGTTAATATTCAATATACAATATTCAATATTCAATATACAATTGACGAATGGCAAATTTAAAAGAGATACGTACACGTATTGCATCGGTAGCATCGACGCGGCAAATCACCAGCGCTATGAAAATGGTAGCTGCAGCCAAGTTGAAAAAGGCGCAGGATACGGTGACCAATTTCAGACCCTATATCCAAAAGATGGAGGAAATCATGGAGCATGTCACATTGTCGGTAGGCGACGACCCCGATAACATATATGCTGAAAACCGTGACTATAATCAGGTTCTGATTGTTATCATCACTTCCAATCGCGGACTTTGTGGAGCGTTCAATTCAAATGCCGTAAAGGAAGCTCTGCTTTTGGCAGAAAGAAAATACAGCAGATTTCTTGCGCCCGAACAGATACGGTTTCTTACCATTGGAAAAAAGGGTTTCGACGCGCTTCGCAGACGACAGTTGTCATTAGATGCACCGCCAATAACAGATATTGTGGAAAATCTAACATACGAAAAAGCAGCTGAAGTAGCGCAATCGTTTATGGACGATTTCACTTCAAAACGCTTTGACTGTATTGATATAGTATACAATGAGTTTGTTAATGCCGCTACGCAAAAAGTGGTATGCAAACAGTTTCTTCCAATGTTGCCTGAAAATGCACAAGGTGAGGACAAGAAAGATAAAAGCGACGAAAAGATGCTACAAACCGATTACATCTATGAACCTACGCGTAAATACATTCTTAATGAATTGATTCCGCAAGATTTGCGCTTGTCTTTCTACGGAGTACTACTTGATTCGATAGCCTCAGAATTTGGAGCACGAATGACGTCAATGCATCAGGCAACAGACAATGCAACAACACTTATTCAGGAGTTGACACTGCAATATAATAAAGCGCGACAAGCCGCTATTACAAACGAAATTTTAGAAATAGTTGGAGGAGCGGAAGCGTTGAAAGGATAATATGTTTTTAAACACTTAATTAATTTTATGTATAGATATATAATAACAGTAATTTTTTGTTTCATTTTTGGAACAGTAGCGGCGCAAGATTATGCGTCCAACGTCAGAACGCTTGTCAGCGACGAGCAACTGATTATATTCTACGATTTGTCTGAAAAGGCAGACATTGAAGTTCATGCCTCGTTTGATGGCGGTGCAACTTTCAGAGGTCCCTTGCGAAACGTCGTAGGAGCGGTAGGAAGAGAAATAGCCGCCGAAAATGATAAAGTCATTGTGTGGAATGTAGTCAGCGAACTTGGAAATGTGGACTATCCAAACGCGGTTATAAAAATTGTGGCAACTATACCACCGCCGCCCGAATTAGTAGAAAGGGAACCCGCCCCGCCGACCCCGCCCACCCCGCAAGGTTACAAACCATTTAGAGTAGATTTGTGTATAGGTGCAACACTACCCTTTGGTGGATTAGTTCTTGTTGAACCCAAATATGCAGTTATTCCACAATTAAGCGTTGGGCTGAAATTTGAGACGGCAATGCTATTACAGGATTTTCTGGGAACCGACAAAAGCGAGGTTAATGTGCAGGTTCTTATGTCATATTTTGCTACGGCTGATTATCATTTTTCGGCGACAAACAAAGTCAGACCTTTTGTTGGCGCCGGCGCCGGTCTTTATCAGATTGGCGCGGCGAAAGGCTCAAGTCTCGGTATAGTGACTAAAGCAGAACAGGTAAACAATTTCGGAGCTATGGGAAGAGTTGGAATTGATGTAAGCCATTTCAGAGTAGCCATTGTGTACAATTATGCCGGAAAAGACGGTTTTAATAACAATGCAAGTTATTTAGGATTGAACATTGGCGCATATTTAGGTGGAGGAAAGAGATAGATTACAGTATTAATAATTAGAAGAAAGGAATGATGAAAAAGATAACAATAATAATAGTTATGTGTATCGCAGCGGTTGCAAGTGCAGTCGCTCAAAACGCTGCGTCGGGAGTACGTGTTCAGGCGCAATCCAATTTGATGATTGTATACTACGATTTGGCAGAAAAATCAGATGTTGAAGCGTATGTTTCATTTGACAACGGCGCTAAATGGCAAGGTCCGATGAGAAACGTTACCGGCTCAACAGGTAGAGGCGTCGAAGCGGGAAAAGACAAAATAATTATTTGGGATTCAATTGAAGAAATTGGTTCGGTCGAAAAAAACGCTTCAGTTAGAGTCATCGCACAAAGAGTGTCGGCAGCTAACAGGTCTCCGGATATAGTTGCATTTCTCGAAAGGGTTTCCCCCGGCATAACCCCTCCTTCCGCCGAAGTAGAAGAAGAACCCGTTGTTGTTGTAGAGCCTCAGCCCGTGGCGCCACCAGTAACACAACCGCCGCCACGTCAAACTGGTAGCGGCAGCTGGGTAGTGATTATAGGTAGCTTTTCGACAAGAACAGCAGCCGAAAACTATGCAAGAACAATGGAAAAAGAAGGAGGTCTTAGCTGCGAAGTAATAGACGCCGGCAGCCAGCGTTTCAGAGTTTCAGCAGGTAGATTTGAAACAATGGGACAGGCAAATCAACTGTCAAATCAACTAAAACCGGCATTTCAAGGGCAGGTCTGGATAACAAATGATAATTGACAAAAGATGTTCACATAGAAATAACACATTTAGTGGTAGATATATAATATTTTAAATTTTTAAAATCAAAAAACAATGAATAAGAAGAAATTTTTTAGTAGTGTAGTAGTATTTGTATTTTTTACGTTTTTAGCAGGCGTTCTTTTTTCAGGATGCATAGATGATTTGTTGGACCGTGTTGTTGACCAGGTTCATAACCCAGATGAATTTGAAACGACAGAGTTGGATATAAATAAAATAATGGCATTACCCTATTCGGAACTTGAACCCGAAGAACAAAAGGTGAAGCTCGAACGCGAAACCATCAATTTTCTCAACGAACTGCAAGCAGTCAGTTCTTTGAAGGCAATTGATGCATTTGAAAACTTCATAGACCTTTTGGAAGATGACGAACCCAAAATTGACGAGCCTAAGAGCGAAAAATCAGGAATTTGGGAAGTGTATAATATCGATGCTTCTTTGGCATATGGAGTGTTTACGTGGAACAATTCGACAAGAAAATGGACAAAATCAGATTCCAAAAGCGAATTGAAATTTGTTTTTCCTGCCGCAAGCAATTCGAGTTCCAACAATGCTTCCGTTACGTTAAGCAGCAATAAATCAAACTCAACCATAATGATTGAGGATAGTTACACTGATACCGAATATAGTGAGGATGACCGTCATTCAAGGGTTAATATTAATCTTCCCGGGTCGATTTCAGGTATTCTTTCTATTGATAACAAGGAGATTGCAAAGGTTGAATTTGTTGCCGATTATGTAAAATACAGTAAGCCAATAATTTATGAAGATATTGAGGACTGGGGAGTTGATGGGGAAGAAAAATGGACCACAACCGTTGAAGGCAGTTATCCGGTAGTAACCAAATTAAGGATTACTACAAACGAAGGGTACGTCCTATGGTATAGCTTAGACGGAAGCGGCAGAGACAGCAAATTAGAAATGCTGTTGTCAAAAGGAGATAAGACCTTGTTAGAAAGCGTTTTTGCATTTGATATGGACTTTAAGTCTCTTATAGATGCAGGCTCCGATGATATAGAAGACCTTCTCGACCTTAGTAAATTAAATGCAAGCGGGTACATGAAATTGATGGATAGTCTTGCAATCGTCTATCAAATTGACGCGGCAAACCTCGCAAGAGAAATAGACAGGATTGAATCTGCCTATAACGAACCTAATTCGAATTCAGAAGATTACTATGAAAAGCTGGGACCCATACAAAAGAAATACATTGATGATATGGTCGCTGCAATCAATCAATACGTGACAGCATCGTTAGTTTCACTTGAAGACGGTTTTATCATAGCAGAATTAGTCACAAGGTCAGAATTCGAACCCTATGAAAACAGTGACTATTGGAGCGGAAATTATTGGGAATGCTGCTGGAAATGGGATGATGTTTTACAGGAATATATAGAAGTAGAACCTACTTTCAAATATAACCGATATGAACCTGTAGTTTATCTGCGCTTCAATGATAATACACTCGTTGAAGCGGAAACATATTTTGGTTCGGGTTTCGATGGTCTTGAAAAAAAGTGGGAAGACTTTGTCGATGCCTTTGACAGATAATGGTTCGAAACATATTAAAAGTACATTCATTGCAAATTGGCTTGATTTTCATATCGTAGAACCTCATTTTTCCTGCTCAATATACAAAACAAACCTCAGTAGCAGAGATATTGGCGATTAAAATCGACCTCATTACTTCATTATAATAAGAATTGTTGCAATTTTTCAAAGATAGGAGGTCGAGAGTCGAGCAATGACGGCACTTTATTAACCGATGGTTTTATTCATCGGTTAATAAAGCGATACGCCGTCCAGTGTTACGGCAGTATGTCCGACAGCTGCAGGTCGGAGCGCGCGGTATTTAGGGCAGGTATAATTAATCTGAATTTACCACCCCGTCCTTCGGACA
>Ga0099364_10010153_pt1 | contig 12979 bp, 10 predicted proteins | sample TergutTh196P3_FD_73070 | JGI IMG/M metagenome (GOLD analysis project Ga0099364, IMG submission 73070) | Microcerotermes parvus P3 segment gut microbial communities from Pointe-Noire, Republic of the Congo - Th196 P3 | ecosystem: Host-associated > Arthropoda: Insects > Digestive system > Gut ...
AAACAGCAAGGGCAATTGTCAAAGCGAAAGCAGATTACATATTGAGCGTAAAAGGGGGTTCGTAAAATCGCCCTTAACAGCGTCAGAGATTACAAAGAGAAAACCAACTCAAAACGTCCGCCCCCTTCCTCCTTAGGTTGGAAGGGGGCGGGATCATTAGTATGTTACGTATTAGTAGCTATTTCCCCTTTATTTCACCGTAACCCTAAACACCTTAGAGGCCCTGTTCTTCTTCGTTTTCCCTACAGTGTGGGTGACCCGGCAGCGGTAAAATTTTCTGCCTTTTTTCTTTGTGGAAGGCTTGTAGCTTTTCTTCTTTGCCGCCTTGCCCTTGATATTTTTAAAGCCGCTTTTTTGCTTCTTGCTTGCCTGCCACTGATATGTAAGCTTGCCGCCCTTGCCCATGTTTTTGGCCTTGATTTTCAGCGTCAGCTTTTTCTTTCTTTTTACGCTGATTTTTCTCTTTTTAGGGCTGGTGACCTTGGGCTTAGCCGCCTTTGCCGCCGCGGCTGGCTTCTTGGTTGGCGCGGGTGTGGGTGCGGATGTTGGCTGAGTTGTTGGGGAAACAGCGTGGTGTGGCGTTGGTGACGGCGGTGCGGGTGACGATGACAGCGGTATATATTCATAAGGACGATTATTGTCCCTGCACCAATCAGCAACATACTCACTGGTTGTCACGATTTTGTAGTTTGGTGCGGTTTCTATTGTTGGAAAAGCATCACCGCCTATTGAGATTACATTTTCAGAAACCATGATATCTCCGGTTAGGGGACAACCTCTAAATGCAGAAGCTCCTATTTCAGTTACACTATTCGGTATCGTGATGCTTGTCAATTTAGTGCAATCATAAAATGCTTGAGAACCTACACTCTTTACATTTTCAGGGATTGTTACATTGGTAAGTCCAACGTTATAAAATGCTTGCGTTCCAATTGTTTCTAATGTGCTATTGCTTTGAAATGTTATCGAGGATAAGCTTGTGCAGTTGTAAAATGCTTGGGAACCTATACTTTTTACATTCCTAGGTACATTAAAAGCCGGCAATTTCGTCGCACCAAGAAACGTTTCATCAGGAATGCTGGTCATATTAGCAGAATATTCTACCTCAGTTAATTCAACACAACTATGAAACACTCGTGTCCCCATGTTGATTACCGTATCCGGTAATTTTGCAGCTTTTAAATTCAGGGCATTTCGGAATGCTTGAGAACCTATACTAGTATAACTCCCTCCGCTTATGGATGTTATGGGACAAATCCCAACACTACCTGCCCCTTGCATAGTATTTTGTATGGTGTTATTAAAAGCCCCTTCACCGATTGCGGTAGTCGTCTTATACCGAGTCTCTAAATCCAATGCAGCCCAATCAGAAAAACTCATTCTGTTGGTATATCCCACAATAACAGTGCCGTCTGTTATAATGCCGTCATCATTTTTGACCTGTTCCGCTTTTACATAATCAGGCGATATAATCGCCAGCATTGCCGCAGAGATTACTATGCAAAAAAACCTTTGGAATTTTTTCATTGTTTGATTCACTCCCCATTGACTAAAAACAAAAAGCCTGCCCCTGGATACAATAAGTCTTAATTATTTTACCATGAGTCTATTTGCAATGTCAAGTTTTTCAAACAAATATTCACAATTTGTCGGCCCCCGGTGTGCCGGCAAAAACAAGCCTCACATCGGCAGGGGCATTAACCAAAACGCCCGCTGACATACTCCTGAGTTTTCGGATTGACCGGATTGCCAAATATTTTTTCGGTATCACCGAACTCCAGCATATCACCCAGCAGGAAAAATGCCGTTTTGTTTGATACTCTTGCCGCCTGCTGCATATTATGCGTGACCATAATCACAGTGTATGTCTTTTTCAAATCCTGAATCAGATCCTCAATTTTGAAGGTTGAAATTGGATCAAGGGCACTGGTTGCCTCATCCAAGAGCAAAATTTCCGGCTCCAATGCCACGGCACGAGCAATGCACAGCCGTTGCTGCTGACCGCCGGACAGGCTCAGTGCCGACTTTTTTAACCTATCCTTGACTTCCTCCCAAAGGGCTGCCTTCCTCAGGCTCTTTTCCACAATTTCATCAAGAACAGCCCTCTTTTTAACCTTGTGATAGCGAGGGGCGTAGGCTACATTGTCATAGATGCTCATGGGGAAGGGATTAGGCTTTTGAAACACCATGCCAATATTTTTTCGGATTCTCATAGGATCAATATCCGGCGCATAAATATTAACGCCGTCAAAGATGACCTCGCCGTCAATTCTGACATCCTTGATGATATCGTTCATCCGGTTCAGAACACGAAGAAAGGTCGATTTTCCGCATCCGCTCGGGCCGATCAGAGCCGTAATTTCGTTTTTCATGAAGGAAAGGCTGACATTGATTAGTGCGTGGTTGTCCCCATAATGCAAATTTAGGTTTTTGGTTTCTATGATAGTCATGTTTTTTTACCCCCTCTTGATTCCCTTTCCAACAATGTAGGTTAAAAAATTCAGAAGCAATACCACCAGCATGAGAATGGCTGCGATGGCAAAGGGTGTCGCATCGGTCATTCCGGGCGGACGCTCAGTAAAGCATTGGTAAATCTGAACCGCGAGGGTGGCACCGGAGTTTTTGTAATGGGTTGCAATATCACCGGGCAGCTGATAGGCTGTACCGCTGGTACAAAGCAATGCCGCACTCTCACCGACCATGCGCCCAACACTTAGTATAATGGCCGCAATGATTCCGGGCATAGCACAGGGCAGTAAAATGGTTCGGATGGTGTAGAGCTTATTGACACCCATGCTCAATGCAGCCTCACGGTAAGTCGGATCAACTGATTTCAGGCTTTCCTCTGTAGTCCTGACCACAATCGGCAACACAATCAGTGCCAGTGTAAATGCCCCTGCCAGGATAGAATAGCCCATATTGAAGAACAGTACAAAGAACAATGCCCCAAACAAGCCGTATACAATGGATGGTATCCCCGATAAAATTTCAATGGTAAACCGGATTAAGCTCAAAATTTTCCCCTGCTTGCTGTATTCTGAAAGATATATGGCTCCGCCAATGCCAATCGGAAGTATAATCAGCAATGCCAGCACGGTAATGTACACGGTGTTGATAATCATGGGAGCAATACCATAGGTTTGATCCAGGAAAGACGGTTCTGTAGACAAAAACGCCCAGTTGATGGCAGGCAACCCTTGGAAAAATATGTACCCGATGATGCCAAACAGAATCAACAGGGCAATCCCGGCTGCCAGACACGCCAATGTGCGTATGATAACGGTATCCATATGCACCGTTCTCTTGTATGGGCTGTCGTTATTCATATTTCGCACCTGCCTTTTTGATAAAGTATTTGAACCCGCTGTTGATGAGCAGGATAAACACAAACAGCACCAACCCAACGGAAAACAAAACATCTCTGTGTAATCCGGTGGCGTATCCCATTTCGGCGACAATACCGGTGGTCAAAAAACGAACCGGCTCCAGCAATCCTGGGAACTGCACCGTGTTGCCCGCCACTAAAATAATCGCCATAGCCTCGCCTATGGCACGCCCGACCCCTAGCATAACACCGGTCATAATGCCGCTCCTGGCCGCCGGAATCAAAACCCGGAAAACCGAAGATTCCTTTGTCACTCCCAGCGCCAAGGAAGCCTCCATATAGGTTGACGGCACGGCGTTTAGACTGGTGGTGGTTACGCTGACAATGGTGGGCAGCACCATAACCGAAAGCACCACAATGGCCGACAAGAAGGTGAATCCCGATGGTCTGTCAAATATCAGTTTCACGGCGGGAACAATAACAAAAACACCTACCACGCCATAAATCACTGAGGGTATACCTGCCAGCAAATCGACCGCAGCCGATACAAACCCTGAGATGCCTGACGGCAGGACCTTGGATATACAAACAGCAGCCAATATCCCTAAGGGAACGCCAACGGCAATGGCTCCGACCATACCGCCCAGCGAAGTTAAAATCAAATACGCAATGCCAAATTGGGGGTCATCGCCGGTAGGCGACCATTTTGTTCCGAAAATAAAGCTGAAGAGTCCAATCTTATGAATAGTAGGAATACCTTTGACGGCTAGGAACAATGTGATAAACAGCACGGCCATCACAGCCAGAATGGCACAGGTTCCCAATATAAATTTAGCTAGTTTTTCCGATTCATTGTTGGAAGGCAGAGTCTTTCGCAACAGCAGACACCCTGCCGCCATGAAAACCGGAATGACACAAAGGGCAAAAAATGCCGGCTGCATATGGTGAGCAAGTCCGATGATATCATCACTCAGCCCACAGTAATAGGCGATGTTTTCTATGTTTTGATTGATGGCGTTTACAGCATTTGCCGCCGTGATGCCGCTCATAGCAAAGGAAACCGGGGTCAAAAGCAACAGAATCAGCCCTTGGGGTGCGTTAGGCTTAACATATACAGCCATGGCAGCTATGATGACAAAAAACATCGGCAGATACGCAAACAAAAACGAGAAATTCAGATTAGAAGCCACAGACAGCAACGCGAGGGTTGCCTTGTCCAGCTCGTCCTCAGAATCCGGCTCAATACCCTCCGGGGATAATTCGGTTAGACCATATTCCTCCTTGAACCCATCGATCAGCTGACCTGCACTCCATATTGTGAACCGTCTTTCATCCCAATGCTCTGGACGATGCTCTTCCCCACCTTCATCTTCGTACATTTCCTCCCCATAGGACTCTTGCTCAATGGATTCATCTCGTATGATAGAAATTTTAACCACAGGAAGCAGCATGAAAATGCAGAAAACGACACAAATGGCGATGATGATTTCACGTTTTTTCTGATTCAGAAACTCCATTCTCATCCCTCGTTTATCCTCAAATAGTAACGGCTCATCTCCACCCTGTTATTCCCCCTATTTGGAGGGAAACAATGCCTATTGCAGTTGATTGTTATTATCTCCCGCCTTTGCGGCGGGAGATAATAACAAATGCGGAGAGGGAGGAGAACGCGGGGGGCTGGGTTGTTATTTGACCTTTGCCAGTTCGGCGTTTCTCTGTGCTCCGGTAAGAGGTACAAAGTTGGATTTTGAGATAATTTGCTGCCCTTGGTCGCTAAGGGAAAACTTCAAAAATTCCTTTTCAGCTGCACTGAGTTTTCTTGTTTTCAGCCTAAGCAGCAGGAATGGGCGGGATAGCCTGTATGATCCGTTCGCCACGGCACCCTCTGATGGCTTGACAGCGGCTCCGCTGCTGTTACCGATTGATAAGGTTGACATATTGCCTACAGAGCCTAGTGACATATAGCCTATGCCGTTAGTTGTTCTGCTAATCATGGATTTCATTTGGTCTGTGGTGTTGGCAATTGTTATTCCGCCAACTCTGTTGTTGCCTATTCCCAGAACACTTTGGAAGCAGTCACGGGTTCCTGAACCGTTTTCCCGGTCGATGGGATTTAATTTGTCGAGAGCGGCTTTGCGTCCGCTGGCGGGGGCGGGGCTTCCGCGATACACATAGGCCAACTCACTCAGAGAAATGTATCCACTCAGACTGGAGGCAACACTTGCGTTGTTGACAACAACGGCCACACCGTCCCAGGCTATTTGATACGCATTGAGCCTGCCCTTATTATCACTTGAGCTGGCATAGTCGGCACTTCTCATCCCAAAGCTGACGGTACCCTTGTTGGCATCAGCCAAGCCGGCACCTGATCCGGTAACGTTGTTGATGGAGATGGTGACCTTCTTTGACCTCTTCTTAAAATCCTCGGTCAAAGCCGCAATGGCCGGGTAAACTGAGGTGGAGCCAGAGAAGCTGACCTTGCCCGTGAGGTTGGCTTGATTTTTGTAGCTTTTGCCCTTTGGAGGGGTACGCTTGGGCGGGGCGGGCTTGGCTTTAACGGTGACGATGCAGGTCGCTTTTTTCTTGTTTCCGCCAACGGTAAGCGTGATGGCAGTCCGACCGGCTTTTTTAGCCGTTACTTTGCCTTTTTTGGAGACACTGGCTACACTCTTGTTGCTGCTCTTCCAGGTTCTCTTGGAATTCTTCTTGGCCTTTTTTGGTTTGATGGTGGCCTTCAGGGTGGTTTTTTGCCCAACGGTAAGGGTAACATTTTTGGGGGCAATGGTGACGGTTTTGGCATTCGGATTGGCCTTAGCCTCAACAACAGGGGCGAAGTTTCCAGCCAACCCCAATGTCATCACCAGAACCATGCAGAGAGTCAGTGCGTTTTTCAAGATTTGTTTCATTTCTTTTTACCTCCAGTTTTTTTAGTGGTTTTCTTTACTTTTTTTACGGTATACTTGCTTTTTGCCACCTTGCTGGCTGTTCGACCCTTTCTTATGGCCATAACTCTGACCGTGGTGGTCTTTTTAATTTTAAGTTTTTTGCTTTTGCCTGGCTTGATTCTGTTTGACTTTGTAGTGGGTTTTTTGCCGTTTGATGTGTAATACAGAGTTGTTTCCTTGGGTGCTGTCAATTTGATCTTTGCGTTCTTCTTGACTGTCTTGGACTTTGGTATGACCTTTTTTCCGGGTGTGGCCGTTCTTTTCAGTTGTGTAACTGTTATTGCCGGTTCCTTGACACCTGTGACCTCTAGGTTCGACCGTCCGCCCAAGTCAAGGGTAATGGCGGAGATGCCGTTTTTAACCCAAATGTCATCTTTGTCAACTCGTGTTGTATCACCGCGCTGAAGATTGAAGCTAAACTCTCTTTCGATGTTTTGCGGACCGATTACAACCGAGCTGTCAACCAGTGCCAGAGTGTTCATGTCCATTTCGACATTCGACAAACGATAGCGACCGTTGGCATCGGTTCTTGTGCGCTGCAAACCGCCATTGAGCATGATTCTCTGATTTCTTATCGGGTCACCATCCTCATCCCGGATTGTGCCGCTGATGGCAACTCCATCCTGGGCTTGACCGTTAACAAAAATCGGGTTGGAGTAGAACCAGAGGTCTGCATAGGCTTTGGCAATAGTGTTTGTAGGAAGAACGCCGCTGTCTATCGTTGGGTTGCCGCTGGCATCGCAGTTAGCTGATCCCACGCTGTTGTTGGTCCCGCGCAGACGATAGTACATATCCTTGCTGGTTGCAGGTAAATCGAAGCTCACCGTTGTCCAGCCGTTTGCGGTTTTGAACTCTGAGCGGTTGAAGCGTTTGATAACCCTAGTGGTTGAAACGCTGTCCTTTTGATACGCATCGCTCAAATACTCCTTGGGATTGGTGAAGTCAACAATTCCTGACTGCTTGAATTTTTGGGGGATACCGGTCACCTCTCCCGCAATCAGGTCGATGTGGTCTACCACAGGTTTTTGGCCGTTGTTGTTTCGATCAGGGCTTTTGAAGCTTACGGTAACCGTTGTCTTCTTGCCCTTGATGGGGGTTATGGTTTCACCCATGGTAGCAGTGGTGCTGTTGTTGGAAACGGTGTAATCAAGTGCGTTAATGAGGTCACCCAATGCTGTGTATGAATTGCCCGAACGCAGGCTGTCCAGAATGCCCTGATAATCTTTTTGCTCGGCATAGGAATGCAGCTTGGTGTATTCGCCAGGCCAAAAGTCGGGTTCCATGCCGTTTATGCCGTCACTAGCATACTTGTCTGTCTGTGTTTTGTCGTGGTGAAAATCAGAGTTTCCGAATGCCCAGAATCTGCGCCCTTCGCTTAGCAAAGCATCCCATGTGCCGCCCACTTTGGCCAGCATATAGTCAGCTCCCCCATATGTTCTCAGCTTAGGCAGATTGTCATTGCCGGATTTGATCATAGCAGTGCGTTCTGCGGTACTGTATTCCGGTGCACCGCCTCTTGCAATGTAGGCATCCACGGCTTTTTCCACCGTATTGTTGGTGTCCGATACATAGGAGGTTATTTGGGTTAGGGCATCGGTCTTAGCATCCGTTATATACAGTCTGCCCAGCCCGCCGCGGAAAGCCGAGGCTTGATGTCCTGGAAGAAACTCGGCACCAAAGCAAACATCAGGAGCCGCATCATTGAATTCCCTAAGGTCAGCCGTTGTATAACCCATTGCCCGCGTTGGATGATTGGGAAGGAAGTAGCTAGTATCTGGAAAGTTTTCCTGAAGATACTCCGCTCCCATTATGGCAGATAGGTGATTGTTGGTCGTCAGGTTGTTGCCTGCCAGGTTGGCGTTGATGTTGGTCTGGTTGGCCTCTTTCCGCGCTGTCTCTTCCCCCGGATCACCTAAAACGGTGCCAAATGTGTTTTGGGCGGCATTAGTTTTCCATGTACCGTCTTTGTCGAGATAAGCCTCGAATCTGCCGTTGGTTCCCCGCCCTTCTGCATATACAATGGTGGTGGCCTTGTCGTCGATGCTTACGCTTCTGGTGGTGATTTCACCCGGATAGTACCCGGCATCGAACACTTCGCGGCTGTTGTCAAAACGATAGTTGAACTGTGCCAGCATATTTTTGACCACATCGGTGTGGCCAACCATGCCTACAGCAGCGTGCTCGTGCGTGGGAACATTCCACTCGAAGCCGGAGATTTGCATCATTCCGCCACTACGGTTTTTGTTGATTTCGTCTTCGCCGATACCGGCGATGCTTCCCCACCTGGGCATAGTGTGGTCAACTGTTTTGCCTCTGTCTTGCCTTGATGACATAGCGATGGCGGATGCGTTGCCGGTTTCAGAGTCAGCTCCCCAAGGAAGTCCGTTTTGGTCAAGTGTGCCAACGGAGCCTCCGCCGTGGTCAGCAGCACTGTACCAGTCAAGCCCAAACTGCTTGGCTTTGGCGGCGACCTGGGATGCAGTATAGCTTGCATCGGAGAGGAGGGTGTGCGTGTGGAAGTCCCCTTTGAGCCATACGCCACTGCCGCTTGTGGTTGAGACTGCTTTGGCGGGGACCATCAGCAACCCCAAGGTCAGCACTGTGACCGATGCGAGGGAAATGATTCTTTGCGCTAGGTTCTTTCTCATTGTCTTCACTCCTTCTTTTTACATTTTTTTGAGTACGGATACAGTCTACCATCCGGTTGTAAAATCCAAATACAGATGCGGGTAAATTTTTTGTAATATTATATTGAAGGATTTAACACTAAAACTGAAATCAGGTGAACCAGACACAGTCGTGAATTAAGGCAACTTGACATAGCAAGGAAGCTGCCGTATAATGAGCATAAAATAGGCTGGCCATTCTCCCAAAAGGAGCGAATATATGATAAAACCTACTTTAACAAAGGCGGCGGCTTTACTGTTTACGCTCCATCTCGTTGTCGGTCTTTTTTTGGTCAAGGATTATGGCGTTGGTGCCGATGACAATGTAGAGCGTATAACCAGTATAGCTAATTATGTCCATGTTATGGGCAGTGTAATGCGTTCCTCTGAAAATGAGGGGATTAGAAAAACAGCGGAAGCCGCTGAACCCCTCATGGCCTGGAAGGACCGTTATTACGGCACGGCTTTGCAGTGCATTACCGTAGCTATAGAACATATAAACGGCTTTGAAATGGATATGCGGGATGTGTACCTTATGCGTCACACCTTTGTCTTCCTGAACTTTTTCCTGTCGGGGATTTTCTTTTACCTGATTTTGCGGCGGCGGTACGGCAACACTGTAATCCCTCTGCTGGGGGCTTTATTTTACATACTCTATCCTCGTTTTTTCGGTGAATCGTTCTATAATATTAAGGACATTCTGTTTTTTTCATGGTGTATAATTGCCGGGTATTTTATCCTGCGTTGGCTGGAGGATGAACACTTGAGGTTTATTTTTCCTGCCGCATTCGCTCTGGCCATAGCCGCAAACACCAGGGTTTTGGGGTTTTGCTTGCTTTTGTTAGCCTGTGCTTTTGTGATAATACGAGGTTTTTCTCAAAAGAAAATTCTGGTATCTGCATGGAGTTTACTAGTATTCACGGCATTGACCTTCGTTTTCTATGTAGCGATAACACCGTTTTTGTGGGAAGCCCCATTTGCAAACACCATAGAAACCTTCAGACATTTTGCAGATTTTGAACCGTGGGATATGCGTCATCTTTACCTTGGTGAGTGGATTGACCGCCACATACCATGGCACTATCTCCCGGTGTGGATGGGCGTAACTATACCTTTGCTGTATATAGTCATGTTCTTTGGGGGCTTTGCGGCAATTATCCGGGCGGTAATTAAATACCGCAAAACCAAAAGCCGGCTTGCGCTCCGGCGGCTGTTATATGACCTGTTTTCCATGACATTGTTTTTGGGGATTTTATTTGGATATATTATCTTAGGCATTACCATGTACGAGGGCTGGCGGCACGCTTACGCAATTTTCTTCCCATTTTTATATATTGCTGTTCGCGGGCTACACATATCGTTTGAATTTTTTAAAGGCAGGCAAAGGCTGCTCAGGGCAGGGTTCTCATGTATTGTTGCGGCTAATCTGGGATATTTGCTCATCTGGAATGTGATAAATCACCCTTATCAGTATGTTTTTTTCAATGCTGCCGGCCGTACTGTTGCCCAAGATAATTTTGCGCTTGACTACTGGCATATCTCTTACTTCGATTTAATCCGCTGGGCCTTTGAAAATGACGACAGAGAAAAAATATCATTTTTTATCCTTGACAATATGCGCCGCTCAGTATTATCTGCGGAGGAGCAAGCAAGAGCAATTCCCGTTGCACTCGAAACAGATAATATAAATTTTCTCCCAATTTTAGGGCGAGAGGATTACTACATTATGTTTATAAACTCATATAACAACTCATTTGATATTCCGTATGTACGTAGCGAGGGCTTAGAGGAGGCACATTCCATTTCTGTTGACGGCATAAAAATCGCCGTTCTTTACAAGAGGGCAGAGCCTGATGCTGAATTTGACAGCCAATCGTGGGATAATATAATAAGTGCCTACAGCAGCACAGGGGACGCTTTTGACCCTTCTGTTTTGCATGACGGCAATTACAATACCCTCTGGACTACCGGCGAGGCGCAAAAGCCAGGTGATTTTCTTCTGTTTATGTTTAACGATCCGGTGGATTACAATTATGTCCTTATGGATTTGCCGACCGGCTCCAATGATGCCCCTGGGGATCTATATATTTCAGTATCTATGGATGGGCAAAAATGGACTGAAGCCCCAATCTCCGTTAAGTCGGAGAATTCCTATCGTTTTGAGCCGGAAAAGTACCGTTTTATAAGGCTGGCTAACATAGCCGATAGTTCCAAAACCCCTTGGAGTGTGGCGGAATTGACGTTTGGCCGGGCTAAATAGGAGGCTTCTTATGAGAGTACTTGGCATTGATCCCGGGTTAGCTATTATAGGGTTTGCCGTTGCCGACAATTCAGGAGGGAAGCCGGTACACCTGCGGCACGGCGTTATCCGCACCCCTGCCGGGGAACCGCTTGAACAGCGCCTTATGACTATCCATGATGACCTATCCGAACTGATTGAAACATTCAGGCCACAGGAAGCGGCTATCGAACGGCTGTATTTTAACAAAAACGTAACCACAGGCATACCGGTGGCTCACGCCCGAGGCATCATTCTGTTCACCCTGGCGAAATCGGGTATTCCCATTTCCGAGTATTCCCCGCAGGATGTTAAAATGGCAGTCACCGGATATGGAAATGCCGAAAAAATGCAGATTATAGAGATGACTAAGCAGCTTTTATCCCTCAAAGCCAGACCCAAGCCCGATGATGCCGCCGATGCTCTGGCATTAGCGGTCTGCCATATACATACCTCCGGGTCTCTGCTGTACGGAGGGAAAATAAATGGGTAGCTTTATTGTTGAATGTCTTGCCTATGGGTTTTTGGCTTTGTGTTCTCCCATTTTGAAATTAACAGACAAAATCCGAAACAAAATATTAAGAGTAACAGCATTTACTGCCTTGCTTATTCTTTGCTGCCTTATCTCAGTTGTGCTTGGCGCAGCATTGGTGGTTGGTCTGATTGTATTGTATTTAGTGATATTTGAAAAATAAACGGAGGGATTTACCATGATTTACGCCATACAAGGCATACTTGAACACACCGAGCCATATTTAGCGGTGGTGAACACCGGCGGGGTATCTTACGCCTGCCATACCTCGCTTACAACCCTGTCTGCCTTGAAAAAGGGTCAGAAGGTAAGGCTTATGACCCATATGCACATAAGAGAGGGTATTTGCGATCTGTATGGGTTTGCCGGAAAAGAGGAGCTTTCGGCGTTTTGTATGCTTATCGGCATATCGGGGGTAGGGCCTAAGGCGGCGATTGCCATTTTGTCCTCCTCAAGTCCTGAGAGATTAGCTCTCGCCGTTATCAGCGGGGATGAAAAGGCTCTTACTGTTGCCCCGGGCATCGGTAAAAAAATAGCCCAGAGGATTATTTTAGAGCTTAAAGACAAATTGTCAAAGGAGCAGGCTCAATCGTCCTCCTCTTCACAAATCCTCCCGGTAATACCCGGAGGGCAGGGTAAGCTTGCCGAGGCACAAGCCGCACTCGGTGTTTTGGGCTACACTCCGATTGAGGCGGCGACCGTCCTTAAAGGCTTGGATACCGAGGCTTTGAGCGTTGAGGAAATTGTTCACCACTGCCTTAGGGCGTTTGGCTCTAAGGGTTAAAATATTGCAAAGCCGCGCCTTTTACCGACACGGCTTGGTGGTGGTTGATTACTTTGTCTTTGCCTATCCAGCTTAATGTGAGCATGGGGGATGAGCCTTCTCTTGCAACAACATTGCCCCATTATAGTATGCGCGGGCGATTTTTGCAATCGCTCATACCTCTTTATAACGGAAATCTAATTTTTAGTTATTACCAGCCGTTAAAATCTCCAGAATAAACTTTTTCCCCAACAGACATCTAACATGATTTTGGATAGCGGACGTTTTGAGTTGGTTTTCTCTTTGTAATCTCTGACGCTGTTAAGGGCGATTTTACGAACCCCCTTTTACGCTCAATATGTAATCTGCTTTCGCTTTGACAATTGCCCTTGCTGTTTCTTTTTGGCAATACAGGGCATCCGCTACGACAATACAGCCTTCAATCTGCAATAACTCTATCAGGTTACGTA
>Ga0099364_10010154_pt1 | contig 12979 bp, 13 predicted proteins | sample TergutTh196P3_FD_73070 | JGI IMG/M metagenome (GOLD analysis project Ga0099364, IMG submission 73070) | Microcerotermes parvus P3 segment gut microbial communities from Pointe-Noire, Republic of the Congo - Th196 P3 | ecosystem: Host-associated > Arthropoda: Insects > Digestive system > Gut ...
GGGCGACGGGGGGGAGTGAGGGAGGGGGGGGGGGTAACTCTCTCTATTATAACAACATACATGAAAATAACGAGAAATATTCTCATTGCGAAATTGCTGAAATGCAACAAAATAATAAACTATTCTCAACTAAAAATTCTAATATAAATGATGAAATGAATACAAAAATAATTAATTTACCTTTTACTGATGAAATAATAACAGACATCAAAGCTGGTGATAAGCTATTATTAAACGGCTTAGTTCGTACAGCAAGGGATGCTGTACATAAAATCATATGCAATCCAACTCATAGAGATTCAAAAATTGAACTAATAAAAAATTCAACTATTTATTATACAGGACCAACTCCATCTAAATCAGGTTTTCCTATAGGTTCTTGCGGTCCAACTACTTCAAACAGAATGGATATGTATACAGAATTTATGTTAGAACTTGGTTTAAAATGTATGATAGGTAAAGGCATAAGAAATGAGATAGTCAAAGATCTGTTAGTAAAATATAAAAGCATATATTTGTTAGCGATAGGTGGGGCTGGAGCATTATATGGAAATTGTGTAATAAGTAGTAGAGTTATCGCTTTTGAAGAGCTAGGTCCAGAAGCAATGTTTGAGCTTGAGGTTAAAAATTTTCCCTGTTATGTAGGTATAGATCATCAAGGGAATGATATTTTTTACAAAAAACAAGGAGTTAATGAATGAAAATTATTTACAGTCAATCGTACAATGCTTATTTCAATATTGCTAGTGAGGAATATTTTTTAAATAATTTTGATGACGATATATTTTATCTTTATCAAAACTCACCCTCAATAATAGTCGGCAGAAAACAAAATACGATTGCGGAAATCAATCATGAGTATGTCAAGAAAAACCAGATACCTGTAGTTAGAAGACTTTCAGGTGGTGGAGCGGTATTTCACGACATAGGAAACCTTAATTTCTGTTTTATCATCAGAAATCAAAAGAAACAAGAATCAGGCTTTCAAAAATATACGAAACCTATTCTTGATGTCTTACAAACACTAGGAGTTAATGCTGTATTAGAAGGTAGAAATGACCTTACTATAGACGGCAAGAAATTTTCAGGTAATGCTAAATATGTGAAAGAAAACGATCTTTTACAACATGGTACTATATTATATATGTCTAAACTTGATGATGTTGCTCAGGCACTTAATGCTAACCCTGAAAAGTTTAATGACAAAGCGGTTAAATCTATTAAAAGTAGAATAACTAACGTTTCCAATCACATGGCACAATTTATTGGAATATCAGAATTTGCAAGCATTATTATAAAACACGTAGCTGATATGTATGATGATGCAAAGTATTACGAGTTAATTGATGGCGATATAATTGCTATACATAAACTTGTAGATGAAAAGTATGCAAACTGGAACTGGAATTATGGAAAAATATTCAACTACGACTTCACTAAAACAATACAAACTAAGGGTGGAAGTTTGCAAGTTTCTATTGCAGCTAAAAACAACATTATAGAAAAGGTTATCTTCTACGGTGATTTTTTCACGATTAAAGATATAGATACCTATGAACAATTATTCGTTAAATGCCCACATGATTATGACGCAATAAAAAATTTGTTGCAGAATCATCCCGCAAATGAATATTTTGAGAATATAGATAACGATGATATTTTGAAAGCGTTTTTTTAAATATAAATCCATACCATCCCGAAGGGATTGATCGCTATGTAGAAATGTATGCCCACACCACAAACCTGCATCCCGTAGGGATCGATCCCTTCGGGATGGTAAGGTGGGGTGGGGGCATCGTTTTCTACATAGCGATCGATCCCCTTCGGGATGGTAAGGTATGATTTAATATATACCATATCCTGTATGGAACGCATTTATTCGTTCCCTACCTTACCATCCCGAAGGGATTGATGGGGGGGCATCGTTTTCTACATAGCGATCGATCCCTTCGGGATGGTAAGGTATGATTTAATATATACCATATCCTGTACGGAACGAATAAATGCGTTCCCTACAGGATATGGTGATAGGAACGAAAAATATTCAAAAAAAAACCTTGACATAAAAACAGAAAAAAAAATAATGGTACAAAACCACAACATATTGGTGCAAGAGTAAAAGGGAATCTCGTGCAAATCGAGAACGGTCTCCGCCACTGTAAACGGAAAAACGGCATTTTAGTCACTGTTCACTCATGAATGGGAAGGCTAAAATAGAAAAGCCCCGTTAGTCAGGAAACCTGCCAATGTGTTCCGAAAAAACACCTACGGAGTAGGGGTGTAAGGGCAAAACTGTCTTTATTTTTCTCGGGATACAAACTCTTGTCTGGAGAACAAATGAAGATACATTTCCATAAGTCATTTTTACTCTTTATCTTATTATTAATAATTATTTCTAGTTTATATTTATTTCACGATTTTAAAACTTCTAGCATTTTAATCCATCTTCGTTTACCACGTTTCATGCTAACCGTATTATGCGGCATGACTTTAGCTAGTGTAGGGTCGGTGTATCAAATTATGCTAAACAATCCACTTGCCGAGCCGTATATTCTAGGCGTATCATCAGGTGCCGCACTTGGTAGTATAATAGCAGGACTTCTTGGTTTTGTTTTATTCATGCCATTATTTGGATTTATAGGTTCTCTTGGTGCAATGTTATTGGTGATGCTTTTATCTAATATAAGGAATAGAGCAGCTTCAAATCAGATGTTATTTTCAGGAATAATAATCGGGATGTTTATATCATCAATAATATCATTGTTAATGTATATATTTTTAAAAGATACCGCATTGATTTTGCAAGTTCTTATGGGAAATACGGGTAATATCTTTGATGTTCGAGAATGGGTTTATTTTTTGGTGGCTTTTTGTCTTTCAATTTGTATGTTATTTTATTTGTTTATGTTATCCAATCAATTGAATATATTGAGCAGTGGTGATGAAGTAGCATTAAGCTTAGGCGTAAATGTACAAAAATTACGTAGAACAATTTTTATCATAACATCATTATTAATAGGATTTTGCGTTTCATATGCAGGTATAATTGGATTTGTAGGTTTAATTGTGCCGCAAATGGTGCGAATGATAGTAGGCGCAGATCAGAAGAAGGTTTTTATCTTCTCAATTGTAGCTGGTGCCGTATTTCTTCTAATATGTGACTTTTTAGCGATGCATATTGCTATGATAGAATTACCAGTGGGTGTAATAACCTCATTTTTGGGCTGTCCATTGTTTGTGTATATTTTGTTGTTGAAAAAATAAAAAACCCTCCTTTTGAGAAAAGAGGGTTAATGTTGTTCTAAATACATGATATAGTCGTGAACTGAATTATGTCTCAATAACCAGTTGTTTAATCTCCTCGAATTTGCTTAAATGTTCTTTAATTTCTGAAACAACAGAACATTTATATTCGTCTTTCTCAGAGATATTTAGAAAGATAGTTGCAACACCATCTTTAAAAGAGACAGATTTAACCATTTGAAGTGTAACGATATCTTCTGCTGCTCCGGTATAAATAATGCTTCTTAATTCACTAAATAAGACTTTATCATTTAAGGGTTCAGAATCTTTTAATCCGTTCTCAATCTGATATTTTTTGATAGCACTTTTAAGTGCATCAACCGCAAGTACAGAGCAATGAATTTTCACATTTGGCAATCCATCAAGGGATTCTACGATAGTTTTCCATGTGATGTTATTGGCTTCCTCAAGCGTTTTTCCTTTAACTATTTCAGATGTAACAGAGGAAGTTGCAATATTTGAAGCACATCCATAAGATAAAAATCTTATGTCTTCAATAATTAAGCTATCTTTGTTTACTTTAAGGAAGTAAGTAACTTGATCGCCACAAGCAGCACTACCTTCTGTTGCGGTAACATCGGCGTTGTCTAATTTTCCGATGTTTCTTGGGTTCATAAAATGGTCTAATACTTTTTCGCTGTATTCCATTGGGTCTCCTATTATTTATTTATATTACAAAGAACTCATTTGTCTTAGTTTATTAACTGTTTCTGTAAATTTTTCAATGACATATTCAATTTCTGCAATCGTTGTCATTCTGCTTAAAGTAAATTTCATAGAGCCATGCGACTGTACGAAGTTCTTTCCAACAGCCATCATGATGTAATTTGGCTTCAACCCTTGTGAGGAACACGCACTACCTGTAGCAACAGTTATGCCTTGCATATCTAACATTAGCATCATAGCTTCACCTTCAACGTTTTCAATAGATATGTTTAAGTTATGGCATATACGGCTGTCACCAGAAGCTCCGTTTAACAATACTTTGCCTAGCTTTGCTTCGATACCTTCTAATAACAGATTTCTAAGGTTGCTGATATATTGGATATTAGAGTTCAAGTCTTTAAACTGTAGTTCAACAGATTTAGCCATTCCTGCAAGAGCTGCCATAGATATACATCCGGTATCCAGATTATCCATGCGAACGATTCCATGTTTACTTTGGGCTAGCTTTATTCCATCTTTAACGTATAAAGCACCGGCACCTTGTGGTCCGTGAATTTTGTGAGCAGAAAATGTAAGTAAATCAATATTAAGATCTTTCACGTCTATAAATAGACGTCCATAAGCATGAGCCGCATCAACAAACAGTGCAATATTATCTCCAATAATTTCTCTAATTTGTTTTATTGGTTGAATAGTGCCTAATACATGATTAGCAAGCGTTGTCATAACTAATATTGTATCTTTTCTTATTGAATTTTTAAGCTCGTCAAGGTTTATAAAGCCTTGTATGTCGGCAGATAAATATGTGACTTCAAAGCCACTTTCTTCAAAAAAAGCAGCATTGGTTAATATGTCAGGGTAATCAATCTGTGAGCAAATAATATGACTGCCTTTGTGTGAGTTTGCTAAAATATAACCTTTAATACCAATATTATTAGCAGAAGTGCCCCCGCTTGTAAAGTGGATTTCGTTTTCATTTGCGTTTAAAGAATTTGCAATTATTTGTTTAAAGTCTTTAATAAACTTTTTACTGTTGGAGCCAGTGCTTACAAAATTACTAGGAAGAAAAAATGAATCTGTTAAAAATGGCATCATAGCTTCAACGACTATTGGGTCGGGTTTTGTCGTTAAACAATTGTCTAAATATACATGTTGCATGTTTACCTCTAAATTTGTTCAATTATGGTTGCTAAAGTAATGTTTTTGTAATGTTCTTCCAAATGATTGTTTATATTTCCCCAAATCATACGAAATCTACAGTTTTCACCTAAACAATACTGAGATTCAGCATTATGGAAGCAACTTGAAATTGCTGTTCTTCGTTCTACAGCCTTAATAATATCTAATAAGCTGATTTCTTCTGGTGATTTATTTAGCCTATATCCACCTTGTGCACCAAGTGTACTATAAACGATTCCGCTTTTCTTAAGCTGTCGAAATAAGTGTTCAAGATATTTAAAGGGGAGTTTATGTTCTATCGCTAATGTTTTTAAAGACAAAGCAGTTTGCGAGAAACAAAGCTCACATAATGCTCTTACAGAATATTCAGTTCGCGTTGTTATTTGCATTTTATGCCTCCATGGGACAACTCAATTATAACATAAATTCTTGTCAAGAAAAATATATCGGACTCCCCCCTGCCCCCCTCTCTGAGGGGGGCAGGGGGGAGTAAAATATAAGGAGAAATAATGATAAAAATCCAAAACCTTGAAGTTTTTTACAGCGATAAAAAGGTATTAGACGGTATAAATCTTACCTTAAACGCAGGTGAATTTTGTTTTATATTAGGACCAAATGGTGCCGGCAAATCAACACTTTTAAAGTCTATAAATGGAATTTTAAAAATTCGATCTGGAAATGTTGAAATAAATGGAACAAACATAAATCAATTAGCAGAAAAAGAACTTTCCAGACAAATAGCTTTTATACCTCAATCTTTAAATATGCAATTTGATTACAGAGTATTTGAATTTACTTTAATGGGTAGATTTCCTTGGATAAACCATTTTGGCGGCTATTCTGAAAATGATAAAAGAATAGTAGAAAAATATTTAGACCTATTAAAATTAGAGTCTTTTAAAGACTGTTATTTTAACGAATTAAGCGGTGGTGAAAGGCAAAGAGTCTTAATCGCCCGAGCATTGGTTCAAGAAAGCGAATATATACTTATGGACGAAAGTATTTGTTTTTTAGACATTAATCACCAAATTGAGATATTACATTTGTTAAAAAATGTAATCAAAACTTTAAACAAAACAATAATTATGGTCTCGCATAATTTGAATTTAGCAGCAGAGTTTGCGGATAACTTAGTATTAATCAAACAAGGTCAGTTAGTAGTTACCGGCACAGTATCAGAGATTTTTACACGTGAAATATTAAGTAGCGTATTTAACATGGAAATTTATATGACAACAAATCCTTACACTGGAATAAACAATATAGTTGTAGGTTCGGAAATAGGATAAATAATGCGATTCTTTCAATTTCTTTTCACTTTGTTGTTTTTATTTATTGTACAGGAGCTTTATTCTATTACAATAAGCATAATAGATACTACAGGAAATTCAATATCTTATGTTTCTATTCAAAGCGAGACTCAATCCCTTGTTTCAGATATTAATGGAAATGCAATAATTAAAGAATCATCTACTGATGAAATATTTGTATTTTCAAGAATCGGATACAGTTCAAAGCGGCTTAGTTATTATGAGCTTGTAGAAAATTCAATAATAATGTTAAAAGCAGAACCTGTAATTCAAGAGGATTTCTTAGTAAAAGCAGAAGCAATTACCTCTCCTTTTAGAGTAAGCACTGCTTCACAGAAGATTATAATTAGTGACATAAACAGAGATTTTTCATCTTTAAGTGAAATTCTAAACGAAATACCTAATGTAACAATAGTTGGAACACGTTTAATGGGTGAACGGCAGACAGTTAGCTTAGGTGGGCACAATAGTCGTCACACGATAATTATGCTCGATAATATTGTATTAAATCCAACAGGACAGGCAGTAGACCTATCCAATATAGCCATATCAGACATAGAATACATAGAAATTATAAAAAACAATGTATCTGTAGAATCTGGTTCAGGTGGCATTGGTGGAATGATAATCTTACACACAAGAAAGAACAATCGTCAAAATCAAATGTATCTTTTAAATAGTATAGGCTCTTTTAATAGTTTTAGGCAGAATATTGGAGTTCAATATTTTCATGGAAAACTTGGCATAAATATACGTTCTGCCATGCAATCTAGTGCCAATAATTTCGATTATGAGTATCGCGGTATGAAAGAGGAAAGAAAACATAACAATAAATCACAAATTAGCTTTTCATCAGATTTTGTCTATCAAACTAATACTCAGGAGGTTAAATATAGTTTAGGTTTGTTAGATTTTCATAATCAAGTTCCCGGAACTATAAATCAAGAGCAATTATTTCTTCGTGCATATCAGTTCGGACGAACGACAAATCATAATTTGTTATATTCTAAAGTTTTTAACGATGCGTCTTTAGAAGCGCAATCATATTTTATTGACACTAAATCTACTTACAACAATACTCAAACTCCCTTCATGATATATCACGGAATTGAAGTTAATGAGCAACAGATTAAAGGGATTAAAATAGCTGGAATTAAGAATTTAATCTGGGGAAATTTGAACGCAGGCGGACAGCATAATATAGAATCTTATAACCAAACAGAATTAATATCAAGTTCGTTATTTGCATCTCAATCACTTTTCAAAGACTTTATGTATTATAGTCCAGAACTTATTCTAAGTTATCGGTTTGATGCAAGTAATACATTTTCAAACAATAACAGCTGGCGTATAGAGTACAATCAATACTTTTTCACATTTATTCCATTTTGGGTAAAAGCAAATTTAGGAACATCATACATGAATCCATCTTTTTATGAGTTGTATTATAAAGGTGATTCTCAAACGCAAGGAAACCCCGACCTTCAACCTGAAAAATCATTTGGATATAGAATAGAAAGCGAACTTAACACCAACCCTTCAATAGGTTTAGCTTATTGGCATAATAAAACAGATGATTTGATTTATTGGAATAGGTCAGTTCTGGGCTGGAAACCATTTAATATGTATTCAGCAGAAATAACAAATTACGAAATATTAAGTAGTTATAAATTATTCAACCAAAGTATACAGTTAAGCTACAATCGAATAGATGCTAGAAATAAAACAGAAGAATTATTTAATAAATACATACCTTTCACTCCATCATATTATTTAGATATTAAGTTGAAATTAAAGCTTTATAAATTTAGCCAGATAATAAACTATTATTCACAAGGCGAGCAATGGTCGACTAGAGATCAGTTAATACCACCTTTATCAGGATACAATTTATGGAATAGCGAAACATCATTTGATTTTTTAGTAAAAGAGAATAGTTGTTTTATTAAATTATTCGTAAATAATGTGTTTGATAAAAAATATATAAATTATCCGAACCAACCCGAACCGGGAAGGAATTGGGAGATACAGTTCGGAGTAATATCAAGGAGATAAAAAACATGAAAAAATTAATTTTTCTAACGCTGATACTTTTATCAATGATAAAAGTTTTTTCACAAGAACTGTTTGTTCTTAATTCACATAGCGAAACTATTAGCCATGTGAACATTGGAACAATGGCTGTTAGCAACAGCTTTGCTCAGGTAGGTATCTGGGCAAATCAAGTACTTTACCATAAAGACTTGATTTATGTCGTCAACTCAGCAGAAGATAATATACAGATTATTAATTCTGCTGGTATCACACAATCTCACATCTATCTTGACAATTCCAGCAATCCTTACCAAATGTTAATTCATGAAGACTATATTTATGTAACCGGGTGGGCTGTTGGTAAACTTTACAAGATTAACTTGGAAACTCATAGTTATGAGTCAATTGAGATTGGTATAGCACCTCAGTCTATGCTGGTAATAGGTGGCCTTATGTATGTGTCACTATCAGGATATACCAGCTCTGGCTATGAATCCGGTAAAATTGCAATAATGGATATAAGTAATTTTACTTTAGTTGGTAACATTGATGTGTATACCAATCCTCAAGAAATGATAGTGCATAATGACATGATTCATGTAATCTGTTCAGGTAATTATGCCAATGAAACATCAAAAGTCGCTATCGTTAACAGACACCAAAGAATAATAGAACACACGATAGAGTTGGAGTGGTCGGTATTCACATCAATGCAAAAAGGTGCAGACGGTTATGTGTATATAGGTAGTGGTTATGGGCTTGGGTTCGCTTCTTACTCTCCAGATACTTATGAAATATATAATGACTCTACAAATATTGCATTTCCAGAAGGCTTAAGTTTATTATATGACGATAATAATATCTATGTTTTAGCTCCTGATTGGTTCTTTAATTCAAAACTAAGGGTTTACAATCATAATCATGACCTTATATCTGAACTAACTCTAGGTATTGGCTCAGTTTCTATGTGCTTGAAAAGCGACTATTTAAACCTTTCCGACATTACAAATGAAAGTAAAATTTCTTTTATAGCATATCCAAATCCATTTGTGTCTACTATTAATTTCTCTATTAATAATTCTAATGCACAAATAGAAATCTTCAATATTAAAGGGCAAAAGGTTGCAATTGTTGATAATATGCTCTGGGAAGGTAAAGATATAAATGGAAATATGTTAGGTGCAGGAGTTTATTTTGCTAAAGTAAAGAATGGGGACCAGGTTGTTGTAAGACGATTTGTGAAGTTGTAGAGCCCACAAATTATCAAAAAAAAATATTGACAAATAATGAAGAAAAAAAAATAATGTGAAAAAAAGCAAATAAATTAGGAGTAAGCAATGAAAAGATTTTTACTATTACTAGCAGTTGTGTTGATATTAAGCCCCTTATTAGCGACACAACGTTTTGTTGTAGGTGAAGTATTCACTGCAACATGGTGAACCTACTGCCCCAGTGCGCGTGCCGCACTTCGACAAATGGCGGAGAACAAGGAGGCATACTCTTTCTTGATACCGCTAATCTGGCAACAAGATGGACCCAATCCCAGCCCCAATTTCAATCCACGAGCAAATGGTTATGGAATGGGTGGTTTCCCAACTGCCTATTTTAATGGAAACTCATCGGTTGAAGGTGGTGGCGCCATTTCTAGCCTTGTAAATGCTTACACAGCACGTTACAACAACGCAGTAGAAATTGAAAGCCCTATGAGTATTCTTCACAAGCATGAAGTAGTTGATAACACTGTGTACTTGGAAACGGAAGTAAGCATGGAAATGGAAATTAGCACATCAAACAACCGAATAATCTTCATGTTGACTCAGAATTTTGATGGTGTTCAAAATGGCAATTACTTTGCATCTGTAACTCGTTATCATGAACAGCCATTTACCTTAAATTCTACCGGCGAAACAGCAATTTTTACTCAAGAAATAGCTTTAAACCCTGCCTGGAATTTAGACAATACATCCATAGTGGTAATAGTTCAATCCTTTAGCGGAGATCGTCCAATCCATCAAGCATTACAACGTAGTTTGTATTATGAAGCCGGTGCTCCTTTAAATTTAAGCTGTGAATTTAATGAGGAAATAACACCATTAACCATAAGCTTAACATGGGATGAACCTACTTACTATAATGTCGATTTAGTTGGTTATAATGTCTATCGTAACGGTGTATACTATACAGATGTTTTCGATACTTCTTTTGTAGATCCTTTCGTAACTCTATATCAAGAGTATAAGTACTATGTTACAGCCGTTTATGCTGGTATAGAATCAGAACCGTCAAACGAGGTGACTATCGGTGTTGCTTCCGAAAATGATCCTGTAGCATATCCTTATCTTGCGGAATTACGTTATAACTACCCTAATCCATTCAATCCTAGTACTACAATAGATTTTGTAGTGCATAAAGATAGCCCTATATTGTTAGAAGTATTTAACCTACGCGGTCAATTGATTAGTACTCTTGTAGATGGTTATTATACTTCAGGTGAACATTCAGTGGTTTGGGAAGGTTTGGATAGTAATGGATCTTCTGTAGGTTCTGGTGTATACTTTTATCGTTTAGTATCAGGCGATTATGTTGATGTTCAACGTATGGTTTTGATGAAATAAAAAGGGAATTCACAATATCTGTAGGGAACGAATAAAAGCGTTCCCTACAGAAAAATGACAAAAAAAAAAGGGGTAACCATTTAAGGTTACCCCAGAGTTTTTGCGGTTATTAAGTCAAAGTAGCAGTGAAAGGATTAATCACACTAACCGCTTTAAGATGTCCTTTTGTGATCCATTCAGCAATAGTGTTTCCTAGAGCTACACTAATCTCTTCAATACTGTTCATTTTTTCTTCTTGTTTACAAACTGCCATAATAAACACATTGAAAGCAGAGACTGGCAGTTTTCTAGCACTAAGAACTTGTGAATTGTATGCTTTAGCGTAAGCTATCAATTCATTCTTAAATGGTGAAGGCAGGGTTTTCCATATTTGAGTAGCAGCTTTCAGTTTTCCGCCAGCTGCTTCGTGTTGATCGTTTAATTTTGGGTAAACGTATGTTCTCCCGATACAAATTGTGTCGTTTTTCATGGACATAAAGACCATATTTCCATTTTTGCATTTTCCTGACATAGTACGAATGTTTTTGTCGAATGTGATTCTCATTTTTTACTCCTTTTTTTTTGTTACGCTTCTACAAGACTCATATTTTGTATAGCGTTTGTAAATTCTCTGATAACAATGATATCCTTTTTCCATTGTTTCAGTTCTTTTTCTCCAGTAATCAAATCAAGATATTTTGTTAATTCTGCTACTCTTTTTGGTGTTTGAGTAGCCCATCTGGAATTAAGTATTTCAAGTTTAGCATTTTCATAATCCTTTTGTTTAAGAGCTTCTAGAAAGTTTTTGAACTTCAACAATCCATGAACACCGAGCTGATATGCCATTTGTAACAACAGAATTCTAACGTTTACTTGTTCGCCTTTCCAGAAATTAACTTTTCTGTCTAGCTCATTAATTAGATAAGCAATGTCGTTATAAATCATGATTTCAGCTTCTTTTTTAGAAATTCCATTGTCTTCTAGATTTCTGCCATATCCAATTGAGGTTTTTCCTCCCGGACATTTGTATGCCTTCAGCACTAAACCTTCGAATTTCATTAGGTCTTTAATCACTAGTTCCAGCATCTTCTCTCCTTTTCTGAAATGCTTTTTTTAAGATTTTCTTGACTTCTTTAATGAAATTTACGTCAACTACGCAATCATTTTGAATGACCAGAAAATCTAATAAGTGGATAATCATTGAAACAATAAGTTTTGTTTTCATTTTTTCCTCCTTTGATGTTTGCTACGTAACCTGCATCTATAAAGAATAGGTTACACACCGTGAAGGTTATGGTTACACAATGGGAAAAAAATGAATTATTTTTGGGGAACGAATGAATCCCTTCGGGATGGTATGGAAGAATTGAATATGATAAGTGGGGCATCGTTTTCTACGTAGCGATCAATCCCTTCGGTGTGAGGTGGTATTTAATATATAAATCGATCCCTTCGGTGTGAGGTGGTATTTAATATATAAATCGATCCCTTCGGTGTGAGGTGGTATTTAATATATAAATCCACACCATCCCGAAGGGATCGATCGCTACGTAGAAAACGATGCCCCCCCCGAGATTACCACCACACCGAAGGTGTGGAACGATTGAATATTATGAGAAATATGTCGTTTAGGTTCCATACCTTCGGCATGGAAATCAAGGTGGGGGCGTCGTTTTCTACGTAGCGATCGACACCTTCGGTGTGAGGTGGTATTTAATATATAAATCTATACCTTCGGTGTGAGGTGGTATTTAATATATAAATCTATACCTTCGGCGTGAGGTGGTATTTAATATATAAATCCACACCATCCCGAAGGGATCGATCGCTACGTAGAAAACGATGCCCCCCCCCAGATTACCACCACACCGAAGGGGTGGAAGATCGGAAGAC
>Ga0099364_10010155_pt1 | contig 12979 bp, 8 predicted proteins | sample TergutTh196P3_FD_73070 | JGI IMG/M metagenome (GOLD analysis project Ga0099364, IMG submission 73070) | Microcerotermes parvus P3 segment gut microbial communities from Pointe-Noire, Republic of the Congo - Th196 P3 | ecosystem: Host-associated > Arthropoda: Insects > Digestive system > Gut ...
TAGAGCGTATTGTGAAAATGACCAAAGTTCCGACGGCAATGATGACGTATCAACACAAACATAGCGTAATCAATGATTTTTATATGGTAACGAGCGAGTTTTTACAAGTTTTCGATATTCCCTTGTTGCATGGCGATAAAAACCAAGCGTTGCAGAACTTAGGACAACTTATGATTAGTGAAAGCTTTGCAAAACAACTATTTGGCGATATTGACTACGACAAACATATCATGTCCGAAATTTACATTGAAAGCAGAATGCTTAGCTATACGTTTTTTGTTTCGGGAATATTTAAAGACTTGCCCGAAACATCACATTTTCAGACTGATATACTGTTACACATACCCGATGACAGTTGGACATTCGCTTATACTTATCTGTTGCTGAATAAAAACAGAGACATCAAGGCATTGGCGCATAAAATTACAGAACAAATTGAACAAAAACAATTGTACCCAGCCTCAAACACCCGCGCTTTTTTAATGCCACTTACCGATATTCACCTTCGTAGCCATAATCTCAGAGAAATGAGCATTAACGGAAATATTTATTATGTTTATTTGGTTTTGGGTGCCAACTTGCTTTTGTTGACGGTGGTTTTGTTTAATTTATGGTTAAACGCAAGTTTGATTTTTAACCGAAGCAGACGTTATTATCAATTTTTGCGATTGTACGGAGCGGCATCGTCAGTCGTTTTCAAAGATGAAGCGTTATCGGCACTGATTTTGGGGATTATTTCAATTTTGACGGGAATATTTGTGGCTTTTTACATATCTGTTTCGGACTATTTTATTGGACAAATTTCTCTTACTGAAATCATTGTGTTATCAATAACCTTTTTGTTGTTCATTGTTGCAGTGTCGCTGCTGCCTGCGCTGAAAAGAATTTCTTTAACTCTGTTTCTATTTTCGGAAACCAATTTTAAACCTGTAAGATTTTCATATTCAAACGTTAAATGGATGTTGACCGCCCAATATGCTATGGTAATGATACTTGTGATAGTTGCCTTTGGTATCAACAAACAGATGAACATGTTGAAAAACAGTCAAGTAGGCGGAAACGACAGAAATATCCTTGTTATGCAGGAACAGCCCGACCAAGTGCAAGAAAAATATGCCCTACTGAAAACAGAATTGCTTAAATATCCTGAAATTGTATCTGTTACCGCTTCGTTTCAGTTGCCCGGTGATGCCATAAGAGATGCTGTTAAAGTAAAAAAAGAAAATGAAACAGATGGTGTATCTTTGCCGGTAATGGTTGCTGGCGAGAATTTTTTGCCGTTTTTTGATATACCGTTAATTGCGGGAAGAGATTTTAACCCAAGTAAGCACGACTACAAAAACGAATTTAATATTGCAAATGAATTTTGGTACCAACAAAACAGGTCAGAACATATTGAGGAATACATTATTAACCAAAAAGCTTGTACATTGCTTGGTTTCAGCACTCCCGACGAAGCAGTCGGTCAAATGGTACAAATTGAGCAAGGCACGATTGATTATTTTTATAGAGGAATAATTGTCGGAGTTACAGATGATTTTAATTACACGGGGCTTTACGAAGAAACAATTCCGATGATAATTATGCAGCGTAATATATTCCTGCATTGTGTTATGGTACGTTTTGCGCCTGACCGTTTTCGGCAAGGAAAGGAAATTTTTGAAACAGTTTGGAATGAAATTTATCCCGATTTAAGTGCCGATTATCTTTTTATGAATGATATTTTCGGCAAAAAATACCATAACGAACAGAATGCAAGGTGGTTAGTATCTGTTTTTTCATTGTTATGTTTTGTCGTTGCCGATTTAGGATTGATTATCTTTATGGCATTTATCGTACGTCGCCGCACCAAAGAGGTTGGCATCCGAAAAATAAACGGAGCCTCTATCAGCGAAATTATCGCAATGTTAAATGTCGATTTTATAAAATATATTGCGGTGGCATTCGTCATTGCAATTCCCGCTGCGTGGTACATAGTACAGCGTTGGTTGGAGCGGTTTGCATATCGTACTTCGTTGGATTGGTGGATTTTTGCTGCGGCAGGGTTTATTGTTTTGATTTTGTCAGTTGCCTCAGTGTCGCTTCAAAGTTGGCGCGCCGCGAGTGTAAATCCTGTGAGGGCGTTGAATAGTAATTAGGTGAATTAATGCTGAAAATAAGGGTTTTCGGCAATATTATTTTTTGAACGCATTTTTTTAATTTACAAAAAATTTTTTATTTTTTTTTATTATTCCTAAATAACACATCTACAATATTTTAGTACCAATTATTTCAATAAATTCTACAAATAAATTTTTCAGAAAATTTTTTCTTTAAAAATAAAACATTACTTTTGCGGCGGAAAAAAGTAACATTTTTTATCATTTTATGGATAGTCCGAATTTAGATTTGATAATAAACCTTGAAGCGAAAATAGATAAGCTAGTAGAGCGTTATCATACCGAAAAGAATGAAAACGGTATGCTGCGGAGCGAAATAAGTCGTCTGACCAAGCAATTGGACGAGGCGGCAGTGGCGCATTCTGATTTAAAAAAACAGATTGAGAGGCTGAAAATGGCTAAAAACATCGCAGCATCAAGCGCGGACGTTCAGGCAACAAAAACAAGGATTAATCAGATAGTAAAAGAAATTGACAAATGTATTGCAATGTTAAACCGTTAATATTCAAGGAAAATGGATGATAATAAGCTTTTAATACATATAAATCTTGCTGAACGTCAATATCCACTGAGGATAGACCGTAGTGAAGAGGAACGTATCAGAAAGGCAGCACGACAGATTAACGATAAGATTATTCAGTATAAACAGCGCCACAACGATAATGATGTACAAGACTTTTTGGCATGGACTTCGCTCCAATACGCCATTAAAATCTTGGAAATCGAAAATAGAAACAACGTTGCGCCATTAATTGAGGCATTAGATTTATTAGATAAAAAATTAGATAACATATTAGAAGAGAAATAATTGTAAAATTTATACATATTTATAACAATGGAAATAGTAATAATAATAATTGTCGGAATTGTTTCGTTGTCAGCGGGCTCCTTGATAACGTGGTCTTTGATAACCAAGGCGTTCAAAGCAAGGTCAATGAAAATAATTACAGAAGCCGAAGCCGAAGCCGAAGTTTTGAAAAAAGATAAAATATTACAGGCAAAAGAGAAGTTTTTGCAACTAAAAACGGAACACGAAAGAGAAATAAACACCCGAAACCAGAGGATGATGGCTGCTGAAAACAAACTTAAACAAAGAGAAGTTGAGTTTTCAAGAGGTCAAGAAGACCTTCAACGTAAAAAAAGAGAAGTAGATGCGCTACGTGATAATATTGAAGTTCAAAAAGAACTATTAGAACGCAAAGAAGACGAACTCAGTAAAATACACAAACAGCACGTTGAAAAGTTAGAAGTAATTGCGGGTATGTCCGCAAAAGAGGCTAAAGAGATGCTTATTGATTCTCTTAAAGCCGAGGCGCGGTCAGAGTCACTGTCATATATCAACGATATAGTTGAGGAGGCAAAAATTAATGCCAATAAAGAGGCAAAAAAAATCGTTCTCAATACTATTCAGCGCGTTGCGACAGAAGCCGCCGTAGAAAATTCTGTTACCGTTTTTCACATCGATTCAGATGAAATTAAAGGACGTATCATCGGGCGCGAAGGACGTAACATACGCGCCCTCGAAGCCGCAACAGGAGTGGAAATTATCGTGGACGACACACCCGAAGCAATAGTTCTATCGGCATTCGACCCAATGAAGCGAGAAATAGCACGATTAGCACTACACCAATTAGTTTTAGACGGAAGAATTCATCCCGCAAGAATAGAAGAAGCGGTTATAAAAGTAAAAAAACAGTTGGAAGAAGAAATAATTGAAACAGGAAAACGGACAACCATCGACTTGGGCATTCACGGACTGCACCCTGAATTAATTAAATTAATAGGCAGAATGAAATATCGCTCTTCCTACGGACAAAACCTGCTGCAACACAGCCGCGAAACTGCCAATCTTTGTGCTATAATGGCAACCGAACTCGGACTTAATGCAAAAAAGGCAAAACGTGCAGGATTACTGCATGACATCGGAAAAGTTTCAGACGAAGACCCCGAACTGCAACACGCAGCACTCGGAATGAAACTTGCCGAAAAATACAAAGAAAAACCCGATATTTGCAACGCAATCGGCGCACACCACGAAGAAATTGAGATGACCTCGATGATTTCACCAATAGTGATGGTATGCGATGCCATTTCGGGCGCAAGACCCGGTGCAAGACGCGAAATCGCCGAATCATATGTCAAAAGATTGAAAGACCTTGAAACTATTGCATTAAATTATCCCGGAGTAGTTAAAACGTATGCAATTCAAGCGGGTCGCGAACTGCGCGTAATAGTCGGAAGCGAAAAAATTTCCGACAAAGAAACAGAAGCATTATCGCTCGAAATTGCTCAAAAAATTCAAACCGACATGACATATCCCGGACAAGTGAAAATTACGGTCATTAGGGAAACAAGGGCGATTAGTTATGCGAAATAAGGTCGCAAATAAATAAAATAAGATATTATGAATTGGACACACTGCATTTTAATTTTGTGTTTTGTTTGTTATAATGTTAAATTATTTTCACAAGACGCTACAAATCAGGTTGATGCCAAAGGGCTAAAAACAGGATACTGGATCAATTATTCCAAAGATGGAAAAACAAAACTTGAAGAAGGAAATTATACCGAAGATAAAAAGGAAGGCATCTGGAAAGGTTATTTTCCGTCAGGGAGTATAAAACATGAAATCACCTATACAAATGGTAAAGCGTTCGGTTATGCCAAAATGTATTATGAAGACGGAAAAATCCGTGAGGAAGGCACTTGGCACGAAAAGTACTGGGTAGGCGACTATCGCTATTATTTTCCCAACGGACAAGTTGCATATATGTGGAACTACAACAATCAAGGAAAAAGAGAAGGCGAACAGAAATATTTTTATGAAAATGGAAATATGAAGTACAGAGGAGGATGGGAAAACGGAAAAGTGAAAAGTAACGTAGAAGTTTATGACGAGTCAGGGAAATTGATACAAAATCGCATATATGCTGATGGAAAATTTACCGAGAGTGTTACCACAAACCTGCAAGGTACTACTACTCAGCCTAGAACATATTCAACTTTCTCGGGTACAGGATATAATACTGTTTACCGTTTAGACGGAAAAGTTGATAAAAAGGGATATTTTGAAAAAGGAGTACTCATCAATGGTGAAATAAATGAGTATGACGAAAATGGAACTCTGATACAAATTAAAAAATATGAAAAAGGGCAAATAGTAAAAATAACCCCTGTAAGTAATTAAAACAGAGTATAATGAACTACGATTTAATTGTAATAGGCAGCGGACCGGGTGGATATGTCGCTGCCATCAGAGCATCGCAGCTTGGAATGAAATGCGCTGTGGTTGAACGTGCCGAACTTGGCGGTATATGTTTAAATTGGGGATGTATCCCAACAAAATCCCTATTGAAAAGCGCACAAGTATTTAACTACCTGAATAATGCCTCCGAATATGGCACTATCATAGAAGGAATAGTAAAAGCCGACTTAGAGGCAATGGTAAGACGAAGCCGTGAAATTGCCAGCAATATGAACAAAGGCGTTCAATATCTTTTCAAAAAAAACAAAATAGAGGTCATTGCAGGAATTGGAAAATTGATAGCCGACCGAAAAGTTGAGGTTACAAAACAAGACGATACAACGGAAATTTTAGAAGCACCCTATATCTTATTAGCGACAGGCGCAAGTAGCCGACAACTACCAAATTTAAAACAGGACGGACAAAAAATCATCGGCTACCGAAAAGCCCTTACATTAGACAAATTACCTGAAACAATGATAGTTGTAGGCTCAGGCGCAATAGGAAGCGAATTTGCTTATTTCTATAACACAATCGGTACAAAAGTTACGCTGATAGAGTATTTAGACAATATCGTACCGCTTGAAGACGAAGAAGTCTCAAAACAACTTGCCCGCTCGTTCAAAAAAGCGGGAATTAGCGTTATGACGGGAACAGAGGTGGTTTCGGTAGATACATCTGGCGACAAAGTGAAAGCATTTATCAGAAACAAAAAAGGCGAACAAGAATTAGAAACCGATATTGTATTGTCAGCAGTAGGCATCACCCCAAATATAGATAATCTGGGCTTGGAATGCGCAGGCGTTGAAATCGAAAACGGAAAAATTAAAGTTGACGACTTCTACAAAACGACTATTTCAGGTATTTATGCCATCGGAGACATCGTTTCTGGACAAGCATTGGCACACGTAGCCTCTGCCGAAGGAATTATTTGCGTAGAAAAAATTGCAGGATTAAATCCCGAACCGTTGGATTACAACAATATTCCCGCTTGTACATATACCTCTCCTGAAGTTGCCTCAGTGGGTATGACCGAAAAATCAGCGACAGAAAAAGGCTACAAACTGAAAATCGGTAAATTTCCCTTCACAGCATCTGGTAAAGCAAGCGCAGCGGGACAAAGGGACGGTTTTGTGAAACTTATTTTTGACGAAAAAACAGACTTACTCTTAGGAGCGCACCTCATCGGCGCAAACGTTACAGAGATGATAGGCGAATTAGTTACCGCCCGAAAATTGAACGTAACCGCCGAAGATTTGATTACAGCCGTACACCCGCACCCCACAATGTCCGAAGCAATTATGGAAGCGGCGGCAGCGGTACATCAAGAAGCGATTCATATTTAATCGAATTATACAGCATTAATTTTTCTGAAACTCAGTTGGTTTTTTTCCAAACTCTTTTTTGAAGGCTTTTGTAAAGTAGCTTGGGTCTGAAAAGCCTGTTTTATAGGCTGTTTCGGTTACGTTATAACCTTCGCGAAGCAAATCGCGTGCTTTGCTAAGACGTTTTTTACGAATATAATCTCCGATAGAAATATTGAGCAAACTTTTCATCTTTACATGAAGGACGCTCCTGCTGACCGCCAAGTTCGTTGTTACGTCCGTGACTGAAAAATATTCATTTTCAATATTTTTTTCAATAAGTTCGTTCACTTTGTAGATAAAATCTTTGTCAAATTTGTTTAAAGTAGTGGATTCAATATCATATCCTAATGTTTTGGCAAGATTTTTGCGCTGCATATTGTTGATGTAGATGATATTTTTCACTTGAAGTTCTAATATATGTGGGTCAAAAGGTTTTGGAACGTATGCTTCGGCACCGCTTTCGTACCCTGTCATTATATCATCTGTATCGCTTTTTGCGGTCAGAAGTATTACGGGAATATGCGAGGTAGAAATATTGTTTTTCAGATTTTGGCACAAAGTATTACCGTCCATTTCAGGCATCATTATATCGGAAATCACAAGGTCAATAGGATATTTATTAGTAATTTCTAAGGCTTCTTTTCCGTTTTCGGCAGTATAAACATTATAATTTGCTGTAAACGTATCAGAAAGAAAATTAAGGAGTTCCATGTTATCTTCTACGAGTAGCAGCGATGGCTTCGGCTCTGCGTGTTCTTTTTGGCTCAAAGAATCACTAATGGTTGTTTGTTCAATGTTCGGTAAATCAAATTCGTACATATTTAACGGCACTAAAATTTTGTCCGAATTAATTTTATCATTTGCGCTGAATGCCGCTTCGGAAACATTAAAATTTACGACAAAACAACTGCCTTCACCGATTTTGCTTTGTAACGATATATTTCCTTTGTGTATTTCGGTGAACTTTTTGACAATAGCCAGTCCTATTCCCCATCCTTTGTTGTAAACATTGTGTCCCCGTTTGGTTTGATAATGTTTTTCAAAAATATTGTCAAATTCTTCGTTTACAATACCTATTCCTGTGTCTTTTACTTCGATGTGCAGATATGTGTATCCATCGGGATTATCCGTAATTGCCGCATCAATATAGACCTTACCTCCTTCGGGAGTAAACTTAATGGCATTTGAAAGTAGATTATTTACTGTTTTTTCTACGTATGAAGTTGAAAACCAAACATCTTCGCCATTATTTTCACAATGTATATGTAAAGAAATTGATTTTTCGGATGCGCTTTCCATAAATAAATTAGCAATGTTTTCTATAAAGTCTAGTGGGTTTCCCTTTTGGATGTAGAATTGAAAATTCCCTGACTCTACTTTGTTGAACGTTATCAATTCGTCAATAAGTTCTACCATTTTGTCGGTATTTTTTATTGCGGTATCTAATTTTTTTGATGAGTCAATCGACATTTCAGGCATCTTGGAAATATATTTCAGCGGTGCTTTTATCAATGAAAGCGGAGTTTTTAGTTCATGCGAAACAGAAGTAAAAAAATCCATTTTAGCTCTGTTTATTTTTTCCATATTTTCTTTTTCCAAATTGGCTATCTTAACGGCTTCTCGTTCTTTAAGCCTGATAGAAAACATTCTATAACTGAAATATATTATCGCTACCGTTACAAAAAAGTATAACAAAAACGCATAAACTGAAAAATAATGAGGCGGACGAATAATAATCTTTATTTCCTTTATCGGTGCCATTTCCCAGCCTTCATTTGAATTATTTGCCTTTATCTGCAAAGTGTAAGTGCCGGGAGGTAAATTTGAGCCTACAAATTTTCTTTCTTGCCATACATTTCTCCAATTATCATCTACTCCCTGCAATCTTACCCTATAATTTATGGCACTTGTATTTCCTAACGAGATAGCGGCATACTCGATGCTGAAGGAGCGGGACTGATTATATGAAAAATTTATGCTTCTCATTTCGTCTATGGCAGCCGTCAACGGAGAATCGGCATCTTTTGCAGTTACTATTTGGTCATTTATTTTTAAATTAAGAAGATGAACATCAAAAGGGATTCTTTCTGTTTTTATTGTTTTGGGATTGAACGATATAAGCCCACTGACGCTACCAAAATATAACAGTCCATTTTGAGCCTGAATAGACGAAGAAAAATTAAACTGATTTATCGGCAACCCATCTTCAACCGTAAAACGAATAAATGCGTCTCGTTCTTTATTTATCTGATATAACCCATAACTTGTACCAATCCACAACCTGCCCATTTCATCCTCTATGATACTGCAAACTGTTACGTTTGACAAAGAGAGTTCATTATTAGGGGTTTTTATTTTCATATCGGAAATATCCAAATAATTTAATCCGCCGTTATTAGTGCCTATCCAAATTCTATCGGCAGAATCTAAATATAAACAGGTTATGTAATTATCTTTAAGTTGATTATTGTTTATTTCGGCTGTCCACGATTTTATTTCGTTGGTATGAGATTCAATGCAGAGAAGCCCATTATTACGTGTTCCTACCCAAATATTATCATTTTTGTCTATCAACAAGCAGTAAATAAAATCAGTATCAAGCACGGGATGATTAAACGGAAAGAATATATTTTTTTCATAATCAAAATATCGCAAGCCTTGTGTTGTACCAACCAAAACGGTTTCGTTTTTCAGTTTTTCGATTGCAAAGATGGCATCTGAGGGCAGTCCATTTTTCGTTTCGGGTATATATTTTATCTGGTTTCCGGTGGCAAAATTATAGCGGAATAGTCCGTTCCTGAAAGTTCCTATCCACATTTCATCGGCTGTTTCGTCATAAAATAGTTCATGGATATTGTGTCCAAAATTGCGGTCAAAAACTTTTATCTCGTTTGTTACTGTATTGTAAATATTTAAGCCTCCGTCTTCGGTAGCCATCCATAAAATATTTTTTTCGGGTTCTACAATTTTACGCACCGCTTTGCCTTTTATGTTTGTGGAATTATATCCGGCTTCAATCCACGTAAATTGTTCTGTTTTTTTGAGTAAAACATTGATGCCACCAAAATATGTTCCTATCCAAATATTATCGTTCTTATCGCATAAAATATCGTATATTGCGTTGTCGTTCAGTTGATTTTTACCTGTAAAACTTTGTTGCAATATCTCTATTTTACCGTTAGGATTAATTATTGTAATTCCCTTTTCTGTACCGAGCCACATTTTTCCGTTACGGTCTTCGGTGATAACGCGCACTGTTCCGTCTGATAATCGGTAGGCATCGTATATTTCTGCTTTTCCTGTCAAAAAGTCGATGTTCATAACTCCTTTGCCGTTTCGTCCCATCCAAAGAGTGCCTTTCGAGTCGAAATATAGTGGAATAATACCGTCAATACCTGCCATAAAATCAGAAAAATAGTCCGAATTTATGCGGGTTGTCCTTGAAAATGAGGCATCATCATAATAAAAGATTGAATTGTTTGTGGAAATAAATAATCTGTCTTTATTGTCAATAGCCATAGACAAAATAAACTCGGTATCGTTTCGGGGGTGTAGTATAAAATCATCGATATTTTCGTCATAAAAGTGCAGATTAGTACCTCCGCACACAATTTTTCCCGTACTTGTTTCCACTATTGACGTAACCATGGAATTTATGAAATAACATTTAAAATCATCTGTTGCAGGTTGATACAAACATATTCCATAATAAGTACCTATCCATATACGTTTGTGGCTATCTTGATATAAACTCCTGATAAAGTTATGATTAATAGAGTTAGAGTCGTTGAATTGATTAAAATAACTGACAACGTTATATCCGTCATAGCGTGACAGTCCGTTGCGTGTTCCTATCCAAAGCATTCCTTTATCATCTTGCATCAAAACTTCCACTTGCTGATGCGGAAGCCCCTCTTTGTTTGTGATATGAGCAAAACGATATATTTCAGCACCTATTTCCGACAAAAAACAAAAGAATGCCGAAAACAGCATTAAAAAAAGAGGTTTTATCAATCTATCCATTATTTTTTATTTTTTTGTGGTTTATCAAATTTATCTCATTTATGCAAATTATTTGCAAAGGTAACATTTATTTATCAGAATCACCCAAATTTCATTTGAACATGTGAAAAAAATGCAATTTTGTAAAAAAAATAATACTTACGATAGTTGTCCAAAATGCCTGTAAATAAAAGAAAAAAGATAGTGTAAAATAGGCAAATTTAGTTCAATAGAATAACTTTTTTTGAAAAATGCAAAAAAATAAAAATCTTGGGTGCATATTAGGAACTCCAGACTTGTCGTAACTGTTTGCGTCTGTGTTTTTTTGTTTTATTCCCAAAAATTATAAAAATGATGCACAGGTCCATGCCCTTTGCCAATAATATATTTTGAGCCGAGAATGATAGCATTGTTAATATATTCTTTGGCTTTTTTTACGGCATCATTTAAATCTTGTCCACGCGCTAAGTACGATGCCACTGCCGATGAAAATGTACAACCTGTTCCATGTGTGTTTTTGGTTTTAATGCGTTGCGAAAACAACTCTATTGTTTCATCGGTTTCAGCATTATAAAAGACATCAATAACATCTTTTTCTTTCAGATGACCCGCTTTTAACAAAACTGATACCTGTCCGTCATAAGAGAGTTCTTTTGCGGATTTATACATATCTTTTGTGCTTGAAATTTTTTTCCCTGATAAAATTTCTGCTTCGGGAATATTTGGAGTAATTACCCGAACATACGGAATAAGTTCATTTTTAAGCGTTTCAATTGCTTCATCCAAAAGAAGTTTATCGCCAGAAGTTGCAACCATAACAGGATCAAGAACAATGTTTTTGATATTAAACATCGAAAGAGTCTCTTTGACTGCCAAAATCAATTCGGAAGAGTGCAACATTCCAATTTTTACTGCATCTGCGCCGATGTCATCTAATACCGAGATGATTTGTCCCCGCACAAACGGAACTGGAACAGGGTGAACATCGGTAACCCCTACAGTATTCTCATCAACAACAGCCGTAATTGCCGACATACCGAAACAGCCACAGGCTGACATAGTCTTTAAATCGGCTTGAATACCAGCACCACCGCTGGGATCACTACCCGCAATGGTGAGGACACGTTTGTATGTCCAAATTTTTTTAGGTTTTTCCATATTTATTTTTATATTTATTTTTGGTTTCAGGTTTCGGTTTGAGGTTTCAGGTTTGAAGTTTGAGATTTCAGGTTTGAGGTTTCAGGTTTGAGGTTTGAAGTTTCAGGTTTGAGGTTTCAGGCTTCACCCATTCACTCATTCACTCATTCTCTCATTCATTTACCCATTCACTCATTCACTCATTCACTCATTTACTCATTCACTTTTTTTATAAATTTCTTAGCAGCTTCACAAGGATTATCAGCCGACATAATTGCCGAAACGACTGCGATTCCGTTAACTCCTGTATCTATAATTTCTTTTGCGTTTGAAAGATTTATACCACCTATTGCTACAACGGGATGTCGGGTGATTGTCATCGCTTCTTTTGTTCCTTCAATTCCAAACTCTATTATTGTATTTGTTTTGGTTGGTGTTGCAAAAACGGGCGATATAGCGATGTAATCTACATCGTACTTATTGCATTCTATTACATCTCGCATGCTTTCAACAGATATACCGATTATTTTATCGGGTCCAAGCAATTTTCGTGCAATATGGTAGGGCAAATCACTCTGACCAATATGCAAGCCATCTGCATCGACTGCTAAGGCTATGTCGGCTCTGTCGTTGATAATTAGCGGAACTCTAAATGGTTGCAATATTTTTTTTAAATTTTGTGCCAACAAAAGAAATTCGCGCGTTGATGCCTCTTTTTCACGTAGTTGAACAATAGAGACACCACCTTTGACAGCCTCTTCAACAATCCATTCCAAATCGCGACCTATAGATAAGGAACGGTCGGTAACTAAGTATAAATTTAAGTTCACTTTTTTTTAATTATTAATTATGAATTATGGGTTTGAGGTTTCAGGTTTGAGGTTTGAAGTTTGAAGTTTCAGGTTTGAAGTTTGAAGTTTCAGGTTTGAGGTTTCCAAATAAATTTTTCATTTCTAAGGCACGAAATAAAATTTTTAAATTATTAGTTTAGTTCTCTCTGTGAAACTTTGTGTCCTTTGTGCCTCTGTGTTGAATTATTCAGCACAGAGTTCACAGAGAAATCACAGAGA
>Ga0099364_10010156_pt1 | contig 12977 bp, 9 predicted proteins | sample TergutTh196P3_FD_73070 | JGI IMG/M metagenome (GOLD analysis project Ga0099364, IMG submission 73070) | Microcerotermes parvus P3 segment gut microbial communities from Pointe-Noire, Republic of the Congo - Th196 P3 | ecosystem: Host-associated > Arthropoda: Insects > Digestive system > Gut ...
TCTGCATCAGTTCACAGACTGTCTCGACATCCCTGCCAAAACCGGTTGCGCATTTGTCATTCATAAAGAAATCCCACACGCGGTCCCAATCATACAAGCGGATCGCTTTGACCGTCTGCCCGCCCAAATCCACGACGGTATGCGCTTCCGGACCGTACATGAACCGCGCGCCTTTTGCGTGACAAATCACTTCGTTCATCTTTTTTGTAGCAAATTCGACATTTCTGGAGCCCCAGCCAATACCGGCAATTTCGTGCAAATCCTTCAGCGTCATGCCCGAGTCGCCCATCGCCATACCGATTGCCGTTTCCGCCGTCTTTTTCAAGTCGACGCCTGTGTGTAAGTTAGCAAAACCAAAGAGTTCTCCGTCGCATAGGATCGCCGCCTGGGTGCTGGACATGCCAACATCGACGCCCGCGGTGATCTTGTCCGCCTTTCTCCAATCCACTCCACTAAAGACGTAACTTGTTTCCGGCCATCGCCAATACGCTTGAGTCATGTTACCAACTCCTCATTTCATAATCATGCCACTTTTCACTTCTTGTTACAGTTGCTACCTTGAGGGAGTAAGTCACTATAGCTTATATTACCATATTTCTTTACACACATAAATGATGAAATGTTGATAAAACGATGACAAAAATGATGAATTAAAAAGCGCAAGAACTCCTTGACTAACCCGAAAATTTCTGTCAAAATAGATGACGTATATAACGGTTGCGTATAGCAACTATTTTGAAGATACTCCCCCGCTACAGCAATTGAAAGGTTGTTCTTTGCAGGGAGTAAGATGCAAACGATGCAGAATGGCGGTGCCTATGGCTAACTCCGGCACGAAGGGGCTAAGCGAAGCAAGACGAAACTTCATGCTTGAGGGGAATCTGATCAAGGTGGTTCTCTCGGTCGCTGTACCGACAATGCTTACCATGGTCATCGATTCCCTATATAATATGGCGGACACTTACTTTGTCAGCAGGCTCGGGGAAGCGGCTATCGCGGCGGTGGGCGTCAACGACTCCCTGATGAACATCATCCGCTCGATAGCGATGGGTTTCAGCGTCGGCGCCTCCAGCTTCATTTCTCGCACACTTGGAGCCGGCCGGGATGAAGACGCTTCGCGGGCAGCCGTAACGACGCTTTATACCGCAGTGGGTACGCTGGCCGTCGTCTCCGTACTCGCGTCCATCTATCTGCTGCCGCTTGTCAATCTACTGGGCGCGACCGATACGGTCAGGCCTTACTCCATGCAATATGCCAGGTGGATTCTTGTTTTTGCCCCGATCACCGCAGGGGATTCCGTCCTCTCGCAAACGCTCCGCTCAGAAGGAAGAGCAATTTTCTCTATGATCGGCATGACCTCCGGCGCCCTGATTAACATTATTCTCGATCCCATTTTTATCAATACCTTTGGCATGGGGGTTGCAGGCGCCGCCATCGCCACAGGCATCTCCAAGGTAATCAGCCTCTTTGTACTCCTATGGCCGTATTTCAAGAAGAAATGCGTGATTCTCCTCAAACCTTCTTACTTCAGTCCGACTCTGGCAATCTATTCTGAGATTGCGCGCATGGGACTCCCTACAATGCTGCGCACCGGGATGATGAGCGTCTCCAGGATCCTGATCAACAATACCGCCGCTTTCTACGGCGACCATGCAATGGCTTCCATCTCTGTCGCCAACAAGAGCCTCCGGCTGATCGCCTCCTGTATCATGGGATTCAGTCAAGGCTTCCAACCGGTCGCCGGTTATAATTTCGGCGCAAAGAAATACGACAGGGTACTCCGGGCTTTCCGCTATACGCTGACCATCGGCGGGATCAGCGGGCTTGTGTTGGGCGCGGCGATGTATGTCTTTGCCCCCCAGATCATCGGCGTGTTTTCCGATAACGCAGGCGTTATGGAACTCGGCCTGATCCTCCTTCGCAGCCAATGCATCACCATGCTGCCCCATGTATGGACAATGATCGCCACCGGCCTGTATCAGGCGATGGGGAAAGCGTTCAAAGCCGGCGTGATGGGCTTGTCGCGGCAGTTGGTGGTACTGATTCCTTGCATCCTGATCCTTCCCCGCCTGTTTGGCGCTGTCGGGCTTGCCTGCGCACAGGCGGCTTCTGACGCGATTGCCTTTGTCATCGCGGTGATTTTCCTCATCCCGACGCTGAGGGAACTGCTAGCCTTGAATAAAAGCATGGCCACGAATACGATAGCTGTGCAGATCGAAAGTTAGTACTCCGCAACAGCTAAAAGCTGCATTCTATGGGCGGCAGCCCACGTTAGGATAATACAGCCTTCAATTCTTCGATCCGGGCGGCGTCCAGCCCAAGGCCTGCCAGGTAGTTTTCTGCCGCTTTCACCAGATCGACGCCGGTCAGGTCGGCGCCCTTATCCAAACCCGCTATATACCGCAGCGAAGCAAGGATATTGCTGTCTCCAATCCGCCGGTACTGCTCCGACGCCGGATCGACATCATAGTAGTTGATATACGTCTCCAGGTAATCCTCTTCGATGGCTTCCGCACCGGCGCCCATCAGCGCTTCAAGCAGCGCGATGACAAAGCCTGCCCGGTCCTTGCCTTCGGTACAGTGGATGAGATAGGGTCCGTCGTTCTCCAGCATAAACTCCAGTCCCCGTTTCAGTTTCTCTTGGAAGTCGTCCGCCTGGAAGTCCACGCCCATAGAGAGGCAGATCACCTTGCCGGCATCATATAGCTCTTTGTAATAGGGGGAACGGAAGTCTTCCTGCGCGAAGTATTCCTGCAGTTCCTCCTCGCTGTTTGCCAGGTTGATCACCGTCGCGATCCCCGCCGCGGCGCTGAGGGCGTCCGCATAGGAGGCGCGTCCGATCTCATTATTCACCGGGCTGCTGCTTCGATAAAGCGTCCCTTCCCGTATGCCGCCGATAGCGACATTACGGAAGTTGGCGAAAATCGCATCGGAAGCATAGTCCTCCCGATTGTTTGTACGGGTAAGCTGACGAATCTCCCATTCGGTGAAGTAGGCGCCCGCTTCTTTGACCTTCAGACTGACCGGCGCGCCCTCGGCAATCGCGTATGTCTCTGCGAAATTGCCCATGTTGATTGCGATGATGACTCTGCTTGTACCAAGACCTGCCGCGGCACGAACAACCGGATTGCCGGTATCCACGTCGCTGTAGGAAGTGCAGAAAGGCGCGTCGATTTCCCTTCCGCCTATCGAAATGGTCAGCATGTCGCCAAGCGCAAAGCCGGCGTTGAACAGGTTCTGGGAAAACAGATCCAACGTCAGGTTCCCATACCTGTCCACGAGCGCGACCGTTCCCGCTTGCTTATCGTTGGTCAGCAGCGAAATCTTATAATGGACCGCGGCAAGTTCCGCACGGGTAGCCGCCGTATCCAGGTCAAGCCTTCCGTCGGTTCTGCCTCCGATTAGGCCTGCGCCGACAACTGCGCGTACTTTATCCACCGCGTCCGCCGGTACCGAAGCCGCATCGGCAAACCTGTCAAGCGCCGCCTCTGCGTAGAGGATATCCAGCGACGCCAATTGCCCATAAAATCGGGAAGCGAGCTCCAGCCTGGATACGGTGGCGCGCATTTCCGTTTCCGAGTATCCATACGCATCGAGCGCCTGTTCATACTCCCCCTCCGCTTCTGTCAGGCGAACCAGGGATTGCAGCAAGGTACGCTGGTCAATCTCGCTCTTCGGCGCAAACCCATCAGCCGCTTCGTCCATGATCCCGGCGTCCAGCACATAACTTGCCGCTTCCGCGTACCAGGCGCCTTCCGGCACGTCGGCAGGAAGGGCCGCCGCCGGCAGCGCTATGCTCAGGCACAGTGCAAGAACGAGCAACAGAGATACACCTTTTTTACCCATATTTCTTCTCCCCTTTCCACTTTGAACCATGATAATCATTCCAGACATCAAAAATTATATCACCTTTCGCCGTCCCACTTATAGGTTTTGTCTTCATCCTTGCAGTCGATAACCACTGTGCGCAGTAGAATTCTCATATCCGATACACTTCCCCATCTCAGTCTTTCGCTAGCTTGCCAGCATAGATTATTTGGCTATCTTGCTCCTCTTTTCCTGCGATAAACATATCGGTATGCTGCCTAACATAACAATTATCAGCTGCTTGATCGGCTGCAATCGAATAGAATTTCGATCCTGTTTATTATAGAATCACAGAATAAAAAAAGCAAACGGTTGAAGTCACGGGTGATAGAATGAGTGGGGTTTGTGATAAAATCTTTCATCAAAACATGCTGATGTGATATAATGCATGTGTTTCTAAGCTTTGAATGCTTTGTTATGACGTGATTTGACATGCAGGCCAGTATAGAAACAATACCCTTAGGGGGTTATTTTATGAGTTTATTTAGGCGTCGATTTGGTTTTGATCGCTTTAAACTAACGAAAACAAATCAAGAAAAACTGAAAGAGATCAATCGCTTCTATTTCTCTGCGCAACAGAAGCTCAAAGGAAACGAGAGGATAGACGAGGCCCAGGTTCTGGATTTGCTCGATAAAGGGATACATATATGGAACCGCATCGTTGATGAAGCTATAGAGCAATATCATGCCAAAGACGCCATAGTATTCTCGACAGAAAAGAACCGTTATCAAGAGTACACGACCGTGATCGACGACAGTTCTAAGAATATTCACATCATCCGTTTTCTGTCAAAAACAGGTATGAATTATCTGATCCGAAAGTGCTTTGTATATTTTTGCAATGACCATTACGAGGATACTCGTCAAAAGCCGATCATCTTCGCCAGTGGAGAAGCAGAAACTCTCGACTATGCGTCGGCGTTTATTCGAGATAATTTAAAGGGCTTTCGCGACAATACAAATACCATCTCATTTATCGGCGGACCGCTTATGGTTTGCCTAAATAACGGAAAAATCAATGGATTTGTTGATGACTTACTTAGCGACCATTTTCAAACGGCTACAAGAACGCTTTATCGAAACAAGCTTATGCCCTTTTTTAGAATGTACGCCGGCTATTTCCATTGCTATACAGTGGGAGACAACATCATGGCCGAGTCGCCTCATGAGTTCGATTCTTTTGATTCGCCGCGTATTTGGTATGTTTTCAATAGTGAAGGAATCGCAAAGGATTGGAAAGACTATATCGAAAAGTATTGTAAAGCCTTTGCCGTACAATTACCAGAGAATACGCGAGAAAAAGCCAAAGAGCATTTTGTCGTTTATAACCCGAATACACAACCAATTGATCGGGGCTTATTTCTTCGTACTCTGGAAGTACGTGATTCGTCAAAAGCAGCCGGCTGATCAGCAGGAACGCCGCGGTTAGCGTCCTGACGCCCTTGCCGACTTTTCCCGCTCGCCCTTTAACAGGATCGCTTTGCGGAGCCGGATGGACTTGGGCGTCACTTCCAGCAATTCATCATCCGCAATGTATGCCGCAGCCTGCTCCAAACTGAGTAACCGTGGTGTTTTCAGTTTCACTGTCGCCTCTTTGGTAGAGGAGCGCATATTGCTGGCATTCTTTCTCTTGCACACATTGACCATCAGATCCTGCTCGCGGTTGTTTTCCCCCACAACCATGCCTTCATATACCTCCTGCCCGGCCTCGATAAACAAGACGCCTCGGCTCTCGATCGCCAGCATACCGTAGGTATGGCTTATGCCCGATTCCCACGCGACCAGCGAGCCGTTGCGGCGGCGTTTCATGTCGCCTGTGTATGGCTTGTAGGTTTCGTAGGTGTGGCTCATCACGCCGTACCCTCTCGTTTCGGTGAGAAAGAGGGAACGAAAGCCAACCAGGCCCCGCGCAGGAACGGAGTAGGTCAGCCTGGACCAGCCGTTTCCCGACTTGATCGCCTGCAATTCGGCGCGGCGATTCCCCAATTCCTCCATAACGGCGCCTACCGCCTCGTCTGGTACATCCGCCAGCAGAAGCTCGAATGGCTCACAGAAAAGGCCCTCTATGTCTTTCATCAGGACGGTGGGCATGGAAACCTGAAATTCCAAGCCCTCCCGCCGCATGGATTCGATCAGAATGGTCAAGTGGAGTTCCCCTCTGCCGCTTACCAGGAAAACACCCGGGCGTTCGGATTCCTTCACACGCAGAGATACATCGGTTTCCGTCTCCCGGAGAAGGCGCGCCAGAAGCTTTCTGGCGGTAACCGGTTCGCCTTCCCTGCCTGCAAAAGGCGAATCATTGACCAGAAAATGCATTTGCATCGTAGGTTCGTCGATGTGGGGGAAGGGCAACACCTCTACCTCTCCCACCGGCCCTATGGTTTCGCCTGTGTTGACTTGCCCCAGTCCGGCAACGGCGGCTATATCTCCGGCTGAAACACAATCCGTCTCCAGGCGTTCCAGTCCCCGGAAAGTAAACAGTTTGGATATTTTTGCTTGCGTTGCGCTGCCATCCATTTTAGCAATTTCCACTATCTGGCCGGCGCGCAGTTCCCCCCGCGCCACCTTACCGATCGCAATGCGCCCAAGGTAGTCATTGAAATCCAGGAGCATGGGCTGAAACTGTAAGCTGCCAGCCTCTGCAGAGGGCGGCGGCACATGGCGCAGTATACTGTCCAGCACCGGCGCCATATCCTTGCCCGGCTCGTCAAGCTGCGTACCGGCCCATCCTTCCAGAGCGGAGACATACAGAATAGGGAAATCCGGCTCATTCTCGTCAAATGCCTCCAGCTCAATGATCAGATCCAGCACTTCATCCAGCACTTCCTCAGGTCTGGCATTGTCCCTGTCCAGTTTGTTGATGAGTATAATGGGCTTCAAGCCTTGCTCCGCAGCCTTTCGCAGAACAAACCTGGTCTGCGGCATACAGCCTTCAAAGGCGTCCACCACCAGCAGCACGCCGTCCACCATCTTGAGAATACGTTCTACCTCACCGCCAAAATCCGCATGTCCCGGCGTATCGACGATATTGATCACATAGGGGCCATAGCTGATGGAAGTATTCTTTGCCAGTATTGTGATTCCTTTTTCCCGCTCCAAATCGTTGGAATCCATGATTCTCTCCGGCACATCTCCATGCGCCTTCAACGCGCCCGAATACGCCAGAAGTTTGTCTACCAGCGTTGTTTTTCCGTGATCCACATGGGCGATAATCGCTACATTGCGGATTTTATCACTATCTGTCATGCTTCGTTTCTTCCTTAACCACCAGCGAATACTGATCAGTATAAATTCTCATTGTAGGATATCACAAGAAACCCGGTTTCGGAAGATGGGCAAGGATTTTTTTCTTACATTTTTTTGCTTACGTTTTCAAGCTTAATCCATGCTTCGCCAGGCCTCGATAATATCCGTCGCTTTGGGCGGGCAGCCCGGTACATGCACCGACAGGCCGCCGGTGCAATTGCCGATGCCAAAGCCCTCTCCCCTTTGCTCTCTGAAGCCTTGCCCGATACAGACTTGTCCGTCCCGGCGCATCCCGCCGCCTTTGGGGATCACGCCTCCCAAGCGGTGCAGGGCATAGATCAACGAAGAGTAGCAGGCTGAGCACGCCGCATCCTCCCGGATCAATCGCCGATAGCGCTCCGCGGTCCTGTCGCTTTTACGCTCGTGGGCAGGCTTGTTTTGCGTATACAGCTCCACCAGCTTAGTCTGCGCCGAATAGAAGACGCCTGCGCCAAATTCCCTGCCGTATACCAGATAGTCAATCTCCTCCGGCTTATAGCCGATCAGCTCCGCGCAGTAGGAATCCACCAACAGCGGGTTTTGCCCCGCGATGATGCGGTTTGCCGTTACTGGATTCCCGCCTTCCTCGAAAGACAGATCGCCGCACACGCCGTCGACGACGCAATACCCGGTTCGGATCAGCCTATTGAGCACAGCCACAGGCTTATGAATCCCCAGTTCATGAAAACGCCGCTTCTCACTATCCGGAATGCAGCCCTTGAGATTCTTCATGCAACAGGTCAGCCCGGTCTGGCAATGGGCCTTCAGCACAGGCGCGTTAATCAGGAAATCCGCCTCCAGCGCTTCCTGACAAACTTTGACGGAGAATCCGCCGTAATCCAGGACGCTGTAGCGATCCCGCTTGAGATCAACCAGCGGCACATTGTGTTTCTTCGATAAAGCTTCATAGCCGCAGACTTGAAACGCGCGTTTCGTACTGTCGCCCACCCAGGAGCCTTCGATGATCCGGATCTGCTTCACCCCGAAATCTTTCAAATAAAGAATAATCCCTTCTATCACTTCGGGATGCGTAGTAGCGCCACCGGCTGCCGGGCTTGCCAGGACAAGGTTTGGCTTGATCGCGACGCGATGGTCCGGCTTGAGATAGTCCGCGACGTCGGAGGCTGCAAGGCAATCATAGGTATTCTGCGCAATATGGCTTCCATAGGTCACGACAATCATGGCATGTCACTCATCCCTTCCACTTCGCGGCGCTGCGATTCCGCAGTGTTGGCAACTGATACTTTTGACTTCTTATTTAGCATGCTACATGGGGCTCTCAATTCCTCAGCACTTCCCGGTAGACGCCGAAGCTCTCCGGCGTGATAAAGTCGGTGTAGAAGCCCGTCGCCCCGTTTTGGGTTAAGGGGATAATATCCTCAAAATGATTGACGGTATGGACATAGACCATCTTCCCGGCAGCCGCCAGTAAAGAAGGCAATCCCGCAAGCAAATCCTCTCGCGTAGAAGATATCGTCACCACTTGTATTCTGTCCTGTGACAGGGCAAAGGCAGCCACTTCCTCCACCGTTGCTTCTGAAGCATACAAAGTGTAGATCACACCGGGAAAGTCATAGGTCTGCATGATAAACCCAAAGGTAGCCTCGTCGTAACATTGCGGGATAATGCGCGACAACAGCGCCGGATCCCGCCGGATTGCTTCGTTATATAAGCATCGGAATTGGAGCAATGCCTCCTCGGGCGTCGCTTCGTAGGATTTCGTATCCGTGATGAGGAACATATCCTCATTTACCATCATTTCATCAAGAATATCATCCAGCATGGTCGTTGTATAGGCGCCGTCAAGGGGCACGAACGCGCGCCATTCAGCTTCGGACATCGGTTTGCCGTCCAGATTGCCAAAATTGCGCCAGTCATGGACTGCGGCAAGCTTGTAATCGCTGGTCAGGCTGAAATCAAACTCAAAGACTCTGTGACCCAGATTGTAGTTTTGTATCAGCGCTTCTATGGAGTTCGTGTATCGCAACGCGCCCGCCGAATGCCGCAAGCCGCCCCCTGCATGGGCTACAAGGGGCGGGAACGCGGTCGTCCACGCATTTTGCGCGTAGGTAATGCTTTCCTTCGCTAAGATACCGTCAAGGTAGTGAAAACTGCAGTGGAGTATCCCGGACAGGCGCTCCTCCCGTATCCAGACCCTCTGCGCATACCGAAGGGTATCGCCTGCAATCGGGAAACGATACCGGTTTTTGTAGGCTATCTCTTCCTCTAAATCAAAAAGCAGCTCGATCCGCGGGGATCGCTCTTTGACAAACAGCAAGTCCTTTTCTCCGGCCACATAGCCGGCAAGAAGCATCGCTTCCTCCAGCGGAACATAGCCCTCCAGCATGAGCGCGGCGCGTAACTCCCTCTGATTTTGCATCACAACAAAAGAAAACGCCGCAGCGCACAACGCAAAAACAAATATTGTCAGGCTGATTATCCAGGCCTTCCGCATGTTGATGTACCTGACCTATCCTACTGCTGCTTCACGTGCGAGTCCTCCGTCCGGGGCAGATACTCCCGATAGATCAGGTCTTCGCTACAAATGTGATGAATCCACCATTGCTTCAAAAACTCCATAAACGGATAAGGATCTTTGCCCAACATGCTCTCCCTTCCTTTATTGGCTAACTGAGCCGATAGCGCCTGGTGCAGCTTAATGTGTTTCTCCGTCTTTTCGTGACCCAGCTGTTCCAGAAAACTCTCCTCGATCCGGAAATGGATTTGTGTATAATCCTTCATCATATCAATGATCGGAACAAGCGTTTCTTTCATATAATTATTTTGCATCGCGAAATATAGCGAGTTGATGGTGGTGACAATTCCTCTGTGATGTTCGTCAATAATCGGTATTCCTAAATTATATTCGGGATTCCAAACAATAAAGATATTGTGATTGAATAAGACTGCATGTTTCTCTTTATCCATATATTCTCCTTATGGTATTATTTCATTTTTTGTGATTTATATAGGTTCAATATGCGGGCGGCATTTCCGCCCAATATACGGTCTATCCCCTCCGCCGTTAGCGGCAGGCTCTGAATGGTCGCCATATTCTGCCCGATCATACTGATTCCGGGCCAGTCGCTTCCAAATATTACCTTGTCCGTATTGCGGTCAAGCTCCGGAAAGTAGGTCATGAGTTTGCCAGGCGGCAAGCCGGATATTTCCATGAAGACATGGGGATGGCGCCTTGACATAAAGAAGGCTTCGTCATACCAGACGCCCCGGCCCGAATGGGCCAGAACAAGCACCAGTTCGGGGAAATCCTGGGCGATATCATCCACGTCGATCGGATTGCCATATTTGATGCGGGATTGGGGAAATACAGATGAGCCGGTATGGATCAGGACAGGAATTCCCAGTTCCTGCGCAACCCGATACAGGGGGTACATTCGCGGATCACTGAGGTAGTAATGCTGGTACGTGGGATAGAGTTTCAGCCCGCGAAAACCCTCGTCTTCTACTTTGCGCCTGAGTTCCTCTCCCAAATGCATATAGACGTGCGGGCTGACGTCGCAGAAAGGGATGAGCCTGGACCGGCCGCGACAGAAATCGCGAACCTGTTCGTTACTGCATATGCCCGTGGTAACCGGATTCAACTCCGCCAGAACGCAAGCATAGTCTATGCCCTCCGCCGTCAGCAGCTCTTCGAACGCGCCGGGGTCGCTATAGCGTTCCAAATAATCCTCATCCCCGGCAGGCAGCGTCTTTTTAAACCACGCCAAAGCCTCGGGCTGAAACGGATGATAAATCGACATATGCACATGGAAATCAATACGCAGTTTGCGCGTTGTATGGTCTTCCGACAAGGGCGTCATTTGCCTTCTCCCGTGTCCCGTTCAACGTCTACCTGATCATACCATAATTCGTCAAAATCATCAATTCCGCCGGACCGGCAGTTGTGGTTCCGCAGTACAGCAGTTCAACATGCTTAGCCAAACAATCCGGCGCCGATCCACAGGGGGATGGCCACGAGCAAGGCAAGAAAACAAGCCGCAAAATAAAGCATGCCATATATGCCCAAATGCTGATGGGTAAAGGCCCTGTCTCCCGCGATGGACCGGCTCATCATCGCCCACATATTCTGATAGGCCATAACAAAAGAATTGCCGGCCATGACAAAGACAAACAGCCAAACCAAAGGACTGATCCCGTAAGCTTCTTGCACAGCCGGAAGAATGGGAACCAGTATCGCGATGGTCGGGATAAAGAGCGCTACGTCGAAAAACCTCCACAGGAACACAAAGGTCATGATCGCAAACATAAATACATAGGGATTGCCTGCGACAGGGGCCAAAGCCGGTACAACGATCCCCGCCAGCCACCGGGATATGCCGGTTTCGTTGAATATCGCGCTGAAGCTGAGGGCGATCGCAATGAAAACAATCAGATCCCAGTTGACGCCGGTATTAAAGTCGCCGGCTTCCAGGACGCCGGTCAGAAACAGCACAAAAACGGCAGCCAAACACACCGCGGCGTCGGGCAATCCATGAAAGCGGTTCGTAAGAAACAGGATAAATACCGTCACCAGGACCAGCCCGGCGATGATTTCCAGCCGGCTTATTTTGGCGGCAGCCTGCTCCCGGATGGCGTCGATGGCGTCTTTCGACAACTTTTCCTTCGGATGCAACGCGAGCAAGCTGCCCGCGACCAGCAGGATCGTGCTGACCGTCACCGGGATGAATAATACGCTGAACCAATTGCTGAACGTGACAAGGCCCAGGGTATCCGGCACGGCATTAATCATGCCGGATATAATCGGCCCCCACAGCACGCCGGACATCCAGCCTGACCCAGGGAGAATCGCCATGCTGAACGCCGTCAGCAGAATCAGGGAATTGCCTTTCGAGCCTTTCTCCAGTTTGCACAGCTCGCAGCATTGCACAGCGATGGGAATCATAATCGCGACCCTTACGGTGCTGGAAGGGGTCAGCAGGCTCAATAGGACGCCGATGATAACCCAGGCGATGACCAGCGACAGGTACGATGGTTGAAACAGCTTAATGATCGCCACGGCGATGCGTTTGCCCAAGCCGGTTTTATGGAGAGTGAGGCCGAAAAACAGCGCCGGAATCAGCGTCCATATCGCCGACTGGGTGAACCCGGAGAACACCACCGCCGGTGAAAGCCCGAGAGCCAGGGCAAAAAAGGCGAGAAATATCCCTCCGGCGGAATACGAAAGCTTGAATGGCTTGAAAATCCAGATACTGAGCGCAATCAGTATGCCGCCCAGCATAAATTGCCCGGCGCCGCTTAGATTTGCGGAGAAAGGCTGGAGTAACAGGATCATACTCGCAGCCAGGAACAACAGGCCGCTTCCCAGATAAGACAGTTTGACTGTAGATAGCATTGCTATATCCTCCTAACATAGATATCAGTCGGGCTGAGAGCCCGCAAGCCATCGAACGATTATCCGGCGCCATCGGAAAACCGTATGCGGACTGACATGCCTATGTCTGTTTCTCCTCTGCAGCATTATGAAGACATCCTTTGCTTTCTTAGATAGACGGTGGGGCGACGTGCAGTGCGTGATCGCGACTGCGTTTTGCCGGTGGCCGTCCATAAAAAAAATCCCTGGCGGAGCATCATGCTCTGCCAAGGACGAATAATAAAATCGTACTATCCGCGGTACCACCTTGCTTTACGGGGGAAATCCCGTACACTCTGCAGGATACTTGCCACTCTGATTTCACAAGCCGGCGTCTTGCCGCTCTTTGTGCATCACAGGTTCGTATATCCCTCGCAACTGACGTATGCGTCACGACATGGAATACTCAGCGTAGGATACGCCTTTGACCATGCACTTTGCAGTCCCTTAAGCT
>Ga0099364_10010157_pt1 | contig 12977 bp, 12 predicted proteins | sample TergutTh196P3_FD_73070 | JGI IMG/M metagenome (GOLD analysis project Ga0099364, IMG submission 73070) | Microcerotermes parvus P3 segment gut microbial communities from Pointe-Noire, Republic of the Congo - Th196 P3 | ecosystem: Host-associated > Arthropoda: Insects > Digestive system > Gut ...
AACCGTACTTTTTCGCCGTATCGACAAATTCCTCAACGGTAAGAGCGGGCCTGTCATTGAACCACACGCCGGAACATGAAATCGAGTAAAGACCTACTTTCATACAGATCATCCCCTTTTTATATTATTGTTTATGGACAGATGTTTCATAGATATTACTTAGAGTTTCTGCGTTTGTGTTCATCAAGGCTCATCCAATACCGATACCATAAATATTTAATTAATTTTTTGTGCTTATCGCGGTCAATATATTCATAAAGTTCTTTTGGCGAAATGATTACGTAGTTTTCTTGTTTTTTTAAGCATTTCCGCCATGTACACTCCAACTCCTTTACGTTTTCGATTACATACGATCCTTCTAATAAATCTTTATTTCCTGGTGGTATAACATTAACATGAATAAAATCATATACTTCTCCATTTTTTTTCATCTGCTCCGCCCATAATGTTTGCCGCATAAGTTGATAATAGGGATCATACTTAAATATCTCACATGATGGATTTAGGTATTTTGAATCTTTTATAAGCTTTCGATATATTTCTTTTATGTTTTTCTCATCTTTATCAAACTATTCGGTATATTTCCATTCGAATAGGATTAGGATGGTTTTTTCATTTGATTTTCCATGAATAATTGCATCAATTTGTGTGAAATATACCTCTTCCCCAAGATAGTCATTTTCATCAATTTCTTCAAATTTAATATACTCTTCTTTTCCATCATCGTGACATTTTAACGGTATTAATTTATTGATATAATAAGGTTTATTTGCTTTAACAGCCCTTTTCCTATTAATTGCTTCAATTAAGCCCAAAATCGCCTTTTCATCATTAAAAATCGGCATTAAATGATTTATGCAAGAAGCTTGGGAACTAATTCTGCTTATTATTTTTGTTTTATAATCAATTTTTTCACAATTTTTACCAAACTCTTTACAAAATCTTTTTGGATTCGGTTCTACATACTTTTTAAGAAATTCAACTGGATTCGATTCTACCTTTTCTCTAATGGTCGGGTAAAAATTTCCGATTAGTTGCTCTAATTCTTTTGAGCATGATTCTGCTTTATAACCATAAGGATCATGACGAAAAAACTTTGCACCTAGGTATTTTTTATGTTTCTCCTCCTCATCACTCTTATAATTCATTTTACTTACCTCCAAACCATAAAATCGAATATACTTCTTTTGGTCAGGAATCATACTACGCGGAGTATGTCCTCGAAACTAATCGAGGTAAGGTGAGAGCGACCAGCTTTCCCTTTTCATTTTCGTTCGGCTAATAATTCAGCCGCGGCCTTTATTGCCTCCACGATGCTGGCATAACCGCCGCACCTGCACATGTTCCCCTCTATGCCCCTGCGTATCTCTTGATCTGTTGGGTTTGGGAAACGCTTAAGCAGTGCCACGGCGGAAATTAATGTGCCGGGAATACAATAGCCGCACTGCACCGCGCCCAGCTCCGCGAAAGCAGCCTGCACAGGATGGAGTTTGCCGTTTCGCGCCAGCCCCTCTACTGTAGTTACGGACTTGCCATCTGCTTCAACCGCCAGCACCAGGCAGGAATTTACGGGCTTGTAGTCCAACAGCACGGTGCAGGCGCCGCATTCGCCTTCGTTGCAGCCTTCTTTTGTGCCTGTCAGGTACAGATCTTCCCGCAAAAACTCCAATAAGGTACGGTTAACCGCCGCCGTTTTTTTGAAAATCTCGCCGTTTACAGTTACGGTAATGTTTTTTGCTTTTATCGCTCCTCACACTCCCTTCCCGTTTGCGCGTTCCAGCGCCAGTTTGGCGGTTCCGGGCAAGAGTGTTTCAATCAATCGATGTCTGTACCACGCGGGGGCGCGCCAGCTGCTTCTGGGTTTGGCTTCGTTGGAAGCCAGCTTTGCAGCCTCTTTCAGCGTGTCGTCGCCCGGAAGCTTCCCTAAAAGATACTCTTCGGCGCTTTTAGCCCGGATGGGCGTGGGCGCGGCTGTTGTCAGCGCAATACGCGCGCGGTTTATATATCCGTTTTCATCAAGCCCCAGCGCCGCCGTCACACCCAAAAGCGCCAGATCCATCCCTTTTCTGCGGCCGAATTTCGCGTAAGCGGAGCCAAATCGCTGCGGAGGAGATGGCATATTGATGTGGCAGAGCAATTCTCCAGGTTCCAGCGCGGTTTTTTTTGCTGCAATGAAAAAAGCCTCGAAAGGCAATTCGCGCCAGCCTCCAGGACCGTAAACAGACAGCATGGCATCAAATGCAAGCAACGGCCCCAGGGTGTCGCCCGAAGGCAGGGCATTACAGATATTGCCGCCTATTGTGCCCCTCATGCGCGTTTGAATTGAACCCACGCAAGAAACACCATCCAGAAGCGCGGCGTAATATTTTTTCACTTCGGGAGTATGCTCCAACTCGTCGTGGGTGGCGAGCGCCGGTATCGTGAAACCGTTTCGGCCAAATACAGGCTTGCCCAGTAATTCCTTCGCCCCTTTGATATCCACGACATAATTTGGACTGATGCTGCCGGCGTGCATTGCCACCAGCACGTCTGTACCTCCCGCCATTATTTTGCACTCATCGCCGAACTCGGAAATTATTTGCACCGCTTCGTTAAGATTGACCGGCGACAATAATTCAAAAGGCATCAGCATTGCTCCGCGCCTCCATTTGCAACAAGGACGTCCTCAGGCTTCAAAGGCAGCTTTTTGAGTCTGATTCCGGCCGCGTTGGCCACGGCATTGCCAATTGCGGCGGCAGTAGGTACCATCCCCGGCTCTCCGATTCCCTTTGCGCCGTATGGACCCTCGGGATGGGGTTTTTCAATCAGCGTAATTTCTACCTGCACGTCGGCATCCATGGATGTGGGTATTTTGAAATCCACAAGGTTGCCGTTTAGAAGCCTTGCATTATCATCGAAGATCATTTCTTCGGACAGCGCGCTGCCGATGCCCATGATGACGGAACCCTCGATCTGCTGCCGGCAATTCGCGGGGTTGATTGCCTTGCCCACGTCGTGGGCCGCGGCCATTTTCAAAACGCGCACCAGCCCGGTCTCCATGTCAACTTCAACCTCGGCAGCCTGCGCGCCCCAGAACCACATCGCGGCGGGTCTCTTCGAAATGCCGGTTTCAGCATCCGGCGGGTCGAATATATCCAGCGTCGAGAGAGAACAACGCCCTATTACGGGCTTCTGCTCATGCATCAAGGGACTCCCGCCAAGCTCGGATACGGGCAGTGAGCGGTTATGGCCGCCATTTTCCCGTATTATGCCGTCTTTAACAGAGATATTGGAAACGTCGGTTTTCCAGTATTCGGCAGCCAGTATTTCGATTTGTTTTTTCATATCCGACACCGCCCCAAGCGCGGCCTTCCCTACATGAAAGGTCAGCCGGCTGCCGGTTGTCGTCTTTTCGAACGGGGAGTAGAGAGTGTCCACCGGAGCGATGTTGACGGTTTCCACCGGTAACCCCAGGCTTTCGGCGACAATCTGAGGGAGAATTGTTTCCACACCCTGGCCCATTTCCTTCCCGCCTGCGAGAATTGTAACCGTGGAATCGGTATTGAGCTTTATAATGACCGACGAATTGGATGGGGTGCCAGTTATCTTGCTGAAACAAGCGACGCCCTTGCCCCGAAGCTTACCGTCCCGGATAATTTGCTTTGTATTTTTATCCCAGCCTATGGATTCCGCTACAGCGTTAAGGCAGTCTTTGACCCCGACGCTGATAACGGATTCTCCGCTCGCGGAAACGTCGCCATCGTCCAGCAGGTTTTTCAATCTGAATGCCACCGCGTCAATGTTCAGCTTTGCGGCGATGATATCCATCTGGTTTTCATATGCCCAAGCCACTTCCGTGGCGCCGAAGCCACGAAAAGCCGTCCCCAGGGGTTTATTGGACATAACGCAATAACCGTCGATACGCATATTGGGAATTTTGTATGGGGTACAAGCGCCGTAGCCCGCGTTGTAGTTGACACGAGGGCCGGTGGTTACGTAAGCGCCGGTGTCCCAGTAAATCTGCGTATCCTGCGCGATAAGGAAACCGTTTTTGTCCGCTGCCGTCTTGATGTTTACGCGGCAGGGCGCGCGAACGCCCGTGGCCGTAAATTCCTCGTGCCGTTCGAAGACCAATTTGATTGGCCTGCCGGGAAGTTTTATTGCCGCAAGGGCGACTAAAGGCTCCGCGCGCAATTCGTATTTGTTGCCGAAAGCGCCGCCGATCTCCGTGGTAATAAGCCTGACTTTGTTCACCGGCAGACCGAAGACCCCGGCAAGTTGGTTTTGCAGCATGAACGGACTCTGCGCCGGGGTCCACACCGTCAGACCATCGTAATTATAAAGGGCGGTCGCGACGTGGGTTTCCATGGTCACGTGCTGTAGCATTGCCGTCTCGTAAATGTTTTCCACCACGATATCCGCCGACTTGAAAGCCATGTCCGGGTCGCCGTTTTGCAGATGGAAACGGTCACATATGTTCGTTCCGAGAATTGGTTTAGCCGCGGAAGACCATTTGTAACGTTTCCAATCTTCATGGACGAGCAAGGGGTTTTCGGCCAGCGCATCGTCCAAATCCCGAACGGGTTCCAACGGCTTATAGTCGGCCTTAATTTTCCCGGCGGCCTGTTTCGCTTCCTCCAAGCTGTCGGCCACGATGAGCGCCACCGGCTCCCCATGGTAGCGAACGCGGTCGATGGCCAAAATAGGCTGATCACAAATGAATTGGCCGAAATAGATCGGATATTCCCTTCCGGTCAGCGCAAGACGCACACCCGGCATTTTTCTTGCTTCCTCCGTATCCAAGCTCAGAAGTTCCGCATGGGCGTGGGGGCTGCGATAAACGGCTGCGTACAGCTGTCGCGGGAAATTGATATCCGCGCCGAAAACCGCCTCTCCGGTGACTTTTTTAAGGGCGTCTTTCCGGGGTATGGGCTTGCCGACATACTTAAACTCGTTCATTCGCGTCACCTTCTATACTTGCCTATCTCCCAATCTATTTTATTTTGACGGCAAGGACCAGTTGAAGAAACGAAAATATGGTTCACTGGAGCGTTTACGGAAATAATCCACGTCCTTTTCGCTCCAGTCGTATACACCTTTGCCGGTTTTGAAGCCCAAATCGCCCCGCTCGCAGCATCCCTCGATCAAATCCTGAATTTTGTCCGCGTTACACAGCGAAGGGAAAAGATAGCTGTGTATACTGGCAATCATATCCAGTCCCGCGTAGTCAAAATGCTCGAAAATACCGACCGATGTGTATCTTGGCGCGAAGCTGGTTTTCAACGCCTGATCAATGGCCTCGGGCGTCGCGATTCCGGATTCCACCATATATACCGCCTCCCGGTAGAGGGCGTGCTGGAGCCGATTGGCTACGAAACCGGGAGCTGCCTTAAGCATGGTAACAGGTTCCCTGCCCACAGAGCGGAAGAACTCGTCTAAGATTTTTATCGTTTCCGGGCTGGTGCAGGTACTCCGCACAATTTCCACGCAGGGCACTAAATGGGGCGGGTTATAAGGATGCGCCACCGCAAAGCGATCCTTCGCGTTAAGTCCTTTGGACAGATCGTCCGCCGATAAAGCTGATGTGGACGAGGCAAGCGCCTTGAACTTCTTGCAGTTTTCCTCAATAAGCTCGTAAACTCCGTACTTTATCTCCTGTTTCTCCACTACGCATTCCAGAATGAAATCAGCCTCAGCCAAATCTCTGTAACTTTGCGTAATGTTAAGATATTTTCGGCAGATTTTTGCCTGTTCTTCCGTCACAAGCTTTTTCTCTATCAAATCCCTATAGTAGTCGTTGTAACGGACCAGCCCGGCTTCCGCCTCCTTATCATCAACGGCCAGCATGGTTGTGCGATAGCCGTTTCCGGTGAAAAGGACGCCCATACTGGCGCCTATCATTCCCGTGCCGATAATTGCAACGTTGTTTATATAATCAAGCTTCATGGCTGTTTCACTATTTTGCCGTTTTTGCCGAGAGGTAATCGTAGCAAGCCATCACATTGTAAGTTTGGATGTAGTCCATGACTTCCTCTTGGCCTATATCGACGGGGCAGCGGTCGGCAAAGCTGATATTTTTGACGCATTCCTCTTTCGTTAAACCTTTGGACATGGCGTAACCCACGACCTGCAACCATTCGTGAATGAACGCCTTCTGCTGTAACAGGTAATTCCTGTCAACCACCGGGCCGTGACCGGGTACGATATAATCCACTTCCAGCGTGCCCAGAAAATCGAGGGTCTTGAAAAGAGCGTCGAAGTCGACGGTATGGAACCAAATCTGACAACCGGAGAACACCGTATCGCCCACGAATACCACTCTCTCCTCCGGCACGAACACGCTGATGTTTGCGTCTGAATGGCCAGGGGTGTAATACAGAAGGAAATTGTGGTCGCCGAGCTTGAATGACATCTTGTCGCTGAAGGTGATGTCGGGCCGGTTCAATATGTAATCTGCTTCCTTTGGAATGAGCGGCAAACTCTCCGGGTCCTGACGCCTGATCACGTCCACACTGTAATCGTAAGTGGTAATGTTGAATGATGCCGGGATTTTCCAAAATGTTTCAGCAATTTTCTCATGACCTATGACCGGACATTCGCCTGCGAACCAATGATTGCCGAAAATATGGTCTATGTGGCTTTCGGTATTGATAAGGTATTTGATCGGCCCTTTTTCCAAGGCGAATTTGCGCATCTCCAAAAGAGTTGTGATCCATTGCGCCGTGTCGATAAACACAGCGCCGTCGCTGGTGAAGACGATACTTGGATCACAACCGCGAATATTTGTCACTGTATATACATTTTTCGTAATCTGTTCCATAAAAAGCACTTCCTTTGCTATAAATATTTTTCCAACTCGTCCATCAAGATATCGGGATTCGAGCAGCGGACATAAACATATTCCCGTTTTGCCGCGAAACTACTGATGAAATCCGCGCGTTTTTGACGGAGTTCCAGCGTGTCAAACATAGGCATGGGAAAGTTGGGAGCTAAAAGGATGTGCATACCGAAATAGTCGCACAAGCAATGGAAAGTCTGATACTGCTTTTCGTAGTCGGACATGAGGCCGGAAACCGTGGCGTAATTGCCGTCCATATCCGGTACCATAACAATGTCGATATTTGCCTCGCCTTTATAGAGGGCATACTCCGGGTCTTTGTCGAAGAATTTTGCAACGCCCTCGTCTTGGTTGGGCTTGTCGATGCGTTCGGTACCTTTTGCGCGTTTACGCAGGTAAACCTTCCGGGAACCCATGACGTAGTTGCCGTCGAAGTCCAGTACCGTGGTTTCGGTGGAAAGAATTGTCGCCCCACGCTTACAGGCGGCGATCTGGCTCATACTCTTGCCGCGGTTGCCTTCACCGCCTATAAAGAGTATGTTCTTGCCTTTATAATTTACCGCCGAGGAATGGAACAGAAAACGTCCCAGCGAAAACAACTTCGATGCGATGAACGAAACAAGTATGCGCTGAATCTCACCCTCGAACCATTCGCCTTGCAGCGTGATAACCTTGCCATCAAAATCGATCGCCTTTTCCTCAGCGTCCTTATACCATAAAAAATCCGCCGACGGAAGATTACTGCCGATTTGATTCGTAGCGCCGCCAAGTCTGTAATTGAGAAACGTCATGTCGTCCAATATCTTGTCAACAATGGGTTCGCTGTGTACATCCAGTCGGATTGACGCTACATCGCAGTTTATTTGTTCGGAATAAATTGCCATTCCAAAACCCCCCTTTATATAAATAACTAAAACCAATTGTTATTAAATCAATGTTGTGATAGGCCGCGACTGTAACACATAAAGTTGTCCTGATTCGATTGCCCATTCCACGTCTTGCGGTTTACCAAAATAGTTTTCAAGTTTTACCGCCAAGTCAGTCAAATCCTTGATTTCCGAGTCATTAAGCACCTGTTTCTCTTGAAGTTCCTCAGGAACGTCACACTCTTCCACGCCTGGTTCACCGATTTTTCTGGCAACCATTACTTCTTTGCAGGCTACAAATACATCAATTATATTACCGTTTTTGTCCACTGAATAACTGTCAGGCGTAACAATACCGGAAACTATCGCTTCGCCGAGACCCCATGCTCCTTCAATAAGACACACGTTTCGATCATTCGTAATTGGATTTGCGGTAAACATAACGCCTGATTTAATAGAGGCAACCATTCTTTGGACTACGACAGCAATAGAGATTTCGCTCTCGTTAAAACGCTTTTCCTTGCGGTAAAAAATTGCTCTGTCGTTGTAAAGAGACGCCCAACATTCCTTGATATATCGCACAACATCGTCCGCGCCCATAACGTATAAAAATGTTTCTTGCTGTCCGGCGAAGCTGGCGTCATCCAAATCTTCAGCGGTGCCGCTGGAACGGACAGCGATAGGATGAATCAATTTCTCATCTGGTTCCACTTCTTCACCGAGCTCCAGATAAAATTCTCCAATCATCTTCGACATTTCAAAAGGCATCGGCGCCGAAATTATCGCATTTCGTATATTCTCAGCCTTGGAAACGAGGTCGGAATTTTTGTCAAAATCAATTGAATCAATCACAGAAAGAACTTTTTCTTTTAAGTTGTTCGCACGCATAAAAGCATTGAACATATCCGAACAGACTACGAATCCACTTGGTACGGGAAATCCTGCGCGAAACATACGGCACAAACCGGCGCCTTTACCGCCGGCGCTCAACGTTAATTCCTGATCGGGTATTTCGTTAAACCATGCCAAATATCCCACGTCACTCATCCTTAAAGTAATCACGGGGGAGGTTATTTCCTCCCCCGTGACAAAATTTAGTTAAGAATTTCAACCACACCTTTGCTGCCGTCCACACGAATTTTCATGCCGCTTCGTATTATTTTGGTGGCTTTAGACGTGCCTACAACACAGGGTATTCCGAATTCACGGGAAACAACGGCGGGATGTGACAACGCGCCGCCGGTATCGGTTACAAGCGCGCTGATTTTACTGAAGCTGACAACCCATGCCGGATTAGTCATCTTGCATATAAGTATATCGCCCTTCTCGATTTGATCAAATTCAGACGGAGAGGTAACAAATCTCGCAACTCCCTCAACAACGCCCGGGGAGGCGGGAAGCCCTTTGAGTACGGTTTTCGACTGCGGTTCTTTTTGCGCGGCAACTTCCGCTTCATACTTAAACGGCCAGCCCCAAAGACCCTTATAAGGTTCCTCGTAAAGCTGCCAGTGTGAAATAGTTCCATACCATTCTTTGGGTGTGCGTTTCTTTGCTTCTTCCATTTCACCGCGGCGCTTCATAACCAGAGCTTTGCTGTCAAATGCATCCGGACGAACCGAAATGGCCCTGATTTCCTCATACTTCAGCATAAAAATATCTTCCGCGTCGTTTAATATTCCGGCGGCAACGAGCTTTTTGCCTAGTTCAATAAACATGAGCCGCACGCGCGCGTAACAGCCCTGATCTATATAGAAATGGTGATCGGGCGTAAGCGGAGCCATACGCACAGCCAACTCAAGGGATTCCTGCAGCTTCGTTTTTTTCTCGGGATCGCTCACTTTAGCATACAGAGCTTCTATAGCGGCGTTTTGGGCTTCCTTACACTTGTTGAACGCGTCATAGAAATTGTAGTCGTCCGCAACGTACATCCTAAGCGCGTCGAAAATCGGCGAAGGATCCTCGATCCAGGTTGGATATATGTATTCATGTGTGTAAATTGCTTTGTAACCATACTCCTTTTGGTAACGGACAACTTTACCGGAAAGCTCTTTACCTTTTTCCGTATTCGAGATTGAAGCAATAATTTCCTTTGTCGGCTTCTTTATTAACTCCGTGAGCTCAGGCGTGACTTTAATAAATTCTTTAATTTCCCAAAGAGCCTTTAAAGAATCCCAGTTTCGGTCACGATCGGATACAATGATCTGACCGAGATTTTCCTCGTCAATTTCTCCAACCGCTTCCTGATAAGCCGCCCTGAACCCCAAACCAGCCGAAAATTGCGCAAGGTTCAAAATCCAGTGGATTCGGAAATGGCGTTCCTGTATGTCCAGACAATCTTCCATGTGAATTAAGTAATCTGGAAGTGTAACTTTTGATGCGTCGAACTCGTCCATATATTTGTAATTGTTTAAGATTTCAGGGAGATAGCGATCTTTCCACCAATCGAGGAATCGATCGGCATAAATGGGCATTTCCGCTCCAAAGTATGCGCCAAAGCTTGCAAAGTCTGCGTCAGGCTCGCGAGGAACAATCGCGGAATATACATAACCGCCAATCTTTTTTGCAATCCACTCCTTGCCGAATGGCGCGCCAAAACGCCTGTACATGTACTCACAGGTGGAACCCCACCACCCGCCGATATCAAAATAAAGTGGTGATATGGGGTTAGGACAGTGAAGATCATCGTAGAACCACATAAGTGATTTTTCTTTTTCATCCTTCCATTCGACAGGATGCTCATTATCCCCGAAAAAGGTCGCGATAATTTTTTCGCTAACGCTCATTAACTTCCCCTCCCAATATTATATTGATAATCGATTATTGATAACCGAGAATGCTAACAGAGTATCAACACCGTGTCAATACCCCTTACATTTGATGATTTCTTCCATATCATAAGGGCTCTATTCTGTGGTTTCTATTTTCTCTGTCATTTCATCTCGAAGTTCAAGTAAATGCAGCTGCATTGCATTGCGAGCGGCTTGAACGTCACGATTCTCAAGGGTTTTGTATATATCCATATGTCTTATTGCCAGATTTTTAAGAGTGCGTTTACTGAGATTAGTTGTTATGAGTGTCCACAGTGAAACATTGACCAGATGCCATAGCTTTTCAACCATCTCATTATTGCAGTTACGGATAATCGCTTCATGAAAACGCACATCATAATCTACAAATGAACTAATGTCACCATTTTCTACCGCCTCATCCATCATCTCCATAAGTTCCCTCAGTAACTCAAGTTCTTCCTGTGATATAAGATTTGCGGCTGATTCAATCGCATATAATTCTAAAACCAGCCTAGCGTCATAGGAGTCCCTAAGCTCTTTTTTTGTAAGCTGTTTTACATATGTTCCCTGATACGGCTTACTCTCAATAAGACCAAAATGCTCAAGTTCCTTTAACGCCTCCCGTACGGTTACTTGCGAAACCCCCATTTCAGACGCGATTTTGGTTTCAACTATCCTGTCGCCAGGTTTTAACTCGCCCCCAAATATAGCGTCTTGCAATGATACAAATACTTCATCTTTTAATTTTTTTTTATTTATAATATTCATTCTATTATTCGCCTACAATCAAGTGTAATTGAGAAACTTCAATGTTTGTAATGGAAACCCTCTTTGGGTAATTTCCCTGCGTACCTTATCTATATCATATTCGCAAAAAGTAAACTGTAAATCATATAAACGCTTTTTCTTAATCTCCACAATACAATATCCTGCAAGCGGATCTCCGTGCTTTGGCTTTCCGATACTCGGTATATTAACCGCGATTTTCCCGTTATCCGTTGAATATATTCTTGGGATATGTGAATGACCAAAAAAGAGAAATCGATGCTTCCTATCTTTCATGTATTCACTAATTACTTTTTCATCAGGATAAGACACCATGTCAGGCACACTATGAAGTAAAAGTAACGAACATTCCGGCACTTCTATTTTTTCCGGCAAAGTATAAAGATAATCAAAATGTAACTTCGTTAAATCTTTAGCAGTCCGTTCAATAGAGTCGATAATATATGACCTTTCCTCATCGTTTTTAAAAACATAGCCATCTATATTTTCTTTGCCGATAACGGTTGCGTCATGATTCCCTAAAATGGTTTCAATGTCATGGGTTATAAAAAAATCAATTACTTCAGCGGGGCGCGGCCCAAATGATATCAAATCTCCCGCGCAATAAATTTTTTCAGCACCTTTTTGTAATAATGAACGATATGCAGCCTCAAGCGCAAGAATATTTCCGTGTATATCGGATATAAACGCAATACGCATAGTGTTGATTACTCCTAAATCATTGATAAATGATTATAAATAATTGATAATAGTATAAATTGACACTATTTGTATGTCAATATTTCGCGTCGCTCCTGCGATCAGCAGCGAGTGACATTGAACGAGAACGAAATGTGCATACTGTCAGGCTAAACGTCGGCGGCCTTATCGTCACACGCAACGTGAGATCGCCACGCCCCTGCCTTTATTGAAGCGATTACCACAAACCCCGATTTAGAAACCAGTTTCGTGCAAATGGATTGTGCCGGAGTTACGAGTACCCGCAAGCTACGTTGATGGCTCGCATTGGCGAATCAGGCAATACAACGCATAAAGCGGTATGCTTTTGATTCCATTTTCGTAACCGAAATTTTTAGCCGATACTCTGACTGCGTACGGCGGCTTATATAAGGATACATACTGCCTCAGGCTCTTTGATTTTACGTTATCGGCGGACTTGCCTTCAAGCGGTATGGCGTTCCCCTGACTGTCCTGAAATACGAAGTCAAGTTCCGCCTTGCCGGGGCTGCTCCAATAGAAAGGCGTGATTCCGTTTGTCGAAAGCGTCTGGCAGATATAGTTCTCGGCAAGGGCGCCCTTGAAACCGTCAAAAGACGGAGCGCCATTTAATATCATATTGGCGGCGATACCGAACTTGGAACATAGAAGCCCCGTGTCCATCATGTAGACCTTGAATGAATTATTATCGGTATAAGCCGAAAGCGGCGCCTTTCCCTCGGTCACGCGGACGCATTTGTTAATGATGCCCGCAAATTTCAGCCAGTTGAGCGGCGTTTCGTATTCATAGGCTCTTGCCCCTGTTTTAATGGTCTTATACTGAAATTTGCGGTTCTCCTTTGAAAGCTGCGCCGGTATGCTTGCCCACGCCGCCATAATCTTCGTTGTTTCCTGCGGCGACGCATACTTCGCCATATCCGCTATATAAGCGTCGTTTATTGTCTTTTGCGCCGCCAAGACGAAATTGAAGTCCCGCGTTTCGGTATATTCGACTACAGCTTG
>Ga0099364_10010158_pt1 | contig 12976 bp, 15 predicted proteins | sample TergutTh196P3_FD_73070 | JGI IMG/M metagenome (GOLD analysis project Ga0099364, IMG submission 73070) | Microcerotermes parvus P3 segment gut microbial communities from Pointe-Noire, Republic of the Congo - Th196 P3 | ecosystem: Host-associated > Arthropoda: Insects > Digestive system > Gut ...
AAACGGTGCTAACACTTCTACCACTATTCGCTGTCGAAAGTCTCTCTCACACGGTAGCTCTCCGTGTGTGTCCGCCAGCTTCCAAGTTTCAATTTTCAACAGGCAGTGTAGCATACAGCATGTTATTAAGCGTCAGTAATTTCGCTGACGAGTGTGAACAAGTTTTTTTCTTTGCGCCCTTTGCGTACTTTGCGGTTAAGTCTTTTTTAACCGCAAGGGATGCAAAGGTTGCGCAAGGGACGCAAAGTCCAATTTCATGCCGTTTTTGGTATATCACAAGCAACACCATGTGCTGTTTTTTCGAGAAACTGTGCCAGTTCTGCAATCGTCAGCCGCAACAAATCTCTCATTGTCGGTGAGTTTACATCGGAATGCAGATGTACATGGTTGATCCAATCGGTGCGAAATAATTTCGGTGTCAGCGGCGGAACATGAACATCACAGTATTCACACGAAAGCATTCGGGAGAAAGGAAATACCTGGTCTTCCAACAATAGGAAACATCTACCTTCACCGTAATCGAATGCTATTTCCAGTGATTCGATGAACCGCTCCTCTTCGGCAGGATTAAATGCAAGGCGGTCAACGAGGAGAAGCAAACCCGGCTGATAAAGTTCGTCGGGAAGGGGTTCATCTAAACGGAAAGGGATATTGTTAAAACATCCCCGTAAGAATCCCTGCTCTTTCCAAATGTCGGCAAACTCTTCCGGTCTGTTTTCCAAAGGCGGAGCAAAGGCAATTTGCAATTTGGTTCCTTTATCGACTGTATTACTATCATTTAACTCTTGATTATTTATCTTTTGCCAAATCGTCAGCGGCGTGTCCGCCGTGATAGGACGTGAACACTTTGGACAAAAAACATGTCCCGCGTTGGTAAAGAGGATTGCCAAATAATCGCTCAACTCGGTTGCATCACCGATTGTCATGGTTGCCGTCTTGTGCGGAATAGAGGCAACTGCAATGGCGGGGGGAATACCTTCGAGACGTTCCGCTTTCGGTTTTTCAATCTTTTCGAGAAACTGTCGCATTGCTGGTGAGAAGGTTTCTATGTACCGCCGTTGCCCTTCAGCGTAGAGGGTCTCGAGTGCGAGCGAACTTTTCCCAGTCCCGCTTCGCCCGCAGAAAACGATGAGTTTCCCCGTCGGCAAGTCGAGGTCAATGTTTTTCAAATTGTGAACGGCAACGCCGCGAAGGATGATCACATGCCCAGTGTAGCACTGCAAACAGGGAAAAGCAAGAGATTTCGTTGCTGTTTGACTACCCGCTACCCGTCCGCTCACAGGCCTGCCCCAGACCAAGCTGCTTTTCAGCCAGTTCGATCTAAGCCTCATGCTCGCAAAGGGTTAGGAACAAACATTTTCATTTGTTTCCGAATTGAACTCGTGATAAAAAGTGTCAATGAGTAATGACTGCCATTTCTACTCTCGTGCCACTTCACGCTTAAAAAGCCGTTACATGGCAGAAAACACGGTACATGAAGGCGATTAACCAAAACGGAAACCTAGCATCCTCGACTATCTTCGACCATCCTCCGCTATCGCAAATGCATGGGTGTGTGCATGGGGATGACGACATGGTGAAACACATTTGTCTGCCTGCGGATTTGATCTCGAACAACACGGTAAAGCCGACGGGATTGCGGAAGTATTATCAGGGAAACCTGCTGGATCCGGTTCGTTTTGGTTTCGACTTTTTGGGACAACAGCGAAAGAAATTGGGGGAATACGCCTACGCCTGTCAGTATGACCAATCCCCTATTCGCCAGGAAGTCTTAACCTTGATGGCGACAGAAGTAGTTTGATAATGCGAATTTCAACGGGGTTTACAAGTGCCGAAGCCGACGAGATATTATTTCCCGGCGACATGAACGTTACTGGTAACGTAATAGACGAAAGAGAGCACCGTTTTATCAGTCTTTCTGTAAACGGAGATGCCGACAGTATCGGGAAACTTAGGGTTAGCCGCAATTATCGAGCCTTAGTATGGTTCAGGAACTTTCAGAACAACAATGGCAGATATTCCGCCGAGGTGCAGAAAATCGAAATGATCAAGGTTCCGTGAGACTCGCCTTCCATCAGCATCGAGAACAGGCAATGACAGATTGGTATTACTACGACAACGACGGACAGAGGCAAGGACCTTACAGCGGCGGGCAAATCAAGCGGCTTGCCAAGAACGGGAAAATTGCGCCGGAAACTGTGGTCGAGACTGAAGGGGGAAAATCTGTACCCGCCGAAAAAGTAAAAGGGTTGACGTTTCTTGGAACGAATCCAACTGCAAAAACAGACAACGGAATAGCATCCATGGCGGAAGATTTGGGAGAGCAAGATTTTGAACAACTTCGGGAAGATTTTGAGCGTCTCCAAAAACAGCAAGAACGACAACAGAAGGCAACACAAAACATTGCCGCACCAACATCGCCGTCTCCCCCTCCGCAACTGGTTTCTGCTCCTCAATCTGCTGCCCCGAATCCGTTCCGTGTGTCCACAACGACTGTAAATCCAACAGAGCCAACCAGTATTCATCCCATCGCAAAAGGACTCTGCTGCGCTCCGCAGGCGGAGCGGCTAACTTGCGCAATCTACCGATTGTGTCTCTGATTTGCGCCGGAGTACCGGCTCAATGTTCAAACCTTGACATCCAACACAAAAAAATTAAAATTCAACGCACTCGACAACCAAGTAATTCTCGAAAGCAATGAAAAAATTCTCACCGCAGGCGATGAAAATCTTGAAAATGTTCCATATCTCTTTCGCCTTCTGCTGGGTTATTGCCGCTCTCATACTCTTATCGTTACTGGTCATTCCGAATCCCGAGTCGGGCGATGAACTCTACATGCAATCGCGGATAGTGCAAATTGTGGACGATTATTTTATCATTCCCGGCGCACTCGGATCGCTGCTCACAGGATTGATCTACGGCATTTGGACAAACTGGGGATTTTTCAAACATACTTGGATCACCGTCAAATGGATATTGACGATTCTGCAAATTCTCTTTGGAACATTTGTGTTGGGACCGTATGTCAACAACAATGTTATTCTTGCCAACCAAATTCGGGATAAAGCAATGCTGTCCAATGATATTATGTTGTTTCAAGCCAACGTACAGACGACCTTGATTGGCGGAAGTGTTCAATTTGCACTCTTGGTCTTTATGGTTGTCATTTCGGTGCAAAAGCCGTGGAGGCAGAGAGGTGTTAGGAGTTAGAATATAGAAAAGAGTCGGCGACTGTGCCGCCGCCTTGACTGAACTATTTAGCCGGTACTCCGGTGATTCCGATACTCCGGCGATTGTTGAATCTTTGAACTTTTCATGGAATAATCCCCCTCGGCAGGCGTTATCATTATAATAGTACGTTGTTCGGTAGCCGTCAACGACAATGCAATGGGAAAAAAGCAGACGTTTCTCACCGCCGAGGAACTTGTCCGAATCGTTGACCAACGATTTCCGGCACTGGTTCTCTACGCCCGAAATTGGAACGTCCACTCCGCCGAAGACCTTGTGCAAGATGCCTTCGTGAAGTTGGTCGAACAACCGAAACGCCCGGCAAATCCCGTCGCGTGGCTTTGCAAGACGATCCGCAACGCCGCCGTCAGTCAGTACCGGAAGTCGGAACGGCAACGTAAGCACGAAACCGAAGCCGCCCGGCAGAAGCCCAATTGGTTCATTTCCGGCGATTCCTTGTTGGCAAAGGAAGCGGCGGAAAAACTTGCCGAACTGCCTGCCGACAGGCGGGAAATCGTCGTACTGCGGATTTGGAATCAACTGTCATTCGACGAAATTGCCGAACTGACCGGTACGCCGAAAACGAGCGTGTTTCGGATGTACAGCGAGGCACTGGCGGAATTGCGTCGGCGGTTCAGTTAGCCGCCTTGCCCTGCAAGGCGCGTCGCCGCACAGGTGCGGCGGCTAACAATAAAAAATATGAAAACTCAACTTAACACAACCTTACCTCCCGACTTGTCGGCACTGGAAGCGTCGCTTGCAACCCTGGAACCGCTGTCTGGTCGCTCCGAATCGGTCAAGGCAAACGCTCTGCTGCGGCTGGTCGAATTGACTCCGCCGCTGACCGGCGAAAAACTGATAGAAACGATTGTCAAAACCGGTGATCAGGAGATCACGCTGTCGCTTCGGGAGTACGTGAAGTCTGCCCGGCTCGTCGCCGGACTGTATGGTTCTGCCGTCGGTATCCTCATCGGTCTGTTGCTCGGCATCGGATTGATGTTGCTGATCGATATGAAAGCCGGGAGCGCAACAACGCGCAGCGACCGGATTTACCTGCCGTTAGATACGTATTTTGTGAATGATGTTGTAAAATGAAAACCAGTTAATGAAAGTCGGAAACTCAATGGAAGCCGGGAGCGCAGCAACGCGCAGCGACCGGATCAACCCGCCGGAAGAATCCGGTCTCCCGGCTTTCATTAACGCTCCCGGCTTTCATTGACCTTTTTTGGAAAAACGATGATGTACTCGAAACCTTTGGCATATTTTATCACGTTTACAACTCGCGGTTCGTGGTTGCACGGCGACGCAAGAGGTTCGGTTACAAAAAATGGTCAGTTCGTTGCACCCAATGAACATTGGGTGCGAAAGGAAACGCAGACACTAAATGATCCGCCGCTTTTGCTTTCCCCTGAGCAACGCTCAGCAGTTGATCGAGCACTTCGGGAATTATGTCTGAAACGTCATTGGTCGCTCCACGAGGTTAATGTCCGCAGTAATCACGTCCATATCGTTGTAACTGCCGATGAAACCAAACCGGAAAAAGTGATGGGCGATTTGAAAGCCAAGGCAACACGAATGTTGCGAAAAATGAAGACTATTTCCGAGACGCAAAAACCGTGGACAGAACACGGAAGTACACGATATTTATTTACCCAAGAAGAATTTGAGAATGCATGTCATTACGTAAGAGATTGCCAATGAAAACCGGAAACCCAATGGAAGCCGGGAGCGCAGCAACGCGCAGCGACCGGATCAACCCGCCGAAGAATCCGGTCGCTACGGCTATCGCCTACGCTCCCGGCTTTCATTAACCAATTTTCATTAACCACCCCTAACCCCCAAACTCCCATGTCCGAAGCCCAAGAAGTTCTCGACACCGCCGTACAAAACCAACCGAAAAAGCGAAGATACTGGCGAGGGTGTCTCATCGTATTCCTCGTCCTCGCTCTGCCTTACTATTGGGTCGGTTGCCACACGACACGCCAGCGAGTGTCAAAAGAAACGACCTACGTTCTCGGTCCCATGACCTCCGACGGCAAACGCATCGACTACTTTCGGGCAATGGAAGAGCGATATTATCCGCCGGAAATGAAAACCGACGACAACGGCTATCGACTCATCGTGCGTACCTTCGGCGTGCAAATTGATGCGGACATAAAGGAATGGAATGCACAAACCAACAAAATGGAGACGATAAGAAAAGTCGATCCCGAACCGCTCCGAGTCCAGTTTTATGAAAAACTCGGACTCGATCCCCATGTCGAACCGACGATGAAACCTATCGTGTCGGTGGACACTTTGAGTCTCCAGTACGACAAGGAAAATCCGCCGGCTGAAGGAGAAAAACCTCTCTGGCTCAGATTTTCTGCACACAGGCACTGGACTTTCGACGACTTCCCAATGCTCGAAGAATGGTACAACGAAAACACCGCTGGTATTGACCTGCTTGCCGAATCAGCACGCAAACCGGCATTTTTTGTCCCTTATGCCAGAGAAGACGAAAACGTGCCGATGGTCGGTATCGTGGGTATAGGAATGCTTGATACTGCACAACAATACCGGGAATGGGCGCGTGCCGTTTCTGCTCGTGCAAAATACCGGCTCGGCATCGGCGACATCGATGGGGCGATTGATGACGTTATCACCATTCATCATCTTGCCCGACATGCGGGTAGGCAGGGATTTCTTTTTTCCGGTCTCGTCGGTATTGCGATTGAAGGAATGGCACGCCATATCGGCATTGGAAGCAATCCCGAATTTCAACCAACGAAGGAACAGATTGAACGTCTCGTTGCAGAACTCGACGCTCTGCCGCCGCGTTGGACGTTTAATGAGTGTATCGAATCGGAACGCTATTTCGGACTTGCGGCTCTCCAAGATATGTATTGGGGAAACAATCCGGGAATGACGGACAATATGTTTCCGACAATGTTGATTCCTCTGATGGGTTGGACAATGGACATTAACATTGCAATGGCGCGATATAACAAAGTGTATGATGTGCTTGCTGATCCCCACCCGGCGGAAAACAGGGATGCGGAGTGGGTCGATCAGATTTTGGAACCATCAACACGTTCCATAAATCCCTTCCCGCTTCTGTTTGTGCGCAGCCGGACGAACAAAATTATGGATACGTTGATGGCACTGCTCGTTCCGGCAGTGCAGGCAGGTCGTGAAGCGTGGCGGCGTGTCGAATGTGCGGAAAACACGCAACGCCTAACGCTTGCTTTGCTCTTATACGAAAAGGAGCATGGCAGTCTGCCGGAGGGGGATTGGCGTGAGGCGATCAAGCCGTATCTTGGCGAGGAGGCGGACAAGTATTTCCAATGTCCGAGTCATCGCTTAGCGCAAGGCGAAACGAACTATGCCATGATTGGCGGTGTGGAGAATGGCGTTGATTCGCCGCATAGAATCCTTATTGTCGAGGTGATGCAGCCGCAAAAACTTGGCGAAGGGGATGGTCGTTTGCCGTTGGAAAAGGCACAGTTCGGCGACAAACGTGATAAGAGTTTTGACGGTCTCGGCAGTTATCATGCAGGCGGGATCAACGTCGGACTTCGTAGCGGCGGCATGCCTTTTATCACTGAGAGCATAAATCCAGAGGTGTTGCAAGGTCTTCTCGGCGGCACGGCAACGGCATTGCCGTGAAGTATATTTAGCCGGTATTCCGGTGTATGGAGAGTCGGAGTACCGGCTAAATGAATTCAGTATAATGGGAGTACCCATGCGTACCCGAAAATGCATAGCAAATGTTCTGTCCGCACTGCGGTCGGCGGGGCAACAGTCCATCGGCCAGTTCGCTCGCCAAGAGTAGATCACAGCAACGCCTTGGCTGCACACACAATAGAGGGGGCAGCACCGCGGGAAATATCGCTACGCCGCCCGGCGGCGTTCGTTTTGCGGACGTTGCACACAGGTACGGAGCAGTTCTGCCGAATCTTGTAAAAAGGTAGCGGCTTTCTCGAACGTCCGAAGGGCAACATTACTCGACGGTGCCAAATGCTCGCAGTCAAGGTATTCAAGCCAATGATCAAGATTGCTAATCACCCCCTCTTTCGCAGCGATACGAAAGATTTCTTCCGGTGTCTTCCCTTCGACCATCTCCTTGCCGAACATGTCTCTCAACTGTTGCGTAACCATATTCCGGCAAACGGCAAAGGTCAAGTTGAAGTTTTGAACGACTGCCGAAATCAGTACACTCTTGAACTCGATTCCGAGTCCTTGAAACTCACCGGAACGGGCATAGGCGAGTGCATCATCCAACGACCGCATGGCGTATTCTAGTTTATCCGAATTGCGTTTTTGCATTACTGCCTCCATAAATTGTTTGGGTTATCTTACGGGACTCCACATATCTATCAGTTGTGAACCTCTTAAAAAGTCGGGGACTTCCGTTGTACCGGGTTCGTCAGGCAAAATGACTCTCGGCATTTCGATTTCGGGGAAATCGTCCCATTCATCGTCCCACGAATTCCTGCTGGTTCGCCTCGTCGGCTCGGAAAGCCCGTTTGCTTCTTGTCCCCGCAATGCCTGATTTTCCCGTTTCAAGTCGGTAATCTGTGCGTGAGCCGCATACAGAGCATTTTCCAACTGCCGGTTCTCATGCATAAGCAGCGATTGATGCAACTGGGTGTTCGTACATCCAGCGGCAGTGAACGCAGCGAATAGCGAAATACCAAAAATGATCTTCCTCATTCCTTCATTCTCTGTGCCGGTACGGGAAACAATATCCCCACCAGCACGAGTCGGCGTATAGTACAGGTTTTTGAAAAACGAGTCAAGAGGATTATTTTTTTGTTCTCCTCGAGTAAGGGGGTGCAAAAATTTAGTGCTTTAGTTAATGCCAACACTTGGGATACGGTGTTTGAATTATAAAAAAATATTCTTTGTGCTCTTTGTGTCCTTTGTCGTTAAAACAAAGGGATTTAACCACAAAGGACACAAGGAGCACAAAGAGCGATTACGATTGCTGAATCCCATTTTTTGATGTTTGCAAGGCAGTAGCCGCATTATAAAAGACGGTACAATAGCCAGGATTGTTGTCCCGACCAATACGTCCGAATTATTTAGCCGGTACTCCGGCGCAGAGGTCTACCGTGTTCTTCAAGAATACCGAGCCGACGTAGAAAAGGCTGATGCGATGATTGAACGCGAACGCAAGCAATCGGATTTTCTCAAAGATCGAGCGGAAAAAATCCGAACACAGATGGCTCGAGTGGATAGCAACATTGCGGAAATGGAACGTAAAATTGCTGACTATGAGATGTATCAAAGACTTCTCGCGGCGAACAAAACCATTGATGACCTCGGTTTGTCAGATGATAAAATGGATGAACTCCTGAATACCGATAGCATCTTGGCTGAACTGCGAAAGAAAGCAGATGAAGCAGATGTTATGCTGGACATGAAAGATCAAGAAGCCCGAGGTGCCGACTTGAGACAAGAACTCATCAGACCTTCGTTTTCGATTACTGACGACGATTTGATTTAATAAACATACAGAACAAGCAGAGCCGCAATCGTCAGATTGCGGCTCTGCCGTATCACAACTCTACTTTTGCCTATGTCCTTTCACAATACTATTTCGGCAGTTTTGTGTTGCCTCCTGTTTATTGCTGTGGTCGGTTGCGATCGCCCCGACGATGCTACCGCCCTGGCGGCGTCCGTACCAAACGTACCGCCCCCATCGGCACCGAAGGCAGACGACCGCGATACGCATTACGAACAATTACTTCGCAAGCGTTTGGAACTCCAAGAAACGATCTTCGAGGCGATGGAACTGTACCGCACGACCAGCGGGTTAGTTCATGAGCAACAAACGTTGCTCCGGCAATACATGGGAGGGCAACCCGATGCGGCAACCATTGAACTGTTCAGTAAGGGACAAGTCCGTGATATTCCGCAAAACCTGCGTGCAGTCTATTCTTGCTGGCGGGCAGAACAGGAACGCAGAGAAGCGGAAGAGAGGCGGATTGCGGAAGAGAGGCGGATTGCCGCGGAGAGGCAACAGATCGAAGAAATAGAGCGAGCGAGACAAGAGGCTCTTCGCCCCGTTGATTTGGAAGAGACAATCAGAAAAAGCGGTTTTCGCGGTTATAACAGACTGGACAATTTTTTGCAGTACGGAAGTATCGGCTTGCAAAACAAATTGCAACAAGCACAAACGGAACTACAACAAGCAGAGAGACTGGCCGCATGGGAAACCGAAGCACGAGCGGATGCGCAAGGGGCGCAAAGTCCAATTTCATACCGTTTTCAGTATATACCCTTTTTCGTCGACAAATCCTTTGTGCCCTTCGCGGTTAAATGCCCTTCTTTTTAACCACAAACTACACAAGGGACACAAAGAAAAATAACATCGGCGACTGTTTAGGGGTGTATTATTTTCCGGCGGAAGCCTTATACTGTATCCGTCTTTGATTTACCGTAAAGCCACCGTAAAGCCATGGAAACGAAAACGACTCGCCGTTCCCTGTTGAAATCGTGTTGCCGGTACGGCATTGCCGCCGGTTTGCTCGGTTCTGTCGGTTTTCTTGCGTCAAAAGAGAAAATTGGCGGGGATACGCTCGTTTGGCAAATCGATCCGAAAAAATGTATCGGTTGCGGAGTCTGCGCATACCGGTGCACTAAGATGGTGTCGGCCGTCAAATGTTTTCACAACAAGGCGATGTGCGGCTACTGCGACCTCTGTACCGGATTTTTCAATCCGCAACCCTTTGCAAGAAATGAAGGAGCGGAAAATCAACTCTGTCCAGTTGATGCCTTCACACGTCGGGAGGTGGAAACTCCCTACTTTGAATATACCATTGACCACGATATTTGCATCGGTTGCGGAAAATGTGTGGACGGTTGCTTCACGCTCGGCAACGGTTCCCTCTTTTTACAGATCAGCCAGAAGGAGTGCTTGCAGTGTAATCAGTGCAAGATCGCCCTGTATTGTCCGACGAAAGCCATTGAACAAATTCCCGCCGAACAGATGTATCTCTTGAAGGAAGCGTAAGACTTCAGACGGAAAGGACGCAAAGGATTTTTTGTATTATTATTTTGCATTATACTGCAAGCGGTATGAAATTGGACTTTGCGTCCCTTGCGTACTTTGCGGTTAAATCCTTTTTTAACCGCAAAGTACACAAAGGGCGCAAAGAAAAAACGTCCGTTGTCTACCCGTTTCCAGTCTATTAGAGTCTCCCTTACATCCGAAAGTTAAAGGTTTCGTTGACAAAGAGCCAGAGACGATAGCCGAGGGTTTGCGGTTCGACGTGCACTTTACCGATGCCCGTCATGCCCACTCGAATCGATTGGTCGGGCGTGTTGTCCAACAGCATCCGTACACGATAGGCCGTACGTGTCGGCACTTCCCCGTCCTGCGTCGCCGTGGTGGGGATCTCCCCCCCTGCATTCGTCGTTAATTGCCGTTCCAATGTCGTAACCCGTTGCCGTTCAATTTCCTCCAATTCACCGGTGTACGTCCGGTCAGGAAATTCATGCAGTTTCAATTCCATTCGTTGCCCCAGGCTCAAGAAGGGAGTTTTCGATTGATTCACAATCAAAATCGCTTCCAATAATTGCGGATCGCCGACACTGCACATCACCGTTCCCGGCTCTAATGTTGCGCTGAGGTTCATAGGTTCGAGCGGTGATCCCCACCATTGCGGCAGTTGACCATCCGGCGGGGGTTGATGCGTTCTCCAAGGGGGCGCAACGACCGTTCCCGAAATCGGAGCACGCAGGATCAGCGACTCGGCATCACGCTGCTTATTCTGGAGTAATTCCCGTGCAACCGTCAGTGCTTCCTCCGTTTGACCTATTTGCCACCCCGCATTCGGGTCGTAAATTCTCATCGTTTCCCACGTTCGGAGTTCCTGTTCCAATTCACGGCAGCGTCCTGCCGCATCAATCAGTTCCATTTGGAGAGTCAGGTTCCGCAAGACGGCAAGCACATCCCCCGCTTGCACTTCATCGCCCGGCTTGACGAGAATTTCACGCAGTTGATTCCCCCCTCTCACGTCAGGGATGAAGACCTGTTGTGCCGTTCCCGTACGGAGTTCGATGATGGCCGGTGCCACAACGGTATAGGGCAATGGATAGAAAAACAACAGCGACAAAAGCCCAAAGAAGAGAGCGAGCGACGCATAAAACCGTAATTTTTTCACCTTGTAAATCCTCCCTGGTACCCAGAAAAATTTAATGACTTTATAAATCGGCATCACGAGCAAACTGAACAGTGCCATCGCCGAAATGAGTCGTGCAATGATAATGAGTTCGTAATGCTTGAAGAGCGTGTGCAGGAAAAACAGGATTGATGCCATAATCACCCATCGGTAACAGACGGCGGCGACCGAGTAGAAGGCGAACAGTCCCTGATTTTTTTTCGGCAAAAAGGGGTCTTCCGGCGGTTCCATTCCTAGAAACCATTGTGAACATTTCTCCGTGAAAATCTTTGAAGCCTTCTGCCGCAGGTTGGGGATTTCGAGGTAGTCCGAAAGCATATAATAACCATCGAATCGGAGCAGCGGGTTGATGTTGAAGAGGAGCGTGCTGACCGACGAAATGAACATGATATTGAGTGCCATGTAATGGAGCAATCCCGGCTCGGAAAACCACCAGATGAAAGTACAAACCGCCGCCAGAAAGAATTCGACACACATTCCCGCCGCTCCGATGGCCATACGGTGCCACTTGTTCGGCAGGAGCCACGAATCGGAAACATTGACATACAAACAGGGAGTCAGGACGAGAATCATGACTCCCATTTCGTGACATTCCCCCTTGAAATGTTTTGCGGTGAGTCCGTGTCCGAATTCGTGTAGGATTTTGGTAAGCACCAACATGAGTGCCAAACAAAACATATTGACCGGACTGAAAAACGTGTAAAACTCCGGCAGTTTTGAACGGAAGGTATCGAACTGCACGAGAATTAACAGGAGGGCTGCCGAGCAGACGGCAAGTCCCAGTGCAAGCGTGAAGGGGTGAAAACACCATCGGACAAAGGGATACAGAAATGTAAAGATTCCGTCGGGATCAATCCCTTTGAATTTGACGGCGAGGATATTGGTAAACTTTTGAGTGAGTTCTTTCCGTTTCCGTTTTTTGTTTCGTTTGAGCAGTTCTTCTCCTTGATGGGGAGCGGCGGCGACGATGAGACCGTTTTGATGAAACTGACCGATGAGTCTCTGTAATTCTTCGAGGGTGATTTTCTGGGGCGGAAATTCTTTTTCAAAGGATTTTTTGATATCGTCGAGGCTGTGGTTTCCGTCGAAGAGTTTGAGCAGGGCGTATTCTTCTTCCTGTAAGCGGAAGTATCGGGCACCGAGGGGATCTTTGAGAATCCAGTAGGTTTGTCCGAGGTAACTTTGCCGTTTGACGGTCAAGTCGGCTCGGCACTTTACGGGCACTTTCCGGGCGGTACTGGATGCAAATCCGTCTGTTTGCGAGAGCATATGTCGGTGGGAACAGAGATACAACCATAAGTTTACCAAAATTTTGCCGGGGAAGTGGAGTAATAGGACGCAAAGAGGAAAACTGTTCACAGAGCCCATGTTCACAGAGCCCGGTGCGGTAGCACCGGAGATACCGCTCCGGGCTCTGCTTGTTCTTTGCTAATTTTTCCCGCCAACCCTGTAACTGGACTTTTGCAAATTTTATAAATCCATACAACAAAAGAGTTTACGAGAGAAAATTTAGCAAACACAAGTTTTCACAATTTCGGGCTGCCTCGAATGTTTGCCGAAACGATTTTCTGCAATTT
>Ga0099364_10010159_pt1 | contig 12974 bp, 7 predicted proteins | sample TergutTh196P3_FD_73070 | JGI IMG/M metagenome (GOLD analysis project Ga0099364, IMG submission 73070) | Microcerotermes parvus P3 segment gut microbial communities from Pointe-Noire, Republic of the Congo - Th196 P3 | ecosystem: Host-associated > Arthropoda: Insects > Digestive system > Gut ...
AACACTCCCTAGTCTTTATCATTTAACGGCGAGATGCTGAAACAAGTTCAGCATGACACCTTTTCATGCGTTTGTCGTGGTTCTCAGTCTTAAGTATTTTTTAGCTTGGTTTCTCTAAAAACCTAACAAATCAACAGTATCCAAGCAGTGTCCTGAACCCGTTTCAGGATCTCGTAGTAAAAAAGATTAATAGCAGATCCTGAAACGAGTTCCAAACTAAGTTTGTTCAGTGGGGCACCGGTAAGAAAAAAACAGGGTTTTTAGAGACACCCAATTGCATGTATGCTATGTGTAAAAAGGTAAAATTTATGTCTACAAAAAAAAATTCCGAAAAAAATTGTTTGAAAAACGAAAATATTAAAGATTCAACCGCGATATTGAAAAATATCCTGAACGGAATGGATGCCTATGTCTATGTTTCCGACCCCGAAACGAATGAAATTTTATTTGTCAACGATAAGTTCAGGGAACATTTCGGATTGAAAGGCGGCGAATGCGCAGGTGCTATATGCTGGAAAGTTCTTCGAAAGGGGGCTAAGGAAAGATGTTCGTCTTGCCCGGTTTCTACGCTTAATAAAAATCCGGAAGCGCAAATTATATGGGAAGAGCATAGTGACATTACCGGCAGATATTACAGAAATACGGACAGTCTGATAGAATGGACCGGCGGCCGAAAAGTACATTTACAGCATTCCGTTGATATAACGCAGATAAAAATAGCCGAAGAGGCATTGAAAGAACGTATTGCCCAGCAGAAGCTTATGACGGCTATCGTCAAAAATTTCATATCGGGTGAAAATATAAACGTCCAGATAAACAAAGCTATGCGTATGGCCGGCGAATTTATGAATATCAACGCCATAAAATTTTACCGTTATGACAAAGATAAAGAATCCGCAGAACTTTTAAATTTGTGGACAGCTTCTCAAAACGCTTCTTCAGAGATGAAGGCGTTTTCTTTTAAAAAAGGCAATGAACTGTATGACGCGTTTGTAATAAATAAAAAATCTTCCGTTATTGCAGACGATGTAACGCGAAGCGGCAAATATCCTATTGCGGCCGGCATAGGAGTAAAATCGCTTATGGCTCTTCCCGTGATAATTTCTGAAGAATTATGGGGTATTCTTGTATTTGATAATTTGGTATGCGCGCCTTGGACGGAAAGCGAAAAACAGCTCGCAAAGCTTATGGGAAGCATTCTTTCCGGATCAATAATGAGAATAAATACGGAGCACTCTTTGATCAAAATGTCTGCGATAGTGGAAAACGCGCTTAACTACATTTCATGCATTGACACGGACGGGAATTTTACTTACATAAATCCGGCTATGCTGGAAATTACCGGTTACAGCAGGGAAGAGTTGTTAAAAAACAGTTCGAAAATACTTACTAAAGACAACGATTATGAAGAGTTAAAAAATACCGCCCTTTTGAAACTTAAGAACGACGGGTACTATACCGATGAAAAAATAATTACAACTAAGTCCGGGGCAAAACTTTCTATGCTGAGATCATTGTTTTATTTAGATAAAGCAAGGACTGAAATAGGCTGCGTAGCGACTGACGTGACGGATATCCACAGGCTCGAGGGCGAAATAATAAAAGCGAAAGAAGATGCGGAAAAAGCCAGCATGGCAAAAGGCGAGTTTCTGGCAAGAATGAGCCATGAAATAAGAACTCCCATTAGTGCCATAATGGGTATGACAACAATCGCCAAAAATGCCTCAGACGTTGGAAAAAAGAATTACTGCCTTGATAAAATAGATATTGCTTCAATGCATTTGCTTGGGCTTATCAACGATATTCTTGATATGTCCAAGATAGAGGCAAATAAGCTGGAGCTTGCGGAAAACGAGTTTAATCTGGAGCAAATGATAGAAAATATTGTCAGCGTAGTAAGTTTCCGGATAGAGCAAAAACAGCAAAATTTGATTATAAACATAAGCAGAAGCATTCCTAATAACATAATAGCCGACGAGATGCGTTTAAACCAGGTGCTTATAAATCTGCTTACAAACGCGGCAAAATTTACGCCGGAATTCGGTACAATTAAGATCAACATAAGTAAAGTAGCTCAGGAAGGCTCATTCCTTACTTTGAAGTTCGAAGTTCATGACAACGGCATAGGTATTTCCAAAGAACATCAGGAAAAGCTTTTTAACTCTTTCGAACAGGCGGACGGAAGCATTTCACGGCAGTTCGGCGGAACCGGCCTCGGGCTTGCCATAAGTAAACGCATAGTCGATCTTATGCGCGGAAATATACGCGTTGAGTCCGAATTGAACAAAGGCTCGAAATTTATTTTTACCGTGAAAGTGCTCAAAGGCGCGAAAAGCGGCGAAACGAAAATAGATCCCGGCATCAATCTTGAGAATATGCGCCTGCTTGCCGTTGACGACGCGAAAGAAATCCGTGATTTTTTTGTTGAGCTGATGGGGAAATTCGGAATCAAATGCGATGTTGCGCCCGGAGGAATTGAAGCTTTGGAGCTCGTGAAAAAAAATGCGTATAACATAATTTTTATAGACTGGATGATGCCTGGTATTGACGGAATAGAGCTTGCGCATTTAATCAAAAAAGAGAATCCGCGCAATTGCATCATAATAATGATATCGACGGCAAAGTGGTTTGAAATTGAAGAAAAGGCCGAGGAAGCCGGAGTGGATAAGTTTGTGGGAAAGCCGTTGTTTCCGTCGGCTTTAATAAATATAATAAATGAAAGTTTTTCAGGAGGGGTGATGTTGAACTTAAAAAACGTTGCAAACGGCATGCCGGTTGACAAAAAACCTAATTATGAAGACAAGTTTATTCTTGTTGCCGAAGACACGGAAATCAACAGAGAAATCATAAAAGCTTTTTTGCAAAGCACAAAAGTTAAAATTGATTTCGCCGTAAACGGCGCGGAAGCCGTGGAAATGTTTAAGGCAAACCCGGATAAATACGGATTGATTCTTATGGACGTGCAGATGCCGAAGGTGGACGGGCTGGAAGCCACGAAAATTATACGCGCGCTTGATATTAAAAGGGCAAAAACTATTCCGATTATAGCTTTAACCGCAAATGTTTTTAACGAAGATATACATGAATGTCTTGCGGCAGGAATGAACAGCCACATAGGAAAACCCATTGATATGAACAGTATGTTCGTCACTCTTAAAAAATATATGCCCGATGACGCTGTACCGGCGGAAGCAGGAAGTTCAGGCGAAGAAAAAAAAGGAAACGGTTATTTTCTTCCTTATATAAACGTTGAAGAAGGGCTCAAGAGGCTTATGAATGATAAAAAACTTTATTTTAAGCTCCTGAACAGTTTTGACGGAAAAAAATACGCAAATGAGCTGACAGCAAACATAAATGCCGGCGATTTTAAGGCAGCAGCCGTGACCGCCCACACGATAAAAGGCATTGCCGCAAATCTCGGGCTGACAGCGCTTTGCGAGCTGTCAAAAGAAGTTGAAATGAAGGCAAAAGAAGAGAAAAACCTTTCAGTTTATATAGATAATATCACGAAAACGGTTGATAAAACCCTGGAGCTTATAGCAGAGCTTGCTGGAAATTGAAATAAAATAAAAAATATTTTAAGGAAAATATCAGTTGAATCGCTCAAGATTTTTTATGCCTGATTTAAATTTGGTATAAACAATCTGTGCGGTTTCATTTTTTTGTGGTTTCTTATTGTGTTCGCATGGGGAAATATACAGATGAAATATGACGTGGTTTTTTTATGGAAGCAAAATGATTCCGGTATTTACGGCAGAAGGGCGGATATGATTTTAAAAGAACTATCCCTCAACCAAAAAATCGGAAATATTATTCATTTTGATGCGCCGATAAATATTGATACTCTGATCAAATATAATATTTGCGAAGATGCTGCCAATCATCAGCCGGTTATTCATGATATTACTATGGATGCTTATGCCGGCAAGAAAAAAGTGTATGGCGTAAAATCATACACATATATTTATTCCAAACGCGGTTCAGGTAGAAAAGATTATCATGCGAGAAATGTTTATTTTAAATATGTAGAAAAAATTATAAAAGAAAATGGCATAGGTGAAAAAAACAAAATATTATTGTGGAATTGCCCGGTAAACTACGATCTTTCAAATTGGATAAAATTTTTAAAACCTGCATATGTTATTTCTGATATTATAGATGATCAAAGGGCATGGTCGCAAAATAAAAAAACTAACAAAAAAATGACATGTAATTATAAATTTACAGTCAAAGCAAGCGATTTGCTGTTGGTGAATTCTAAAGAAATGCAAGACCGTGTAATAAATATAGATAAGAATGCTGCAAAAAAATTACACCTTGTATCAAACGGGTGTGAAGGATTTAACACTAAGATTTTAGAAAAACCTGATTTTTTAAAGACATTAAAAGGACCTGTTATCGGGCTGGCCAGCAATCTGGAAAAGAAAATAGATATAGAGTTGTTAGAAAAATGCGCTCTCAAACACCCTGAGTGGAATATTGTATTAATCGGATCGACTCACGCAAGCGATGGCATTGAGCGCTTATTCCGATATGAAAATATACGTTTTTGCGGCGTTATACCATACGAAGAAGCAAAAAGATATATTTATCATTTTGACGCGGCAATAATTCCTCATCGCATTATTGACGTTAATAAAGCAATGAATCCTTTAAAGCTTTATGTGTATTGCTCTTTAGGAGTGGATGTTGTCTCGACAAATATACCGGGGATCGACGATCTTAAGGGAATTATACGCGTTGCAAATACGCATGACGGTTTCATTGAACAGATAGAGAGAGCTTTGAAAGAAAAGAAAAAATACAATGAAAACGAAATTTCTTTGATTAACAGCTACTCTTGGAAAAATAAAGTTGAAAAGATTTTTAATTATATAGGTTATTACGATTACAGAAAAGCTAAAAGTAGAGGTAAATTATCTCTATCCAGAAATGTTATAAAAATAAATTATAGACGGTTAAAACACTTTTTAAGAGCAAAGATTAATAAGCCTAGCTAAGATTGAATGCAGATATGAAAATGATATCGTGTTGGCCAGCTTAATTTTCTACTGTTTAATTTTGTTTTTAAATTTTAACTTTAAGCCTAATATTCGGATTTCTTTAATCGTGCCGTTGTGTTTATATGAGAGAAGCTTTTTTGAATTTCTCTTAATGCTTTCATGTAAATATTTGAAAGGAAGAATTTTTTTATATATTTTTTTAACAGGATTTTTTAAATTATTATTTTTTATATATTTCCGCCTAAATTCCGCCCATCTTTGATAAAATATTTCATTGTTTTGATTTATAAGTTTTTCTCTTCCCGATATTCCGAACGACGCGTGGCGTTTGTGATATACGTAAAGATTATCTATCAAAACGTTTATCCATCCGTTTGTTATTGCTCTGCATGAATAATCTACTTCTTCGTGATAGCCTTTGCCGTAAATTTCATCAAGATATCCCTGTGATTCTATCACTTCTTTTCTTATACAAAAACAAAAACCTTCGGCAGCACCTATAAGCGGGTATGATGCTTTATGTTTTTTATCTAACAGATTGTTCATTTTCTGCAGATTATATCCTTTAGGCATGCTTATGGTGTATGTTACGGAATGCGAACTTATCGGTGAGGCAACTCCTATTTTAGGGTTTGAATTAAAACAATCAATGATTTTTTTATTAAACCCCGCCGGTATTTCGGTGTCGCTGTTGAGAAGCACTGTTATATCGCCGCTTGCTTCGCGCATTCCGCGGTTACAGGATTTAATAAATCCTGAATTTTCTTCGTTTTTCAAAAGCTTTATTTTTTTGTTCTTCCCGGCAAAATCTGCAAGAAAATCAGAGGTTTCGCGTTCCGAGCAGTCATCAATGATAATAACTTCCCCCGTGACAAAATCAAAATTTTTCGTAATGCTTGAAAGAAGAATTTTTACGTCTTCAATTGCATTATAAACAGGTATTATTACTGATATTTTCAGCATTTATTAGCCTCATATTTAAATATGTTTATTTTGAAATACGCTCTTAATAAATTAACGCGAGCGTTATTATTTGAAGTAAAAGTTAAAAGTTTACCATTAATTTTTTTATGGTGAATTGCGCATCTGAACAATATTATAGCATTTCATATCAATGAGAGAAAATATCAGATTTGAAAAAAATACCGCAACAATTCTTGACTTATGCCATAAAAAAATATATCTTTAGTGCACAGATTTTTTTTTAGAAAAATGATAAAATCATGAAAAAATATTTTGCAGTTTTTTTATTGTGCGTTTTATTGCCGCATATACTTTTTGCCGTCTAATGCCATTAATCCCAGGAAAGTGAACGGTTATGATTTTCAGTCAAAAGGGTTAAATGATATTGTTAATGTTGGCGGAACATTATATGCTGCATCGGTCAACCAAGACAATAAAATTGTTATAAGGAAAGTAAGCAGTACAAGCATTGCCGGATTTATGACGACTAATTTGACGGCGTCAAAATATAACGATATTTACAGCGGCGCAGGGAGTGTTTGCGCCGATAATGAAAGCATGTATTTTTCTTATATTAATTCTGACAATTCTGTTTCGGTTTCAAAAATTAATTTGTCCAAAGGTATAAATCCTGAGTAGGATATTAAAATTATGTTCGATTCTCAATAGGATATCTTCCTGCAGGAAATTATACTTATAAAATAGAAGTTAAAAATACAGCTAATGTAGAAGCCTCTCCCGCGGAGGGAACATTTGAAGTGCTTGATACGGTAAACAGCATATCGGCAGGAAAAATTTTTAATGCGCCCAATCCCTTTAACCCCGCAAGGGGAGAGACAACAAAGATAGTGTTTAAAGCAAACGGAAATGAAAATGTGAAAATAAAAATATATTCGCTTTACGGCAATAAAGTGTTTGAAGACAGTTATAATGCCGTTGCGGGAACAAATGAGTATGAGTACAGAGGCAGAGACAATCAAGGCAAAATTTTATACAACGGCGCGTATCTTTGCTATGTTGAAAAACCCAGCGGAAACGGAAAATTTAAAATTTTGATTATAAAATAGTTGAAAAGCAATTTATCCGAAAAGGAAAAAATAATGATTAAAGTTTCTGTTATTATTCCTGTTTATAATGTTGAAAAATATTTAAGGCAATGTTTGGAGAGCGTTGTTAACCAGACGCTTAAAGATATTGAAATTATCTGCGTTAACGACGGATCAACCGACGGTTCGCTTGAAATTTTACAAGAATACGGAAAAAAAGACAAAAGATTTGTGATAGTAAATCAGGAAAACAAAGGAGCCGGAGCCGCACGCAACAATGGCCTTGGATATGCTAAAGGAAAGTATCTTTCTTTTTTGGATTCCGACGACTACTTTGAACTTTCAATGCTTGAAGAAATGTCGGATCGGTGTGATAGGTTTGGCGCTGATATTTGTTTATGCGGCGCTAATGTAATAAAAAATAATGAAGTGACGGCAAAAAACTACATAAGGCTGAAATCTGTAAAAGAACTTGATGTCTTTTCCCGCAAGGACATACCGGACGGCATATTGCAAATATCAGATCCTGTCGCGTGGAATAAGCTGTACCTCAAAAGTTTCGTATTGGAATCTGAAGTAAAATTTCAAACCGTTAAATTTTCCAACGATATTTTATTTTCGCTTATGACGCTTGCGCTTGCAAAGAAGATAGTTTATGTAAATAAAAAATTTGTTAATTATGTCGTGCATGATACGGCAACCACGGCTTTAAGAAAAGCAAACAAAGATATAAGCTTTATCATAAATATATACAGAGACGTTGCCGCCGCTTTAAAAGATAATGGAATTTTTAAAGAAATAAAGAATTCGTTTTACACAAAAATGACGGATTCCGTATTTTACTCATACAGCATAACTGACGACGCATTAAAACCTCAAGCCTATATGACGTTGAAAAATAAATTGACGTATGGCGAATTCAAAAAATTTGACAAAAGACTCGGAAAGAAAATGCCGTTCTATGAGCGTCTTTTCAGCGTCCGTAAGGAAAACAGCCGTAAAGTTATCAGGTTATTCGGCCTTCAAATCAGATTAAAAAAGAATTTTGAAAACCTGATTGATTTGCAAGAAGCAAAAAAGAAAGGATATAAAGAATTTTATTTTACTCACAAAGGTATCGGCGATAATTTGGCTTTATTATATGCGGCAAACGTTAGCTATGAAAAAACCGGTAAAAAACTTTTAATAGGGACAAATTTGCCGGAAATATATGAAAATGCCCCGTGCGTTGATTTATTAGACGGATTTAATTTTATGGCAATCGAAAGCAACAGGCAGCTTGCAAAAGTTTTGGCGGAAAACGGCATAAAACCGCTGTTTATTTCGGCATTAAGTTTTTTTCATGACGGTTCTTGCAAACCCGATGAAAAAAAAAGGCAATGGGCAAACACTCATTTTTTTGCAAGGCACTGCGAGCGCATAGGTTTGTCGGGAAATATAAAACTGGAGCCCAAAATCTTTTTGACGGATAAAGAAAAAAAGTTCGGGCGGCTTTTCAAAAAAACGCAAATCGCCGTAATGTCTAACGGAATAGAAAAGTATAAAACTTTCCCCATAGAGAAGACGCAGGAAATAATTAACAAGTTAAAAGACAAATATAATTTTATCCAGATAGGCGCAAAAACTGACGCCAAATTAAAAAACGTTAAAGACGCCAGAGGAAAATATTCAATAAGACAGCTTGCCGGAGTTTTGCATAATTCGGATTTGTTTGTGGGAAATATCGGCGGTTTAATGCATTTGGCAAGAGCAGTCGGAACAAGAAGCGTAATCGCGTATTCTAAAGCCGAGCCTTTAAATTACGATTCTTATCCATGTAATGTTAACGTTTTGGCAAAAAATTCGTGCGGCATTTGCGGGAAAAGGGAAAAGGATCCGAGAGAACTTATTTGCCATGACGATTATTCATGCATTAAAAATATATCCGCAGAAGATATGTTGACGGCGATAGAAACGCAGATGCCTTCACACTCTTGCCGTTCCGTTGAAAAACCGAATCTGCGGTTGCCGTTAGAAACGGAAAATATAAATCTTACGCCTGAAAAAGTGCAGGGATTAGAATTATTTTGCGTGAGAACCGTTAAATGCATAGCCAATTCTAAATTTGAAATGCAAAAGTCAAAGTTCGGCGGTATGCATTGCGAATGCAAAGATAATAACAGAAAAGAGCTGAAGAAAAGCATAAAAAGTTTTTTTGAAGGATTAATCGGGGTAAAAAACGACGGCAATTATAAAGTGTTTAGTTTTTTGTTTATCCGCATAAAAATTAAAAATAAATATAAGATTTTATTATTGCAATTTGCGCAAAGCCAAAAGCAAGCCGCGGAGTTGAATAAAAAATTATCGTCGCTGGATAAAAATATTTCAGATTTAAAAAACCAAATTATTTCGCAAAATAACATATGCGAAAATAATATAACGCGGCTAATAAGCAATTTTAAAGAAGAAACGGAAGCAAAAATTATTTCGCAAAATAACATATGTGAAAGCAGCATAGCGCGGCTAATAGGCAATTTTAAAGAAGAAGCGGAAGCGAAAATTATTTCGCAAAACAACATATGTGAAAGCAGCATAGCGCGGCTAATAAACAATTTTAAAGAAGAAACGGAAGCAAAAATTATTTCGCAAAATAACATATGTGAAAGCGGCATAACGCGGCTAATAGGCAATTTTAAAGAAGAAACGGAAGCAAAAATTATTTCGCAAAACAACATATGTGAAAGCAGCATAACGCGGCTAATAAACAATTTTAAAGAAGAAACGGAAACAAAAATTATTTTACAAAATGAAATGATTAAAACGAATTTCCAAAAATTAATAGATAACAAATTTTGGAATAAAAAAGGATTTGAATACGTAAGAATTAAGAAGTTTTGGGAAGATGCTTACAAATTTGATTTAAAAAAAGCATATGCCAATCTTATTCGCGGTCTTGACGCTGCCAGCGTAAATACCGTTGCAAGCGTTTTGGGTAAAATGCAGATTATTATGAATTCAAAAAACGACAGCGTTGATATTTTTAATGCCGAAGAGCTGTCTGCAATAAAAGATTTAAAGAAAAATTTTAAAGACAAAATTATTAAGCTTAGCGATAACTGTTTTGCCTACGGCAATTACCTTTTGCCGATAAATCACTTTGAAACAAGCGTTTTTTATTATAGATATCACATTAATGTACTGCATCCGGATTCAATAAAAAGCATGCTTAATAAAAACATAATTGATGCCGGCGCTTTTATAGGAGACTCGGCGTTAATACTGTCGGAGTATACAAATAAAAAAGTTTATGCGTTTGAACCTGTTCAAAGTTTTTATTCTGAACTTATCAACACTGTAAAAATGAATAAAAAAACCAATATTGAACCGTTAAAATTTGCGTTAGGCGATAAAAAAGGAGAGGCTGAAATTTTTATTGAAAACTCCAGCAGCAGTTTGAAATTAATTTATTCCGAAAATATGCCCGTAGAAAAAATTAACACTGTTACGCTGGACAGTTACGTTAATGAGAATAACATTAAAGTAGGACTTATAAAAGTTGACATTGAAGGTTTTGAACAAGAATTTTTAAAAGGCGCGCAAAACACAATAAAAAGTCAAAAACCTGTCCTCATTTTAAGCATCTATCACACCGCAGATGATTTTTTTAATATCAAACCGCTGATAGAATCATGGGAATTGGGTTATAAATTTCGTATTGTAAGGCCAATTGACGGAAATATAAGAGGAGAAACTTTGCTTATAGCCGAGATTTGACGGCAGGTGTTTTTAGAAAAACCAAATTGAGTTTCTCTAAAAAAAACCTGTTTGTCATTCTGCGTGGAGCGTTAGCGAAGCCGCAGAATCTATAAACATCGGCGGTAATTTTTTATAGACCCTGCGATTGCGCGCAGGGCGACAGCTAAAAAACCTCAAAATAAGGGGTTTTTAGAACACGACAAACGCATGAAAAGGTGTCATGCTGAACTTGTTTCAGCATCTCGTCGTTAAATGATAAAGACTAGTTCCGGGTGACACAGGGTAAAAGCGGTCGTCGAGACATTTTTTTCATGCGTTTTGCCTGGTTTTTAGAAAAACCAAATTGACATTGGAGCGTCTTAAAATGATTAGCATTATATTGGCGTTTTTGAAATCAAAATATGATTCCGTAAATAATAGTTTGCGCGCTAATAATCTTTCCCTCGGGCATTTAAAGCAATATTTCTCATCAAATATTTTAAATTACCGGTTTGCTTTTTGCTGCGTTATTGTGTTTTTTTATATTTTGCCGTTTATTATTGCCAACGTTCCTTATAAAGACGATTATCAAAGATTGCTTAATCCTCATTACTACTGGTATGTGGACGGGCGCTTTGTAACCAATTTTTTGTATAAATTTTTCAGTTTAAGGTTTAGTCAGGCAACTTTTGCTCCTTGGGGGCTTATAGTCGGTTCTTTTGCTTTGTGCGCAAGCGCATTTTTATTTTTGCGCAAGTTCAATGTAAAAAGCGGATTGGTATCGTCTATTGCGATAATATATTTATTTTCTTCACCGTTTTTGCTTCAGCCGTTAAGCTATCATTTTGATCCGCTTGCGATGTTGTTTGCGGCAGTGTTTTGCATCTGGATTTTTATTGTTCCGGGCAGAAATGTTTTTGCAGTGTTTTTCTCCGTATTTATTCTTACGTTTTTTTGTCTTTTGACATATCCAACCGTGATAGCGGCAATACCTATTCTCGCCCTGGTTGAATTGATAGTTTTTGTTAAAAATGATGAAAATCCGAAAGATATTCTTAAATTGCTGTTTACAAGGTTTTTGGCTTTTTTTATTTCGGTTGCTGCATGGTATTTTACGAATTATCAAAACTATAAATTTGTAAATAAAGATATAGCACATTCGGAAAATGTATTTGCCGCTCTTTTGGGAAAAATTCAATCAATATTCGGCTACATTAAAGGCTGGCATGTGTATAGCGATTTTGTATGGATAATGTTGGGAGTAATGTTTGCGATTTTTTGCGTTGTTATGTTTGTATTTGCATTAAAGGTGTTTTCTAAGAAAACGGTATGGCACCGTATTTGCGCGGGCACGATAGTTTTATCTCCGTTTATAATTTTCTTTATGGGATTGTTTGGGGTTAATGCGGTGCAAAATTTTGCGATGAACCCAAGATATTTTATACCTTTTTCAATTTCATTGTTTGCGCTTATGTTTTTGCTTCTGACTTTTTCTTCAAAAAAATTGCGTTTTATCGTTCTTTTTCTCTCAATATTTCCGCTGATTTATTCTTTCGGTCTTGTTTATTCCTACGGAAATGCTTTACGCTTTAATTATGAGTCCAATCGAATAATTGCCGCATCTTTGATGAGTACTATTAACAGTGATACCGCTTTGGTAACATTCAAAGGCTCTTCGCAAAGGGCGGCAACTTTAAGCAGTATTTTTAAAGCTTATCCTTACGTTAAAAGACTGCTCAGGGCAGATACTTTTAGAGATAATAATCCCCAGCAAAATTGGCTCTTGCTCAGGCATTTCGGTTTAAACGTAAAATTGCAGTATACTTGGAGCGAAGAGGACAAACAAAAAAGCAAGGAAGCTTTACAAAATTTAAACAAAGCAGAGCTTATTGCTAAGCATTATTACTACAACCTATTGCAATACGGCGGTATGTACATAATAGATTTCGATAAAACGGAATTTGACAAAAAATAAATGCAGTAAGGGCGTGTAAAAAGAATAATGAAAGAAATGAAAATAAGAGCAAGAGCAGTAACACGACAAACGCATGAAAAAAATGTCTTGACGACCGCTTTTACCCTGTGTCACCCTGAACTCGTTTCAGGGGTCGCAGTGCGACGAATAAGGAGCACGTGCCTGCGACGAGTGCGAGATGTGAGCGCCCCGGAACTAGGGTGTGTTGACACATATTACGCACATGCGCTGCTAAGATTTTTGAGGAAATTTTGGTTTTTTTGCGACAAAGAT
>Ga0099364_10010160_pt1 | contig 12974 bp, 11 predicted proteins | sample TergutTh196P3_FD_73070 | JGI IMG/M metagenome (GOLD analysis project Ga0099364, IMG submission 73070) | Microcerotermes parvus P3 segment gut microbial communities from Pointe-Noire, Republic of the Congo - Th196 P3 | ecosystem: Host-associated > Arthropoda: Insects > Digestive system > Gut ...
TGTTTGATCAGCATATTACACAATGTGGGCAGAATATCCAACACAAATGACATGCATTTATACACAACTCAAGGGTCAGGTAGGCTCCCCAAAATTCTGTGTGCAGGCCTGATTTAGCAGTCATTTTGGTCAACTGCAAGGACAGACACACACAGACTTCTAAACATATTATGGTGCTGGTGAAAATATTTTGGATCTCATTATTTACATAGTTCTTATATGTCTCCCATTTTAGTGAGCGTTTAGGAGAACTACGAACATGTAACATTAAAACAATCGGTGAGCTTTGCAGGCTGGATCTTGGGATTGTTAACACACTGCCTATAACAAGCCCAAAGATTCCACATGCCAAAAGTGTTCTTCAGGTGAGCAGGAATTCAGACTTTTATATTTGCACCAGATCTCTAGTTGTTTGAGTTTATCATGTAACATATAAATTAATAATACAAATTTATATTTATCTGTTTTCATCGCTTTTTCTAAGTATGTTTTGGTTAATGACTGCACAAAGTTGAACATTTGTCAACAGATGCCTGCAACAAATACGGTACTGGAATGAATGGTTGAGGCAAATCGTTTGGGTATTGAAATCTTGTTTTAATTATTAATTTGCGAAGAGTTTTTGCGTTCCACGCACGCGTAAATCCTCTCTCTTTGTCTGTCCGGAAGAGGTGTGGGAATTAATTGTTAGCACTTTGTCGCGACGCCTTGGAGACCGAGGTGGCGTGAGACTTTACTAGCCAATGAGAATGGGGGGGGTAAAGTGCGAATGCCTGGAACTCCGCGTCGAGACAATGGGCAGCGTAACTATGTAGCGTCCTATGAAAACCCAACCACGGACGAGAGTAGACGTTCCGTGAGGCTGCGCCTCAGGCAAGCCAAATTACTTGAATAATGAAGTAACGTAGCAAAGTGTATGCAAAATGCGTACGGAAGGGCAGCGCCAACGCGCTAGCCACCTAGTGCATGAAATAAGTTTGATTTTGATCAGTGCAACAATATGGATACCCAAATACACGGGTGAGTACCTGAAGTAAATTGAGATTACTGTGAGTGTGAAATCTAAATCATGGGGAAAGTGCTAAATTAAAGAAAGTAATGGGAGAGAAAAAGAGCGTGTAGTTGTGACGCAACTTGAAAGGAAACACATCTATTTGTTAGGCAACAATCCGAGAGGGATTTGCACGAGTGAGGAACTAAACTACTGTATAACTTTTAGTAATGTTGTAACAGTTAGTAACTGTGTTAGTTTAGTAAAGTAGAACTTTAGAACCGAGGGTTGTGTTGCTGGTAAAACTTACGTTCTCCCACCTAGCTGCAACTATCCTTTTCCACGCGTAGCCAACAAGATATTTCCTGGGAACACAATGGTGGCAGCGAGCTTACGACCTCCGAAAGGGAATAGGGAACAGCTACCAACCCCCCTTTTCCCCAGCAAGCAGTGAACTACAAAAGGTTCACTCCAGAATGGTGGCAGCGGTGGGATATTAAATTTTTGTTTTCCAAGAAGTATCTAATTTAACTACGCGGAGAGGATTGCGTCAGTTGAACTGAGAGTAAGGATAGCACTAAATTACTTAAACATTAGCACCGAAAAGAAAAGTGAAAATGGCGGAAGTAGCTCAACAGATGGAGAGGTTACAGCTAGAGGTACAGAGCTTGCAAGCGCAACTCCAAGCGAGACCCACAGCAACCAAAGATTTATCGTTGGTATCATTAATACCGAAATGGGCAGGAAGCGACAAGGCGGTCCCCCTGCATGAATTTTTTGAAGCAATTGAAGGCTCAGCTCGCGTGGGAAACTGGTCAGAACAAGACAAGATTCAGGTAGCTACTTTGAAACTAGTAGATCATGCCAGAGCGTTCTATAATGGGAACTTAGAGTTACACGAACCAAACGTAACATGGGCAAATTTTAAGGCTGCTTTTCAAAGACGTTTTCGGGATGTAAGGACAGATCAGTATCACTTCACCCAGCTTCAGATGGCGAGGCAGAAAAGCTCCGAAACACCCCAGGAATTCGCCGATCGGTGCCGTAGCTTGGCTCAACGCACAGTACCCCATGTGGAAAACCAGGAATTACAGAAATTGTACTATGAACAAGCAGAAAGAATGTTACTTTCATCGTTCACATCAGGTTTATTGGGAAATGCAGGCAAACAAGTTAGGTATGCTCTACCGACAACGCTAGAGGAGGCTCTCAAAATTGCCATAACAGTAGATCAGGCTGACTTACAAGAGCGCCGGAGTGAGGCATTTTATTTGAGGTCACAGGAACAGGAACCAGGTTCCGCAGGCAGGTCACCCAGTCAAACTAACCACAGAGACAGTGGTAGGGTACGAACCCAGTACTCAGCAGGTGAACACACACAGAGGCAAGGTCGTCAAGAGACTACTAGGAATGCGGGAACTCGCGAATACAGGAAATGTTACGAATGCGGAAAACAAGGGCATTTGGCACGCGACTGCTTTACAAAGCGAAACCGGGTGAACTCTAGAAATTATTCAAAGAATAATGGCACGAGCGCGCAAAGGCAGAGACCCACAGGGACACCCCCTCGTGATTGGAGAAGGTCTACCGGGAAAAAGAATGACAGGCAAGCGGGAAACGAATAAGGGATGGAAGCGGAGACAGCTCCTTCCATCACACCGCATATGCAAAGGCTGTCGATTATCAAGTGGTAAAGGTGGTTACACAGCAAGGAGCACCCACCATACAGGTCACTATGTCAAATGGTCAGAAGTCATTTATTGTAGACACGGGGTCAAATGTTTCATTGATAAAACCGGGCGTAAGCAACAACAAAGTGGAGGTTGTTAGCATCGTACCTTTCGGAGTAACGGGACACGAACTGGAAGTCAAGGGTGTGCAGAAAATAGAGTTTTACTGCAACAACCAGAAGTACTGGCATCAGTTCTATGTTTGTTCTTTACCGACAGACGCCGATGGGATCATTGGCATAGACTTCCTCTCAATGGTAAATGCTAAGTTAGACTTGAAAACCCAAGAACTGTTATTGTCGAAACAGCTGAGTTTCGATCATGGCCCTTCGAACTGGGAAGCGCGAGAGGCGAACGGTCAGGCCAACCGTGTGGCTCTCACTGTATTTTCTAATTCAGACGGTCATGGGAGTAGGCAGAGGCCTAAGTCAGAAGTTCAAGCAGGCGACAGCGCGCCGAAAACCGAAGCTAGACAGCAACCCCGCAAAGTTAGCTTACAGGACGCGGAGTCTTGGATAGTAAAGACTACAGAAACCATAAAGATACCCCCAGGGGTTGTGGGTTTGGCGGCCTTGGTCTTGATACTCGTGGCTGCTTTCTTCTTTGCCTTCCCAGTGGCCGACTTAGTGGCTGCTGGAGACTTTGGCTTAGAGTTCTTAGGCCTAGCCTTCTTCCTGGTGGCTCTCACTTTAGGATTCGAGGGGGACTGAGGAGTAGGTTTAGGATTTGTCGTTGGATTGGTAGTGGCCTTGACAACACGCCCCCTCGGACGAAGTGGTTCAAACCCTCGCCCAGGTCCGTCTGCTCCGCAGAGGGCCCGGCCACCTGAGCTTTAGGAGCGCCTGATTCGCTTGTGGCAGCGCTCTTCCGGACACCTGGCTCTCACTTTGCAAGGGCTGCCTTCGCTTCTTTCCACTTAATACAGCCCCTGTAACTCGCGGTGTGGTTACCTCCGCAGCCAAAGCTCCGAGTCTTTTCCCGCGGGGTTGAGCACCCACCGGTGAGTTGGGCTGCAACACACGCGACGCACTAGGGAGCATATCCGCAGTTACGTTGCGTGTGTCCGAAGAGCTGGCAGCGTTTGCGTTGCAGGGGACCATTTGGAGCAAGGTACGACTGCACCGAAACTCGCAGATCACAAAATTCGGTGATAGTTCGCACCTTGGGCACTTCAGGCCCCCGCGCCACCTATACAATGAAGTGGGGGGAAGAGAGGACGGTCCTTGTCTGGATCCTGGTCCCGAAGGCCGAAACGCAGCTGCATGACTGCCTGGACATGAATGTCCAGGGCCACCAGCTCCTCCCGGACGTCCCTCTCAGGCGTACCCCTGCGCAGATTCTTCACCGTTAGCCGCAAACAGCGTTGCTCCTGGAGCGTGAAGGTGTGGAAACTCACACCCCTCCTAAAGGGACCACAGTGCGCTGACCACGGCTCTAAAACCGTTGGCGGGTGACGGGACCTCCATCAGCTTCTCAGCTTTCAGCTTGGCCACCAGAGCACCAGGGCAAGTAGCCCGCAACCAGGCCAGGAAGGCACGGGTGTCACGGACACCTTAAATAAAAATGGGCGTCTTATTAGGACGCTCTCCTGTTGGTAGCCAGGTGTTGGCCAACTGGGCTTTGATATTGGTGCCATCTGGCATGTTACTCAGAGGCCCGGACATTCGCCTGTTGACTTTCTCCTAAGAGACAGCGGGTACAGACGGGTCTGAATCAATGGTTGTGGCCTTGAGCGACCCACTTGGCTTAAACGGGACGACGGACCCAGCTAAGATAAACGCGTACTTCGACCCACCCTCGGGTGGACCGAGTAGCCGGCTGCAAGATGTAGCTTGTTCGCCCGTGACTGCCGGTGCACTCGCGGCAGAGGCGCGAGTGCCCTTGGCTAGGCGCTGGGCGCCTGTTTGCGAGCTCGAATGAGTCGCCGGAACCTGCCAGCTCGTTGGATTTACGCTTGCACACAAGCTGTCCTGTTGTTCGTTGGTGGGCTCCGGACCCTCCCCCTGGCGCGGTGCGGCGGCTCCCTGCCGGCAATGCTGGCATCTTCCTCCTTCGGGAAAGTGCCATCCTCAACTCCTGGGGAATGGTCGGAGAAGGCAGCAAAGTAGAAATAGCCTTAATAAAGGCTAGCTCTTCCTGCCTCAGCATAATGCTTCGGCAGGAACTCCTTTTCACACGAAAGAACACTACATTCACGACCGGTTTGTAGCCGCTTGAGCAGGTACAGCAGATCCGGTCTTAACCAGCCACCGCTCTCGCTGCCCTTTGCTGAATGAAACAAACAAGCAGCCGAGTAACATCTTCTCTCACGGGTCGTCGAACCTCACTCAACCACCATCCAGTTCCATTCATATCCTTCCTGCAACCTTGGCTGGGGAAAGCCTCTAAAAGGTGGGCGTTCCCTTTCACCGAGCTTTCCTGGTAAGCCGAGATTCTTGGGATGATTGACTCGTGTTTACGTTGCCGCTTGGAGAACATCTTTAATTGGCTGGGCCAGCATTGGGAGGGACCGACGCCGTTTGACCGCCACCCCCGTGGGTTGCACAGGAGCAGGGAATGTTGGTAAAATAAATTCACTTTGTTTTGGTTGTATTTGAAATTACTGTTTTAGATTTCTTGTTAAGCATTCCCGTGCCCCTGCTTGCCGGCCCGTGTATAATATATAATATTGGTATAATATTGCGCTGACACAGCTTGTAAGCCTTGAGTCGCACGAACTAGTAAACACGAAATTCGGGTTGTATTTTACTCTGTAAACCATGCTTAACCTTGGAGGCCGCATAGCTTTGTATACAACTTGTGTAGCGTACTTTCTGCGATGGCTGTGATTGCTGTATGCTGATTTAATGCGCTGTGTTCATTATGTCTGCTGTATTTTTGTGTTTAAGCATACTATATGAATTTGCTTGCTCAGTGTACGCTTTGACTGTCAATGGTGCAATAGCTATTGTATTTAATATTTTGATATTACTTTGCTGGCCCTATCTGATTCAATATAAAAGGGTGGGTCGACATACGCGGCTATCTTAGCTGAGTCCTTCGTCCCGTTTCAGCCAAGTGGGTCGCTTAAGCCCACAGCAATGGATTCAGACCCGTCTGAACCCGCTGTCTCTTCGGAGACAGTCAAAAGGCGCATGTCTAGCGACATGTACGAGCCTCTGAGTGCCATGCCAGATGGCACCACTATCAACACACAGGTGGCCAACACCTGCTTACCAGCAGGACAGCGTCCTAATAAGACGTCCATTCTTATTTCAGGTGTCCGTGACACCCGTGCCTTCCTGGCCTGGTTGCGACTACTTGCCCTGGAGGTTTGACGGCCCCGCTGAATGCTGAGAATTTGATGGTGGTCCCGTCCCACGCCTCCGTGGTCAGCGCACTGTCGTCCCTTGAAGGGGGAAGGTGCGAGATTCCACATCTTCACACTCCCGGAGGTCCGCTGTATAAGGCCACTGGTTAAGAACCTGAGCAGGGGAATGCTGGGCCTAAGAAGTCCAAGCCAAAGTCTCCTGCAGCCACTAATCCGGCCCCTGGGAAGGAAGAGAAGAAAGCAGCTGCGAGAGTCAAGACCGCGGCCTCCAAACTCACAACCCCTGATCTGGTGATCCCCAAACAATCTTCCACCTCCCCACTCGAGGAAATCTCTGATCTCCTCGATCACTTCCCCATCCAAGTTTGTGTGGAGCTGACCAGTCGACTCTTCATGTCCATTTCCTCCCTCCCCACAGGGGGAAGCCCGTCCGCAGGCTTTCTTGAAGAACGTCATTCTCTTTGTGGCCGAATATGGCAGCACGCTCTAGGAGGAAGGTAGGTTCTAAAACCCTTGCGCCTCGCCTGCTCGAACACGGACAGAGTGCGTGGCAAGAAGCTTGAGATCGAGCATTTTCTCATCCAGCTTGGTGTCGATATCTGTCACTTAAGTGAGACATTTCTTAAGCCTGATCAAGCCTTTCGGTTGCCAACTATGTCTGCCACCGCACAGACAGACCGTGAGCGGTCGGCGGTTCAGCCATCCTAGTCCTCCGTGTTATAGTCTACAACTCATTGCCCTTTCCGGGCCTGACCCACTTGCAGGCTACTGCTGTTCAAGTCACATTGGCCGGCAGACTGGTGAAAAACCTTGCGGCCTACCTCTCACCTTCCCGCCCATTGATCGGAGCAGACATAACCGCTTGTTTTGGCTGGTGATTGCCGGTCCTGTAGGACGGCGACCTCAACGCCAAACACGTGGATTGGAACTCGCGGTTGAAAATGAGAAGGGGGAAACTCCTACGTGATTACGCCGACGAGAAATCTTGTCTGATTTTTGGACCGGACACCCCAACCACCAACCCATACAACCCCTCTGCCCCTCTGAATAACGCTGACGCCGAGGCCAGGGGAGGGCAAGCAGCCCCCCTGCACTACAAGATAATCCAGTCCTAACAACTATGCGAAGGCTCACCCTACAAACCACAGACTCACGTATGCATTCACAATGTATGTAGCAACCGTCCGCGCACAATCACGCTGCCAGCACACACTACCCCACCACCGTCTAGCAAATCGGGTTACCATAGATGTGCCTGGCCCCTGCATTAGCTCAGTGAGGGTACTCATTGGCGCCGGATCCCACGGGCAAGAGGTCCGTTACCACGACGGCCACTGGAGAAGATAAAGGGGGCTTCCGCCCCAGAAGGCGTCACACGACGTCCGGCTGGTGGCAGGTGTCCTCTTCACATCGGCCACTGGTTGCAGTCTCTTCAGAGATCAGTCTTCCGGGATTGGATATCGACTGACTCGCTCGCCGAGTCCCCGAGATGGGGACAGGGGGATGATACACAAAAACAAAAGAACCAAGGCTTTAGAACCAAACACTAAACACCTTGCACAAGTAACTAAATACATCAGCACATCAGAATACCAACACATATGATCGAATAGTAAACACCTCACACTGTTACTTAACATACGATTTTAACTGTGTTACATGGGCCCTCCTTATAATCACCTCCGTTTCGGGGTTGGCTAGCAGCACAACGTTGGGTCTGACGATTTTTGCAATCACTGCAGGCTTTGACAAACCAAGCAAAAGTTTAGCAGAAATACCGCGAGCCTTGGAGTTTGCGACGTTCATACGGTAGAGCACCGTATCGCCTACTCCATACGAGTGGGGTCTACGCCCGGCAATGTACCTGCAAACTACCTTGTCTCTGGCTTGCATGAGATTGGAGTAGGCCTGTGTCCAGAATGACTGGTTAGTTTCTCCAGCGCCACACTCTCTCACGGGAGATAAATCCCAGCGGATTAACAGGGGTGCACTTCAATTCCCTCCCCAGTAACATGTCAGGAGTAGACTTGGTGCTCTCATGGACAGCGGTGTTGAAGGCAACACTAAGCCAGGGTAAATCCTCATCCCAGGTGGCTTCTGATTGATGGTGGAAAATTTTAAGGGAAGCCTTGAGGTTGCTGTTGACTCGTTCAACCAAGGAGGATTGGCGGTAGTAGGGGGTAGTCGTGAGATGGGTCACGCCCCATCGAAAACAGAAGTCGTTGAACATTCTGCAGCAGAAAACACCGGCGTTGTCAGTGATAATGGAGCTGGGCGTGCCGTATGCCGGAAAGAACGCACTTTCCAGACACTCGCACACCGCCTGGGCAGAAATCGTGCGAACCCCACGATAAAACATAAATTTCGAGAACGCGTCAAGAATGACAAAAATCTCGATGTTGCCGCGCTTCGTGCGTGTCAGTGGCCTTACGAAATCAATGAATAAATGCTCCATATGTTGCAAACTGGGTGTGCTGGAATAAAGACCCAAGCACGTATCTTAGGCGGGTTTCGCCCTTTGGCATAGTTCACCGCGGCGGACATACTTGAATAAATGCGCCCTTATCCGGGGCCACCAGAAATTAGCCGCGATATTACTCAGCGTCTTGCGGGAAACCAGGTGACCGGACAGCGGCGTGTCGTGGAAATAATGGAGCATTATAGGCCTCAAAGAGGCCGGAAACACCCATCTACGCCTCTAAGCACCTCTCGGGTTATAAAACAATAAGTTGCGGTAAATCTGAAAGTTTCCGCCATTGCTCGGGATGTCCAGCTCGCGATCCAGAATCTCACTACACCGAGGGTCTCCCTTCTGGTGTTCCTTGAGGAATGAATAGAAGAGGGATAGGGACTGGATAAGGCTAGAACACATCACTTCAGGATTCTCGCCGCGATCTCCCTCAAACATAAGCGATAAAGCGTCGACAACCACATTATCCACGCCAAGCGTGTGACTGACCCGAAACTTAGAGGGGGCCTAATGCAAAATCCAGCGGCCCAAACGGCCCACATCCTTGACCCTCTTCAGCAACCAGCACAAGGCCAGGTTATCACAGTCGAGCTCGAATTCTTTGTGCTCCAGGTACACTCGGCATTTATCACAGCCCAAGAGCACAGCCAGACACTCCTTTTCATAGTACTATAACCCCTTTCAGCAGGGGACAACAGCCGACTGTAATAGGAGAGGGGGGCTAACTGACCGTCAACCCTCTTATCGGGGTTCAAGGTGAAAACTGACTTCTTAAGCCTGCTCAACACCTTGCGCACATAGGACATGTGCTCCTCCATAGAAGGGGAGTATACTATCAAGTCGTCCAGGAAGTTAAAGACCAACTTCCCTTTCAGATCGGCGAATAGTTCGTCGATCACACGGATTAAAACTTGGGAACCTTCACTTATTCCCATCGGCAACTTATTAAATTCAAAGAGGGCAAAAGGCGTGCAGAAGGCAGTCAACCGCCGGCTCCTCACTGACAGGGGTATTTGATTATAGGTGGAATTCAGGTCGAAAACAAAGAACACAACCGCCCCACCAAGCTGTTCGAAAGCATGATCAATGGTGAGCATCGGGAACGAATCGAGGACAATGTTGGAGTTAACCTTCCTGTAACCTACCAACATACGGAAGGCGTCCGCACCTTTGGGGACAAGTAACGCAGTACTTGCGTACGGGGCTTGCTGACTCTAACAACCCCTTGCTCCAGTAATTGAATCACAATATGCTGAAAAAGCTCATGTTTGGGAGAAGCGCACCGGTACGGAGGCGAACGTACAGGTGGGATGTCTGCCAACTCAATTTCATAAGACGACATGTGGGCGGTGCCCACTGTGGGAGAAAACAGGCCACAGAATTCGGCCATAAGGGATAGAGTGTTCACGCCCACAGGCCACAAGTCCCGCTCCCAACCGGCATTCGAGCAAGAATCCCTGCAAGAACGGTAAATTCTCAACCCCCAATCGTTCGCCGAGGAACGACCTACATTGTCCGCGGCAAAATTAAAATGAAATGTCTTGGCGGCGTGTTAGTGCGCCTCATAAAATCTACGCCCAATATAACGCCGAATGGCCAACCGTTTGAGACTTTAAATTTATGGTGTAATGAGAACTAAAGCAGTTTAACCAGGAGAATCATGGCGTCGGAGACCTGGCATCGTTGCCCGTCAGCTAAGGCAAAGTTAACCGAACAAGGGACGAAGGTGGAGGGCTCTCCCATCAAGAACAGAAACTCAGGTACTTGGAGCCTGTATCTACCAGGGCTGGAACCTTGCCAGTCCTGAGTTCAAGTACCACACACAATAGGGGATCCATGAGCGCATCAGCAACTTTCTTAAGTCCACTCAAGATATTCGCGCGGGGGCCCGCAGACCTTCGGGCGCCTGCCCGTTTCCCGGTGGTTGCGACGTACAAGGGCAGCCCCCCTTATATACTCTAAGTCACCACACTTTTAACATTTAGGTAGGGGCGGCACGCGCTGGGCCTGAACGAGGAACACAACTTGGGTTGTGTACATTGATGCCCGGCTACTGAAATCGCGGCCTTTCCTAGGCGACATCAAGTTTTTCAACAATACCAACCACTTGATATAATTCTTTAAGTGTACATGTCCTATCCACAAACGCGGCGTGACTCAGAACGCTAGTGTGAAAGTTCATCAATACGCGCCTGGGTGGCACTATTTAATTGTGGGGGGGATAAACTTTACTACGTTGGCTGTCCGGGTTCTAGGCCCAGAATGGCTGAGTCGCAAAAGCGACATTTTGCTGGCGCTTTGGCGAAGCCTACGCGGCCGGGGGTGGGGAATGCTAGCCGTGCCCCGACTTTCTATCGTATACCGTGGCACTTCCCTTACAACTTAGGAAAATCACGGAAAAACTCAGTCAGGGTATCCGAAAGCATTATGCTGATAAGCGACGAAAGCGATTTGTCTAGTCGACTTGGCCATCCCGTGCGATGGCCTCGACTAGGCTGCTGGAAATTGCCGCCCTTCAATTTCGCGTAAGGCGACGGGGTCAACACTCGGTCATCGTAAGTATCTGCCGAGCTGTGTACTAGGCGGTTCCCCACATCAGCTATCTTTGAGTCGAAACTCGCAGTCAGGGCTCTGATGTTGGTCGGCAAAAAGCGGAACACCCAGATCCTCGTGTATCAGCCTGTTACTTACGTACCAGCGTACGTACGTACGTCTCATGGACGAAATTTGGGAGTAGATTCTGCCAGAGCATGCAGGACTGCGCCGGAGAGATTCTCAACTATTGTGTCGATTGCCATCCCATTATGTAAGCCGGATCGAACGGAATATGATCTTCCAGGTGAGTTTGAAAGTTGGCCCAATCAGTGCGCCTGAAATTAGGGCGATCCGGTGGGTGATGAAAGTATGAGCGACACGCAGTGTCAATGAGTACCGGGAGTTGGGCCGAGCTTAGTGCAGAACACGAAGTCAGATACACGTGAAACGGTACGTCCTTCATCACAGCGATGTTCAAGACGTCGAGAGTGACTGAGGGGTTCTATGGGTTGGTGGTTGGAGTTTCCGGTCCAAAGATCATACAGGAGTTCCCGTCGGCCTAATCACTTTGAAGTTTCCCCCATCTCCTTGTCAGCAGGGAGTTCCAGTCCACGTTGTTTGGCGTTGAGATCGCCGACCATCAGGACCGGCAATCCCCCACCAAACAAGCGGTCAGGTCCGCTCCGATCAATGGGCGGGAAGGTGAGAGGAAGTCCGCAAGGATTTTCACCGGTCTGCCAACAAATGTGACTTGAACAGCAGTGGCCTCCAAGGGGGTCAGGCCCGGAACGGGCACTGAGTGGTGGACTAGGATACCTGTACCACCCCATTTTGTACTTCTGTCTGTGCGGTGGCAGACATAGTTGGCAAGACGGAAGTCTTGATCAGGCTTAATGAATGTGTCACTTAATCGACAGATATCGACACCATGCTGGCTGAGAAAATACTCAAGGACAAGCTTCCTGGCGCGCACTCAGTCCGCATGCTAGCAGGCAAGTCTCAGGGCTTTACACTGTACCGACGTCCTAGGTCATGCTGCCATATTCGGCATTCAAGACAGCACGCGGGCCCGCGCCCCAGTGGGGAGGGAGAAGATGGACGTGAGGAGCCGACGGTTAAGCTCCACACATGCTTGGATGGGGAGGTGATCGAGGAGATCAGAGATATCCTCGAGTGGGGAGGTGGAAGTGTGTGTGAGGACCACCAGTTCAGCGGTTGTGGGTTTAGCGGCCGCGGTTTTCACACTCGCGCCTGCTTTCTTATTTGTCTTCACAGCTGCCGGCCTAGTGGCTGCAGCAGACTTTATCTTGGGCTTCTTAGGCCCATCCATCTTCCTGGTGGCGGTCACTTTAGGCTGCGAGGGCGCCCGCGTAACCGGCTGAGGAGTGGGTTTAGGATTTGGTGGAGTGGTGGTGGCCTTGACAACAAGCCCTCCTCGGACGACGTGACTCCAGCCCTCGCTCAGGTCCGTCTGTTCCGCAGAGGGCCCGTCCCGCTGGGCTTTAGGAGCGCCGGATTGGCTTGTGGCGACGTTTTTCCGGACAACTTCTGGCGCTCGCTTTGCAAGTGCTTCCTTCGCTTCTTTCCACTGAACCCTCTAGAGACCAAATTAATTATATTGGAAGAAAATTTTTTTCCCCATTTTAAGCAGTTCTATTGATCTAATATCACATAAATGCTAATTTGTTTCAATAATATTCCATAATTTATTGAAAAAATGGTTGTGACCTGGAAGTAACATTGGTCTACAAAGGAACATGCTATAACGTATGTAATCTTACGGCCCTTTAAATCGTTGCGCTTGTTTGACCATAAGCGTTTGTATCTTGTGAACCGAAGATGATGAAATAATTAAATAATTTGAATTTTTTGCGAATAAATCAGAGATATTTCAGTTCAAAAAAAGATTAAGTAGAAATGTTTAGTGTCTACACGCAG
>Ga0099364_10010161_pt1 | contig 12973 bp, 5 predicted proteins | sample TergutTh196P3_FD_73070 | JGI IMG/M metagenome (GOLD analysis project Ga0099364, IMG submission 73070) | Microcerotermes parvus P3 segment gut microbial communities from Pointe-Noire, Republic of the Congo - Th196 P3 | ecosystem: Host-associated > Arthropoda: Insects > Digestive system > Gut ...
AAACCCCATTCCTTTCCTCCCCCAAATTGGCTTTTGGGGAAGTATGATTGATTTTACATGGTTAGGTTTTTACGTGAGATTTTTGCCCCCTCATGGTTAGATTTAACGTGAGCCATTGCGGGGGCTTGAAGTTTATTAAGAAATGGTATATAATGGGAGAATGCAGGTAAAGTCTATTAAGTCTTCAGCAAAAATAGTTAAGCAAAAGAACTACGTAGTACAAAAGTCTTTTTTTGTTTTAGATGCTCCCATATCCATGTTAGGTTTATCCAAGCGATCCTTTAAGGCTCTTATAAAAAGTGGTCATGATACTGTTGGAAAGGTCATATCCTTAAATAATCAAACCCTTGAGGCTATCGAAAATATAGGGAAAAAAAGCATCAAAGAAATCCTAACAATCCAGGAATGGCTGCTACAACAGAATATAGCAGCAAAAGAAGATCGCTTTATTAGCAAGAATACCATAGACTGTCGGTTCATCTATACCAGAGAGACCATATACCCGAATGATTATATAGGAATTTTAGACATATCTTTTGATGCATACAACATGATATATAATAACGGTATTTTTTCGGCAGGTAAACTGTTCAATATGGAAAAAGATGCAATTTATAGTTTGGAAAAAAACAACAAAAATATCTATAATGAACTTATTGCCTTTATTAACCAAGAGAAATCGCTTGTTGGAAATATACATGGTGACGAAGATCTTACTGGTTATATTCAAAAAATGACGCAAAGACAACAAATTTATCGAATGAGACTCCTTGAAGAAGCATATGAGAAAATTCCTCAAAATAGGCTTGATAAATTATTATTTCATTTCCTGCAAGATTTTCATATAGAGAATGTTCAACACACCATAACAAAATTTTCACCGATTTTAAAAAATATAAAAAAAATTAGAGAAATAAAAAATATTTTCCCAATCATTATTGAAACAAGTAAAACAAATGACGTTGTCCGCATATTGGAATTGTTATCCTTTGATTTAATCAACTCTTTTAATGCAGTCTTTCGGCCTTTTTTCTCTGATCCTCGCTATGCTAATTCACTTGAAGTTTTAAGTCAAAGGTCAAGCGGTTTTACATTACAAGATATTGCTGAAAAAAGAAATTTAACACGGGAACGTATTCGGCAAATAGAGTTAAAAAGTTCTAGAAAATTGATTGACATTATTAGAGCTTTCCCGATAAATATTGTATCCTTTATTTGTACCGAGAAAGACCTCCATGATTACATAAGTGCTTCAACAATTCGTGAGTACCTAGAAAATTTTGAATATGCTCCTCAGATTTCTTATCTTTTGGAAAATGAGACTATCTATAAAAAATACCAATACAATAAACAATATGATATTTTCTATCTCTCTGAACTTGAGTTGGATTTTTCATCATTGGACATCCAGAGACCAATTAAGGAGCTCGTATTAAATGATAAGGAAGTTGAGATAAGAAATAAGATAGAAGATTTCCTTATTGTGAAAAAGCTTGCAAAATGCACTTATAACGATATTTGTAAGTTTACCGAAAGCGAAGTTGGATATGTCAGGGTTGGTAAAATAATCCAACTATCAAATAATATTGTAGAGATAGAAAAAGACAGGTATGTACACAGATACTGTATAATTGATTTCGATGAAGCTGCTGAAAAACTTCTTGTCATATTGAGAAACCAATTTAGGCAGTTTTATGGATATTCTAATAGCCGTATTTTATTTGATGCAGCCCGTATAGACTTGGCTATGTTTATGAACGATAACGGCATTGAAACTGAGCAGGTTATCTATATGTTAGCAAGGTATCTTTTCTTTAAAGAAAAATACAATGGTCATGAATATTATTTTACTGAATATTTACATATTTGGGAAAAACAAAATGACACACCTCAAAATAATAAAGGTATATTAATCAATCTCGCGAAAACAACTGGTGGTATTATCACCCGAGAGGAAACAGAAAACTATCTTGATAATTTAAAAATCTCAAAAAATATCGTTATAAATAAAATTCATGATGTTTCAGATTCAACATTTTATTTTTATAAAGATACAACCTATGTTTTATCTGAGTATCTTCAAATAGACAATGCCTTTCTTTCCATGGTAAAAAAATCATTGGACAAGCTTTTTATCAATAGAGAGTATATTATTCCTACCGATATAGATGAAGATTGGTTTGATACCTTGCCTAATTTGCCCCTAGGGCTTTCATGGAATTTGCTTTTATTGCAGGAAATTATTAGGTACAATGAAGAAACAGGTTATAAACCCTTATTTTCTGATATGGACCAATCACCATACAGAATTTCTGGTGCTATTGTAAAGGTAGATTCAGTTGCGACTTTGGTCGATATAATGTATATTTATACCTATGAAAATTGGGGATTGCCTTATAAGAACACTACTGAAAAGTATAGAAAATTATTACAACAAGCAGGGTTTATTCGTGACATGGAATGGTTTGCCAGTATGCACAAGGTTTTCAATGACCATCGTTTTGTGTTTACAAACGATAGTAAGAATATATTTATAAGGAAATTAAGCTAATATATGTACGGCTATGAATGGACATCAAAAAATGGAATATACCGTCTCACAATAAATACTAAAGTAATAAAAGAAATACGTCCTGTTTTTAAGGAGGAACTTGATTATTTTAATTTTAATAATTATTGGAAATACCCCGAAACAAGTGCTCCACTTTTGTGGGCTGAAGGTATAAGACGTTATATCCTTAATGGCGAATGTGTCGCAATTGCAAAAGGTGGCGGGTTCTATTCAAAGCCTTCAATTGAAATTTACAAAGAAAAACTTACACTAAAGCCAATTAATATCAATACGCTCTGGAAAGAAAATGCAGCTCTGATGAAAGGACTTGAACAAAAGACCATCGCCTATATCAGAGAAAAACATGATTTATTCAAATCCCAAGGATATTCTTTTGCAGTAGCTTTTAGTGGGGGTAAAGATTCGCTAGTATTGCTAGACTTAGCAAGCAAAGCACTTGCTCCTCATGAGTTTTATGTCATTTTCAGTAATACCGGCATGGAGTTATCTTGCACATTAGCTGCCATTAAGGAGGCAAAACGCCACTGGAAAAAACTGCGTTTCCATGAAGCCGCTTGTCACATGAAGCCGGAAGAAACTTGGGATGAATTTGGTTTTCCCGGAAGAAGGATGCGTTGGTGTTGTCAAGTGCATAAATCTGCTCCCACAATATTAAAAATGCGTAAAATCAAAAAAAAATACGATGTTCAAACAGTTATTTTTGATGGAGTTAGAGCAGAGGAAAGCGATAGCAGATCCCAATATAATGATGTCAGTATTGGAGTAAAGAACATTAACCAAATAAACTGCAGTCCCATTCTTGAATGGGGAACAAGTGAATTATATCTATATATTCTTAAACATAATATTCTCTTCAATAGTGGTTATCGTCAAGGCTTTTTCAGGATGGGTTGTAAAGTATGTCCATTGTCTTCAGAATGGTGGGAGAGTATCTCTAATAATGAATATAACAAAGAAATTTCATCATTATTTAGAAAAATAGAAAATTATGCAAAATTATCTAAGCCACAAAAAGAACGAAAGGCATTTATTGAAAAAGGTGGATGGAAAGGAAGAATGGGAGGTCGTTATTTACCAAATGGCGGCAATCGTTATTGTGAAATGATAGAGAACGATTCTATCATTTTTGATTTCTCGGTAACAAAACAAAAATGGTTGGATGTTTCTTTACTGTTAGGAACTATTGTTGCAAAGAAAAAAAATAAATATATCCAAAAAATTAACAAACAAGAATACACCTTGATTGTGGAAAAAAGAGGAAAAAAAATTACATATTCTCCTTATTCTATAATGGACAGATTTGTTATTTCTCATCTTCGAGGTATTGCAAATAAAGTTGCCTACTGTGTTGGCTGTAAGGTTTGTATGGTTCATTGTCCGATGGATTCATTTATTATTGATGGTAAAGGAAAGATACTTATTCGAGAAGATAAATGTATTTATTGTTCAAATTGTATAGAATTCACAAATGGAAAAGGTTGTTTGGTAGCAAAATCTTTATCTGTAACAGGAGGTCATGGTATGGATTTGAAAGGTATGAATCGTTATCAGCATTTTGGATTTAGGTTACCTTGGTTGGAACATTTTTTTGAATATGGAAGCGAATGTTTTTCTAAAAACCAACTTGGTAATAGACAATACGATGCTTTGAAAATATGGCTTCGGGAGGCTGGTCTTATTTCATCCGCTAATAAGGGTGAAAAATCAGGAATGCCCACGGAACTGTTTGAAAAACTAAAGCCACTAGGACCCTATAACACATCAGTCTGGGCGGTCATTTGGGCAAACCTTGCCTATAATTCTATAATCACACGGTGGTATATGCTATCCGTTCCTCCCGGCGAAGTTTACGAAAAAAACGACCTCATTTTTATGCTAGGCGATGATTATTCGCAGTCTACACGAGACAACTCTGTAACGGCTCTTTTAGAAACATTTCGCCACAGTCCCATAGGATCAGTTCTTAAACAAGGTATTCCGGTAAAAGTGGGCGCTAATTGGCGTTATGCCAAAGATGGATGGGAAACCCCCGATCCCGCTGCAATTCTCTATTCTCTCTACCTTTATGCTGAAAAAACTGGACGATATACATTTTCTCTCAAGCAACTAGAGGAATCAAAAGGCAGTCCAGAAGCCTTGGGCATTGACCCCGTGTCGGTATTCGGGCTAAAATATGGAGTAATCAAAGGAATTTTGCAGGATATTGCCCTACAATGTAAAGAATACATCCGTGTCAGCTTTGTCAAAGACTTGGACACCGTACACTTAACGCAGGATGTAAAATCCATTGATATAATTTCCTTATTTCAATAAAGGGGGGAATATATGCCCAAATATAGCAACTATATCGAATTGAGTCCCCATTACGAATCGGTTGTTGATATTAACTCTGATGAACGCAATCCCGATATGTGGTATGACTACATCGTAAACGAAGATATGCGGTTTGCTATAGAAAAAATATACGACTCTATCCAATACGAAAATAAAGATGCCCGCCGATCATTCTGGATTCAAGGTGCTTACGGTACCGGCAAAACTTATGCTGCTATTGTCATAAAACACCTCTTTGAAGAATCTCGTAAAAATATAGACAAATTCTTTTCAAGTAAAGAGATATTAAGAGCTTACAAAAACAAGTTCACCGCAATAAGAGATAAAGGAGAGTTTCTCGTAGTTTGGAAAAGCGGTACCTCTGATGTATCAACTGGTATTCAATTAATGATGGCAATTGAAATGGACATTCGCCATGCACTAAAAAATAAATTTGGCAAAAAAGCATATTATGGCCGTAATTCGCTAGTCGATGCAGTCAAAGAAAAAATAAATGACAAAATGTATAATTGGGAACTTATCTTTGAAGATATAAAATACGGTCTTTCCGAAGATTACACATCCTTTGATTCCTTTAAGCAGGAAATATTCAATGGGAATGTCAAAGCTTGTAATCAAGCGGCAGAAATTTACCGTGACAAAGGTTGGGCGCTCTTTTCCACCGTGGACACCTTCGAAGCATGGATAAAAGACATAATTGAGGGTAATAATCTATTGGAAAGTGGGATTATCTTTATATGGGACGAATTTACCGATTTTGTTCGAGAAAGCGGATCAGATAATGTTCTTCAACGAATTTCCGAATACTGTAAACAGCAGCCGCTTTTTATGTTTTTCATTGTTCATGTGGATACGTCTTGGGTAAAAGATATGGGGGAAGAAACCTATAAGCGTATTTTACACCGTTATCACGAACTTGAATTTCGTATTACAGAAAACGCTGCTTATGATCTCATCGGCAATTCCATACTTACTCGTAAAGGAATGGATTCCAATTGGAAAACACAAAAAGAAAAATTGATTAAATTAATCGAAAAACACTTCCCTGAATTTGATAATCTGCAGTTGTCAAATCCTCGTGAAAAGTTTTTATCATTATGTCCCATTCACCCGATGACCCTTACTTTACTTGCAACAGTTGCACAAAATTTCGGTGCTTCCCAGCGGACGCTTTTCCGTTTTATGAAAGATGAATCCGAAGAAGAGCAAAATGTTGGTTTCCGTTTCTTTATTAACAATTTTGGACCTAATGACTGGCGATGGCTGACTCCTGATTTTCTCTGGGATTATTTTTTTACCAGAGAAAGCGATATAAAAGGTGATACCAGTTCAGAATCCCGGCAATGTTACCGTCATTATCAGGAAGTCAAAGGTCTTGTATCTACAGACAAAACAGCTTTACATATTTTCAAAGCAGCTTTGCTTCTTATTGCTGTTATGTCAACCGAAAAAATTCTCCAATTGCGAAGCCAGTCATCTCAGCGCAGGGTAGCGGCAACCAAGAAAACATTATATCGTTGTTTTTATGGCGAACTGACTGAAGGTGAAATTGATAAGTATCTTAACGCATTCCAGGACAATAATCAATTGCGTTTAGCCGAACAGCGGGGCGGCGAAGTCAGATTGGAACTTCCCTATACCGGCGGCGGCGATCTATTCAATGTCCGACATAAAGATTTAAAGAAAAGGCACACTCGCTATGAAATTTTCAAAAAAGGCGGAGTTTTTTCTAAATCCATAGAAGAAAAAATGTGGGATATAAACCGTAATACATTTAATCGTATGTATTTTGCTGCCTGTTCATCAGAAACTCAATCTCTTGAGCTGCGACTAAATGAAATAAATACCGAACTTGATAAAAATCCTTACAAATTAGGTTTTTTGATTATAACAATTTCCGATCCTGCAAAGTATGTCACGATTCAAGCAAAAGCCAAAGAACTTGCTGAAAATGACTCTACGGAAAGGCTTCTGGTCGTAGTTCTTAAAGAAGCCTTAACCGAAGGCATTATTGATTCATGGTTACGTGAATTGACCTATAAAGAACTAGCCGCAGAAGAAGGTAAAACAGGAAGTGCTAATCAACGCGCAACAGAAGCAGAGCTGATTCTTGGAAAATGGGCTCAATCTGCGATCAGTGGTCAAATGATAGCTTTCTATAAAGATCTTTCATATCCTTCTACTGGCAGTGACGATTTGCGCAGGAAGATTGAATCTCATATACTTTTCAGAGTCTTTCCTTATGCTCCAGAGCAAATAGTTACATTAAATACGGCATTTAAGCAAGCTCAGGAAAGTGCCGCAACTTCCGCTATTACAATGTCATCTTCGAATGCACAGTTAAAAAGTATCGAACAAGGAGTTAAAGACACGGGTGTATGGGAATTATCTGACATATCAGATTTAACTGTTTTTTCAAAAAATGAAAAAGGAAAGTCCATTGCAGCTTTGGCAAAATATATTCAAGACCAAATGACTCAAGGGGCTAAAGTAAAACTGGATATATTATGGGCAGAACTCCAAAAACCACCTTTTGGATATTACAATTCACTCGCCTGTGCTTATCTACTTGGGTTTGTATTCCGTTACTATAAAAACGGAGAGTTCAACTGGATAGACAGTACCGGTAATCCGCATCTTTTAACCGAACAGAATTTGGCAAGCATGATTGCCAAAATGTGTAGAAATGATCTGGTGAACAACACTCTCTCGTCAGGTTCAGAAACATGGCGAAATTTCAGGGAATACCCCAAAAATATTTTTGGTCTTGAAGAATCGGAAATTGCCAATGAGGAATTAACCAGACACAATATTCGTGCAAAAATAAACCTATCAGGCATTCCTCTTTGGTCTATAAAATACATAGATAGTGGAAAACTTGGTGGTGAGGATGCACAAATCAAAATTGCCAATATCACGGATTTATTTTGTGCTTTTATTGATGAAAATACCAATACAGAAGAGGTAATGTCCAACATTATTTCCGCATTTAAGGGCAATGGTGCCTTACGAAAAATATTAAAAGAAACCTTTGAAAATAAAGCTTTCAAATTTGAAGGTTTACAGTCCTTTATTGCCGAAAACAATGCCGAAGTTAAAAACTACATAAAAACCCTTGGTATTTCATCCTCAGAACTGACAGATGGTATAAAACGCCAAATGCAAGATTTTGTGTATACATGGAAAGAAACTCAGGTAATAGAAAAACTAAATTTGCTTTCTTTAGAATACAAGGCGGTATCTATTCTTAACAAAGCGATGAAGTGTGCTTATAAAAACATCGATGATTTTAGACGGGATTTAACTAACTGCTTCGATAATATGAAAATCCCCGGGTCTGTAATCGAAACCATGTCTAAACCGTGGGTTAATTCTATTAAATATTTACATCATATTACATATAAAGAATGGACAGACCTGACAGTTGATCAGAAAAATAGTTATATAGAAGAGTTTCAAGAAAATGCCGTACCCGCATGGGAATATATCTGTCATTCCCAGCTTTTACTGCCTGAATACTTTAACGACAAGGGTATTTTCTGTGCAGAAAATGAGATTAATCTCATATACGAACAATTAGATTCAGTTCCATACAACAGCCCTCAGATACTCTTCGAAAAGACAGTTAAGGGGCTATTAAATGATCTTTCCTATGAACGCAATAAAACGATCATTTTTTCTTTATGGGAGAAAAAGACAGGCAGTAAAAATGTTTCTGATTGGTGTAATAAAAATGTTATTCCTATTCAATGGATTTTAACCGATGAAGAATACAAATATGTTAGCATAGTGCAGCGCCTAGAAAACAGCGATATTACTGTCATTTCTGATGAACTTCAGAATATTATAGACTATTTAGAAAATTTATCAACATTAACGGTGTTAACCGATAAATTCGTAATAAGGCAGAAGCTCTTTTCTCAGATTGGTACTGGTAATAAAAAAGGTTTTGAAGAATTTGAATCAGATATATTAAAAGTTTTAAGAATAAAATTTGGGTCTGATATCTATTTATGGGGTACAAGAACTGGAGAGATCCGAAACACTATAGAAGAATACTTAAGAGATGTGACAAAGAAAATGTTTGCAGAAAAAGCAAGACAAAAAATTTTAAAATTGTCTGAAACAGATATAAAGGCACTCGTTCTTGACTTCCTCGAGGAACACCCCGAATTCTATGAGTTGTTTTATAATGGGAAGATAAAATGACCTTGAATGAATTAAAAGATAGTATTAGGAACGAAATCGAAAATAATATACCTTCACGATTCCCTTTACGTTTTATATTCGTTAATAGCATGGAAGAATATCTAAAAATTAAACATTACCTTGAAAACAATTGTGAAAAAACTATTTCCCTAGGCGATGATGACATCTGTGAAACCGATGACATATACCCCAATTTCAAGAAACTAAAAGATAAAATAAACACATATGAAGATAAACATATTTTGCTTTTATCAATGGGTGAATTCTTTCGATTCTCACTTAAAAGAGAACTTTCAAAAGAAAAATCATCATTCCCTTCTTTTTTTAGAGATATGCAAGATGTTAATTCAAAAACCAGAGTATTTGTATTGTTATTTGCGGCGTACAACTTGTTTGATCAAATTATCCCCGTTGTAAATGACCGGCAAAAAGATCATATTTGGATATTAGATGATATAAATAATCCTGAGACATACAATATTTTTGTATTTTCAGATCAATATAAGGCTTTGCCCAAAAACTATACTAAAGGCTTAAAATCATGGCTTAATAATTGGGAAAAGAATCTAAAAAAAAAGAACAATATTGTTATCTCAACACGGCTTATTACTAATGTAGTCAATTCCAGTGATATTATTGATATAAGAATAATCACCGATGTATTTGACTATATTTGTACTCGTATTGATAACTCTAAAAACCTTAAGAAGGATTGGCTAACCGATGAACAATGGGAACAAATTAATTCCATAATGAAAACAGAAACGGATTTTAACAAAGTAATTCTGAGTATGCTCAATATCCAAAGTTTTTCTCAATATCAATTATTTGCTCAATTGAACAGCTTGTCAGATTTGCAAAAAAAACTTATTCTTTTATGGTATAAGCTAAATCCAGATAAATCCTATTGTTCCGCAGTATTAAATACAACAAAAGATATATTTGAAATCAATACTCATCTACGAGATTATTTGATCAAAAACTACAATGAAGAATGGATTGAAGAGAGAAATACCATTCTAGTTTCACTTAGTGATACAAAATATGATGAAGTATATTTTTCTTCATTATTTAATTTAGGTAATCCTAAAATGCAATTATCACTTTTAAGTTATACATCTCATGAAGAGCGGACTTTTGCATTAAAAATAATAAGCAACTGGCTAAGAGACGGAGCATCATACGAAAATATAAAAGATGCTCTTGGTTCTAATTATAAATTATTTCAGCAATACTTTTTAAACGAAACATACGGTTCTCCAGAAATAAGAAAATATATTAAATGGTATAAACATAATAAAATAGTTAATCGATTTCCCCAAGACGAGCCGCTATTTCCAGATATTACCCCTTTTAATAGCCGGTTTAACATTCTTAATAGATATGTCAATGAGAAAACATTTGTGTTATGGGTAGATGGAATGGGTGTTGAATGGTTAAGTCTTCTAATTGATCAATTAAAGGAACTTGCTACTAATTTTTCTATTGAAGAACCTATAATAGCTGTAGCTTGTCTGCCTACAGAAACTAGATTCAATAATCAATGGGATGATTTAAATTGTCACTACAAAAAATTTGAAAAATTAGATAAAATTGCTCATAATGGTCTTCCTGATGATAACAATTATTTTTCTTGTATCGCTTCTCAATTTGAAATAATAAAGGATGTAGCACATAAAGCGGTTTCTTTTTTGGAAAAGCATAAACGAGTTATAATAACCGCTGACCATGGATCAAGTCGCCTCGCAGCACTTGCTTTTCACGCTAAGCCGGGATTCAAAGCCCCAGAAAATGTAAAAATTGGAGGCTTCGGACGTTTTTGTGAGTTGCCAGAAAATTTTGAAGATACTATCCATGCTGATGATTACGAATATATTAAAAACAATGATAAAGCTTATTTCGTGATGAAAAACTATGAGCATTTTATTGTGTCTGGTAAGGCAGTAAGTAAAGATCAAGACGATGAATCATTGTCTGGAGAGATACATGGAGGTAAAACACCGGAAGAATACCTTGTTCCAATAATCGTATTAGATAGAAACACGAATATTAAAAATACAATGAATATTTATTTTACTCCAGAAACTCAAATTGTATATAAAGTTGACAATATTGTAAAAATTAAACTAAATTTCAATATTAATATTGATACACTGGAAGTAAATATCAATTGCGTAAAAGGGGAATGTAAGAAAATATCTGAAATATCATGGGAAATATTATTTAGGGACATTGACAAGAAAGCACACTCAATGGAATTGACCGCAAACGGTCATCTTCTAGAAAAAAAAGCATTTTTCGAAGTTAGGTCTAGAGGTATAACTGAGAATGATTATTTTGGGAGTATGTAATGAAAAAAAACAAGGAGACACTTTGTTGTGAATGTGGGATTGCAGTACCAAAAGACCATATCGCATTATCAAAAAAATTACTTGGCAGAAGTATAACCCAATTTTTTTGTATCGCCTGTCTAGCGGAGCATATTGAATGCGAAGTAGACGATCTTGAAATAAAAATTATGGAGTTTAAAGAGCAAGGCTGTGCTTTGTTCTTATAATTATGGAGGATTTTATGAGTTCCAATGAAATAGATGATATTTTCAATAATATTGACAATAATATTAATACTACTATTGACAAAGAATTAGAAAAAAAGATCAAAAACCATTTTTCTGATATGATAGTTCTTAAAAACCCGCTTCGCACTCAATTCTTTAACAATCTCAGCCTTCCTTCCTATATGCGTGATTGGATTATTATGAAATTCTCAGATCAAGACGGTAATTTTGAACAAGGAAATGTTCTTTCGTATGTAAAAAAATATATCCCTAGCCGTAATGATTACAACGAACTTAAATATAATATGATAAACGGAGAAACTGTTCGCTTTCTTGCCAGAATTCGTGTAAGTGTTAATATAAGAAACGGCTTAACCGAATTTGAGTTACCAGATTTTGGTGGTATACGCAATGGCGCCGGCGGAGAAGTATCAAAAGAAGTTACGGAAAAATGGAAAGAAATTCTGCTTAGAGAAAACGAAAACTGGGGTATTCTTGATTTAATCTGGGAACGTGATTTTTCGCAGAAAAAAAGTGGCGGGAAAATAATACTTGTCGGCTTTCAGCAATTTTGTCCCTATACAGTTGATCTTGATGTTTACAAATCAATACGAAAAATATTTTCTATTACAGAATGGCTTGATATTCTAATCGGTGCCGTAGATTATAATCCTGCAGGATATGAAAACGAAGAACAAAAGCTCTATTTTCTTCGTCGTCTTTTACCTTTTGTTCAGAGACGGATTAATCTCATAGAATTAGCTCCTAAAGGAACAGGTAAAACTTATGTTTACGAAAAAATCAGTAAACGCGGTTGGCTACAAGCAGCAGGAACTATTTCAAGAGCTTCGTTGTTTTATAATAATAATACAAAAACAAGTGGTCTTTTAACTAATTTTGATTTTGTAGCTTTTGATGAAATTCAAACCATGACATTCACTAACCCACCTGAAATTCAGACAGCCTTAAAACACTATATGGAATTCGGCGAAGTAAAAGGTTTTGATACTTCTATTGTTGCTGATGCTGGAATTATTATTCTCGGTAATATCGAAGCTTCAAAGTTTAATATAGATGTTAATATGGTCAACGAGATTAATCCTATATTCAGAGAGTCAGCAACACTTGATAGATTTCATGGCTTCATTCCTGGATGGGAAATTCCTCGCTTAAATCAAGGAATTATAGCTAATGGATGGGCACTCAATACTGAATATTTCGCAGAAGTTTTACACAATTTACGTGAAGAACTAAATTATTCAAAGGTGATAGACGATATTCTTGATATTCCCCCAAAAGCC
>Ga0099364_10010162_pt1 | contig 12972 bp, 6 predicted proteins | sample TergutTh196P3_FD_73070 | JGI IMG/M metagenome (GOLD analysis project Ga0099364, IMG submission 73070) | Microcerotermes parvus P3 segment gut microbial communities from Pointe-Noire, Republic of the Congo - Th196 P3 | ecosystem: Host-associated > Arthropoda: Insects > Digestive system > Gut ...
AATCATTTTTAATAATAAATTTACAAACGTGAGAAAACACGTTAAAATCGAATGAAAAATTCAAATATTGAGGTAGGTGGTTAAGCTATGCAAATTGATAAAAATTTGATCACATATTTAGAAGATTTATCCTGTCTTACGCTCACAAACGATGAAAAAATCAAGTTAAAAGATGATTTGAGTAAAATTTTAAACGGCATGGCACGGCTGAGTGAACTGGACACAAAAGGCGTCACGGAACGCAGTCACCCGTTTGATAATGTGAACGCTTTTCGGGATGATAAAATTCAAACTTCCTTTGACAGGGAATTAATTTTATGCAATGCACCGAACAAAACCGACGAAATGTTCGTTGCGCCTAAGATAGTTGAGTAAACGAGGTGAAAACGGTGATCTTTAATATGACCGCTCTCCGGCTGTCATCCGCGGTCAGAACCGGAAAATTAAGCGTAACCGAAGCGGTAAGCTCATATATAGACCGGATAGAAAAAACAAGCGGTAAACATAATGCTTTCCTCAATGTTTCAAAAGAGTATGCTCTTGCGCAGGCAGGGGCTGTTCAGGCAAGAATAGACGGCGGCGAAAATATTTCCCCTCTGGCCGGTGTGCCGATAGCGTTGAAAGACAATATTTCTACAACGGGGATCCAAACTACCTGTGCATCCAAAATGCTTGACGGGTATGTGCCGGTATATAACGCCGAGGCAGCTGACAGGCTTAAACGAGCCGGAATGGTCGTTGTTGGCAAGCTAAATATGGATGAATTCGCCATGGGCGGTTCCAGCGAAACCGGAATAGCCGGGGCTGTCCGCAACCCGTGGGATACTTCCCGTGTTGCGGGCGGTTCCTCCGGCGGGAGCGCGGCGGCTGTGTCCGCTCGTGAAATACCTTTGACCTTGGGTTCGGACACCGGCGGCAGTATACGGCAACCCTGTGCGTTTTGCGGTGTAACCGGAATCAAACCGACCTACGGTGCTGTATCGCGATACGGGTTGATTGCATATGCCTCTTCGCTTGACCAGATTGGGCCTATCGGGAGAGAAATAAATGATTGTGCCGCCATGCTTTCCGTTATCTCCGGAGCTGATGAAAAAGACAGTACCTGTATTATCGAAAAACCATTTGAATTCAGCGAATCATCCGCCGAAGGACTGGGCGGAGTGAAGATCGGACTCCCGCTCAATTATTTCGGCAGCGGTATTGATGAGGACGTTAAAAGTGCCGTATTAAGTACGGTCAAGGAATTTGAAAGTGCCGGCGCAGTTATAGAAGAATTTGAAATGCCGTTGATGGATTATATGGTTGAAGCATACTATGTCATCGCTTGTGCAGAGGCATCATCCAACCTTTCAAGGTATGACGGTTTGAAATACGGTTACCAAAGCGAAAACCTGAAAACACTTTCGGATATTTACCGGCTATCCCGCAGCGAGGGATTTGGATTGGAAGTAAAAAGAAGAATAATGATTGGTTCTTTTGTGCTTTCATCAGGTCATTACGATGCCTACTACAAGAAGGCGCTGCAAGCCCGCGCACTGATCAAAGATGCCTACCGCAAGCTGTTTGAGCGATTTGATATAATACTTTCACCCGTTGCGCCCACTACGGCATATAAAATCGGTGAGAATGTTTCTGATCCCATGAAAATGTATATGGGCGACATTTATACGGTGTCGGTAAATTTGGCAGGACTTCCTGCGGTGTCCCTGCCGTGCGGATTTGACAAACAGGGATTGCCTGTGGGTTTTCAGCTTATCGGTGATTCTTTTGCAGAGGAAAAGCTTATCAACGCCGCAAGGGTTTATCAGCAGCGCACGGATTATCATGAACAAAAACCGGGAGGCGAAATTATATGAAGTGGGAAACCGTAATGGGGTTGGAAATCCATGCCGAGCTGTCAACCAAAACAAAAATATTTTGTGCCTGCACAACCGATTTCGGCGGTGCGCCGAATACCCATGTATGTCCGGTTTGTTCCGGAATGCCCGGCGTTTTGCCGAAACTGAATCGGAGTGTAGTAGAATATGCTATAAAATTGGGACTTACCCTTGGTTGCCGAATCACGAAATATTGCAAATTTGATCGCAAAAATTATTTTTATCCCGACTTACCCAAAGCCTATCAGGTTTCTCAGCTGTATGCGCCAATTTGCCGTGACGGTAAAATTGAGATTACCGCAAACGGACAAGCAAAAACTATCGGCATCCGGGAAATTCATATGGAGGAGGATGCGGGTAAACTGACCCACGGAAGCGATGGTACTTACATGGACTTTAACCGCTGTGGGATACCCCTGCTGGAAATTGTTTCTCAGCCGGATTTCCGAAGCGGTGCGGAAGTGCTTGCCTATTTAGGGAAATTGCGTGAAACTATGCTTTATCTTGAGATTTGTGATTGTAAAATGCAGGAGGGTTCGTTGCGCACCGATGTCAACCTTTCGATAAGAAGACCGGGCGAAGAGCTTGGAGTTCGTACCGAAATGAAGAATTTGAATTCGTTTAAAGCCATTGGACGCGCCATTGAGTATGAAACCGAGCGCCAGATCAGCATTCTGGAAAACGGCGGGCAAATAACGCAGGAAACCCGCCGCTGGGATGATGAAACCGGAAAATCTTTCGGGATGCGCTCAAAAGAGAATGCGCAGGATTATCGTTACTTCCCTGAACCCGATTTGCTTCCTATCGAAGTTGACGAGGAATGGCTGGAGCGTATTAGAAAAACGCTCCCGGAGCTGGCACATCAGAAGCGGGAGCGGTATATAAGCGAAAGCGGTCTTTCTGAATTTGAAGCATCTGTTCTTACCTGTCATAAAAACATTTCTGATTTGTTCGAAGATATTTCAACCCAAAGCGGCGAACCTTTGGAATCGGCGCGTATGATTACGGGCGAGATTATGCGGTTGATGAATAATACGGCAATGTCACCCGAAAACCTGTCTTTAGATGCGCGCAAGCTGTCAAAACTGGTCATTCTGGTTGCAGGCGGAAAAATCAACCGAAATGCTTACAAAGAAGTGATCGAAGCGGTTTTCACAGATGATGTTGAACCGGACGAATACATCGCCGATAAGGAGATGTTGATGATCAGCGATGACAATACTGTTGCCGCCGCTGTGGCTGCTGTTTTGGAGGATAACCCGGGAGCTGTATCGGATTACCGTTCAGGCAGGGACAGAGCATTCGGGTTTTTAATGGGTAAGGCAATGGGAGTGTTAGGAAAAGCCGGGAACCCGGAAATGGTCAAAAGAACGCTGAAAGAGTTGCTTGATGCATAAAGTTTGATGCCCATGTTTCGTTACTGCTCAGCTACGCCGCCACCACTCCCATCTGTGACAGAAAAGATAAATCAACAAATCCGTAAAGTTGAAAAACATCAAAAAGCCCGGGACGAATAAGTATAAAAAAGCCGCATAAAAACCACGATAAATCTGCTCAACCACAATAAAGAATTAACTTTGGAAAATGAAAAATTAAAGGCAAAAGCCGCCAACATCGAAGCCGAAACAGCCAATAAATATTGGGGGATTATTGATAGGCTAAATGAAACTCTTGACGCGGTTATGCACAAATGCAATGCACTCGAAAAACGTGTTTCTATGCTCGAAGCAGAAAATGACCGCATCCGCAATCAGCTGGGCAACGACAGCAACAATTCCTTTAATCCGCCGTCAAGTGACACCAAGCCGAACGCCCCAAATACATACAACGGCAGAACAAAGATGGGCAAAAAGTTCGGCGAACACACCCTTGTGTCCGTAGGACGCAAGGGCAAACATTTGAGCAAAGAATCTGTGGAAGAAAAAATTGCCGCCGGGCAATACAAACGGCAAATTGTAAATCATGGCAAGCCAAATGAAGAATACGTTTCCAAATTTGTGATTTACATAAAAGTGGAAGCCATAGCGGTGGAACACCGTTTTTATGGGGATGCAAATTCAAAAAACACGCATCATTATTGGTCTGATGATATGAAAACCTTGCTTTTGGAGATGAAAAACTCAAAAGCAATCGCCATTGCGTTTGGGGCAACAAGATTTGAAGAATCCGGCCTTGACGGTTACCGAAAACGCTTTGACGAGATTGTTTCAGCGTTTTACAAAACAGAAGAGAAAAGGCTCTTGAACAGATTGAAAAAATACAGAGAAAATCATCTGTTGTTTGCGGCTGATTTTGCCGTGCCGTTCGACAACAATTTGTCTGAACGTGATTTGCGTATAGTGAAAACAAAGGGAAAGGTGTCGGGATGTTTCAGAAGTTTGCAAGGGGCAAAAATCTTTGTCAATCTGATGAGCATTACCAAAACCGCTGTCAAGCAAGGGGTGTCGCCCTTTGTGGCTGTAAAGGGTGTTTTCGCTGGTGGGGTGAGGTTTGCGTAGCTGAGCAGTAACTAAAAAATTGTTTTTTTGCAATTTATACGCCGCTTATATAATAAGGAGTGAAAATCCGGAACAGCTAACACAAAAGTTTGTTTTTTACCAAAACACAGCTCGTATGTTGTGTATAATTCGCCTTTGTTTTATTTATAGATTGTTAACACATATTGCTTCTTTCTTTGGTATGATATATACATAACATCCAAAACCTTTGAGATGGTTAAACGGTTAATTAGTTAAAGCTGGAAATAAATTCAAGGACGATTGAACAGAAAAAACCAAAAGACAACAGAAAATACGATCTTACGCTAAAAAACAGAAAGGATAGTTTTATTATGACTAACACATTCCAAAAGATTACTGCGATTTTCCTTGCAGCGATTGTGATAGTCGTTCGTTATTTTGGCGGAATCCTGCTGGGTAAAGGCGGGCTTATCCGCGCTTACGGAAAAGCGGCAGGTCTGGCATTGGAATCAATGCAGAGGAAAGGGTAACGCATACCTGCATACCCGTATACCCGTATACCCATATACCCATATAATAAGTACAGGCATACTTGTAAAAGTGCAATATGCACAAATTAAGCTATATATATATATATATATATATGCTTTATGAACAAATGTTTAATTTTTGAGAATACCCTTGAAAGCTGGCGAAAAATGAGGTAAGATGATATTAGGTTGGCTAAATAAGTCACAAAAAACGGTAAAAACCGTAATTTTCACACAGGGAACGATTATTAATATTAATTTCGGTAAAAGAAATATTTAAAAGAACAAAAGATTTTACGCCTGCATTTCCGGTCGGAATTAGCAAAAGACCCCTGTGTAGTTAAAAAGGAGAAAGTTATGAAAAAGAAAAGTTTGAAAATTCCTTCAGTCTTGTTAACGGTAACGATGATATTGGGAATGTTAATAAATTTTCCTATATATCAAACGCAAGCAGCCGAAACATTCACAACAACACCTATGATTTCCGCGGGTTATAGACATACGACAGCGTTAAAAGCAGATGGTACAGTATGGACTTGGGGAAACAATGAATTTGGTCAGCTTGGGGACGGAACCGATATTGATAGAAGAACTCCCGTGAAAGTTCAAAACTTAACGGATATTATCGCTGTTTCAGCGGGAGAGAGACATACAGTAGCGTTAAAAAACGACGGCACGGTCTGGGCTTGGGGTGCTGATGGAAGTGGACGTATATTTATGAATTTAACTCCTGTGCAAATCCAAAACTTAACGGATATTATCGCTGTTTCAGCGGGAGGTAGACATACAACAGTGTTAAAAAGTGACGGTACGGCTTGGGCTTGGGGTGATAATGAATTTGGTCAGCTTGGCGACGGTACTAATATTTACAGAAGCAGCACCCCCGTACAAGTGCAAAATTTAACGAACATAATCGCTATTTCAGCCGGAGCTGCGCAAACAACAGCATTAAAAAATGACGGAACAGTTTGGACTTGGGGTAATAATTTGGCCGCTCTGCTTGGGGCTGGAACAAATATTGACAGTAATACCCCTGCGCAAGTCCAAAACTTAACGAATGTAATTGCTGTTTCTGCGGGTGGTTTTTATACAACAGCGTTAAAAAATGACGGGACTGTTTGGGCTTGGAGCATTAGTTGGTCTGGTCAGCCTGGGGATGTAATCACTAACACTCCCCCCGTGCAAGTCCAAAACTTATCAAACGTAACCGCTATTTCTGCGGGCAATTATTATACAACAGCGTTAAAGAACGACGGTACGGCTTGGGCTTGGGGTGATAATGGATATGGTCAGCTTGGGGATGGAACAAATATTGACAAGTCAACTCCTGTGCAAGTTCAAAACTTAACCGATATTATCGCTGTTTCGGCGGGCAATTATCATACGGCAGCGTTAAAAAGTGACGGCACAGTCTGGACTTGGGGTGCTAATTGGGACGGTCAGCTTGGCAACGAAACGAATGTTAATAGCACAAACCCTGTGCAAGTTTTAGGCGGAAACAACATAGAATATTTTGATGTATACTCTTTAGTTTTTGCAATAAACACATTAGTAGGAGTAGGCGGTATGGTTTCAGGCGACGGTGCATTCAACCCAAATGCAACCGTAACTTTAACGGCAGCCGCTGATACATGGTATACTTTTGACGGATGGTACGAAAACAACAAAAAAGTTTCCGCAGATAATCCCTACATATTTAATGCGACAGAAAACCGAAAACTTCATGCAAAGTTTACGCGGAATCAAAATGGGACAGCGTTACCGATGATTTCTGCCGGGGGTACTCATACAATATTATTAAAAAGTGACGGTAAAATCTGGACTTGGGGTAATAATGAATATGGTCAGCTTGGTGACGGAACCGATATTGACAAGTCAACTCCTGTGCAAATTCAAAACTTAACGGATATTATCGCTGTTTCAGCGGGTAGTAGGCACACAGCAGCGTTAAAAAATGATGGCACAGTTTGGATTTGGGGTCGTAATAATTACGGTCAGCTTGGAAATGGAACTGAAAACGACAGCTCGCTCCCTATACAAGTCCAAAACTTAACGGATATTATCGCTGTTTCAGCGGGAGAAGAGCATACAACAGCGTTAAAAAGTGACGGTACAGTTTGGACTTGGGGGCGTAATATTTACGGTCAGCTTGGAAATGGAACAAATATTGACAGAAATACCCCTGTGCAAGTCCACAATCTTACGGATATTATTGCTGTTTCCGCAGGAAGCAGTCATACAATAGCATTAAAATCAGATGGTACAATCTGGGCTTGGGGCGCTAATTGGTTTGGTCAGCTTGGGGATGGAACCACTAATACAAAAAACACCCCCGTACAAGTTCAAAATTTAACGGATATTATTGCTGTTTCCGCAGGAGATATGTATACAACAGCGTTAAAAGCAAATGGTACAGTCTGGACTTGGGGTTATAATTATTACGGTCAGCTTGGGGACGGAACCAATATTGAAAAGTCAACTCCTGTGCAAATCCAAAATTTAACGGATATTATCGCTGTTTCGGCGGGTAGATATCATACAATAGCGTTAAAAAGCGACGGCACAATTTGGACTTGGGGTGATAATTGGTACGGTCAGCTTGGGGATGGGACCACTACTGATAGAACAACCCCTGTGCAAGTTCAAAGTTTAAAGGATATTATTCCTGTTTCCGCGACGGATATTATTGTTGTTTCCGCGGGAGATAATTATACCACGGCATTAAAAAATGACGGCACAGTTTGGACTTGGGGTCGTAATAATTACGGTCAGCTTGGAAACGGAAATAAATCTTCCCAAGATATGCCAGTTCAAACTTTAGGTGAAGATGGAATAGGGTATTTTGATATATACATATACTTTTTTATTGTACGCATATCAGCGGGAACAGGCGGAACAGCCGAAGGCGAAGGAGAATTCGATCCAAACGATACTGTAACTTTAACGGCAACCGCTAATACAGGTTTTACTTTTGATGGCTGGTATGAAAGTGATACAAAGGTTTCTGCAGACAATCCTTATATATTTAATGCGACGGAAAGCCGAAAATTACAAGCAAGATTTACGAGAAATCAAATTTTTATGAAACCGCCGATGATTTCTGCCGGGGGAAGTCATACAGCAGCCTTGAAAAGTGACGGTACAGTCTGGGCTTGGGGATTGAATAACTCAGGTCAGCTTGGGAACGGAACTAATATTAACAATACAATAGTTGTTCCGGTTGAAAATTTAACCGGTATTATCGCTGTTTCTTCAGGAAACTATCATACAGCGGCATTAAAAAGCGATGGTACGGTTTGGGCTTGGGGCGGCAATCAGGCGGGTCAACTCGGCGATGGAACGGATATCAACAAATTAATACCTGTACAAGTTCAAAATTTAACGGATATTGTCGATGTTTCAGCCGGGGGTCTTCATACAGCAGCCTTAAAAAATGACGGCACGGTCTGGACTTGGGGTGCTAATTGGTACGGTCAGCTTGGGGACGGAACAGACATTAACAGTACGATTCCTGTTCAGGTTGAAAATTTAACCGGCATTATTGCTGTTTCTTCAGGAAACTATCATACTGCGGCCTTAAAAAATGACGGAACGGTTTGGACTTGGGGAATTAACACGGAAGGTCAGCTTGGCGACGGAACGGATGTTGACAACGCAATCCCTGTTCAAGTCCAAAACTTAACCGATATTATTGCTGTTTCCGCGGGAAATAATCATACCACGGCATTAAAAAATGACAGTACAGTTTGGGCTTGGGGTAATAATTATTACGGTCAGCTTGGAAACGGCTTTTATGCTGACAGCACGATCCCTGCTCAAGCAAAGAGTTTGACCGGCATTATCGCTGTTTCTTCAGGAAACAACCATACTACAGCATTAAAAGATGACGGCACAGTTTGGGCCTGGGGTAATAATGAGAGCGGTCAGCTTGGAAACGGTACCGATTCCGAAAGTTTCAACGCTAACCCCGTACAAGTCCAAAGCCTAATTGATATTATTGCTGTTTCGGTGGGAAACAATCATACCACGGCATTAAAAAATGACGGCTCGATCCGGACTTGGGGCATTAATGAGCATGGCCAGCTTGGTGACGGAACTGAAATTAATAAATATACGCCAGTGCAAGTTTCATGCGGAAACAACTTAGCGCATTTCAATGTATTCTCTTTAACTTTCACGATTAATGCATTATCAGGCACAGGCGGTACAGTTTCGGGCGGCGGTGCATTCAACCAAAACGCAACTGCAACCTTGACGGCAACCGCTAATACGGGCTATACCTTTGATGGCTGGTATGAAGATAATACAAAGGTTTCTGCAGAAAATCCATATATATTTACTGCAACAGAAAACCGGACACTGGAAGCAAGATTTATTGAAACTTTTACGATAAACGCAACAGCAGGAACAGGCGGCACAGCTTCAGGCGGCGGCACGTTCAACCAAAATGCAATTGCAACCTTGACGGCAACCGTTTATAAGGGCTATGCTTTCGATGGCTGGTACGAGGACGATACAAAGGTTTCTGCAGAAAATCCTTACATATTTATTGCAACAGAAAACCGATCACTGGAAGCAAGGTTTATCGAGACATTCACGATTAATGTATCATCAGGTACAGGCGGCACAGCTTTGGGCGGCGGCGTATTCAACCAAAACGCAACTGCAACCTTGACGGCAACCGCTAATACGGGATATACTTTCGATGGCTGGTATGAAGACGATACAAAGGTTTCTGCAGAAAATCCATATATCTTTAACGCAACAGAAAACCGGACACTGGAAGCAAGGTTTATTGAAACTTTTACGATTAACGTATCAGCGGGGACAGGCGGTACAGTTTCGGGCGGCGGCACGTTCAACCAAAATGCAACCGTAACCTTAACGGCAACCGCTAATACGGGCTATGCTTTCGATGGCTGGTATGAAGACGATACAAAGGTTTCTACAGAAAATCCATATAGCTTTAACGCAACAGAAAACCGGACACTGGAAGCAAGGTTTATCGAAACTTTCACGATTAACGCAACAGCGGGGACAGGCGGCACAGCTACAGGCGGCGGAATATTCAACCAAAACGCAACTACAACCTTGACGGCAACCGCTAATACGGGATATACTTTTGATGGCTGGTATGAAGAAGATACAAAGGTTTCTGCAGAAAATCCATATATCTTTAACGCAACAGAAGACCGGACACTGGAAGCCAGATTTATCGAGACATTCACGATTAATGTATCATCAGGTACAGGCGGTACAGTTTCGGGCGGCGGCACATTCAACCAAAATGCGACCGTAACCTTAACGGCAACCGCTAATTCGGGCTATACCTTTGACGGCTGGTATTCAGGCAGTACGAGGGTTTCCGTAAATAGGATCTATACTTTTAACGCAACGGAAAACCGCACATTACAAGCGAGGTTTACTCAGAATCAAATCATAGCACCGCCAACACGAACTATCACAGCAAGAGCCGGAAAAGGCGGCAGGGTTACCGGAGGAAGAACCGTCAATCATAACACCGCTGTTACTTTGAGAGCCACCGCTAACCGGGGTTACAAATTCGACGGTTGGTATGAGGGCAAAAATCGTGTTAGCACCAAAGCTAGATTAACTTTAAATGCCACCGCTAACCGTACACTACAGGCACGGTTCAAGGCTGTTAAGGTGAAATCCGTTAAGCTGAACACGGCAAGGAAAAGCCTGAATACAGGTCAAAAATTCACATTAAGAGCGGCCGCTAGACCGGCTAATGCGTTAAATCGAAAAGTTACATGGCGGTCTTCTAACAAACAAGTCGCTTTCGTCAACAGCAAGGGCAGGGTTACCGCGAGGAAAAAAGGAACCGCAACGATAACCGTTACTACCCGTGACGGCAAGAAAACAGCGAGAGCAAGAATAACGGTAAAATGATGTAATTATAGTTTTTACAAAAATTCATTAATTCAAATAAAAATTATGGGGGTAAAAAGTATCATGAAAAATACAATATTCACCAAAATCACAAGTCTGATGATAATTGCGGTAATGTTGATTACGATATTGCCGATGACCGTTCTTGAAGTCCCAAAAGCGCAAGCAGCCGAAACATTCACAACAACACCTATGATTTCCGCGGGTCATAGACATACGACAGCGTTAAAAACAGATGGTACAGTCTGGACTTGGGGAGATAATGAATTTGGTCAGCTTGGAGACGGAACCGATGTTGACAAGTCAACTCCTGTGCAAATTCAAAACTTAACGGATATTATCGCTGTTTCAGCGGGAGATAGGCATACAGCAGCGTTAAAAAACGATGGTACAGTTTGGGCTTGGGGTTATAATGCGAGTGGTAAACTTGGGGATGGTACTTATACTGATAAAAACATCCCCGTACAAGCGCAAAACTTAACGAATGTAATTGCTGTTTCGGCGAATTTTGATCATACAACAGCGTTAAAAAGCGACGGCACAGTTTGGGCTTGGGGCTCTAATTGGTATGGTCAGCTTGGCGACGGTACTGATACTTACAGAAATACCCCTGTACAAGTGCAAAACTTAACGAATGTAATTGCTGTTTCGGCGGGTCATGCTCATACGACAGCGTTAAAAAGCGATGGGACTGTTTGGGCTTTGGGTCATAATGAATTAGGTCAGCTTGGCGATGGAACTGATATTGATAGACATACCCCCATACAAGTTCTTGACGAAAACGGTAACGGATATTTTTATATTCCCATTAATTATGTTAATTATGAAATCGCAGCAACGGCAGGAACCGGCGGTACGGTTTCGGGCGATGGTATATTCAACCAAAACGCAGCCGTAATATTGACGGCGGAAGTCGATGAAAAATATGTATTTGATGGCTGGTACGAAGATGATACAAAAGTTACTGCATACAATCCCTACATTTTTTATGCAACGGAAAACCGGACACTGGAAGCGAAATTTACACGAGATAAAGTTATAGAATCATCGATGATTTCGACAGGGGTTAACTATACAGCAGTGTTGAAAAACGACGGCACTGTCTGGGCTTGGGGTTTATTTCAGCATAGCGATTATGAAAATAAGAAATCGACCCCTGTGCAAGTTGAAAATTTAACGGATATTATAGATATTTCTACAGGGAGATTTCATACAGCAACATTAAAAAGCGACGGCACGGTTTGGACTTGGGGTGACAATACTTTCGGTCAACTTGGGGATGGAACGAATACTGACAGTGATAACCCTGTACAAGTGCAAAACCTAACAGATATTATCGCTGTTTCGGCGGGTGGTGGTCATACGACAGCGTTAAAAAGTGACGGTACAGTTTGGGCTTGGGGTCGCGTTCAATTTGGCGATGTTATGAATAGCACGATTCCTTTACAAATCCAAGGGTTAACTGATGTTATCGCTATTTCCTCAGGTGCTACACATACAATAGCATTAAAAAACGATGGTACACTTTGGGCTTGGGGTAACAATGATTACGGTCAGCTTGGTAATGGAACTAATATTGATATGCTAACTCTTACCCAAGTTAAAGACTTAACTGATGTTATTGCTGTTTCGGCGGATTGGAATTATACCATAGCGTTGAAAAACGATGGTACGGTTTGGGCTTGGGGTGCAAGTTGGGAGGGGCAGCCTGGAAACGGAACTAATGTTAATAGCACAACTCCTATGCAAGTTCAAAACTTAACAGATATTATCGCTGTTTCGGCAGGAAACGGCATTATAGCAGCATTAAAAAAAGACGGCACAGTTTGGGTTCATTATACAGATTCTCCGTTTGAGGTAGAAACTCCTGTACAAATTCAAAACTTGACAAATATTGTCGCTGTTTCGGCAGGAAGCGGTATTCATATAGCAGTATTGAAATCAGACGGTACGATTTGGACTTGGGGGCAAAATTTTTATGGTCAACTTGGAGATGGAACTGAAATCGACAAATTGACTCCCGTTCAAGTTTTAGGTGAAAACGGGGTAGGATATTTCAATGTATTTTCTTTAACTTTCACGATTAATGTATCATCAGGTACAGGCGGCACAGCTTTGGGCGGCGGCGTATTCAACCAAAACGCAACTGCAACCTTGACGGCAACCGCTAATACGGGATATACTTTCGATGGC
>Ga0099364_10010163_pt1 | contig 12972 bp, 9 predicted proteins | sample TergutTh196P3_FD_73070 | JGI IMG/M metagenome (GOLD analysis project Ga0099364, IMG submission 73070) | Microcerotermes parvus P3 segment gut microbial communities from Pointe-Noire, Republic of the Congo - Th196 P3 | ecosystem: Host-associated > Arthropoda: Insects > Digestive system > Gut ...
CAGCCCCGGGGTCGGCCTGGGCCGGGCGGGCGGGGTTGAAATCCGGGGTGATGGAGGTCAGCCCCAGGGCCGGGGCGAAGAGCCCAAAGAGGGGGAAGGTGGCCAGGTCCCGCCCGCCGGGCCGGATATCCAGGCCCTGGCGGATAGCCTCCACCTGGGCCTCGAACATGGCGTGGGTGTATACGACTCCCTTGGCCGGGCCGGTGGAGCCGGAGGTGAAAAGCACCGCGGCCAGATCGCCGGCCCTGGTGGGCGCGGGGAGGGGGGCGGGCGGGCGGCCCGGAGGCCCTGATGATCTTAAAATTTCCGCCAGGGACGCCCCGCCCCAGCCCCAGCGGCGGCCCGCCGTTATCCTTATTTTCAGGCTCTTTAAAAGGGTCCTCGACGAAAGAGAGGCCAAGTGGGCCAGGGGCGCGCCCACCAGTCCCGAAGGCCGGCCTTCGGCCAGGCAGTGCAAAAGCCTGGCCCGCCCCAGCCCGGGGTCCGCCAGCACCGGGGCCAGGCCGGCCTTGAACAGGCCGAAGATGACGGTCACGAAGTCACTGCCCGGCCTGGCCAGGACCGCCCGGCGGGACCCTTGGGCCAGCCCCGGGTCCAGGAGCCAGGCCGCCAGCCGGGAGGAGCTGTCGTCCAGTTCCCTGTAGGTCACCTCTCCCCGGCCCAGGACATCGGGCCGGTGGGGGGATATGACAGCCGGGCGCAGCGGCCATTTTTGCGCGGCTTCCACCAGGAGAGAGGCGATATTGAAGGTCCGGCTCATTTCAGTTTTACATGTTTTTTAAGAAAAGCGCGCAAAAATTCCAGAACGCGGCCCGGCTCGTCTTCCAGAAGGTAATGCCCGGCCTCGGGCAGGGCCAGGGTCTCGGCCTCCGGCCGGCGCGCCCGCCAATCCAGAAAAATCCGGCGGTCAAAGACAAAATCCCGGAGCCCCCAGATAAGGGCCAGGGGCGTGCCGCCCAAGGCTTCATCGAACCGCCGGTCCAGGCGGCGCAGAAGCTCGAAGCTGGGATGGCCGGGGCTTAGGGGAATATCCTCAATAAAGCGGGCCAGGGCCAGACGGTCCTCAGGGCGCCTGTAGGGGGCCAGAAAGCCGCGCCTGGCCTCCGCGTCCAGGGGGCGGGCCGGGCCGAAGCGGGCGGCGCCCCAGGCAAAGCAGTTGAGGCGGCGGGCCAGAAGGCCGCCCAGGGGCGCGGCCAGCCGGAAAAGGCCCAGACGCCAGGGGAGGCTATAGCCCGCCGGCCGGCGCAGGGCCGTATTCATAAGGGTGAGGGAGGCCACGGGATTTTCCGCGGCCCAGCCCAGGCCTATGGGCCCGCCCCAATCATGGACCACCAGGTGGACCGGCTCCGAAAGATTCAGGCTCGCCAGCCAGCCGCTGAAATCAGCCAGGCGGTCCGCCAGGCGGAAGCCGTATTGGCCGGCCAGGGGGCGGTCGGAATAGCCCAGGCCCAGGTGGTCCAAGGCCAGGCATCGAAACTCCGGGGCCAGGCCGGTAATCAGGCGGCGGTAGAAAAAAGACCAGGTGGGGTTGCCGTGGACCAGGACCACCGGCGGCCCGGAGCCTTCATCCACATAGTTCAGGGCCAGGCCGCCGGGCCGGACCCAGGAGCGGGGGGCGAAGCTGTAGCCGGGCAGGGGCCTGGGGTTGGGGAAGGGAGGCATAATAAGCTTTCTCAGAGGTTCAGCACGGCCTCGGCGAAGGCCGCGGGGTCGAAGGGCTGGAGGTCTTCAAATGATTCGCCCAGGCCCACAAAGGCTATGGGTATGCCCAGTTCATGGACAATGGAGACTATGGCCCCGCCCTTGGAGGTGCCGTCCAGCTTGGTAATGACCGCCGAGTCCACCCCCACCGCCTCGTGGAAGGCCTGGGCCTGCTTTACGGCGTTCTGGCCGGTGTTGCCGTCCAGGACCAGGATGGTGTGGTGGGGCGCGCCGGGCAGGGCCTTGTCCGCGGCCCGCTTCATCTTCTTGAGCTCATCCATGAGGTTGGTCTTGGTGTGGAGGCGGCCGGCGGTGTCGATGAGGACCACCTCGGCCCCCCGGGCCCGGGCGGCGGTCAGGGCGTCGAAGACCACGGCCGAGGGGTCGGACCCGGTGGGCTGGGCCACCAGGGCGGCCCCCAGGCGTTCGGCCCATATGCCGAGCTGCTCCACGGCGGCGGCGCGGAAAGTGTCGCCGGCGGCCAGGAGCACGGAACGCCCGCTCTCCTGGAAGTGGCGGGCCAGCTTGGCTATGGTGGTGGTCTTGCCCACCCCGTTTATCCCGACCACCAAAAAGACCAGGGGCCTGTTATCCCAGGGCAGGTCCGGCGCCGGCCGGTTCAGCATCTCGGTGAGCCGCGTCTTTAAGGCGTCCTTTAAGGCGGCCGGGTCGGCCAGTTCTTTTTTGGCCACCTGGCCGCGAATCTTGAACAGAAGGCTGTCCGTGGTCCTTATCCCCAGGTCGGCGGTGATCAGGAGTTCCTCCAGCTCATCCAGCACCCCCTCGTCTAAGACCCGCACCCGCGACAGGAGGGATTCCATACGGCCGGCCAGGCGTTCGCGGGTGGCGGAGAGTTTTTCCCTGAGCCGGGCCATAAAGCCCTTGGGGCTGTCTCCGGCCTCCGGGGCTTGGGGCTCGGCTTGGGGCTCGGCTTCTGGTTCGGCAAGGGCTTCGGGTTCAGCCGGGGCTGGCTGCTCGGGCTGAGCTTCGGGCTGGGCTGGGGGCTGGGGCTGCTGCTTGAAACGCCGGAACCAGTTAAGCATCGGTCATTACCTCGGCCTCGGCCAGGTTGACGCTGACCAGCCTGGAGATGCCGGGAGTCTCCATGGTCACTCCGTAGAGGGTGCCGCAGATCTGCATGGTGCGCTTGTTGTGGGTCACCATGATAATCTGGGAGGCATGGCTCAAGCGCCGTAATAGGCGGTTGAAGCGGTCGATGTTAGCATCGTCCAGCGGGGCGTCCGTCTCATCCAGAAGACAGAAAGGGCTGGGCTTGATGAGGTAGAGGGCGAAAATCAGGGCCAGGGCGGTCAGGGCCTTTTCGCCGCCGGACAACAGGCTCATGACCAGGAGCCTTTTGCCCGGAGGGTGGACGTGAATCTCCACCCCGCTCTCCAGAGGGTCGGCCCCGTCAGTGAGGCTGAGCCAGCCCTGGCCGCCCTCAAAGAGGATGGGAAAAATTTCCTGGAATTTTTCATCCACGGCCTTGAAGGTCTCCCCGAAGAGCATCCGGCAGGTGTGGTTCAGACGGCCAATGCCGGATTTAAGATCGGCCAGGGCCCGGGTCAGCTCATCATACTGGCCCTGGTAGCGGTCATATTCCAGCTTGAGCTCGGCCTCCTTTTCAATGGCCCCCAGGCTCACCTCGCCCAGGCCCTCCATCCTGGCGCGCAGGGCGTCCCGCCGGGCCGGGGCTTCTTCCGGCAGCGGGCGGGCGGCCCAGACCCGGCAATCCTGCACCTGGCAGGGCGCCGGAGCTTCCCCTTCGGCCCCCTCGGGCTCCGCCGATATTTCCGCCGCCTCCGCCGGAAGCGGCGCGTCTTCCGGGTCGGGCATGAGAACCCGCCAATCACGCCGTAAATCCTCGGCCAGGCGCTCAAGCGTAAGGTCAAGCCTCACCAGCTCCGTCTCCTGTCCGCTCAGGCGGCCCTGCCGGTCCTCCCTTTGCCGGCGCAGGTCCCGGGCCGCGCCCTCATGGGCCTGATATTTTTCCCTGGCCCCGGTCAAAAGATTCCGGGCCTCAACCAGAACGGCTTCGCTCCGCTCAAGCTTTTCAGGCCACAAGGCCGTTTCTTCGGCCAGGCGGTCCACCCGGGCCTTGAGTTCGGCCAACTGCCCGGCCAGGCTTTCAGCTTCTTCAGACCTGGTTTTCAGGCCGGCCTCGGCTTCCGCCAGGCCCCGGCCGGCCTGGGCCAGTTCCTGCCCGGCCCGTTCCAGGCGGTCGGCCAGGGCGGCGGCTCTGGCCGCGGCCCCCTCGCTGGCCTGGCGGCTTTCTTCCAGGGCCCCGGCCGCCTCGCGCCGGCGCATCTTCAAGGATTCAGCCTCGGCCCGGGCGGTCTCGGCCCGGCCCCTTGCCTCGTCCTGGTCGGCCCGCCCCAGCTCCAGGACCCTGGCCAGCTCCTCCACTGTCCGCTCCGTGGCCGCCAGATCCCCGGCCAGGGCCAGGGCGCGCCTTTCGGCCTGCTCCGCCTCCTGGCCGGCCAGGGCCAAATGGCGCTCGGCCTCGGCCAGGCCGGCCGCCGCCCGGGCCCGGTCTTCGGCGGCGGAGGCCGCGTTCGCGCCGGCTGTCCGCCAGGCTTCGGCCGCCGCCTCCGCCGCCGCCTTCAGCCCGGCCCATTCAGAGGCCCGCGCCCCTTCCCCTTCGGCCAGAATTTCCACTTCCTTGAGCCGGGCCAGAAGGCCGGCCTCGTCACTTCCGGCCGGGCCTTGTCCGCCGCCGGCCAGGACGGCCTGGCCGGCGTAGCGGCCGTCGCGGGTCAGGACCGTCTCCGCCCCGGCGGGCGGCAGGCGGTCCGCCAGTTGAAAATCGCCCAAAAGGGCCCGGGCCAGGTCCGGGGCCAGTTCGTCCCGGCAGATGAAGCCGCAGCGCCCCAAGGCCCCGGATTCGGCGAAATCCAGGGCCGAGACGGCCGCGGCCCGGTCCCGGGTCACCAGCCAGGCCAGGCGCTCGCCTAAAACAGCCTCGGCCGCGGCCTCAAAGCCGTCGGGGATGGCCAAAAATTCAGCCAGGGGCCCCATGAGGCCGGCCTCCTTCAGTTCCGGGGCGTCCATGAGGGCCTTGACTCCGGCGGGATACCAGCCGAAACTCTCCTTGAGGCCCCTTAAAGTCTCCAGGCGGGCCCTTATTGCCGCCAGCCCGGCTTCAGCCGCCGCCGCCGCCGCCCGGGCCCCGGTCAAGGCTTCCTCCGCCCGCCTAAGATCGGCCCCGCGGCCGGCGTCGGCCTCATCGGCGGCCTTGAGCTTTTCAGCCGCCCCGGCCCGGGCCGAGGCCAGGGCCGCCTTCTTTTCCCCGAGAAGCCGAACCGCCTCCCCGGTCGCGGCTGATTCAGCGGCCAGAGCTTCCCGGCGCTGCCTATGGTGCTCCAGAAGGCTCTCGGAGCCGGCCAGCTTCTCGGCCAGGGCCGCTATGGCCCTTTCCTGGGCCGCCCGCGCCGCCTCGGCCTTTTCCAGGCCCTGGTTCAAAAGCTCGAAAGCCTCCCGGCCGGAGAGCCACTTGGCCCGCGCTTCCTCGGCCCCGCCTTTGGCCGCCCGGCTCTCCGTCTCCAGGGCGGCCGCTTCCGCCGCCAGCCGGGCCTGGTCTTCGTCCCGGCGCTTCAATTCAACCGCCAGCCGGTCTTTTTCCTCCAGAACCTGGGCCCGCCTTTTTTCCGCCTGGGCCAGTCCCTGGGCGGCGTATTCCGCCTCTTTCAGGGCCAGGTCGCGGGCGGCGAGCTGGGCGTGCCAGGCGGCGGAGAGGTCTTCAACTTCCTTTTCCTGGCGGCCCAGGTTCAGGCGTATGCCTTCCATCTCCACTTCCGCCAGCCCCAGGCCGGCCAGAAGGGCCGTGAGCTCGCGCCGGTTCTCCTCACGCCCGGCCAGGACTTCCCGCCGCCGGGCCCGGGCCTCGGCCAGGGCCCGGGCCGAAAGGGCCAGGTCCAGGTCCCGAAGTTCCGCCCTAAGAGCCCGGTAGCGGGCCGCCTTGGCCGCGGCCCGGGCAATCTGGTCCAGCTGTTTCTTGGTCTCAGCCTTGATTATGCGCACGTTTTCCAGGTTTTCAGCGGCCGACTGCATCTTGCGCTCGGCTTCTTTTTTTTGCTGCTTGTAGCCGGTTATGCCCGCGGCTTCGTCAATGAGGCTGCGGCGTTCTTCCGGCCGGGCGTCCACCAGCCAGCCGACCCGGCCCTGCTCAATTATGCCGTAGGCCCGGGTGCCGACGCCCTGATCAGTGAAAAACCGCACAATATCCTTGAGCCGGCAGGGAGCCCGGTTCAAAAGGTATTCGCTGTCGCCGCTGCGGTAAAGCCGCCGGGTGACGGAGGTCTCGGCGGGCCCCAGGCCCGCGGTCGGGTCGTTTTCACGGGTCAGGGTCAGGGTTACTTCGGCCAGGGCCGAGGGCAGGCGGTTCTGGGAGCCGTTGAAAAGCACGTCGTCCATGTTGCGGCCCCGGAGGGTCTTGGGGCTCTGCTCCCCCATGACCCAGCGGACGGCATCTATTATGTTGCTCTTGCCGCACCCGTTGGGGCCCACCACGGCGCTCAGGCCAGGGGCCAGGCTCACCTGGGTTCTTTCAGGGAAGGACTTGAAGCCGACTATTTCCAGGCTCCGGATGTGCATTAATTATTTCTTATGCTGCCGGGCCATGGTCAGGGGGAAAAGGTCGCCCCGGGTGTGGGGCAGGAACTGGCTGGCCATGTAATAATCCATGTAGCCCGGGGTTTCGCTTAGCTCGAAGTTGGTCAGGCCGGCCTTGATGGCCTGGGCCTCCCGCCAGAGGCGGCCGGAGAGGGCGGCCAGGGTGGCCCCGGAGAGGGAGGAGTTGCCGATATAGGTGAACTTTTCCACCGGCAGCTCAGGCAAAAGGCCGATGGCCATGGCATTGCCCAGGTTCAGGGACTTGCCGAAGCCGCCGGCGATTATGACCCGCTCCAGGTCGTTCATGGTGAGGCCCACGCCTTCCAGGAGGGTCTGGTAGCCGGAATACATGGCCCCCTTGGCCCGGATAAGGTTCTCCACATCTATTTCCGTCAGGACCAGGTCACGCCCCAGGGCGGTCTCGGCCTGGGGCTTCAAGAGGTATTCCATCCCGTCCTCGCCGTCCCGCACCAGGCCCGGGGCGGCTTCGGGCACGAACTTGCCCTGGGGGTCCAGCACCCCGGCCAGGAACAGCTCGGCCGCTATGTTGATGAGGCCGGAGCCGCAGATGCCCAGGGGCTTGGTCTTGGGGCCGCCGATGACCGTCAGCCTGTGGCTGCGCGAGACCGGGTCGAAATAGAACTGCTCCACGGCCCCGGGCGAGGCCCGGAGGCCGAATTTCACCCCGCCGCCCTCAAAGGCCGGGCCGGCCGAGCAGGCGGCGCAGGTCATCCAGTCCTGGTTGCCCACCACTATTTCCCCGTTGGTGCCCACATCTATAAAGAGGGTCAGTTCCGGGCTCTTGTAGAGGCCCGAGGCCAGCACCCCGGCCACTATATCGCCGCCCACATAGCTGGAGACCGAGGGATACATCAAAAGCGGCGTCGAGGCGGGGACCTCAAGCCCCAGTTCGGCGGCCCGGAGGGTCGGCCAGTCGCCCGCGGCCGGCACATAGGGGGACAGGCGGATATGCCGGGGATCAAGGCCGGCGAAGAGATGGCTCATGGTGGTATTGCCGGAGGCCACCACCAGGGCCAGGCGGCCGCGCTCCACCCGGTGCTCGGCCAGAAGAAGGTCCAGAAGGCTGTTTACGTTCTCCACCACCCGCTCTTTAAGGAAGGTCAGGCCATTGCCCTTGCCGGCGAAGATGATGCGGCTGATGATGTCTTCCCCGAAGGAAATCTGGCCGTTCAAATCGCCCCGGCTCAAGGTGTTCTCCGCGGTGGCCAGGTTGACCAGGCGGGCCCAGACAGTGGTGGTGCCGATATCGACGGCCAGGGCAAAATGGGGCCGGTTGTCCCGGGCCGGGCGGACGGAGAGGATGCGGGGCTCCCCCCCGGCCTGAAAGGTCGTGACCCGGGCCTTGAAATCCCCCTCGCGGAGGGCCTCGGGGAGTTCCAGGAGGGCCGCGAGCTCCATTTCCGGCTTTTCAAGGCCGTAGTCGGCGGCCAGGGCGGCCAGGAGGCGGTCGCTGTCGCTGATATTGTCGCTCTCGGAGGGGGGCATAAGGGCCACCTCCAGGTCCCGGACCAGGGGGTCCGGGTCGGCCACGGTCACTTCCTCCTGGCCTTCGGCCCTGGCGAAAACCGAGGCGTCGGCCCGTGATTCCGGGGGTATGAAGACTTCCGCCGGCCCTTCCACAAAGCATTCGCAGGCCAGTCTCAGGCCCTTCTGATACTCTTCCGGGCTGAAGAAGGCCCCGGGGCCGGTCCCGCACCTGACCGAGCCGGAGACAATCTCCACCCGGCAGCGGCCGCAGACCCCGGCGCCGGCGCAGGAGGCGTTGATGTGGAGCCCGGCCCCGGCGGCCGCGTCCATCAGGTTCTGTCCGGCGGCGGCCGTAACCACCCGGCCTTCAGGCTGAAAAACAATGTTGAATTCAGTCACAACCCCACCTTAAAAATCGTCTTTTGGCAGAAGCATAACATAACATATCTTGACCGCTCATGGCAAACCAGGCCGGCATCAACCAGGGCCGAAATCGAATATTTCCGGCAGTATTTCCTGAAACCTGGCCAGGATCAGGCTCATGATTTCCCGCATCTGGGGGTGGGCGGCGGGGCTGGAGCGCAGGGCCAGGATATGGCGCCACTGCCGCATATTGGCGGTGATGATTATTTCCGTTTTCAGGCTGTGAGGCAGGACCGAGCGGGCCTCCTGGGCCGTGGCCCCGGCCTCTATCAGGGCCAGGTAGGCCGCCTCGGCCGCCTTCATGGCCTTGAGCCAGAGGGTGTATTTTTCCGAATTCTCCTCGAAGAAAAGGGGCCTTACCACCACCAGCCCCGGCCCCTGGCGGCCGTAGTTCACATAGCGCGTGCTCTCCTGGCTGAAAGAGGCCAGGCGGTGGCGGACCAGCTCGTGGCTCACGCCCCGGTCGCAGACCAGCCTTAAGGAGAGGTTTTCATGCTCGATGACCGAATGGTGGCCGCGATGGATGAGGGCCCGGACAAAGGGCCCGGAGGAGCCCTCCGTGGCCCGGCCTTCCGAGCGGTAGCAGATGCGGCCGGCCCTCTCCAGGCGGGCCAGGATGCCCGGCGGGTCCAGGGGGGTCAGAATCTCAAACTCGGGAGCCACGATTTCCATAACGCCTCCTTAAAGCCGCCTCTAGTCACTTACGGCCCTGGTTCTGAAGAACATAATCTTCGGGAATATCCCGAAGCCAGAGGCCGCCGCTCTCCTGGCCGGCCCTTTCGGCCAGCCTTTCAAACAGGTCCCATATGCCCGGGCCCGGGCGGGGGGCCGGCCTCTGGCCTTCGCCCAGGCGGGCCTCGACCATGTTGAAATCGGCCAGGCTCCGGGCGTTCAAATATAAATAAGTAACATGGAAGCAGAATATTTTCAGGCCCGGACGGTCCAGGTAGGGCAGGTCCAGGCGGTCCAGGGGAAAGTTGCGGGCCAGGTGGAGATGGTCGCTGGCCCAGACCGGCCAGCGGGTCAGGCGGCCGACCCGAAAGCCCATAAGTCCGGGCTGGTAGGGCAGAATCATGGAGCTGTCGTGGCGGAAACCGGCCCGGCTCATGACCCGGGAGAGGTCGGAATGCCAGTAGAAGCGGTGGGTCCGCACGGCCTCGGCCTCGGGCAGGGCCGCCCGGTAACTGCCCAGAATTTCGCCCTCGGCCCTTAGAACGCCCTGGTCGTGTTCCAGGGCGGCCATGTCCAGGGGGCCGCCGCCGTCTTCGGGGACATGGCGGCGGGAGAGATCAGGGTGGGCGCCTATTTCCAGAAGGGGCCAGGGAGGGACCGGGCCGGGCCGGGAAAAAAATACCGTGACCTTGAGGCCCAGGGCCCGGACCTTGGCCAGAACCGCGCTGGTGGCCTTCTCCGGCGCCCAGTCGGTGTCTATGGTCAGGACAATCATCCGCCCTCCGCCCGGTTGGCTTTTATGACCGGGGAGGGCGGCCGCTTTTTCCTCCTCCTCTCCAGGCGCACCCGGCCCACCCGTTCCAGTTCCTGGTCAAGTAGGTGAAAGAGGGTTTTCAGCACCCGGACCGCCCCTTGGGCCGAACTTTTGCGGCGTCCGGTGCCTTCATCAAAATAGAGGCCCCGGCACAAAGACAGGCCCAGGGCCCGGACCCGGGGGTGCGAAGCCAGGCCCTGGGGCAGACAGGCCCCTTCGGCCTGGGGCCAGTTCAGTTCCGGCCACCAGCGGCAGGACTTGAGTATGCCCCCGGCCAGTTCGGCCAAGCCCGGGGGCGTCAGGCCGGCCAAGGAGCCTATGGCGGCCTGGGGCCGGGGATACTTGCGGCATTTTTCAAAGGGCAGGGGCTTGGCGCCGAAGGAGCGCAGGGTCACCAGGAGCACCAGCGGGGCCTCGGCCAGAAGGCGCTGGACAGTCTCCGTAATATCCCGGTGAAAAGGAAGGACAGAGCGGCTGAGTATGAGTTCCCGGTCCTTTTCCGTCCAGTCCAGGGGGCGGCCGGCCGTGGTGCGGGAAAGGAGGCCCGGCCCGGGGAGGGCGCTCGGGGCCTCGGCCAGCTCCGCCGCCCACAGGCCCCAGGGGTCGGCCACCAGGGGGCTCAAGGGGTAGACGACCACCGGGAAGTCCAGCCTGAGGGTCCGCCGCTCGAAAGTGGCCGCCTCGCGGACTATCTCGGCCAGAAAGGGGTCAATGAGCCGCCAGTGCTCCAACTGCCATTCCTCGGGGCTCAGGGCCAGGCGGCGGGCCACGGGCCGGGGCACGGCGCTAGCGGTATAGGGCAGGTTGAAGACTATTCTGGTCATGGAAAACTCCGGCTTGACGCGCCAGTCCGCTCTGCTATATTCATATATATTGCACTCGGAAGGATTAAGCAAGCCATGATTCCCGACCGCCTCCGCGCCCTTAGGCGCATGATGCGCCGCCATTCCGTCGCGGTCCTCTTGGTGACCTCGCCGGCCAACCGCCGCTATTATTCCGGCTTTGAGGCCGGCGACCCGCAGGTTAACGAATCCAGCGGCGCCCTTCTCCTCTCGGCCAGGGGGCAGTATCTTCTCACCGACTCGCGCTACACCGAGGCGGCCCGGGCCCAGGCCCCCCACTTCCAGGTCATTGCCTGCCGGGGGGGGCTGGCCAAGAGCCTGGCCGCCCTCCCCCCCTTGCGCCGGGCCGAGACCCTGTTCATCGAGCCGGAATTCATAAGCCTTGCCGGATACATTGAAATAAAGAAGGCCCGGCCCGGCCTCAGGCTTTCCGCCGCGCCCTTTGATGTGGGGGAGATGCGGGCCAGGAAATCGCCGGCCGAGACCAGGCTGGTGCAAAAGGCCCTGGCCGTTACCGAGGCCGCGGTCGCGGCCCTGTGGCCCAGGCTGGAGCCGGGGCTGACCGAGCGCGAGGCGGCCTTTTTCCTGGAAAGCGAGTTCCGCCGCCTGGGGGCCGAGGGGCCGGCCTTTGAGACCATCGTGGCCTCCGGCCCCAATGCCGCCCTGCCCCACGCCGAGCCCGGCCCTAGGAAAATCCGCCTTGGGGATACGGTCATCGTTGACTGCGGGGCCCGCTTTCGGGGCTACTGCGCCGACATTACCCGCACGCGGATAGTTGGCCCCCGGCCCCGCAAGTGGCAGCGGGAAATCTACGCCATAGTCAAAGAGGCCCTGGAGCGGGCCCTGGCCGCCCTGGCCCCTGGCCGGCCGGCGGCCGAGGTGGACCGGGCGGCCAGGGGCTTCATAGCGGCCCGTGGTTACGGGGACTTTTTCGGCCACAGCCTGGGACACGGGGTGGGCCTCTTTATCCACGAATCCCCCCGCCTCTCCCCCCGCAGCCAGGACGTGCTGCGGCCCGGTCACATCGTCACCGTGGAGCCGGGCATCTACCTTCCAGGGCGCGGGGGCGTGAGGCTGGAGCAGCTGGTCCTGGTGACCGAAAAGGGGGCCAGGCTGCTTAACAGTCTGCCCCTCGAAAGTCTGCCCGAACCCGGCTAACGGGGCTTATAGCGGTAAAACTCGTGAAAATGGTTCAGCGGCCCGGGGCCGGCCCCCAGGCTAAGGCTGTGGCGTAAGCCTTCCGTGACATAGGCCTTGGCCAGGCCAACAGCTTCGGCCAGAGGCCGCCCCTGGGCCAGGCGGGCGCAGACGGCGGAAGACAGGGTGCAGCCCGTGCCGTGGGTGTTGGCCGTCTCCACCCGCTCTCCCCGGAACCATATCTCCCCTTCCGGCCCGGCCAGAAGATCATCGGCCGCGCGGCCCGGCCCGTGCCCCCCCTTTATGAGGACATGCCCCGTCCCTGCCTTTAGCTCCCGCGCGGCCCGGACCCTGGCCTCGTCATCGGGGAGGGGCCGGCCGACCAGGGCTTCGGCTTCCGGGAGGTTGGGGGTTATAAGGGTGGCCAGGGGAAAGAGGGTTTTCAGGGCCGCCGCCGCCTCCGGCGGCAAAAAGGCGTGGCCGGAGGCGCTGACCATGACCGGGTCCAGCACCACCGGCGTCCCCGCCAGCCGGGCGGCCAGAAAGTCGGCCACGGCCAGGGCGTTGGCGGCATTGCCCAAAAGGCCTATCTTGACCGCCGCTATCTCGAAATCATCGGCCACCGCCGCCAGCTGGGCCGTAACCACGGCCGGGCTCAAGCACTCCACCGCGGTCACGGCCACGGAATTCTGGGCCGTCACCGCGCTGACCGCGCAGAAGCCGAATACGCCGTGGGCGGCCAGGGTCTTGAGGTCGGCCTCCAGGCCGGCCCCGCCGCCGGAATCCGAGGCGGCGATGACCAGGGCGCATTTCAGAGGCAGAACTGGAAGATGGGGGGCGGACAATTTGAAAAGGGCTCCCTTTAGGCCGGCATTACAAAGCTGTTCCAATTGTTAAAGCTGTTCCTTTCCTCATCATTCTGTCCAGGACCGCCCCCCTTGTCAAGCCCCAAAAAAAACAGGGCGCATCCGCCGCCCTCCACATAATCTTGGGCGTTTCGCCGCCAAATTACCATATCTAGTTGTTGTAATTGTAAAAAATTTATGCTAAATTAATCTCAATTAAATGCCGTTAAGGTTTATATATGGGGAATACACTCATGGGTAACCTCAAAAACAGTGTCCCAGCAGCCAACCCGGCCTGGTTTTTACTTCTGCTCTTTCTCGGCCTGGCGGCCGGGGCCCCTTCGGCCCAGGCCGAAAACCGGGCCATCGCGCCGGAGTATTCCCTTGAGGCCGCCCCCCTCGACCTTGCGCCGGGAACAGTGCGTGACGTGACAGTTAC
>Ga0099364_10010164_pt1 | contig 12972 bp, 17 predicted proteins | sample TergutTh196P3_FD_73070 | JGI IMG/M metagenome (GOLD analysis project Ga0099364, IMG submission 73070) | Microcerotermes parvus P3 segment gut microbial communities from Pointe-Noire, Republic of the Congo - Th196 P3 | ecosystem: Host-associated > Arthropoda: Insects > Digestive system > Gut ...
CGCGACAATCACGAATATAATCCGCAAGCCCGAATATATGGGGCATACCGTCAATTTCCGTACATTCAAGCCGTCGTTCAAATCGAAAAAGACCAAGCACAACCCGCCCGAAAAGTGGGAGATTTTCGAGAATACGCATGAAGCCATCATATCTCCCCCGGAATGGGAAACGGCGCAGAAATGCCGCAAAGTCAAGCGGCGCAGTCCATCGGGCAGAGAACCGAACCCGCTCACGGGGCTTGTGTATTGCGGAACGTGCGGAAGTCGCCTGTATAACCATCGTGGAACGAATTACAGCGAAACCCGCCCGTCGCAGGACAGTTATTGCTGCACCAAATACAGCAAATACCCGCCCGAATGTACGCGCCATAATATTTCCGTGAAAGCTTTGCGGGAGCTGATATTGACGGCGATACAGAATGTCAGCGGCTACGTCCGCGAACACGAAGCGGAGTTTATCGCTAAAATCCGCGCCGAAGCCGAAATCCGGCAGGACGAGCAGGCGAAGGCACAGAAGAAACAGCTTGCCGCCGATAAAAGGCGCGTGACCGAACTCGATAAGCTGATTCAGCAAATCTATGAGGATAAAGTCGCGGGGACGCTGACGGATAAGCGGTTTGCGGTACTTTCCGGGCAGTACGAAACCGAACAGGAAACCCTTGAAGCGCGTATCGCGGAGTCGGAAAAGGAACTGGCGCAGTTTGCCGAGGATTCCAACCGCGCCGACAGATTTATCGCCCTTGTCCGCAAATATACGAGTTTTGAGGAACTCACGCCGAAAATGCTTCACGAATACATTGATAAAATAGTCGTATTTGAAGCGGAGCGGCCTCGCGGACAGCGCAATCAACGGGTTGATATTTATCTGACTTACATCGGGCAGTTTACGCCGCCCGGATGTGAGCAGGCTTTCCCTGAATATCAATCGCCGGAGGATAAGCGCAAGGAGTATCAGCGGGACTATTATCAAAGAAACAAGGATAAAATTCTCGCGGACTGCGCGGAGCGGTATGCCGCGAAGAAATCGGATGCGCCCGACCCACCCGCGAAGTCGCCGGAGGAAATCGCCGCCGAGGAAGCGGAACGGAAAGAACGGCGCAGGGCTTATCAACGCGATTATCAGCGGGAATGGCAGAAAAAGCGACGCGGGGAAAAAGCGGAACCGGCGCAGGAACAAACGAAAACAGCATAACCAATATAATGAGCGGCTTGTGAGAAAATCACAGGCCGCTTTTTCGCGCCCGGATTTAACCGTCCGGGCTATTTTATTTTTAGGAGGGCAACATCATGGCACAAAAACTAAAACGCAGTATCAACATGGGTTTCCGCGTTAATGAGGACGAGAAGTATTTTATCGAAAAGAAGATGGAAGCTGCGGGGTGGAAAAACTTCCGCAGCTTCGTACTTCACTTCCTTATACGCGGCGAAATCGTAAAAATCGACCTTGCGGAAATCCGCGAGATGAACACGCTCTTGCGGAATATCAGCAACAACATTAACCAAGTAATACATTGGGTTTTGTATCGTTTAGTATTGTGTCGTAAAGTCTTGTATTGTGGGCTTTTGCGGTCGTTGTCGTTTAGCGTTGTGTTGTAATATAATGCTATGTAGTGTAAAGTTTGTACCACAATTTTACCTACAAATCAGGGACGAGAAAGCAGCCCCAGTGTTATCCGGGGCCGCTTGTCAACGCCTCTGGGGGCGTTTTAGGCGCTGAAGAGAACATATACAACTACCGCCGCCCATACCGCATTAGATGCAATGAAGGCAATTGCAAACCGTGTGCGCACTTTTTTTGCGTCAAGCAGCACATTGTAGGCAAGGCTGCGCATTTGGGTTACTGACGTCAGTATGTCAGCTTTTTTGTTGTTGTCCATCGTCATTATCCTCCTCTCCCGGCTTTCCGATTTGTTCTAAGGAGTGTCGCACGCTCTCCCAATCGCCGTTAATTTGTTCTGCGGTCAGGCGCTTTAACTGTTCCAGCGTATATTTAGGCATTATCATCGTCCTCGCTCTCTTGAAATTCCCTACTGTATGAGCGTAGTTCTTTTGCGATAAAGCGAATCAGTTTGCCGTTAGCGCCGTCGTGCGAGAGATACGGAGGTATGACCACCTCCGGAACGCCTACCCCGGAACTGCCTATTATTTTGTTTTCGTAGTAGGGGCCCAACTCGGCAAGCGCTGTGCCTATTTCGCCTCTTGCCTCGTCGCCAGCTTCTCCAATCTCCCATACAAGCCGACGCAACTCAGTTGCTTTGCCCCATATCTCTTCTACCCGTTTGGCGTTTTTCTCTCGGATCTCTTTGATATACGTCCCCACCACCGGCGTAAGTTCCGCGTAGATATTTGCTGACAGTTCGCGGGACATTTCCTGCCGCTTATTTTTTGCATAGGCGAGAGCTTCGCTTGCCTGTTTAAGCTCCGTGTGCAGAGCGGCGGCCAACGCGATACCCTCTGGGGAATAGTCGTCGCCTTCGGCCTCGGCCTGCTCCGCAAATTCGCCTATGCGCTTCTCAAGCTCGGCGATTGTGCTATCAATTTGTTCAAACCGTGTTTTTGTTTCCGTTATGTATTGACTGATTACTTTCATGGTATTCTCCTTTTTATTCTATTTCGCATTCTGCGAATTTTTTGTAAATCTCTCTGAGCGTTGATCTGTTCGGAAGTGCAAACGGTTCACAATAGGCGTTTGCGAATGTTAGCATCCCGTTTTCGCCAACGGTGACGGCCATGGTCTCACCGAAGAGAAAGAAAACGTCATATTCGCCATTATGTCCGTCCCGTTCAATCACATATCCGTCTCTCACAAGCTCCGCCAGTCGGATTGAGTGTTGTATGTGAGAGCGGATTTCCCAATCTCTAACGGCTTTGTATTGCCTCAAAAGTTGATCTATGATTGCGCTAAACTGAGTAAGCGGTACGACGCATAGGCTGTCACTAACAGGTGAGCCGCGCAAAGCATGCCGCATCCACACGGCCTGATCGTTAAGTGTGCGGTCAAGTTCGCTGTCGTTCATTTTGCGCTCTGAGCCGTCAAAGCCGATAAAGGTGATATAGCGCGGTCGGCTTGCCTGTGTGCGTTCAATTAAATCCAGTCGCTTTAGGATATCTTTTTTCACAATAATCCTCCTTCTTGTCTTCCGTTATCGCCCATTATCGCCCATTTGAGGCCTCAAGCTCTTCGATTCTGGCAATGATTTCGGTTTGCTCGATAATCTTATACCCCGTTTCGAGGATCGTTTTAGCGGCATTTAGGCGCACCTGCGGCGGCGTTTCATCGTCATTCATGATTTCGTCGATTATTTGCGTTGCCGCGTTGATCCGCGATTGTAAATAGTCTGAGGCCTCCGCTACGGCTTGCCGCTTGCGCTGTTTGTATTCATCGGCAAAGTCCGGCTTTCTCAGCCAGTTGTAGGCTGTCGTTTCAGGGATGCCAACGGTGGCCGCCGCGTCCCTGACTGTTGGACTGGTCAACAGAGCGGATAGCAGCAATTCGCGTTTTGAGTTTTTCAACTTCTCTCTTCACCTCCTCCCTGCGCGTCCGGCGATTCCTCAACAATTCCGCATATCTCCAGCGCGTCGGCGACACTGTAGGCTACTCCGGCGCGGCAGCCCAGCCCCTGCATTTTCCCGATGAACGCTAACTGCTCCGGCGTGGGCTTGTTGGGTTTTACTTTGCATTCGACAAAGCACGCGGTACCGCCCGGGAGTACCAACATGCAGTCGGCAAAGCCTTTTGGCAATCCTGAAACTCGCTGCCCGGACTTGGTGTAATACTGGCCGGCGTTGCAGCGGTATACCGCGCCGTGCTTCCCCAATTCTTGCATTACATCGTAAATCAAACGGCTCTCCCTCATGCTTTTTTCTCCCTCGACTTGTGTTCCCGCCCAATCTCGGAATATACCGCCACAAGTAAATCGCACAAAAATGGGTCGGACTTGCTTAACTCTGAAAAATCATCTGCCGCCGACCGGAATTCCTCAGTGGTCTCCGCGCCTCGGTGCTTTTGCAATGCGTCAAAGGCGGCTCGGAATATCTGCTTGATACGCTGGTCGCCGTCGCGCCATTCAGCCGGGAGTGGTGTATTCTTTGGAAGAGGGACAAAGCGCCCACAAAGCAGATAATCAACCGCCGCGTCCTTATCAGCCGCGAGACGGCGCAAAAGTTCCGCTGCCTCCGGCGTTGGCATGGCATCGCATTCGTAATCGATGGCAAGCCGGAAACGATAGCCCATATGCTCAAGGTGCCCGATAATTTTAGCCGCTATCATGTTCAAATTCTCCCTTTCTGCAAGTCCCCCGTGAATAGGGTGTTTTTAGTTCCACTACCTCCACTACTTCCATAAGCGCTGCTATTACTAGGTTTTTCGAGTGGAAGTAGAGTGGAGGTAACGCTTTCAAGTGGAGGTAGCTCCATTTTACTTCCATAGTCTAAAGCCTTGCGGTTAGTGGCTTGTGGAGGTAGTGGAGGTAGTGGAGATAAGTCTGCGCGTCTTAGGGAAACACAGTTATTCCCACTCCGGCGATACCGCTCAAAACCAATCCCCACGCCCTCAAGGTTGCTTCTTATCCCGTTCAATCGCTTTGACAATCGCGCCGGGTCTATCGGGTAAGACTTATTCCGAGTGCTGATATTGTGGTCGGCGGCAATGCCTGTCAGTTCGCCGTAAAGCACCGATACCGTGCCGCTCCACTCCGTTCTATGCGTCATAAATTCAACAATCAGCGTCGCCACGGGGTCGGCGCTTATTACCTCTGCGTTTTGGCTTGCCCTGTTGGTGGCGTATTCGTCAAGGAACGTCTGTCCCAGACCGCCTAACGCCTCTCCGATGGCGTAGCCCCAGCGCGTGAAGTCTGCCATGCGTTGCAGCTTTGACAATTTGACGGTCGGGTATATTGCCATAGCTTTTGACAATGTGTCTAGGATCCCGCCCAGTATCGCGGCTCTGTCAGCTTCACACGCGACTTGTATCTCGGACAGTTCTCGGCGGTCGCTCTCGTTTATGCGCTCCAGTTCAATCAGCAAAGAGCGGTCAAGCAGATCAGAGCGGGTAGCTACGTTGTTTATTCCATTAATGGCAACAACGCGCTTGAATGTGAATATGGTATCCTCTGCGTTGGTGTACAGTCTGCGTTGCTGAATCCCGCCGCCGGTGATCGCCCTGCACAACGTGTCGCTTGTTTCGTCAGATATATAGGAGACGTTATCGAATGGTAAAAAATAATGTTGCTGAAGGCTCACCGCCATTGATCGCGGGTCATTGGTGATGGTCAGCGTTGACAGGCTCGACGGGTCAATAATTGCTTTTAAGAATTCACAGGCGGTAGACTTCGCCGCGCCCTTTTCGCCAAAAAGAATAAGCAATGCGTGAGGGATATTCGGGATAAAGCATGATACCAGCCAACATAGGAATAGCGTTTGATTGTCCCGCATATTGACATAGTTCAGCAGCTTGCGAATATCGCCGCCGGGTTGCGGGATGGATTGCGGTGATTGGTGGCGGTACCTATTAAATATGATGGGTGGATTATCGCAAACCGCCCAGCCTTCTGCGGTTATCTTAACGGCTTGCCATTTGGGGTTTGTCAAGTCATACCATATAGCACAATCCCGCTCCGCCGTCCGCGTTGATAGTTCGATCGCGTCTGGCCTGTCAAACCGCGCTTTAGCGCTCAGCACCGCCACGGCTTGACCGATTGCCTCATTGTTCGCCGCTTTGCCTGTAGCCTTGTAATATAGCCCGCACAACCATGTCTTGCAGTCCTTGCCGTCAAGCGGCAACACCTCAGTATGTCCGCCAACTGGGATTGTCGCAAATGGGTCTCCATCGGTGTTGCGGAATACGTCCGCGCCCGCGCCGTCCACAAGCCCTATAATTTTTATGGCTTGTGTTTTGCCCTTGTCGTTGGCTTCCCCGCTCTCTGCTTCGCCGCCGATATCCTCTGGCGGTTCGCCGGGAAAGCCCGCTTCGTCAAGCGCTAATATTTTTTCTGTTTTCGTCAATTCGCTTCGCAATATGCTCAACCTCTCCACTAAATGACTTGTAGAACACGGCTTTTTCTGCAAAGTCACCACCGACGATGAATACCTCAAATAAATAGTTCCAATAATCCAAATTTTTCGCCGCTTCGACAAAAAGCGGGTGTAATTCGTCGTCTGGTCTTTTCGGCGCAAGATCGTGTTTCCACTCTTCCATTTTCCGCAGATATTGGGCGATTATCCGCGCGGCACTATCCACCCATTCCGCGAACGCTTCTAGCCTCGCCGTGTCTCGCTTGCGCTGTGCGTCCGCGTCTCTAGCTTGCTTAAGCTCCGCTTCTGTCAATGGCCTGTCCGCGAACAAAGGCAAACCATAAAGTCTTGCAAGTTCCCGCGCCGCCGCCAAAGTTGAAATGTTGCGGATAGTACACACCATATCAATCACATCGCCGCCCGCCCCGCAAGAAAAGCATTTGTAGCGGTCGCCCCTAAAGGACAGGCTCGAATTGCTCTCAGTGTGTGCAAAACACAGAGCCTTGCCGTGCCTGTCCACTGTCACACCATACCGCGTCGCCGCATCAATGATGTTAACGCTATCCTTGAGTAATGCAAACGCATCCTTCGCTGCTCCACACGTTCCCCTCACAACCTTACACCTCCTCAAGTTTCCGCCGCAGAGCATCGACGTTGATTAGCTGCTTGCGCCCGCAAGGGATCCCCTTGATGTATCCACTCGCCAACCACTGCCGCACCGTGTACTCCGGCAACCCCAGTTCTGCGGCGGCACGGCGCGGCGGGAGCATCAACGGGGGTGGATTATTGGTTGTGTGCGTTTGCTGAGTTATCATCTGTTTGGTCCCCCTGACCGACGGCAAGTTTTGCCAACGCCTTCTTTTCCCAGTATCGGCGTCGCGCCTCTGCTGTCTTATCCTTGTTGGCTGCTCTCCATGCGCGGAAATATGCCTTGCGTTCTTCAGCGGCAATGCGCTCTAACTCTGTATTTTCCACTATTAACCCTCCTGTAATTTATTTTTCGCTCTACGATGTTGTGTATTGTTGCTATATATAGTATAATGCAAGAGAAGCAGAAACGCAATAGTACATAACTAGAATAAAAAAACAGCGTTAATATATAACATTCGGAGGAGTGGGAAATGGAAAACGCAAGAAAAACAAGAGTGAAAAAATCTGATATAGGATATGGTTATGACAGTGTTTTCCCGTCACAATTACGCAAGCTACTTGACAAGCCAGATATGACACAAGAAAAGCTCGCCGACAGTTTAGGGGTTGCGCGTCAAAGTGTGGCTCAATGGAAAGATGGTAAAACAATGCCCGACATTTACTATCTGAAAAAAATAGCGGAGTTTTTTGATGTGCCTTATGAATATCTGCTAAATGGTGGAGATAATGAAAAGAAGGAAAACATAGACGTAGGGCAAGTAACAGGCTTTTCAGATGAAGCAATCGAAAAATTGAAACGTATGAACAATGACCACGAAGGCACATTTTTAACGGCTGTGCTAAATTACTTGATTTCCCATGATAGATTTATGAATTTCCTGTATGTAGCAAAAGAATATGTTGTGTTAAAAGATGATGTAGCCGCTGTGCAATCTATTTATGTTGATATTTCTAAAAAAGATTTGTACATCCTCCATATGCAAAACGCATTAAAAGAAATGCTAGACAATATAGCGGTTTCGCACGGTGTAAATATCGCCGTTGGTGAAGATGTGGCTCTCACATTAAAATTAATGCAAGCGGGTTATGAGGAAGGACGGGTTGATGAAAAACAGTACAAAGAAGAAGTAGACAAGCTCAATGTTTGGTATATGGAATGGAAAGAAGGTGTCAATAATGACAAAAACAAACGCTAATCTCCCAACCGGAGTATCAGCGGTCGCCAACCGCCCCGGACTGTATCGGCTCTCGGTCATGATCCTCGGCAAACGCTACAGCGAATACCACCGCCCGGACGAAAAACTTACCCAGCGGCAATTGCAGAGCGCATTACAGAAAGCAATAGACGCTTTCCGGGACAAAGCGGAACGCGGGACGCTGCGCGGCCATGTGACCGACAAGAGCCGCTTTAGCGAGGCCGTGGAGTGGTACTTGTCAACAGCAAAGCTCGAACTGCGCGAAAGCACATTGATGATAACAGAACGCACATTCGCCGAATACCTCACGCCCACGCTCGGAAACACCCCGCTCCGCTCGATCACAACGCCCATGATAACGCAACTGCTCGCAGACCTGAGCGAACGCGGCGGCGGTCATACTGCCTATGTTGCAAAGCCTTCGTTCATTGAAACCGTCAAGGCTCAGACCGTCGGCATAGTCAGCCCTACAGCCCCCAAAATCGGCATCGGATACAATACATTCCTCCGCGTCCGCGCGGGGAGCACCGTAGCGGAGCAGACAGCACAACTCACGGCGGATTATTTCAACACCCCGCTTGATACCGCATTTGAGCGTCAGGAGGTTACCCGCCCGCTCAAAGCTACGTTTGTAAACCGCATAAGCACAACACTTTCGGCGCTGTTCACCGCACTTGTAAATAACGACGTGCTTGAAAAAAACCCTGTTAAAAAAGCGACAAAGCCCCGCGTGGGTGAAGCGGATCGCGGCGCGTACCTCGATACTGCGCAAATGGCATTGTTTATGTCCGCGCTTGACGACAGCCCTGCGGATGATAGCGTGAAGGTATGCTTGTCGCTGTGCCTCATGCTGGGACTTCGGAGCGGTGAAGCCCGCGCTCTGCAATGGCGCGATGTGGATTTCAACAGCGCCATTATTCATATCAACCGCAGCGTTGGCGAAACGCGCAACGGCCTGATTATCGGAGAACCCAAGACAAAGCGCAGCGTCCGCAAGCTCCCCGCCGGACACGTCGTAGATATGCTTGCTGACCATAAGACAGAGCAAGGTCTGTTGGCGGCGTCCATGGGTTCGGAGTGGACTGACAACGGTCTTGTATGCCCCAATCAGACAGGCGGCATTATGAACCGCACACAGCCTTACCAAGCGGTTGTGAGCATTGCGAACAAGTACAAGGAACTGCCGCCGGACTTGCACCCTCACAGCCTCCGGCATACTTTCGGATCGCTGCTTATTGCGCAGGGCGTCGATATCGTTCATGTCGCTTCGCTCATGGGCGATACTGTGCCGGTCGTGGCTAAGATATACGCTCACGCTTTCGCTGAGAGGGAAGCGGCGGCCATGGATAAGATCGGCGCGGCGTTCGCGCAGATAAACGCAACCGCCCCCAAGTTCATATCGGCGGCGAACTAACACAGCCTTGATAGCAAAAAAAAAGAAGCCGGCTCCATTTCGGGCCGGTTTTTTGACGTTCAAAATATTTTTGTACCACATTTTTACCTACATTCATCATTTAAGACGATAAAAACCATTGATATTACAGGGTTTTTCAAGCCCCACGCACTACCTCAACCAGATCGCCCGCCGCGTCAACGAGACGGGCAGCGTCTACTCCTCTGATATCGAGGATTTGCGCGGTCGGTACGACTCGCTTTGGGGGCAGGCGAAAGAGATTTTGCGGCGGCTGTCCGCTTTGCGATAGGGGTGAGTAGAATTGGCGACGACATGGATGAAATCGCTCCATATCGGCAAGACAAGGACGCGCCCTACCGCGATTGCCGACATCATCGACTATATTAAAAACCCGCAGAAAACCGACAACGGAAGGCTCATCGCTTCCTATGCCTGTGACAGCCGCGTTGCCGATGAACAATTTCTGCTTGCAAAGCGTGAATATGAGTTTATCACCGGGCGCAATCAAGGCAAGCGCGATGTGCTTGCTTATCATATAAGGCAAAGTTTCAAACCGGGCGAGGTTGACGCTGAAACTGCGAACAGGATCGGCTATGAGTTGGCTATGTCATTTACAAAATCCAAGCATTCTTTCATAGTTTGTACGCACATTGACAAGGCCCATATTCATAATCATATAATCTTTAATTCCACCACGCTAGACCACACTAGGAAGTTCAAGGATTTTTGGTTTTCAGGCAAAGCGGTGCGGCGCATCAGCGACCTCTTGTGCGCCGAGAATGGCTTGTCGATTATCGAGAACCCGAAGATAAGCGGAGGGCGCAGCCATGGGGACTGGAAGGGCGGCGGCAAAGAGCCGACGCATAAGGAAATCCTGAAGCGGAAGATTGACGAAATTTTGCCGCTCTGCGCGACCTTTGAGGACTTTATTGCAAAGCTCAGGGCTGATGGAAATGAGGTCAATGACAAACGAAAACACATCAGCGTAAAGGCTAAAGATTGGGACAAGCCTTCGCGCCTTGACACGCTCAAAGGGGACTACACCGAAACGGCAATCCGTGAGCGGCTTGCGGGTATGCGGAGCATAAAAACCGGCGGCGCGGGCGGCGGCCATGCCCGCGTCGGATTGCTCGTTGACATACAGGCCAAAATACGCGAAGGCAAGGGCGCCGGCTATGAGCAATGGGCAAAAATATTCAACTTGAAGCAGGCAGCGAAAACGCTCGTGTTCTTGCAGGAAAACGGCATTGACAGCTATGAGGATTTGAAGAAAAAATCAACGTCCGCGACGGGCGAGTTTTCTTCGCTAACCTCGAAAATCAAGGATGCCGAATCAAAGCTGAAAGAGATAGCCGAGCTTCAAAAATACATCGGTCAATACGGCAAGACCCGCGATGTTTACGCGGCGTATAAGGCGAGCGGCTGGAGCCGGGACTATTACGATGAACACGCCGCCGACATTATTTTGCACCGTGCCGCTAAAAAGCATTTTGACTCGCTTGGCAAGAAGAAGCTGCCGTCGATAAACCAACTTAAACAGGAGTACGCCTCGCTTGCCGCAGAGAAGAAAAAACTCTACTCCGCCTATCATGAATTAAAGGAAAGGTCGCGGGCTTTGGCAACCGCTCGCGGCAATGCGGAACGCATACTAGGTATCACACCGAACGCGCAAAAACTTGATGCTTCACGCGACCAGACACGCGACAAATCACACGGTAACAGATAGCCCCGCAGGGGCGCAGCAGACGCGCGATAGCGCGGCTTAAACGGATGGGCGGAACGCCCGTCCGTGGGGTATTAGGGGAAGCCCCTAACAAGCAGGAACAACACAGATTCCCGGCAGGGAATTTGTGTTGTTCGGGCGTTTCTGCGGCAGCAGAAACACTGCTTGCGGGAATTGATTCGGGCAATATCGACGCTTCGCGCCGAGACGTGCAAAGCACGCAATATATCAGTTGGCGGCAATGGGGACGAAACTCGCCGTAACCAATCCAATCATCGAGTTTTCGGGCGATTCGCTCGTCAGCGCAGCGTATCTGTCCGACGCTTCGTAGATGAACTCCGCATCGGCTTCAACGGTTACGGACGCGTCGCCTATCGCGATGACACTGGAGTAGAGGACATAGTTTTTCCAACGCAGAGTTCCCTCCACGAAAAACTTGTCTTCAAAATAATTACCGTTTAGTTGTACTTCAGCAGCCATGTTAGCCCTTTTTCTGGAGCAGATGGAGCAATCATTATTGCCCCCCGCAGTCATGCGCATAGTCATTTGTCCGTCATTTATTTTGTATCCGCGTTCACATTACATCCACACGTTTTTCTCTCCGCATAACGATTGTCGCCACAGTGATTCCAATCAGAATAACAACACCGCAGACGATGGCTTCAACTCCAAACACTCGTACAAACTGATACAGCGTATTGTATAGCATACTAAAAGAGTAGTTGAAAACTGCCGTACACAGATAAGCCGCCGCTGCAAACATAGGGATTAGCTTCATAATAAGCGTGATCATGTTGCGGGAAAATCGCGACATTACAAACGCGAGCATGGAAACCCCAAGCGCCAGTATGTACATCAGCGCAATTATGGCCATGACCCACTCACCGTATGCCATATTAAACACCGAGTAGTTACCGATATTAAGACCTGAGTTGATGTTCGCGTCCCAAAACAGATATGTGCCGTTTGTGCTGTATATGCCGCCGAATACCAGGATCAGCAAGGTCGTAAGCATAAAGGCTGAAAGCAAGGTTGCGACAAGCTGTCTGCGCATGATTTCACGCCCCAGCTTGGATGAATACTGTAAGTGATGTATGTTTACATGACGGTCAGAAATGGGGATCGGAGAAACAAGTATCAGTACTGCCAGCATAAGCATAAAGGCAAAAAACACGGCATAATCGTTTGTATTACTGTGCGTCCAGTAACTGAGTACCGAATGATGTTCATTGTTCTGCACTATCTCAATATATCTTGCCTGCTCCCGTTCGTTCAGCGTTCCCCATATGCTGTCGTTCCATCCGATATATATCGGCGTGATGTCAAACACTTCTTCCATATATTCAAGCGTATAGAGGAAGAACCCCAAATAGCTACATTCCGCCCCAAGCAAAGCCCAGTATGCGTCATTTTCCGCCTGAGTGAACTCTTTTCCCCGTGCTTCTCTCAGCAGTGCGTAGTCGGCATAGGAATATATCCCCGCCTCCGCGAAAACAGGCATGGTTATGATATAAAAATCCGCTTGGGCAACAAGCCTTTCGCGCTCCACTGTAACATAAGCCGACAGTTCTTCAGGTGTGATCGACGTCCCGTAAAGATTCGCAAGTTCCTCCGCATAGTATATGATTTCCGCTTGCGGATGATTGCCTGATTTATAGTAGCTGATAAAGTAACTCATAAACAGCGTATAGAACAAAGCGCAGACTAAAGCGATTGTTCCAAGTATTTTCCAGTTCCAGATTTTCTTCATTTCGTAAAAAATGATTCTCATACGATGTCCCTCTTTTTGAACATTTTTGCCGAAAAAACGCATAGCCCGGCAAGCAGAATAAGTGACGCGCAAACACCGAGGATTTCAAAGTTCTTCCATAAAATATCCGCGCCGCCGTCGGTAAACCAATAAGGCTGTTTCAGCCACAGCCATGCGGGAGTGAGCATAGAAAGATATGCCGGAAGTCTGCTGGAAAACGCGAAAA